>JADMIO011204635.1_pt1 | contig 54500 bp, 49 predicted proteins | sample 8958161 | NCBI WGS metagenome assembly JADMIO01 (sample SAMN16585339, study PRJNA669376) | soil metagenome | isolation source: Crop rotation soil | place: USA: Cullars Rotation, Alabama | collected 2011
CCGCGACTTCAAGTCACGTGAATTCCAAGCTTCGGATCCCACTGTGCTGGAAAGCATCCATGGCGGCTTCGGCGGCGCCCCCAAATTCCCCCAGCCCGCGTTCCTCGATCTGCTCCTGGCCGTTCGCGAAGCCGCCGGCGATGCAGACACCCGCCGCGCCATCGACGCAGCCCTCTCCGGCACGCTCACGCGCATGGCCCTCGGCGGAATCTTCGATCAGATCGGCGGCGGCTTCCATCGATACAGCGTTGATGAGCACTGGCTCGTGCCGCATTTCGAGAAGATGCTCTACGACAACGGCGCGCTCGCCGAGACATACGCCCGCGCAACGACAGCATCTGCTTCAAACGGGGCATCGCCGAACCAACTCTTCGTCCGCTCAGCCCGGCGTATCTGCGAGTACGTACTCCGCGAGATGGCTGCCCCCGAGGGCGGGTTCTTCGCAGCGCAGGACGCCGAGGTCAATCATCGCGAGGGGCAGAACTACCTCTGGACGCTCGACGAAATTCGGCGAGTGCTGCCGTCCGACGACGCCGAGTGGATCGCAGGCGTCTACGGCCTCACGCGCGGCCCGAACTTTCGCGACCCGCACCACCCAGATGATGCGCCCGCGAACATCCTCTTCGTGAGCGATCAGTTCGCCGGCCTGCACGCGGGTTTCGCGCCAACCGATCCGAACGTCGCTCGGCTGGATCGTTTGAACGCCGCCCTCTACGAACATCGACTTCACCGCGATCAACCCTCGACGGATACCAAGATTCTCACGGGATGGAACGGGCTGATGATCGCGGGACTCGCTGTCTCCGGTGCAGCGCTCAACGAACCTCGCTTCACCACCGCGGCCCGTCGCGCGACGGAGTTCATCCTTTCTTCCATGCGAAGGCCGGACGGAGGTATTTTCCGCGTCTTCGCGGCGGGGCGTGCATCGATCGAGGGGTATCTCGAAGACTACGCGCTGCTCATCCACGGTCTTCTTGAACTGCATAAAGCCGGTGCCGACGCAGACGGCAAGCTCCTCAGGGCCGTGCGCGAACTCATAGCCCACGCCGATCACGTCTTCGGCGACGGATCCGGCGGATTCTTGGACGTGCCCGCCGCGCGCACCGATCTCTTCGTTCGCACGCGCTCCGTCCACGACGGCGCGATGCCCTCCGGCACCTCCGTCATGATCCACAACTTGATCGATCTCGCACTGCTCACCGGCGATCGGTCGTTCGCCCGTCGCGCGGCCGATGCGCTCGCCGACATGAGCGGTGAACTCGCGAACTTCCCTCTCGGCGCGGCCAACGCCACGCGCGCTCTGCTTCGTCTCCTTGCTCTTGATCGCACCGCCCTCACTACGGCAATCGATCGGCGCGGCGGCGGCCAGCCGACATCCACCACGGCCCAGCCAAACGCCTCCACCGTTGTCGAGATTCTCTCGGCGGTCGAGTCGGTTCAAGTCCCGCCGTCGGAACCCGTTGGACTGATCCTCCGCGTCAAGATTGCACTCGGATTTCATATCACCGCCGCGGCTCCCGGCGATGGCGTGGTCGGCGCGGCCCCTTTCCGTGTCCACATCGTCGGCGGCGAAGGCGTGACCGCCTTCGCCGACTACCCAGTCGGAGAGCCCTTTGGCGAGCAGGGCGAGACGCGGGTCTACACGGGCGACTTCGATCTCCCCATCGTGCTCGAGCGCTCCGGCGAATGGAAGGGCACGCCGCTCATCGCCGTGACGTTTCAGCCGTGCACGGACAACGCCTGCCTGGAGGCACGAACGGTCGAACTGGATGTAGGGGTGGACCGCGGGTAGCGTGCTTGACCGAGCTGCTCAGGCCGCTTCCGCGTTCGGCTTCTTGCCATCGGCCGAAACCGCCGCGGGTGCGCCCGACTTCTTGTCGGGGATCCGGATCGTCGCGCCACAGCTCTTGCACCGCACGTTCTTACCGCGCGAGTTGGTCGGCACCGCCAGGATCTTCCTGCAGGAGAGCGAGGGGCACATGATCCGAATGTGATCTGCGGGCATGGCGACGACTTCATCGGACGTCCGGGATAGTCCGTTGACTCCTTCCTGCCCGAAAACGGTCAATTCGGCCCGAGAACCATGCCAGGGTCCGATTACTTGGGCCCTCGGCCGCTAGAGTCAGAGTCGGTTTCAACTCCCCCAAGCCCCGTACGACCAAATGCCCCACGCCACTGCCACCCACGCCCCGACCTCCCCCGCCCATGCCATCCCCGCCACTGGCGTTGCCCAGTGCTGCGCCGTCGTCGGCCTGCAATGGGGCGATGAAGGCAAGGGCAAGATCGTGGACCTGCTTTCTCCCGGATATGACGCGATTGTCCGCTACAACGGCGGCGCGAACGCGGGGCACTCGGTTGTCGTCAAGGGCGAGCGGTACGCCCTCCATCTGATCCCCTCCGGCATCCTCTACTCCGGCAAACTCGCCATCATCGGCAACGGGGTGGTCGTCGACCCGGAGGTGCTCATCAAGGAGATGGACGGGCTGGCCGCACGTGGTGTGGATGTCTCCGGGCTCGTCATCTCAGGTCATGCACACGTGGTGCTTCCCTACCACAAGGCCGAAGACGAGTTGCGTGAGAGCGTGCTCAGCCAGGCCCGCGCCGGCGTCTCGGGTTCCGCGAGCCAGGCCATCGGCACAACCAAGCGCGGCATCGGCCCGTGCTATGCCGACAAGGCCCATCGCGCCACCGCCGTGCGTATGTGCGATTTGCTCCGGCCCGATGCGCTCCGCAAGAAGGTTGAGCTCTCCTGCGCCATCAAGAACGCCACCGTGCGCGGCTTGGCCGAGGCGGGCGGCGCCTCTGGCAAGCAGTTCGCCCCCGACGAGATCATGGCTTGGGCAACACCCCTCGCCGCGCGGCTCAAGGACCGCGTGAAGGACACAACTTATCTGCTCCACGACATGACCGGCGCTGGCAAGCGCATCCTGTTTGAGGGAGCGAACGCCGCGCTGCTCGACGTGGACCACGGCACACACCCGTTCGTTACCAGTTCCTCCACCACGGTCCTTGGCATTCCTGCCGGCACGGGCATTCCCGGCTCGCGCATCGGCGAAGTCATCGGCGTCGTCAAGGCCTACTCCACCCGCGTCGGCAACGGCCCGCTCCCGACGGAGCAGATCAACGACATCGGCAACCGCATCCGCGAGCGCGGCCGCGAGTACGGCACCACGACCGGCCGCCCCCGGCGCGTTGGATGGCTGGACCTCGTGGCCGTTCGCTACTCCGCGATGCTCAACGGCGTCACGTCGCTGGCCGTCATGCTCCTCGATGTGCTCAGCGGGCTGGACGAACTCCATGTCTGCACCGCCTACGACATCGACGGCCGTCGCACCGATCGCTTCCCCGCCGATGCCGAGGAACTCGACCGCGCTCGGCCCGTCTACCGCACCGTCAAAGGGTTCAGCGAAGACGTGACCGCCGCCCGGAGCCGCACCGACCTTCCGTCCGGCGCCCGGGCGTACATCGACCTGATCGAGGAGGTCGTCGGCGCGCCGGTCGGCCTGATAAGCGTCGGCCCCGACCGTGTGCAGACGATTCGGAGCTGAATAGGGCGAACCCGCCCCACGCCGCGGCGTAGGTCCGTCATCGCACGCTACGATTCCCCGACTATGCCCGCGGCCAGCGTTCAAACTCCAACCCAAAGCTCCGCCGCGCCGAGTCCGTTCGCGAACGATCCGACTGCGCAGGCGGCGGTGGCTCGCATCCGCCGTGCCCTGCCGAACGCCGACCCGCTCGGACGTCTTCCGGACATCCATCCCGACCGAATCCCTCGCCACATCGCCATCATCATGGATGGCAACGGTCGCTGGGCTCGGCAGCGCGGTTTCCCGCGCGAGTTCGGCCACCGCAATGGCGCATCCGCCGTTCGCACCATCATGGAAGAGTGCGGCGCCCTCGGCGTGGAAGTCCTCACGCTCTACTCGTTCTCGATGGAGAACTGGAAACGTCCGGCCGAGGAAGTCTCGGCGCTGATGCAGCTCTACATGACCTACCTCGAGGGCGAAATCGAGCGGTTCATGAAGGAAAACCTGCGCTTCCGCCAAATCGGCCGGCGCGAGGGGCTTGCACCCGAAGTGCTGGAAGCCGCGGATCGGCTCACGGAGATGACCCGCAACAACACCGGCTGCACGCTCTGCCTCGCCGTGAACTACGGCTCGCGCGCCGAAATCGTGGACGCGGTGCGTGCCATCGCCCAGCGCGTGAAGCGCGGCGAACTGGACCCGAGCCAGATCACCGACGCCACCGTCCACGATCACCTCTACACCGCGGGCCTTCCCGACCCAGATCTGCTCATCCGCACCGCCGGGGAGATGCGTGTCTCGAACTATCTGCTCTGGCAGATCTCGTACACAGAACTGCACGTCACAGACGTGCTCTGGCCCGACTTCGGCATTGCCGATCTGCACACCGCGATTCGCGACTACGCGAAGCGCAACCGAAAGTTCGGCGGGCTTTGATCCTCCGAGACGAGCGATCCGACCACGTCCGAGAGCCGTACGCTTCCCGCCTTGTTGAAGCAGCGCCTCATCATGGGAATCACGCTGATCGCCGCCCTCGTCGGCGCGCTGTCCCTTGATCAGTGGCTCGATGGCCAGCCGACGCCCGAACCGATGCGCTGGTTGCTCAAAGACCGTGTGCCCCCCGGCATGGCGATGCTCCTCATCGGCCTGCTGGTCGTCCCGATCGCCGCACGGGAAATGGGCCGCATGTTCCGCGCCAACGGCGTCATGGCCTCGCGCCGCTGGATGGCGATCGCCGCGATGGCCGGGCTGATCGTTTCCGCCCTCGTCCCGCTCAATCTCAACCCGATGCACGCTGTCGCGCTCGTCGCCACAGTCGGCACGGTCGTGCTCGTCTGCTCCCTCGTCTGGCACATCCGCGACAAGAACCTCCATGGTGCAACGGCCGCCGTCGGCGCGGCCATGTTCGCCTTCGTCTATCTCGGTCTGATGTTCGGTTTCCTCCTCGCGCTCCGACGCGAGCACTCGGCGTTGGTCGTCGCGGGTGTGTTACTCATCACCAAGTCCTGCGACATCGGGGCATACTTCACCGGCCGCGCCATCGGCCGCCACAAGCTCATTCCTTGGCTCTCACCCGGGAAGACTTGGGAAGGCCTCTTTGGCGGCATGATCACGGCCGCGCTAGTGGCCACCCTTGGCGCGTGGCTCTACCGCCGTTCGTTCGGAACAACGGGGATTGGGGCAATGGAAGGGTGGTACGCGGCCCTCGTGGGTGGTCTGTTCGCCATTTCAGGCCAAGCGGGCGATTTGCTTGAGAGCGTGCTCAAGCGAGATGCAGGAGTAAAGGACTCCGGGCAAACGCTGCCCGGGATGGGTGGTGTGCTCGACGTGCTCGACTCCATCCTGCTCACCTCACCCCTCGCATTTTGGATGTTGACGGGTTGGCGCACCGGAAATCAATAACGCCGCCCCGATGCGGGGTATAGTTGAAGACGGGTCTGGACGCACGATTCACAACCGAGGTCAGTTGATGTCGGTGACAACACAGCTCCTGGAACTTTTCCGAGTTGACAAACAGCTCCGCGGCTTGAGAAGCAGACTCGACGCCGCCGAGCGATTCCTGACCCAGCAGAGCGGCCTGCTCGGCGACATGGACAAGCAAAAGGCGACGCTCGAAGCTCAGGTCAAGCAGCTTCGCGCGACGATCGCCAACGATGAGGGCGAAGCCGCCCGCATCGAGGCCCGCGCGAGCACGCTCCGCGAGCAGATGAACTCCGCCAAGACGGCCAAGGAATACAACACGTTCCTGAGCGAGCTCAACACGCTCAAGGAGCAGAAGACGGCCGCGGACGAGAAGGTCCTCGAGTCCATGACCAAGGTCGAGGAGGCCGAGAAGAAGCTCACCGAGATCAAGGGCCAGCACGATGAGCGCTCCAAGATCGCGGGCACGGCCAAGACCGACCGCGATGCGAAGTCCGCCGAGATCAAGGACCGGCTCGCCGAACTGACCGCCCAGCGTCAACTGCTCACGACGGCCGTTCCGCCGCGCGAGCTGAAAATGCTCGAAGATCTCATCAAGAGTCGGGGCGACGAGGCGATGGTCGCGATCGAAGTCCTCGACCGCCGCGCCCACGAGGGAAGCTGCTCCGCCTGCATGATGGCCGTCCCCGTCGAGGCCGTCAGCGCGCTGATGAGCGGCAAGCTCGTCAGCTGTCCGAGTTGCCGGTGCATCCTCTTCATCGAGGAGGCCACCTTTACCAAAGAAAAGAAGACGAAGGACCCGTCCCTCGCCGCGGCCATCAAGAAGCAGAAGAAGGCCAAAGAGGCGGAAAAAGAAGAAGCCGCGAAGACATGATCCCCCGACGCCCCGCCCTGCGGGGCGTCTTTGTTTTTGGCCCGCACGCCCGGGATGAGCGAGTCTGTTGGGGGGGCGAATCCCGCGGATGCCGAACACAATCAGCCGTCGAATAGGTCGCCGTCCGGCTCATCGGCACCAGTCGCCGCCGCGTTCGGCAACCCCACGTGCGTCGCCCCCGCCTTTGTCAGCGCTCGCCCGCGCCGCGTACGCGCGAGGAATCCGATCTGCAACAGATACGGTTCCACGACATCTTCCAGCGTCCCCGAGTCATGGTTGAGCGTGGCTGCGACCGCCTCCAGTCCAACAGGTCCGCCGCCGTATGTCGTCGCAATCGTGCGGATATACGAGCGATCCAGTTCATCCAGCCCGAGATCATCCACGCCCTCAAGCGAGAGCGCATCGCGCACCATCGCGGGCGTCAGCTTCCCATCCCCCTTCACCTGCGCGAAGTCTCGCACGCGCCGCAGCAGCCGATTCGCGATCCGCGGCGTGCCGCGGCTGCGCTCGGCCACCATCGCTAGCCCCGAATCCGTCGCGCTCACGCCCAGCAATCCCGCCGATCGCTTCAGAATCACCAACAGCTCTTCCGCCGAGTAGTACCGGAGCGAGTGCGTGATCCCGAACCGCGAACGCAGCGGCGATGAAACCAACCCGGCCCGTGTCGTCGCCCCGATCAGCGTAAAGGCCGCGAGTTTCTTCTGGATTGTCTGCGCATGCATCCCGCTCTCGACCTTGATGTCGATGACGAAATCCTCCATCGCCGGATAGATGAACTCCTCCACCGCGATCGGCAAACGGTGGATCTCATCGATGAACAGTACATCCCGCTCCTGCATAGAGCAGAGCACTCGCACCAGATCCGTCGGCCGCGTCAGCGCGGGCCCACTCGTCACGTGGACTTTGCACGCCGCAGCACTCGATCCCGACCCCATCTCCTCCGCAATCACATACGCGAGCGTCGTCTTCCCCAGCCCCGGCGGCCCATGCAGCAGCACATGCTCCATCGGCTCCCCGCGCCCCTTTACCGCCTCGATCGTGATCCCCAGCCGCTCCACCAAGTCCGGCTGCCCCACATACTCCGCCAAAGTCCGCGGCCGCAACGCCCCAACCCCGCTCCCGCCCCCCCGCTCCTGCTCGTGCAGATCGGTGGCGGAGTTCAGGGTTGGGGAAACAAGACGTTCAACGGCCATGGTGCGAGTGTATCGGCCCGCGCAAGCGACAGGCCAAAACCACCCCGCAGGACACTGATTTCGCGGCCATTCGCTCGTACCCTCCGGCATGCCTTCCAGCTCCACCACAGTCGCCAGCCACACCCCAGTGGCCGTCGCCATCCCCGGCCCCTCCAAGATCCTCCGTGTCGAGGTTTCCGCCGCACCCGGCCATGCCGACCCCATTGGCGAATCTCTCCGCCGCGACGCCGCGGCCCAAGGCATCTCCCTCACCTCCAGCCACGCCACCCACGTCTACCTCATCCAGCCCGAGCCCGGCTCCCCCATCTCCGCCGCGCAGCTTGACCTTATCCGCACCAAGCTCCTCGCCGACCCCGTCACCGAGTCCTCCCGCATCGGCTCTACGCCGACAGAGCCCGACTCGCACGTCGTCGAGGTCCATCCGCTCCCCGGCGTGATGGACCCCGTCGCCCAGTCCGTGCAGACGGCCATCGCCGAGCTGCTCGGCCTCAAGACCCCGCCGCAGGTCTCCACCGGTTGGCGATACGACCTCGCCGGCCCGGGACTGACGGCGGATCAGGCCCTCTCCCTCGCCGGCCGCCTCCTGGCGAACCCAGTTATCCAGAAGATCCACGCCACACCATTCCACCCCGCCGAGTTCCCCCACTCCGCGCCGCACGACGGAGGCATGGGTTCCGTGAAGCTCATCGGCCTCTCCGACGCCGAACTCACGAAGCTCTCCCGCGAGGCGCATCTGTTCCTCTCGCTCGACGAGATGAAAGCGGCACAGGCGCACTATCAGTCCTTGGGCCGCGACCCATGCGAGATCGAGTTGGAGACCCTCGCTCAGACGTGGTCCGAGCACTGCGTCCACAAGACGCTCAAGAGCCGTGTGCGCTACAAAGCGGGTCCACTCACCGCCGACCCCATCAACTGGACCAACCGCCCCGGCCACACGCTCCAGCCCGACGGCTCCGTCGTCATCGACAACCTCCTCAAGCACACCGTCGCCGCGGCCACACACAAGCTCATCGCCGACGGCCTCGACTGGACCCTCTCGGTCTTCTCAGACAACTCCGGCGTGATCGCCTTCGACGACCAGCACGCCGTCTGCATCAAGGTCGAGACCCACAACCACCCCTCCGCCATCGAGCCCTACGGAGGCGCGGCCACCGGCGTCGGCGGCTGCATCCGCGACGTCATCGGCACCGGCCTCGGCGCGCGACCCATCGCGAACACCGATGTCTTCTGCGTCGCGCACCCCGATGCCAAGGACATTCCCACTGGCTGCTTGCCCCCCCGCCGCATCCTGACGCAAGTCGTCGCCGGCGTCCGCGACTACGGCAACCGGATGGGAATTCCGACTGTCTCCGGCGGCGTGTACTTCGACGACCGCTACGTCGGCAACCCGCTCGTCTACTGCGGCTGCATCGGCGTCATGCCCCGCTCCTGCGTCAAGGGCGAAGTGAAGCCCGGCGACCTGATCGTCGCCCTCGGCGGGCGCACCGGACGCGACGGCATCCACGGCGCCACCTTCTCTTCCGCCGAACTCGAGCACACCGCCACCGATGAGTTCTCCCACGCCGTGCAGATCGGCAACGCCATTACCGAAAAGCAAACGCTCGACGCGGTCATGCGTGCGCGAGATGAGTTCGGAAAGCCGCTCTACCACGGCATGACCGACTGCGGCGCGGGCGGCTTCTCCTCCGCCGTCGGCGAGATGGGCAAGTCCACCGGCGCCATCGTGAATCTCGACCAGGCCCCGCTCAAGTACGCCGGTCTCAGCGCCACCGAGATCTGGATCAGCGAAGCGCAGGAGCGCATGGTCCTCGCCGTCCCGCAGGCCAACCTCGCCAAGCTCGAAGCCATCTGCAAGGAAGAACACGTCGAACTCGCCGTCCTCGGCACATTTACCGCCGCGCCCGGCAGCACCCCCACCAATCCCGACCTCGCCCTCATGTTCCACGGCACGGAAGTCGGCCGCCTGAACATGCACTTCCTGCACGAGGGCATCCCCACCCCGCGCCGCGAAGCGACGTGGTCCGTCCCCTCCCGCGCCCTGGCGGGAGAGGTGTTGGGGGGGCGAGCGAAGCAAGCGACGGAGGGGGCAGGCACACCTGCGATTCGTGAAGCACTCCTCCAGCTCCTCTCCCACCCCAACATCGCGAGCAAGCACTGGATCATCCGCCAATACGACCACGAAGTCCGCGGCGGCACGGCCATCAAGCCCCTCGTCGGCCCCCTCTCCCGCGGCCCCGGCGACGCCAGCGTCATCTGCCCCGTCCCCGGCTCCACACGCGGCCTAGCGATCTCCCAAGGCCTGCAGACCGGCCTCGGCGACCCGCTCCTTGGGGGGGGCGGCGGCGATCCGTACCTCATGGTCCTCGCCGCCATCGACGAGTGCGTCCGCAACCTTGTCTGCGTCGGCGCAGATCCGGACCGCATTGCCATCCTCGACAACTTCTGCTGGCCCAGCTGCGCCAAGCCGGAAAACCTCGGCTCGCTCGTCCGCGCCGCCGAGGGCTGCTACGACGGCGCGCTCGCCTACCGAACGCCGTTCGTCTCCGGCAAGGACTCGCTGAACAACCAGTTCACCACGCAGGATGGGCGCACGATCGAGATCCCCCCCACGCTCCTCATTACCGGCATGGGCATCGTCCCGGATGTCGGCCGCGCCTGCACGATGGACGCCAAGCGCGCCGGCAACCTGCTCGTGCTCATCGGCGACACGCAGCCCGCGATGGGCGGCTCGCACTACCGGCAGCTCTTCGGTGTGCCGGATGCGAATGCTGCCGTGCCCCACACCGATCTCGCCGTCGGCCCGCGCACCGCCCGCGCCGTCGCATCGCTGATCGCCGACGGCCTGATCGCCGCAGCCCACGACGTCTCCGACGGCGGCCTCCTGTGCGCCGTCGCCGAGATGCTCATCGCGGGCAACTCGTCCGCCGCGCCCCTCGGCGCTCAGCTCACCTTCCCCGCCGGCGAGTCGTCCATCGCGAAACTCTTCGGCGAGGCGCCCTCGCGCTACGTCCTCGAAATCGACCCGGCGAACATCGACCGCGTCCGCGCTGCGCTCAAGAACATCTCCGTTCAGCCCATCGGCGTCATCACCTCCACGGGCACGCTCCAGGCCCCGGGCCTGGATGCTCCCATGCCCGTCGAAGATCTCGCCACGGCCTGGCTCGGCACGCTCGACTGGTGACGTTCACTCCAGCGCATGCGTCCCATGCGTCATCGCCCCACCCGCCCGCAGCGCGGCGGCAATCAGCGTCGTTTCCGCCAGTTCCTGCTCCGTCGCGCCCGCCGCCTTCGCCTTCTTCGTGTGAATCTCGATGCAGTACGGGCACTGCGTCGTCAAAGCCACGCCCACCGCAATTAGTTCCTTGTACTTCAGCGGCACGACGCCGTGCCGCACCACCGCCTCATCGAACGCCACAAACGCCTTGAACGCCTCGGGCGCAAGCTCGCTTATCTTCTTGAACTTCCCCACATTCCTCATGTCGTACATCGCTAGCTCCTTGAACGGAATCCGCGCGACAATCGATCGCCGCGAACATCGCGTGCGATGCGATCTCGCATCGGTCAACCATTCGCGAGCGACACCCGCCAGTCTGTGTACTTGAAGTACACCCCGGGCACACCCCGGTGCACCGGACAATCGAGCGACCGTTTCACTCTGCTAAAGCCGCGACAAACCCCGTTGGCTACACGCCCACGCCGCTCACCGCAAACTCAAACATCCCGCCCGTCGCCAGCGGATCGTTCATTCCGATCCGCACCAGCGCATTGCGGGTCCCCGTCGCGAGCGGATCGAACCGCACCTTGAACGTCACGCTCTGCCCGACGTGCAACGTCCCCATCGACGGCTGCCCGCTCACGACGAAATCGCTCGCGTTCAACCCCGCGATCGTCACGAACGAGACGCCGGACAGCACGAGATCGGCAAGCCCCGTGTTCTTGATGGTGAACAGGCGCACACGATTCGCCGTTCCCGCGGTCGCCACGCTTCCATAGTCGGTACCGTCGCCCGTGCCCGGGATCAAGTCTCCCGGCCCGATCGTCACGTTCTGGAACGTCACCTGCGCCCGCGGCTGCGCGAGCCCAGTGCCGCGGATAGCGAAGGTCCCCACCGGCCGCAGCGGATCACTGCTCGCAATGCTGATCGTCGCGTAGCCGAATCCGATGTATCCGTTCGGCGTGTACCGCACGCGGAACTGCGTGCTCGCCCCCGCCGCGAGCGTCGCCGCCGGTTGCACAAACACGGTAAACAGGTTCGCATTCGCACCCGTCAGCGTCACGCCCGTGATCGACATCGTCGCCAGCCCGATGTTCTTGATCGTGAAGATCCGCACCTTGTTGGCGTACTGCGCGTTCACGCCCGCGAAGTTCGTCCAGTCCGCGGTCGTCGGTGTGCTGTCCGCCTCCGCGATCGGCTGCTGGTTCCCCGACACCTGCATGATCGGCCGGTTCACGCCGCGCCCGAGGATCGCAAAGGTATACGTCGGCGTCGAAGGATCGGTGGACGAAATCGTGAGCGTCGCGTTCCGCACGCCCAGCGCACTGGGATCAAACGTGATCGTGAACGTCGTCGTGCCCCCGGCCGCGACATTCGCCGCGGCGTCCGTGTTGATGTAGAAGTCCCCCGCGTTCGCCCCGCCGATCACCACCCGCACGCTCCCGTTCAGGTGCAGGTTCTGATTCCCCGTGTTCCGAATGGTGAACGTCTGGGTGACGCTCTGCAAGGAGAGATTCGCGTTGCCGAAGTCCGTCCAATCGGTCTTCGACGGGCTCGCATCGCCGCTCGTGATCACGATGCCGTTGCCCGACACGCGAATCACCGGCGCCGGCGGCGCAACGCCGCGCACCGCATCCAGCTTCTCGTTCTGCGATCCCACGGTCACGCTGTAATACGTCACGGCCTGCCCGAAGCCCGCGCCCGAGAACGTCACCGCGTACGTCCCCGCGGGCACCTGCATCTGCCATCCACCCGCGGACATGCTCGTAGTCGTGTACGTCGGCGCGCCGGCGCTCCCGTTCCCGGCCACGGCCGTGATCGTGACGCTCCCGAAGCCCTCGCCCGCGTCGTAGCCATTGCTCGTCGTATCTCCGTACACCACTCCCAGGAGGAACGGATTCCCCTGGTTCCACCGCCGTCCGAAATCCTGAGTCACTACCCACGGCCCGACGTCCAGCCCCGTCACTCCTGTCCGGATGCGAATGCCCACCTCGCGGTAGGTCGCTTCCATCATGTTCTCGCGGTGCCCCGGCGGGTTCTGGATGCCGTCGGTGTCATTCCCCCAGTCGATCGCGAATCCGGCGTGCGTGTGCAGAACGCTGCGCGCGAACGCGTACACGTTCTCGCCCACCTGCGTCCAGTTCGTGTATCCCGCGTTAGTTGCCCGAGCGCCTAAGTCCGGTTCGCCCGGCGCCTGGTGCGTCTGCTCATCGGCCGCGATCATCGCGGTGTTGTGCCCCTCCGCCGCCTCGTACAGATCCGCATTCCAGGCCAAGGGTTGCACCGCCGTCAGCGACGCCCACTGCTGGGCCAGCACCGTGCCGTTCGTGTGGAACGCGAGCAGCGCGCCGTCGATATCCGAGTTCGCCGAGCGCGCCTGCGCCCCGAGCGACGACGTCATGTACCCAAGCTCTGCCGACGGATGCAGGCGCATCCGGTTCAGCATCTCCATGAGGTACTGCTCGTTGGGCGTCGGATCAAACGTCAACAGCTCGCGCCGTTCCAGCGCTTCAAGAAGCACGCCCGTTGACATTCGATTGGTCCGTCGCGCCATCGCCATGTCCCCGCCAAACGCCGACCGCAAACACCCATTGCCCATCACGTGATATCGGATCGTTCACGGTACGCCGCACATTCCCGACGCGTTCTCAGACGATCGCCCGCGCTGCCTGCACCACCCCTGCGGCCAACACAAGCCGCCTCAATCACGTCCTCGCCCACGCTCGCAGCCGCTCCGCCGCCTTTTCAAGCGTTTCCATCTTCTTGCAGAAAGCGAACCTCGCCAGCGGCCGCCCATGTTCCTTCCGCTCATAGAACACGCTCGGCGGAATCGCCGCCACACCCACGTCGCTCGTCAGGTACCGGCAGAACTCCCCATCATCCGCGAACCGGTCCCCGAGCCGCCCCTTCCCGCCCGCGGACGAGTCCACCCATTCCGCCAGAATGAAGTAGGCCCCCGCCGGCTCGAACACTCGGAACCCGCACTCGCGCAGCACACCCGCGAGAAATCCGCGCCCGCGCGCCAAGTCCGCCACCAGCATCCCGATCGCCTCGCGTGCCTCCGGCCCCAACCCCACCGCCGCGGCGGCCCCCCACTGCAGCGGCGTCGCCGTCGCGAACGTCATGAACTGGTGCGCCGCCCGCACCGCCGCGGAAAGCTCCGGCGAGCCGATCGCCCATCCGATCTTCCACCCCGTCAAGCTGAAGCTCTTCCCCAAGCTCGAAAGCGTCAGCGTCCGCTCCGCCATCCCCGGCAGCGTCGCCAGATGCACGTGCGGCATCATCGGATCGAACGTCAGATGCTCATACACCTCATCCGTGATTGCGATCACGTCGTGCTTTCGGCAAAGCTCCGCGATCAGCGTCAACTCATCACGCGTGAACACCTTCCCCGTCGGATTGTGCGGCGTGTTCACCAGAATCGCCCGCGTCTTGGAAGTGAACGCCGCCGCCAGCTCGCGCGGATCGAACCAAAACTGTCCCTCGCCGCTCAGCGGTGTGCACGAGCAGCACTTCGCCGGCGCACGCAGCGTCACGAACTTCGCCGCGCCCCCCGCCATCGCCACGCTCGCCCGGTACGAGTCGTAGTACGGCTCGAACAGAATCACCTCATCCCCCGGATTCACCACGCCCATCAACGCGGCACAGATCGCCTCGGTGCACCCGCTCGTCACCGTCACCTGCCGATCCGGATCGATCGTCACCCCAGTGCGTGAAGCCCACCCCTCCGCGATCGCCTTGTTCAGCGCGGGAATCCCGAACATCCGCGCATACTGGTTGTTTCCCGCCCCCCCGACGCCCATCGCCTCCGCCGCCGCCCGCTTGACGAACTCCGGCCCATCAAAGTCCGGAAACCCCTGCGCCAAGTTCACCGCCCCATGCTTCTGGGCCAGCAGCGTCATCTCCGTGAAGATGGTCGTCCCAAATGAAGCGAACCGGTCGGCAAGCACAGGACTCTTCACGCTCGGCTTCCCGTTTCAAGAGGATCGTTCTTGAGCAGCCGGCTCGACCGCTCGCCTCAACTCTACACGCGACTCACGCTTCCCAGACGAGTTCCAGCGGCGGGCACATTTGGGGCAGTACGCGAAGGGTGCATGACTCACGCGGTCAAGCTCTCCCTCGCAATCGGGGCAACGACCAACCCGCACGGCTCCGGCGGCCTCTCGGGTGTTGCGCCTGCTCAACCACCACGACACAACGCCTGGAGGACCCAGAATGATCACCTCAGCGGGTAGATACCACGGAAACGGAATCAACCAAAAAGCAAGAAAGGAAAGCAGCAGCGCCGCCGCGCACCCGCAGAGTGCAATCAACCGGGCCAACCGCCATCCTCGAGTGGGAATCAACCAAACTCCTCCCGCTCCGGCCTCCCATCCGCTACGCGTACACCTCAAGGAACACCCGCCGCGTCGGCTTCACTTCCCGATGCAACATCTTCCGTGTCCAACCGCGGATGTCCCCCATCGCGTGCGGATCGACCTTCAGATACTGCTCCAGCGTGTGCTGCGGCAATATCGCCGCCATCTTCTGGAAGATTCCCAGCTCCATCCCCGCGATCCCGCACACATAGATCAGCGTCCGCTCGCTGGAGAGCATCGCCATGAGTTGGTCGCGATTTGTCGTGATCCGGTCCTGCACATACATCGGATCGTGCCCATCCGCCTGCTTCTCGCGACTGATCGCCGTCAGATAGGTGAACCGCTTGTGCTCCGACGCCATTTGCCGAAAGTACGCGTCGTACAGCAGATCTGTCGCGTACGGCGAGCCCATCACCAGGGCGATCTTGCTCGGCGCGTTGTCGTGCAGCAGATCCATCAACATCCCGCGGAACGGCGCGATCCCCGTCCCCGTCGCGAAGAAGATGTAGTCGTACGACCCCTTGTCCGCCGGCAGCAGGAACTTCTTCCCCGCCGGCCCGCTGAGCTTGATCTCGTCCCCCTCGCGCACATCGCACAGGTAGTTGCTGCACACACCGAGAAAGAGCTTGTGCGTCTCCCAGTGCTCATCGATCGTGCGCTTCACCGTCGTCGAGATGACGTTCCCCTTCCCGTCCTCGCCGCGCGTCGGACTCGCCACCGAGTACAGCCGCACCGCGTGGTTCCGCCCCTTCTCATCCTTCCCCGGCGCGAGCACGCCGATCGATTGCCCGGGGATGATCTGCCCAGCGAGCGTTGTCCCGCTTACGTCAATCTCCACGTGGCGCACGAACCCCGCGGCCTTCCGACTCGTGCAGATCTCGCTCTTGGTCACACGCGCCGTCACCGGCTCCGTCGGCCGGTACAGGTGCATCTTCACCTCGGGCAGCGGAATCTCGGTCTCGGCGGCAGCGGCATTGGTCGGATTCGTCGTGGACATCTCCGCAAGCGTTCGGACCCCCACGCGGCGAGTCAAACGCCCGCCGAACCTCGATTCTCGGCCCTTCGGCCCACTACCACCCGCACCTTCCGCACAACCAACTCCGTCCGGGCACGCCATGTCTGTACTGCCTGTACGCACGCCCGTATCCGGGCGATACGTCATGCAGCTTCACCCCGCCCGCCCAGAGCCGATCCATGTCCACGCTCCCCGAATCGACATCCCTCGGACGACTGGAACGCCGCAAGGCGGGGCGCATCCGCTGCATCCAGACCGTCTGCCAGCTCGGCGCGATCGGCGATGTCTCCCGCGACGGCTGCCGCATCGTGAGCAAGAAGCCCGTCGAGATTCCGGCGAACATGGTCGTCAAGCTCGAACTCGTGTCGCCGGGCGCGACCGTCACCATCATCGCCTCGCAGGTCTCCTGTCGCAAGCGCCCCGACGGCAAGTACGACGTCGGCATGCGATTCCACCACACCGACGACGAGTCCAGGCGCGCCGTCATCGCCCTCGCCCGAAGCAGCGCGCAGAGCTGCTCCGGCTTCTTCCATCCGCTCTGCGCCTAGTCACGAGTCCACCGATGGCCAAAGACAATCCCCTCACCAAGCTCAAGGGCTCCGGCATGGGCTTTCTCAAGCGCTTCGTCTTCGACGAAGCCACGCTCGAGCCCGACAATCGCCGCGACAACGATCGCACGCCTGTTGTCGGCGAGATCAAGGTCGTTGTCCTGAATGCCGAGGGCGAGGCCGTCGGCCAAACGCAGGTCTTCGTCCGCGATCTCTCCAAAACCGGCTGCGGCCTCTGGTCCCGCGTCCGCTTCGCCGCCGGCACGCGCGTCGTCCTCCATTTCCCGCCCACAAACGGCCAGCCCCCGCTCGCCCGCATGGCCGAAGTCTGCCACAGCCGCGGCCAGGACGGCGCCGGATTCGCCGTCGGCTGCCGCTTCGTCGAGAACGCGCAAGCCGCCTAACACGCCTGGGCTGAGCGGTTCCTACCGCGAGTCCCGCGGAACGCCTTGCACTCGCCGACTCACGCCGCTCTCCGCAGTGCGTACAGCGCGTCATACTCCACGCGCCGCTCCTCATCGCTCAGCACGTCGTGTGCCTCGTTGATCAGGCAGAATCGCTGCTGCGCCCCCGATTCCTTGCACACATCCGGATGGTACTTCCGCGCCATCGCGCGATAGGCCTTCTGGACCTGATCGGCCGTCGCCGACATCTCCAGCCCAAGCGCCCGGTAGTAATCCGGAAGCTTCAGCGCCTCGATCAGCTTTGCACGTTTCTCCCCGTTCGAGAACGCCCCCGGCGCACGCGGCTTTCCATGCCGCGCCATGTTCTCCACGGCCTCGGCATCTTCTGCACTCAGCCCCACGAACTCCAACACGATCTCGTACCGCCCATGCCCCCCGCGCATCCGCTCCACGCCCGCAACCCGCGCCCGCACCATCATGCATTCCGTCGGCGCGGCCAGGTCCACATCGAGTTCTGCCCCCCCCGCCAGCCGCGGCGTCCCCTGCACCTGCACCGCCATCCCCGCACGCGACACCCACGCGATCGTCCCCAACGCGCAGGTCAAGACCGCGGTCTGTATCCGCTCAGGCCCCGCGTCCGCCGCCGGACTCTGGTGCGCGCGTGATGTCTTCCTGGACCACGGCCACATACCGGACGAATCGGCGCGCCGTCCCGCGCTCTTCACGTCAAGTTCAACGACCCCTCGCGCGCCGCCCCACTTATCGGGCCGTCGCGACGCGATCCACTTCTTCCATCGTGGAGATCCCGCGCGCCACCTGGATCCATCCGCTCTGCACCAGCGTCGTGAACATCCCCTGCTCGATGACCTTCTTCATCGCCGCGATCGTCGGTTCTTTCAAAATCACGTCGCGCAGCTCATCGGTGAAGTCCAGAATCTCGAAGATCGCCTTCCGCCCGCGATACCCCGTGCGCAGACACGCCGCGCACCCCGTTGCCGTGTAGATCTCGTTCTGCCCCTCCAGGTACCGCCCCATCCGCGTCGCCTGCGAAGGAAGCACCTTCGTCGGCCGCTTGCAGTTCTCGCACAGCACGCGCAGCAACCGCTGCGCGATCACCACCTCCAGCGAGTTGGCCACCAGGAACGGCTCCACCTTCAGGTCCAGCAACCGGAACACGCTCGACATCGTGTCCTTCGCGTGCACCGTCGAGAAGACCAGGTGCCCCGTCATCGACGCCTGCATCGCCGTCCGCGCCGTCTCATCGTCGCGCACCTCGCCGACCAGGATCACATCCGGGTCCTGGCGCAGCACGCTCCGCAGCAGCGAGCCGAACGAGTTCCCCTGCTTGTCGTCGATTGGAATCTGCGTCACACCCTCGATCTGATACTCGACCGGATCCTCGATCGTCACCACGTTTCGCCGATCGCGATCGATCTGGCGCAGCGCACAATACAGCGTCGTCGTCTTCCCGCTCCCCGTCGGCCCACACACCAGCAGCAGCCCCGAGTCCTGCTCGCACACCTTGCGAATGCGGTCGTACTGGTACGGCGGCAGATTCAGGTCGTTGAGCTTCCCCGGCGCGTCGCGCGTGTCCAGCACGCGCACCACCAGCTTCTGGCCGTGCACGCTGGGCGTGAAGCTCACGCGGTAGTCCACCCGCCGCGGCGTATTCGTCTCGCTCTCCGGGAACTTCACGGAGAAGTGCCCGTCCAGCGTCGCGTCGCGCGCCGTCGGACGGATCTGGCACGCCGTCTTCACCAGCCCCATCGTGAGTTCCCCCACGTTGTTGGGCAGGTCCACCACGCCCACCATCTGCCCGTCCACTCGCATGCGAACGTGGACGACATCCCCCTTCGGCTCGCAGTGGATGTCCGTCGCGCGGCTCTTGCTCGCCGCCACCAACAGCAGCCGCACCGCCCGCGCGCCGTCGCCCTCGCTCCCGAGCGCACCGGACGACTTGCCCCGCCCGTCGATCATCTCCGGCCGATCTGCCGCCCCCTCGTTCCGCGGCGGGATGCTGTTGATCATCTCCTCAAGGTCAGTCACCCAAACGGCCTTGGTCGTCGGCGCGAGTTCGCGCGCCATCTCCTGCCGCTCCTTCAGCGTCTCCTCCGCCTCCACGATGAACGAGTGGCTTCCAAGCTTGATGATGTCCCCCGGACGCAGCGGCGCATCCGAAACCTTCACGCCATTCAGCTTCGTCCCGTTCCGCGATCCCAAATCGCGCAAGTGGAACGTCGCGTGGTCCGAGTCCCCGATCTCGTCCACCTCCAGCGTCGCCCCATTCTGCCCCCGCGCCGGCGCGGGCTCGATCACGCAATGGAACCGGCTCAGCAGCGTGTCATCCAGGCACAGCACATTCTCCGGCGATCGCCCGATCGTGATCGGCTTCTCCCCCATCGTCAGCGTGGGAAGGTCGGAGTTCTGCGGAATGAGCTGGTAGTTCGGCATGTCCGTTCCCAAGTCCCACGAGCCGGCGGGGAGGGCAAGCATTCTACGTACAAATCGCCCCGAGCTTGCGCCAGAAACGCGCTTTCCACACCGATCCCGTTGTCCTCTACACTCCCGCCCCATGATCGACCTCAAAGACCTCCGCGACAACCCCCAGAAGTACCGCGACGGCTGCGCCAAGAAGGGCTTCTCCGTCGATCTCGACAAGCTCCTGGAACTCGAAGCCAAGCGCCGCTCCCTCCTCACCGAGCAGGAGCAGGCCCGCGCCCAGCAGCGCGGCGTCGAAAAGGAAGTCGGCCCAGCCATCGGCAAGCTCAAAGGCCAGATCGGCAAAGCCACCGGCGACGACAAAGCCAAGCTCGAGCGCGAACTCGCCGAAGTCATGGCCAAGCCCGCCGCGCTCAAAGAGAAAATCGGCGCCCTCGAATCCCAGATCGCCGCGATCGACCCCGACCTCAACGCCATCCTCCTCACCGTTCCTCTCCCACCGGACGCCGATGTCCCCGTTGGTAAGTCCGCCGACGACAACGTCGAACTCCGCCGCTGGCACCCCGCCGCCGGCCCCAACTCCCCCGGCGGAGTCGCGTTCGACACTACCAAGTCCTTCGAAGCCAACCGCGGCTTCAAGCCCAAGGCCCACATCGATCTCGTCCGCGACCTCAAGCTCGCAGACTTCAACCGCGGCGTCAAAATGGCCGGCGCACGCTCCTACGTCCTCACGGGCGACGGCTTCCTCCTCCACAACGCGGTCCTTCGGTACGCCTTCGACTTCATGACCCTCACCAATGGCTTCAAAGCCATGTCCGTCCCCGTCCTCGTCAAAGAAGAGTGCATGGTCGGCACCGGCTTCTTCCCCGCCGGTCGCGAGCAGGCCTACCACATTGAAGAATCCAAGCGCGGCGGCGGCTACGACCAGTTCCTCACCGGCACCGGCGAGGTCGGCCTGATGGGCATCCACGAGGGCGAGATCCTCGACGAAGCCCAGCTCCCGCTCAAATACACCACCGTCTCCACCTGCTTCCGCCGCGAAGCCGGCGCGGCCGGCAAGGACACCGCCGGCCTCTACCGCATCCACCAGTTCGACAAGGTCGAGCAAGTCGTCATCTGCAAAGCCGATGAGCAGGAGAGCCGCGCCTGGCACAAGCAGATGCTCAGCTACGTCGAGCAGCTCCTGCAATCTCTCGGCCTCCCCTACCGCCTGCTCCAGTGCTGCACCGCCGACCTCGGCCCCAAGAACGCCGACATGATCGACGTCGAAAGCTGGATGCCCGGCCGCGGCGAGATGACGAAAGCAGGCCCCACCGGCGCCTTCGGCGAAACCCACTCCGCCTCCCGCCTCTACGACTACCAGTGCCGCCGCCTCAACATGCGCTACCGCCCCGGCGGCGAACAAGGCAAAGGCCCCACCACCTTCTGCCACTCCCTCAATAACACCGTCGCCGCCGCGCCGCGCATCCTCATCCCCATCCTCGAAATGTGGCAAAACGCCGACGGCACCGTCACCATCCCGCCCCCACTCCGCCCCTACATGGGCAACAAAACCACGATCGCCCCTTGATCTCGCCCTTGTTCATTCCTGACTTCTTCTCCTCCGCGCCCTCTGCGCCTCTGCGGTAAACACCCCCATGCCAACCCCCAAACTTCTCGCCTTCGCCGGCTCCCTCCGTCGCGATTCCTTCAATAAGAAACTCATCAAACTCGCCGCCGACGGCGCACGCGCCGCCGGCGCAGAGGTCACCTTCATCGACCTCGCCGACTTCCCCATGCCCATCTACAACGGCGATGACGAAGCCGCCTCCGGCCTCCCCGCAAACGCTCAGAAACTCAAGCAACTCTTCATCGATCACCACGGCATGCTCATCGCCAGCCCCGAGTACAACTCCTCCATCTCCGCCGCGCTGAAAAACGCCATCGACTGGGTCTCCCGACCCGATCCCAAGACCGCCTTCGCCGGAAAAACCGCCGCAATCATGTCCGCATCCCCCGGCGCCCTCGGCGGCCTCCGCGGCCTCGTCCACCTCCGCGCCATCCTCGGCAACATCAACGTCCTCGTCATCCCCGACCAACTCGCCATCAACACCGCCCACGAGGCCTTCAACCCCGACGGCTCCCTCAAAGACGCCAAGAAGCTCGAGCAGGTGAAAGCCCTCGGCGCCAAGCTCGCCCACACCACCGCCAAGCTTCACGCCTAGTCCGGCGACTTGACGCGTCGCGTGGTTCCTGCTTTGATGCCCACTGCTCATCCGATGGCGGCTTGAGCGGCTATTCTTCCTCACAGCCCGCGCGCCGTCCAAAGGGCTTCATTTCGGCGCACCCCCCAACATGCCCGACCCACGTCTCCGCAGCGACATCGCGCGCTTCGCCGCGCGCCTGATGTACGAACGCACCGAACGAGAGTACTTCACCGCCAAACGAAAAGCCGCCAGTCAGCTCGGCGTCTCCCGCGGCACGCACTTCATGGATCTCCCCTCCAACGCCGAGATCCGCGACGAAATCGAAGTCCTCGCCCGCATGCACGAAGGCGAATCGCGCGCCGCCAACCTCCTGGCCATGCGCCTCACCGCCCTTCGCCTCCTCCGTCTCCTCAATCTCTTCCACCCCAAGCTCATCGGCTCCGTCCTCACCGGCCACATCCGCCGCGGCTCGGACATCGACCTCCACTGCTTCTCCGACTCCACCTCCGCCGTCACCGACGCCCTCGAATCCCTCGACTACATGTGCCACGTCGAGCACAAGCGCATCGTCAAACACAACCAAGCCCGCATCTTCACCCACATCCATCTCGAAGCCACACACACGCCCGGGATGAGCGAGTTTGGGGGGGCGAGCGAATCCCGCGGATACTCCGCAGACTCAAGCCCACCAGCCCGCCCCGACTCCCGCTTCCCCATCGAAATCACCCTCTACCCCGACTCCCAACGCAACTACATCTTCAAAAGCTCCATCACCGGCAAAGCCATCGAACGCGCCTCCGCCGCGCAGCTCCAACAGCTCCTCCACCGCGAACACCCCGACCTCGACATCGAAGCCGAACTCACCCGAATCGAAGACGCCGCGCTCGATCCCTACGAACTCTTCGCACTCCTCCTCGAACCCCTCCAATCCGTCAAGCAGAATCCCAAGCACCATCCCGAAGGCGACGCGCTCTACCACTCGCTGCAAGTCTTCCAGCTCGCGCTCCACGCCAAGCCTTGGGACGAAGAGTTCCTCCTCGCCGCGCTCCTCCACGACGTCGGCAAAGCCATCGACCCGCACGACCACGTCCACTCCGGCCTCGCCGCCCTCGGCCACGCCATCACCGACCGCACCCGCTTCCTCATCGAACACCACATGGACGCCCTCCACCTCCGCGACGGCTCGGGGGGGGTGGGCCAGCGCCAAGCCGCCCGCCTCCGCCGCCATCCCGACTTCGACGATCTCATGATGCTCCGCCAGCTCGACACCGAGGGCCGCCAAGGCGGCGTCATCGTCCCCACCATCGCCGAAGCCCTCAACGCCATCCGCGCCGTCGCCGAAGAGTCCTACCTCTCCGATTGACCACCTCCGCCGCTTCGGCGTCGCACCCAAGCGCCTTTCTGCCGCAGCTTGGGCACCCCGCCCAAGTACCTTGGTTCGCCTTCCAGACCGAAGGTCTGATCGTCAGTTGCCGGGGGTGGAGGAGCGCAGCGACGACACCCCCGGAAAGCGACCGCAAACTCCCGCAGCCCGACGGGCTGCTCGTACCACTGATCAACCCTCTTCTCCAAACTCTCCCTCAACTATCCGGTCCGCCTTCGCTCCCACACCGCCCCACACTCCGTACACACAACTCTCTCGCCACTCGCCGCGCCAAACGGATACGCGCAGCTCGGACATTGCCCCGCCTCCAACATCGCGGCCACCACCGGCGCGGGCTCGCCCGAAAACGCAACCATCCCCCACACATAGAACGAGCCAAGCCCGATCAATCCCACGATCATCGCCGGCACCGTCGCCAGCGCAACTCCAATCAGCGGCACCGCCCACACCGGTACGAGCACCCTGGAAGCAAAGCACGCTGCCAGCGCAAATCCCCCACCCCACAACATCGCGCACATCACCCCCACCACAACCACCATCGACCCAACATGCCGCAGCGAAGCCGCGCGCGAACCCGCACGCCTCAGAATCGCCCGCAACTCGCCCGGCTTGAAGTCCAGCCCCATCTCGCCGACGACCTCATCGCCCCGACGCACCGCCGGATTGAACAGCCGCACAGTGCGCCCCGTCGCGTCGACGCACTGCATCGGAATGGGGTTGGTGTTCCGGCCCGGCATCGGTGGTGCACGTCAGAGTACGACAAAGCCCGCCCCAACTCCCTGCGGCCACTCGACTTGTACGTTCGCTAAATATACTGCAAACAAAACCAATCTTTTCACTTGACTGAGAACAATTTTACCGTACATTGTCCGCATGCAATCGATGCCCGGCCTCAACTCCCCACCCGCCACGAATCCCGCCCCGCCGGGCCGGGACGCCCTTCTCGCCGACCTCCTCCGCCCAGACCTCTCCCTCCTCGATATCGCCCGCGCCCACAACACCTCCATCGCCGACCTCGCCGAACTCATCGCCTCCGAGACCTTCTCCCCCATCCTCGCCGCGGCCCGTTCCCTCGCCCTCCTCCGCCAGGAACTCACCCTCGCCACCGCCCGCACCGCCGCCATCGAAGCCCTCACCACGCTCCTCCGCGAAGCCCCAGACCCCACCATCCGCTGCCGCGCCGCCACCGCCATCCTCCGCCAATCCGCGACCCCATCTCAAAGGGTGGCACGGGCGGCTCGCCCGCCCGTGACGGACGGAATCGCATCCAAGTCCCAACGCAAACTCCCGTCGATGCCCTTCGTATCCACCGCACCGCCCGCGCTCCCGCCTCTCTACTCTGCGATCGACTCTTCGCCACCGCCACTCGACCGCTCCACACCGCACTCTCGCAAATCCCCAACCCCTCCCTCTTCAAATTTGCAATTTGAAATTCCGCTTCCTCCCTCCGCCTTCCCTCTCCCCACTCTCCGCATCCCCTCCGATACCTCCACCTTCCTCGCCTGCGTCGGCACCACCGCTACACGTCCATCCCCATCCCCCGCAGAATCCCCCGCATCTGCCCCGCCGTATCCCCCGCGTGATCGACGACTCGCGCATCCCACCCCGCCGCGCGCGCCGCCTCAACGTTCTCCGGCAGATCATCGAAGAACACGATCTCTTGCGGCCTGAACCCAGTCCGCCTCGCAAACTCCTCGTAGATCGCCCGCTCCGGCTTCGCAACTCCCAGCAGATGCGACGCATGCTTGTGCATCGGCTTCGCCGGCGTCGCAAACTTCGGCGCGATCACGTCGCCGCGCGCATCCGGCATCGGCTGCATCTGCGCCCAGTGGCTCGCGTTCGTGTTGCTCAGCACCCCCGTCTCAACCCCCGCCCCATGGAGATCATCAATGAGCTGCGACACTCCGGCATACTCGTCGATGATCCACGCCAGGTGCATCGCCCGAAACTGCTCGGGCGTAAATCGCCCGCCCGTCGTCCGCGCGATCGCGACGAAGAACTCATCGCACCCCATCCGCCCGCGCTCATACTCCGCATGGATCGCCCGCCGCTCCGCCCGCCGCGCCGGCGTGATGTCCTCCTCCCGCACCGCAATCCCGCACCGATCCCCCGCCTCCTTGATGGACCGGCAAATCCGCACCACCACCCCGCCCAAATCAAACACCACGACCTTCGGCTTCGTCACTTCGTCACTCCGTCCCTTCATCACTTCCGATTTCCGTCTTCATCACTTCCTGCATCACCGTCGTCGCAAACGCCCCCCGCGGCAGCTCGAACACGCACTTGATGTACTCCCCATGCTCATCCGCACCACCCTCCACATCCGGCAACTTCACCGGCACCCGCATCGCCCTCCGCTGCCCCACCATCGCCTCCACATCCCGTCGGCTCAGTGATTCCAAGCGCTCAACCGTCACGCCCGTCCCCTCCAACACCTCTCGCTCGCGCATCCCGATTTCCCCGCCCGCCCGCGTCATCTCCTTTCCCCACATCGGCCCGCTCGGCGAAATCTCCACCTTCTTCAGCCTCGCCGGCAACTGCTCCCGCTCCTGCGCCGCCATCTCCGGCCCAACCGCAAACACCGCTCCCGAGTCGTGCTTGAACGCCAGATCCCCATCCTCCAGCATCGCCAGCTTCCCCGCCCCGATCCGCTCGTCCAACACCTCATTGAAAACCGCAGACTGAAACGCCGTGAGATAGAACGAGTAATCCGTCCGCTCGATCGTCCCCACCGCATGCTCCGGCGTCGCCCCGCGCGCCAGTGCCGCGAGCACTCTTCGCTCCGTGTGCGAGCCCCCGGTCATCGCTCGCATCGCCTCTTCATACTTCCCCTCCGCGTACAACCGCCGCGCGTCGACTTGCAACTCCGGAAACGCCGCGCTCGGCATCAGCATCGCATCGAGCGCGCCCTTCGCATCCCCCATCAACAGCGCCCTTCCCACAATGTGATTATTTCGCAGCATCCCGAACCGCTGCACGCCGATCCGGTTCGGCGCTCCCGTTGTCGCGAGCATCGCCAAGGCCTTGTGCGCATACACCACTTTCCCCGCGCTCGTCCCGCGCACGCGGATCACGAATCGGTTCCCGTTCAAGTGCCCGCGCCGCAGCTTGTTCGTGTGCCGGTCCGCCCACAGCACGCCGATGTTCGGATGCTCAAACGCCCCGAACTCCGAGTCCTTCTTCCCCGGCAGGTGGATGCTGAAAAGCTGCGTCGTGATCCCGACCTTGTCCTTCAGCCCCGCGAACCCGATCGCATCGCGCCGCACGCGGAAATGCTCCGCCAGCAGCCGCACCGCGTGCATCGTGGACATATGCCGCTTCTGCACGAACAGGTACAGATGCTCCCCCTCGCCGCACGGCTCGTACGCCGGCAGCTCCTCCACGATGAAGTCCTCATCGCGCAGCTTCAGCACGCCGCCGATCCCGGGCACCGCGTCCGTGAGATACTTCGTCGGAATGTATCGGGGCTCAAAGTCCGTCACGCCGCAACAGTACGCGGCGTTCGCGCGAAGTTGAACGGCCTACTGCTCGTCCTTCTCCGCCGCGTCCAGCACCTTCTCGTCCACGAAGATCGGCACGTTCGAAGCGATCCCCAGCGCGATCGCATCGCTCGGGCGCGAGTCGATCTTCACGAGCTTCCCGTCCGGCGTCCGCACGCTGAGCAGGGCAAAGAACGTGTGGTCCTGCAAGTCGTTGATCGTGATCGACTCCAGCGCACCGCCCAGTCCCGCGATCACGTTCATCAACAGATCATGCGTCTGCGGCCGCTTAATCACCATCCCCTTCAGCCGCCGCTCGATCGCCTGCGCCTCCGGTAAGCCGATCACGATCGGAAACGATCGCCCGTTCTCGACCTGACTGTACTGCGTCCCATTTGTCCCCGCACCTCCCCCGCTCCCCCCCCCGAGTGCCTCGACCTGCTCCCCATCCTCCACCGGCGCGACCTCCCGCAGCTCGATGATCTGATAGTCATTGAGCTCCCGGATCAGGATTCGCGCCAGTTCCATTCGGACGACACCCATGACCGACCCTCCGTCAACACAGAGCATTCCTCACGGCCGGCCCGGCGTCAACCCCCCTGCCCCCCCGATCCCATCCGACCTCGGGTGTACGGACAACCCTTCCGCCAAGTTCCGATTTCGGCCGCATCCGCCAAGGTCCGCGAAGTATTCCGGTAGCTCAGCCGCAGCACCCTCCGCCGCTCGGTGCACGGAGCGGATGCCCGAGCTGCGCCATCAGCGCCCGCGGCGCACCGATGTCCACCACCGCCAGCTCGCCAACGTGGGCTTGGGCGGTCTGGGTCATGTACCCCGCCTTGATCCCGGCCAGCGCAATAGTGAGGTCGGCCTGCACCGCCGGCCCCTCGCCGCTCGCGTCCTTCGCCGGCGCGCCGGTATCGCAGTCCAAACCGCTCGGCACATCGATCGCCACCACCGTCGAGCCCCCCATCTTCTTCGTGTTCATCTGCACAATCAGATCCGCGGCGATCCCAGTCGCGGGCCGATCCAGCCCGGTGCCAAAGATCGCATCCACGATCACGACGGGTTCGCCGATCGATGCGATGGCCGTGGCGATCGCTTCGCCCGCCGACTTCTCCGCGACGACGATCGGCAGCTCCATCGCCCGTGCGATGCGCAGGTTCGTCAGCGCATCGCCCGTGTACTTGGCCTCCGGCGCGGCGAGCACGATCGCCACCTTCACGCCGCGGTTCGACAGATGTCGCGCCACCGCGAGCCCATCGCCGCCATTGTTCCCCGGGCCGCAGACCGCAAGCACCGCCGGCTCGTCAACCCCCTGCAGCCCTTCGAGGATCACGCTCGCCACGCCGCGTGCCGCGTTCTCCATCAGCAGAATGGATGGAATCGCATACTGCTCCAAGGCCAGCCGGTCCAGCTCGCGGATCTTCGCTCGGCTGAACACGAGCACACCCTCCGCACCGCTCGACTTCCCGCCGCAACACCCGCCGCTCGCCTCGCCATGACCGCCGCAGCATCCGTCCTCGGCATGATCATGCTCGTGGGTGTGCTCATCGTGGTGATGATGACCGTGGTCGTGACTCGACCCGCACGCACCGCCACCGCAGCATCCGCCGCCCTTCGCCTTGGCTGGCGCATCCGTCGTCCCGAACCCGGTATCCTCTCGGCTGTTCATGATGAGAGCGTAGGGCCGAATTCCGATGCACCCTTCGCTCGCCTCGAATCTCCGGGGAAGCCCGCCGCTCATGCCGATCCCGCTTGTCATCGCGTGCTTCGTCTCGATCGCCCTCTCGGCGGGGCTCGGCGCGTACTGGGCGGTCGTGCTGTACCACATTCAGCGAACGATGCGCCGCGTGCCGACGTGCCGCGGCGGCCTCAAACTCCCACGCGCGGCCGAGCTGCTCAAGCCCGGCGCGCCGCGCGTCTGCGTGGTCGTGCCGTCGCACAACGAGCAGGGTGTCGTCGGGCGGTTGGCCGCTTCGCTGATGCGCCAGACCTATCCCAACATGACCGCGCTCTTCTCGCTAGACCGCTGCACGGACGGAACCGCGGCGGAGATCCGCCACGAAACCGGCGGCGCGGATCACGTGGAGATCTTCGAGGTGCGCGAGTGTCCGCCGGGCTGGGCCGGAAAAGTCCACGCCGTGCACGCGGCCGTCACGCAGTCGAAGTCCGCCCGCGAGGCGGACCTGCTGCTGTTTACCGATGCGGACACAATCTTCGACCCCGAGCTTGTCCGCGCATCGGTCGCGCTGCTGCTGGAGCGCGACGTCGGCATGCTGAGCTTGATGAGCACGCTCACGTGCGACCACTGGTTCGAACGAATCGCCCAGCCCGCGGCCGGAATGGAGTTGATGCGTCAGTACCCGCTGGTGCGCGCCAACGCACGCGAGCACCGGCGCGCCTTCGCCAACGGGCAGTTCATGCTCTTCACCCGCGGAGCGTACGAGAAGATGGGCGGGCACGAAGGAGTCAAGGACGCCGTGCTGGAGGATGTCGCCCTCGCGCGGCTGGCCGAGCGCAAGGGCATCCACGGCGGACTGCTGATGGCCGACGGAATGCTCGGCTGCCGTATGTACTCAAGCTATCCGGAGTTTGCGACGGGCTGGAAACGTATCTACATCGAAGCGGCGAACCGGCGCGTGAAGCGCCTCCGCGAGATCGCGCGACGCGTGTGGGTGCTCGGAAGCGCATTGCCGATCACCGCAGCGCTCTCGCTCGTGCTCGGCGCGAGCGGCTTCACGCTATCGCACGACGCGCTCGCAGCGATCGTCGTCGCCTTCGCCGCGACCGCGCTGGGACTCATGTTCGCGGGCCTCGCCTGGTCATACCGCATCTCGCGTGTGCCGCTCTGGTGCGTCCCGCTGTACCCGATCGGCGCATGGCAAGTCGGAGCCATCCTCCGCGAGTCCGCGAGCGACTTGGTGAAAGGCATTCCCATCCGGTGGGCCTCCAAGGAATACGTCATGCAGGCACGAGACTAGACGCTCCCTCAGCTCGTTCGACCGATCAGCACATGATCCTTCCACGCCGGGAACGTCCTGCGCCAGCGGTTGAGGTCGTCCATGTCGATCTCGACGCTGAGGACGCCCTCGTCCGCGCCGAGCTGGCCGAGGATCTCGCCGCGGGGGCTGACGGCGAGGGTGCCGCCTCCGTATTCGAGTTGCGGATCCTTGCCGCAGCGGTTCACGGAGAGGACGAACGCCTGGTTCTCGATGGCTCGTGCGACGGAGAGCGTGTGGCGGTGGAACTCGCGCGAGGCGGGCCAGTTGGCGCCGATGGCGAAGACCTCCGCGCCCTTCAGCAGCCCGATTCGGAACAGCTCCGGAAAACGCAGGTCGTAGCAGACGGCGGGGCAGACCATCGCGCCCTGCTCATCGCCGACGAGCCATGGGTACGTGATAACTTCGCGCCCGCCCGAAAAGTGTTCGACCTCTTTCCCAAGAGTGAACGGGTGCACCTTGTGAAACTCGGCGAGGGGCTTGCCGTGCTGGCTGACGATCGTCGCGCAGTTCCTGCCGCGGCCGTCAGCTCCGACGATCGTGCGGCTGCCGTGAATCGTGACTCGCATCTCAAGGGCGAGCTTGCAGAGAAAGTGAAGCGTGCGGCCGTCGGTGTCGGCGGTGCGATCGAGCTGGAAGGAGAAGCCGGTGTCGAACATCTCCGGCAGAACGACGAAGTCCCCCGGCGCGGGGGAGACGTCTTCGAGAAGACGCGTGACCGAGGCGAAGTTCGCGGGCTTGTCTTCCCAGCGGATGTCGAGTTGGACGAGGTGGGCGCGCATGGAGTGATCTCAGAACGGAGTCTGGATCATAGTGGCGCGCTGTGCGGACGACGGGTGTACAGAGGTCCGTTTCAGGCCGTTGCGGAACTTCATGCCGAAGTCGCAATTCATCCGACGGAAGCAATCTCCGGAAGCGTCCGGAGTTGTGCGCATGTGGGGAATCGGGGCGGGGCGCGGGGGTGAGGGGCGGGAAGAACTTCTTGCGGCAACGATTGGGAGGGCTCGCCGTGGTTTGCCTTGTTTCAACGAATACGAGAATGGCACGAGACAGCGGAGACACTTTGGCTCGCATCGGCTCGGGGAACGCGGCCGGGGTGTTGCCGCGCGTGCATCTGGCGAGCCAGTCGCCGCGGCGGCGCGAGTTGCTCAGCGCGGCCGGGATCGAGCATGACGCCGCGCATCCGGGATTGGATGACGGGCAACTCGCGACTCCGGACTCAGGGGAGTACGGGCATGTGAACCCCTCGGGATGGGTGATGGCGCTGGCGTACCTGAAGGCGGCGAGCGCCCAGCGGGGCGGCTTGTCGATCGCCGCGCCTGTGGTGCTCGGCGCGGACACAGTCGTCGTACATCGTGGGCGTCTGCTCGGACAACCAAAGGATGCGGCGGATGCGCGCCGGATGATCGTCGAGATGCGTGATGACGTGCACGATGTGATCACGGGGGTCGCGCTTGTGGATGCACGGACGGGCGCTCGCGACATCTTCGCGGATCGCGCGGTGGTGCGTGTCGGGTCCATCGCCGACGACGAGATCGACCGGTATGTGGCGACCGGGCAGTGGAAGGGGAAGGCCGGCGCGTACAACTTGAGCGAGCGACTCGCGGCCGGATGGCCGATCACGTATGAGGGCGACGCAGGGACGATCATGGGCCTACCCATGGGCAAGCTCGTGGATCGGTTGCGGGTGTTCGGCGCGCGGGCGGCCTGAAAATCGGCGCGTACGATTGGGCCATGACCGCAGCGTTGCATATGCCCATGATGCTCGCCGATACGGTGCTTCCGCCGATCGTGGTGCTGCCGTTGGCGTTCGTGACGATGCTGGTGGTGGCGGCGCATGTCATGTCCGTACAGATGTCGGACATGCCGTTGATGCGGAAGCGGCTGCGGATCGCCAATGGGTTGATGATGATGTTCGTGGCGGCCGCACTGGCGTATGCGTTGGGCGTGGCGAACGTGGTGACGGACGCGAGGGCGAACCCGGGCGGGGCGCGCGGGTTCGTGATCGTGTGGATGGTGATCGTCGCGCTGCTCTCGATCGTGGTGGTGCTCGCGGTCGTTGATGCGTTGAGCACGCTGGGAATGGGGTACCGCCAGCATCGGACGCTGCGCCGGGAGATGCGAGAGGAACTCGCGCGCGACGCCGCCGCGCGACACACCGATTCGGAGAAGCCCTCCCGTGGCTGATGCGAAGGGCGTCGAGCGCCGGCGCGCGCCGCTGCCGGGCGCGGGCGGAGTGCTTGCGCCGATCTACAGCGCGATCGTGTCGTGGCGGAACGCGAAGTACGACGCGGGGCGCGGCGTCGTTCGGTTCGCGGGCGCGATGGGCAAGCCCATCCCGGTCGTGAGCATCGGCAATCTCTCCGTCGGCGGAACAGGGAAGACGCCGATGGTGATGCACGTGCTGCGCCTGCTGATGGAGCGCGGGCATCGGCCGTGCGTGGCGATGCGCGGATACACGAAATCAAAGGGTGAAGCGCCCGATGAGACGGATGCGTATCGGCGGGCGTTTCCGGATCTGCCGATCGTGGCGCAGGCGGATCGGACGGCGGGGCTTCGGAAGTTGCTGGGGCAGACTGGCACCGGAGCACGGCCGGACTGCATCGTGCTGGATGATGGGTTCCAGCATCGGCGGATCGCTCGCGATCTGGACGTGGTGCTCATCGACGCAACCGCGAATCGATCGGTGTTCGAGGATCGGCTCTTGCCGGCGGGGTGGCTGCGCGAACCGGTGGAGTCCCTCAAGCGCGCCGGGGCGGTGGTGCTGACGCATGCGGAGTTGGCGGGCGCGGAGCGAGTCGCGATGGTGCGCCAGGAGATCGCGCGGCGGACGAGTGCGCTGGTGGCGGTGACGCGGCATGTGTGGACGGGATTGAAGCAGCGTGTGGGCGATGACGATCGGATGCTGCCGCTGGATGTGCTGATCGGGAAGCGTGTGTTTGGGTGCTGCGCGATCGGGCATCCGGATGCGTTCGCGGCGTCTCTGAACAAGATCGCGCGAGGCGGCGATGGGACGGCGGACTCGGCGCGCGTCGGACAACTTCTGTTGCCGGATCACGATCCGTATGGGCCGGCGCGGATTCAGACGATGGTCGAGATGGCGCGGTCGTTGAACGCGGAGTACATCGTCGTGACGGACAAGGACTGGTCGAAGCTGCGGCGATTGCCGGATTCAACGTGGCCGTGTCCGGTGGTGCGGCCGGAGCTGGCGCTGGTGTTTGATTCGGGTCGGGAGGAGTTTGATCGGATGGTGCTGGGGGCGGTGGGAACCTAAAGTTGAGCTTGGGTTCCGGACCAAGACACCCCTCGCCGACGCGAGGGACTCTGTAGGAGATTCATGAGCAAGCTGCTGGACCAACTGGCGAAGTGGAAACCGTTCACGGCGATCGTGGTCGGGGACTTCATGCTGGATCAGCTTGTGTACGGCAATGCGGATCGACTTTCGCCGGAGGCGCCGGTGCCGGTGCTGAGCGTGCAGCGGACGGAGGATCGGCCGGGCGGTGCGGCGAATGTCTGTCTGGATCTGGTCGCGATCAAGGCGACGGTGCACGCGGTGGGAGTGACGGGGGATGATCGGGAGGCGGATCTGCTGCGGTCGGCGCTGGCCGCGGCGGGAGTGCAGGCGGATGCGCTGGTGAGCGATGCAACGCGGCCGACGACGGTGAAGCGGTCATTGATCGGACTGGCGCAGCATCGGCACCCGCAGAAGATGTTCCGCGTGGATCACGAGTCGCGCGCGCCGCTGAGCGCGGATGTGGAGCGGCAACTTGGCGAGCGCTTCGATGCGCTGCTGGGGAGCGCGGATGTGGTGTGCATCGAGGATTACAACAAGGGCGTGTGCACGGAGGCGCTCTGTCAGCACGTGATTCGTGCGGCGAAGAAGCGCGGGGTTCCGGTCCTTGTCGATCCCGCGGCGATCGAGAACTATGCGAAGTATCGCGGGTGCTCGACGGTGACACCGAACCGGACGGAGGCCGCGCTGGCGACGGGGGCGGAGATCGCGCACGATGCGACGCCGGAACAGCACGGGCCGCTGGCGAAGAAGCTGCTGGAGACGCTGGACCTGGAGACGGCGGTGATCACGCTGGACCGGCACGGCGCGCTGCTGCTGGAGAAGGGGAAGAAACCGCTGAGTGTGCCGACAGTGGCGCGCGAGGTGTACGACGTGTCGGGCGCGGGGGACATGGTGCTGGCCGCGCTGGCGGGGGCGCGGGCGAATGGGATTTCGTGGCCGGATGCGGTGCGCTTGGCGAACGCCGCGGCGGGGCTGGAGGTGCAGGTGTTCGGCGTGGTGCCGATGCCGATCGAGAAGATCCACCGCGAGGTGATGGTGCTGGAGGGGGCACACGGCGCGGCCAACGGCAAGGTTCGTACGCTCGATCAGTTGCTCGTTGAGGTCGCCGCGCATCGCAACGATGGGAAGAAGATCGTTTTCACCAACGGGTGTTTCGACGTCCTGCACGTCGGGCATCAATCGCTGCTGCGCCGAGCCGCTAAGGAAGGTGATTTTCTGATCGTCGGCCTCAACTCGGACGACTCGGTGCGGCGGTTGAAGGGGCGGAAGGATCCGACGCGGCCGATCAACAACCAGAGCGATCGAGCGGAACTGCTCAGCGAATGGGAGTGCGTTGGCGCGGTCGTTGTATTCGACGAGGACACCCCCGCGCAGCTCATTGAGGCGATCCGGCCGGATGTGCTGGTGAAGGGGGCGGAGTACACGATCGAGCAGGTGCCGGGGGCTTTGTTTGTGCAGACGTGCGGCGGGCGAGTTGTGCTCTTGGAGATGGTTGAGGGGAAGAGCACGACGGCGATTGTGAATCGGGCGAGAGAAGCTGCAAAGAAGTAGCCAAGTCAGATGCACCACAGAGACACAGAGGCACAGAGAGAAGGACTTGGGATCAAGCCCAATGCCTTTTCTCTGTGCCTCTGTGTCTCTGTGGTGGATCTGCTTTTCACGATCAGAACCTGATGACGACTTTGCCGAACTGCTCGCTGGATTCGAGACGGGCGTAGGCGGTGGCGCCTTCTGCTGCCGGGATGACTTGGTCGATGACGGGTTTGAGTGCGCCTGCGCGGTAGAGGGCGGCGATTTCGGCGAACTCTTCGTTGGTGCCCATGGTGGAGCCGAGGATGCGGAGCTGGTTCCAGAAGATTCGTGCGAGGTCGGTGACGGCGTCTGGGCCGGAGGTGCAGCCGGGGGTGACATATGCGCCGCCGCGGGCGAGGGATTTGATGCACTTGATGTGCGTGGCTTTGCCGGAGGAATCGACGGCGAGATCAACACCACGCGCCTTGGTCGCCGCGCGAACTTCCTTGGACCAGTCCTGGCCTGCATCGAGGATGGCCGCATCTGCGCCGAGCTGGTTGGCCTTGTCGAGCTTCCACTGGTGGCGGCTGGTGACGATGGCGCGGCAGCCGAGATGCTTGGCGATCGCGAGCGATGCGCAGGCGACGCCGCCGCCGATGCCGGTGATGAGCACGGACTGGCCCGGGAGGAGATTGGCCTTGGTGCGGATCATCGAGTAGGCGGTGAGGAAGGTGAGGCCGAAGGCCGCGGCTTCGGTGGGGTCCTGGTCATCGCGGATCGGTTGGAGATTCGTGATCGGCGCGAGGAACTTCTCGGCGAGTGCGCCTTGGTGGTGCTCGCCGATGAGTTCGTACATCGGGGCGAGCGAGGAGCGCGGTCCTTCATCGGGCGTGGGGAGCGGAGCAACGTTGCTCGCGGCGTTGAGGATGACCTTGCGGCCGACCCAGCTTGCATCAATGCCGGGGCCGACGGACTCGACGACGCCGCAGGCATCGGAGCCGCTGATGCGCGGATAGGTGAGATTCAGGCCCGGAACGCCGTGGGCGACCCAGAGGTCGAGGTGATTGAGCGCGGCGGCGAGCGTGCGGACGAGGGCTTGGCCGGGGCCGGGCGCGGCAGGGTCGGGCCAGTTGTTGACGAACTTGATGGCGGAGGCGATGGGCTGGCCAGCGGGGACTTGGGATTGGATCGTGAGGGCGTGCATGGGGGAGAGTACGGAGGCAGCGGGCAATGGGGAGTGGGCAGTGGGAAAGACAACGCGGCGCTCGATGAGCGCCGCGTTGGTGGGAATCTGATTGAGAGGTGCGCTCAGGCCTTGGCGGGGGCGGCGGCGACTTCGAGACCGCGGCGCTTATCGCGGAGGCGGCGGGACTTGCCGACGCGGTCGCGGAGGAAGTAGAGCTTGGCGCGGCGGGCATCGGCCTTGCGGACGATCTCGTACTTGGCGACGCGCGGGGAGTGGAGCGGGAAGACGCGCTCGACGCCCATGTCCTCGACGATGCGGCGGACGGTGATCATGGCGTTCACGCCGCGGTTGCAGAGGGCGATGATGACGCCCTGGAAGATCTGGATGCGCTCCTTGTCGCCTTCGATGATGCGGCAGTGGACGTTGACGGTGTCGCCGACGTCCATGGCGGGGAGGTCGGTCTTGAGGGAGTCCTTGTTGAGACCCTCGATGATTTCGACGGAGCTTTTGCGGGCCATGGGGATGCTCGATTCTGGCTGAAAGTGCGAAACCCCGAGAGCGCGAGTCGCTCTGAGTGGGGTCGGAAGGGTACGCGCGAGCGCGGGTGGGTTCCAGTTTGGGGAGTTGAGAAGGGTCGTTTGTGGGGGCGTTGATCGGGTGAAGCCGGTTGTGGGTGATCCACATGCGGGACGAATCCACATGCGCGACGATTGGTCGCGGGAAAGCCCGGGGTGCGGTAGCCTGCTCGGCGGGAGGTGGACATTGGAGGCAGTCGATGAGCGACATCAAGGCGAACAAGCTGGTGATGGTTTTGCTAGCGATCTTCCTGCCGCCGGTGGCGGTGGCACTGGCGGATGGGATCGGACTGATGTTCGTGCTGAGCATCCTGCTCTGGCTGTGCGGCGGCCTTCCGGGCATCATCTTCGCGCTATGGCGCGTGCTGAAGTAGCTCGCAAGTCAGGCGAGGAGATCAGGGCGGCGATCGCGGGTGCGCTGCACGCGCTGCTCGTTGCGCCATTTGTCGATCGCGCCGTGATCGCCTGAGAGGAGAATCTCGGGAACGGACGTGCCCATCCACTCGCGGGGCTTGGTGTAGTGCGGGCAGTCGAGCAGGCGGGCGGTAGTTGCGGGGTCTTTCTTGCGCGCGCCGTCGATGGTGACGTTGCTGAAGGAGTCCTGCGATGCGGAGTCTTCGTGGCCGAGCGCGCCGGGGAGAAGACGGATGATCGCGTCCATGAGAACTATCGCGGCGAGTTCGCCGCCGGAAAGGACGTAGTCGCCGATGGAGAGTTCGATCGGCGCGAGCTTTTCGACGACGCGCTCGTCGAGGCCTTCGTAGTGGCCGGCGATGAGGAGAAGTCGCGGTTTGGTTGCAAGCTCTTCGACGAGTTGCTGGTTGAGGAGCTTGCCCTGCGGCGTGAGGAGGATGCGCGTGGCGGGGCGCGGATCGCGGGCCTCGACGGCGTGGACGGCGTCCCAGACGGGCTGGCACATCATCACCATACCGGGACCGCCGCCGAAGGGGCGATCGTCGGTTTTCTGGTGCTTGTCGGTCGCGAAGTCGCGGATGTTGGCGGCGTGCCATTCGACAAGGCCGGCGGCGCGGGCTCGCGAGGGAATTGAAGAGTTGAGCGCGGCGCCGGGCGTGTCAGCGAAGAGCTCGGGGAAGGTGGTGAGGATGTCGAAGCGGAGGCGGGACATCGGGAATCGGGTGGTGATGGTATGGGAAAAAGAAGCGGGCTCCGATGATCGGAGCCCGCTGAGAAATCGCTGCGTTCAGAGAGGGGGCGATCAGGCCTTCTTCTCGTCCTTCTTGTCGCTCTGCGGGTTGGCGGCCTTCTTGGCTTCGGCGGCCTTGACGGCCTCGATGCGCTTGGCGAGCGTGTCAGCCCACTCCTTGCCGTCGACGATGTTGGCCTTGATGAGAAGGTGGAGGACGGTGTCGGAGGGCTGCGCGCCGGTGGAGAGCCAGTGCTTGATACGGTCGACGTTCAGCTCGACCTGCTTGGCCTTGTCCTTCGCCTGCGGGTTGTACCAACCGAGGTTCTCGAGGACCTTGCCGTCGCGCTTGACGCGCTTCTCGATGGCGTTGATGCGGAAGTAGTTGACGTGACGACGGCCGCCGCGCTGCATTCGAATTCGAACCATTCGGACTTCCTTTCAACTTCCTTTCGGAAGCGATGCACCTCTGGCTTACGCGCGAGGCACTGGTGATTCCCGGGAGGCATTGGACCCCTGACCCCCTTCCGGGAAGGGCGGAAGGGTAGGGAGAGGAGGCCGCGGGATCAAAGACAATGCCCCGCCTACCCCCCACCGCTACATGCCTGACAAAGACCGAACGCACACGGCACAATCGGACGCTCGTGCAGGGAAACCGTCGGGCCGCGACATGCATCGACGTGGGCAGGAGGATTGCCGATGCGAGTTCACGGATCAAGGCGGGTCGTTGGTGCTGCAGTGGGTTTGTCAATGTGCGCGGCGGCGCTTGCTGTGCCGACTCCGCCCGCGGGGTGGTCGTCGCAGTTCGCGGATCGAGGGATCTCGCAGGGCCAGTTTCTGGATGGGGCGGCGTGCCTGTTGCCGTTTGAGACGGTGGATGGGCCGCGGCTGTTTGTGGGAGGAGAGTTCAACGCGATCAATGTGCCGGGGAGCGCGACGCCCGCGCCGTACATGGGCATTGCGGTATGGGATGGCGCGCGGTGGTCGGGGATCCAAGGTGGAGGCGTGAGCACGCAATGGGGCGAGGGGAGCGTGGCGGCGATCACAACGATGCCGATCGCGGGCGTCAGCCGCGTGGTGCTGGCAGGGCAGTTCGCAGCGCCGGGAACGGGCGTGGGGATCGGGTATCTGGATGATGCGCGAGGTCTGCATCCGATGGCCGCGGGGCCGGTTCCGAGCGCGTGGTTCGGCGGCGCATTCGGTTGGACGCCGCCGGGCACGGGCGTGCCGGAGGTTGTCGTGACCTCGGGCGTGTTTCCGCAGGGGAGCGAGTATGCGTATCGGTACATGGCGGCGGGCGTCGGGTCGATGCCGCCGGGCGTGATCACGGTGACAACGGCGTACGCGGTGTTCGACGACGGGCTTGGCGGCGGGCCCGGGCTGTACATCGGCGTGCCGATGAGCGGATCGAACTTCGCGGACAAGATCACGAAGTGGAACGGAACGACGATGACGGCGGTGAGCCAGGGACAGATGACGTGGGTGAACGCATTGTGTGTACACAACGACGGAAGCGGGCCCGCGCTCTACGCGGCGGGACAGGGGTTTCGGCGGTTGAAGAACGGCGTGTGGGAAGCGGTGGGCGGCGTCGGCGCGCCGGCGTTCAACATCAATGCGCTGGCGAGCTTCGATGACGGCACCGGGCCCGCGCTCTACGCGGCGGGGAACTTCACGACAACGACGGTCGGGCCGAGCGGGAACGTTACGGCGACGAACATTGCGCGGCTGCGCGCGGGCGTGTGGGAAGCGCTGGGAACGGGGCTGACGGGCGGGCTGGCGAAGGCGATGGCGGTGTACGACGAGGATGGGCCGGGGCCGCGGCCGGCGGGGTTGTATGTGGTCGGCAAGTTCACGACGGCGGGAGGCGTGAGTTCGCTGGGGATCGCGCGGTGGGGCGTGCCGATCTGCCGCGCCGATCACAACACGGTGGGCGGGGTGAACGTGCAGGACATCTTTGACTTTCTGGGCGATTGGTTCGCGGGCGCGACGCGAGCGGACTTCGACGGCGCGAACGGGCTCACCGTGCAGGACATCTTCGCGTTTCTGGGGGCGTGGTTCGCGGGATGCTAATGGTCAGCGCGAGCCGATGCGCTGGACCGGGATCGGTGCGAAACCGTCGGGGGCTTTCTCAGGCGTGAGCGAGGTCAACGCGCGGCGGCGGGCGGGATCCAGAAGTTGGGCGACGAGATCGGCGGAGAGGGTCTCCTTGAGTTCGACGTTTGATTCGAGCTTGACGCACTCCTTGTCGTCGATGCGACCGAGGGGTGTGGCGAGGAAGATGTTGCGAGCGACGAGGCCGTTGGTCGGACGGCCGAAACGGTCGGTGAGGTAAACGGCGAGCGTCGGATAGCGGGACTTCCAGGGCTCGATGTCGATGGGGACAGCGCGAAGGCGCTGGTGGAGCGTGGATTTCTCGGGGTCGGCGATGTTCTTAGCCATCCAGCCGGTGCCGCGGGAGTCGAACGAGAGGCCCTTGCCGCAGGAGGAGAGGACGTTGCCGGTGAAACGGATGTCGCGACCCCCGCCGATGAGGGAGCCCCAGTGGCATTTGATGAAGATGTTGGACTCGACGGAGATGCCGCTGGCCATGTCGTCGAGGTAGACGGCGTTCTGGTAGCGGGCGTCGGTGCCGACGATGTCGTGGAAGAGATTGTGGCGGATGACCGTGCCGTGGAGCGTCCAGTCGCGGCCGCAGTAGATCGCGCCGGAGTCGCCAGTTTCCTGGAGGACGCGAGAGATGTCGTTGAGCTCGATGGCGTGCTCGTTGCCGGCGAAGATAATGGCGCAGTGCGGCAAGTCGCTGATCGAGTTGTTGGCGATGATCTGGCCGACGCCGTCGAGGCGGATAGCGGGCTGGTAGGTGCGGTGCGTGCGGGCGGGACGCGCAAAGGTGCAGTCGCGGACGGCGTTGTTCGCGTGGGTGAGCGTGGCGCGATCGCCGCCGGTGATGGAAACGGCGCATGCACCGATGTCTTCGAAGGTGCACGACTGAATCGTGCAATCGCGGCCATCGAGCTCGATCGCACCGGTACCGGTGTTGCGAAAAGTGCAGGACACGATCCGGATGTTCGAGGAGCTTGATGCGCGGATCGCCATGCCGCGGCAGCCCTCGAATGCAAGGCCGGATATCTCCACATCCGCAGCGCCGTCGATCGAGAGCATCGGTTCGGGGAGGAGCGACACAACCAACTCGGGCGATTCGACCGTTCCGTCGGGGGGCCAGAAGTAGGCGCGGGCTTGGGCCGGGTCGATCCAGTATTCGCCGGCGGCGTCGAGTTCTTCCGGAAGGTTGATGACTCGGAATCGTGCGCCCTTCGAGAGGCCGTAGGTATGCGGAAGCCCGAGCGCGATTGTGCCCTGCTCCAGGTCGATCTTTCCTGCGGGCATCTCATCGTCGGCCCAATCCCAGTGCCAGTAGCCGGAGAGCCAGACATCTAGGGCGGCCGCCCACCGCTCGAGATGCGCACGGTCGGCGAATCGGAACACACCGGGGCGGAAAGACTCGTCTGGTTTGGAGCGATCCTTCGATGTGCCGGGGTCCACGACGCCTTCGACCGTGGCGAATCCGGCATTCGGCCAGCGTGCGCGGATGAGGGGATTGCCGTCGAGAAAGAGCTCGCTTCCGGCGGCCGCGGGGAGATTCATGCCGTGCCGCACCGGGCCAGCGATGCGCGTTCGTCCCGACCACGCGCCGCCTTTGTCCCACGCGCCTGCGAGATCAACCCACCGGACATGATCGATCGATTCGGCCGGAAGACTTCCGCGAGTGGGATCGTCGGGATTGAGCTTGCGCGGAGCTTGATGGAACACCGCACCGCCGACCAATCGAGCGGTGCGGGAATCGGCGCGGATGCGGAGCGGGACAGGGAGCTTGCCGATGTGCACAGACTCCGCAACCTGGATCACGCCCGGGGCAATGGTGATTTCGAACGCGGGAGCATCCGGAGGACAGACCGCCGCGGCGAGCACAGCATCGGAGAGCGAAACAAATACGCCCGGGGCGGACGGCCTGGCGGGATCAACGACGACACGCGTCGGTTCAGAGGTAGCAGCAAGAACCGAGAGAGAAACTAGGAGGGTGAGCATCACCCAATGATCGCCTCCGACCGTGCGTGATCCAGCCGCACGCGGGGTGAGTTATGCATTCAGGCGTACTGGGTGGGATCGGCGACCGTCGCGGCCCTGAAACCCTCGCGGCGGATGATGCAAGCATCGCAGTGGCCGCATGCGAGGACCTGATCGCCCCGGATGATCGGGTCGTAGCAGGAGTGCGTGAGGGAATAGTCCACGCCGAGCTTGGTGCCGAGCTTGATGATCTCGGCCTTGGACATTTCGCAGAGGGGCGCGTGGACGGTGAAGCCATGGCCGATGACGCCGGCGCGCGTGCCGCGGTTGGCGGCGATCTGGAAGGCCTCGATGAAATCGGAACGGCAGTCCGGATAGCCGGAGTAGTCGATGGCGTTCACACCGATGAAGATGTCCTGGGCCCCGAGGGTCTCGGCGTAGGCCACGGCCATCGAGAGGAAGACAAGATTGCGGGCGGGGACGTAGGTGCTGGGGATGGTGGCGAGAATCTCGGAATGGGTTCGGCCCTTGGGCATCTCGGACTTGGAGGTGAGGGACGAGCCCCCGAACATTCGGACGTCGAGTGTGACGACCTCGTGCGAAACGGCGCCGAATGACTCGGAGATGCGGGCGGCGAAGTCGAGTTCGTCCTGGTGGCGCTGACCGTAGTCGAACGCGAGCGAATGGCACTCGAAGCCCTTGTGGCGGGCGACGGCGAGGACGGTGGCGCTGTCGAGCCCCCCTGAGAGAAGGACAACGGCTGGGCGCGGATCGATATTCGGTCCGGTCATATCATTCCTTCGTGCGGACGCCTCCACGGTTGGAGTGGACCAGCGGCTGCGGACGATTGTAACCAACTCTGCGTTGGTGGGGGTGGGTTTGTCTCGTGTGATCGCCGCGGCCAGGAGCGTGCAGTTTGGAAATCTTCAAGGACTTCAAGTTCGAGGCGGCACACAAGCTCACTGGGCTTCCGGCCGGGCATAAGTGCGCCAACATGCACGGGCACTCGTACCGGGCGCGGGTGGTGCTGCGGGGCCGGGTGGACCCGAAGATCCAGTGGATCGTGGACTTTGCGCAGGTGAAGGAGCAGGTGCAGCCGATCATCAAGCGGCTGGACCACGCGGTGCTGAACGACATCGAGGGGCTGGAGCAGCCAACGTCCGAGGCGCTGGCGATATGGTTGTGGCGCGCACTGCGGCCGAAGCTTCCCCAACTCGTGCGGATCGAGCTCTGGGAAACAGCGACGAGCGGGGCGATCTACAGCGGCGAGGATGAGTGATCGCTCTCTCGTTTATTGTGCTCCTCGCCTCGCATTGATCTGAGACTACCGCGGCTTCGCGGGCGCATCGTCATCGGCCAACATTCGATAGGCAGGGGTGTCCAGGTCATCGTATTGGCCGGACTTGGCAGCGCGGACGAATGCGACGACCGCGCCGGCGGCGATGAGTAGAGCGGCGGGGACCATCATGTAGAGAACGCTCATAAGGTCGCTCCCTGTGCGGCGCGGCGGTCGCGGAAGGCGGATGAGCCGAGGCATATTGCGACGACGGTGAGCGAGCTGGCGGGCATGATGAGCGCGGCCAGGAGCGGGCTGATGAGCCCGGCCATCGAGAGCGACGCCGCGAGGACGTTGTACGCGAGCGACGAAGCGATGGTCCAGTGGATCGTGCGCATGGTGTTGCGCGCTCCCTCGAAGAGCCCGACGATCGGGACGAGGCCCTCGCGGGAGAGGGAGATGTCGGCCGCGGCGAGCGACGCCTCCGCGCCGCCGCGCACGGCAACGCCGACGGTGGCGGCGGCGAGGGCGGCAGCGTCGTTCACGCCGTCGCCGATCATGATGACGGGGCCGCGCGCGGCGAGATCGCGGACCACGGCGAGTTTGGACTCGGGGGAGACGCCGCCGCAGCAGTCGGCGGGGTTCAGGTTGAGGGCGCGGGCGACGAGTTGAACGATGTGCGGGTGATCGCCGGAGAGGACTTTGATGCGCCAGCCGCGAGATTGGAAGGCGGCGATCGCGGCGAGAGCGTCCGGACGAATGGAATCACCCATCACGGCGACGGCGACACAGCGATCGTCGACGGCGACGAAGACGGGGGAGAGCGCATCGCGGAGGGCGTCGGCGGCGGTTCCATCAAGGTCGGGCGGGATGGGGATGCGACAGGATTCGATGAGGCGGCGCGTGCCGGTGACCACCCGATGGCCGTCGACGGTGGCCTCGAGTCCTCCCTTTCCTTCGCCAACGTGCTGTGTGACGTGTTCGACGCGGAGGGATGGGTTGGCGTGCGAGGCGAGATCACGGACCAAGGCGCGGGCGATCGGATGGGCGGACTGGGATTCGATAGCAGCGAGGAAGGGGCGGGCTTCGTCGTCGCCGTGCCAGCGCACAAGCGCGAGAGCGCCGAAGGTGATGGTGCCCGTCTTGTCGAGGACAATGGTGCCGCGGGAGCCGGGCGCAGCGAGCGATTGCAGGGCATCGCCGCCCTTGATAAGCATGCCGCGCCGGGCGGCGCGCCCGATGGCGACCGTCATCGCCATGGGTGTGGCGAGGCCGAGGCCGCACGGGCAGGTGGCGATGAGCAGTGCGATGGCGTGATCGATGGCGATGCTCGTGCCGACGTGCCACCAGATGGCAAGGGTCGCGGCGGAGAGCGCGAGGAGCGCCCAGAGGAGCCAGCGGCCCCAGCGATCGGCGAGCTTGACAATCGCGGCGCGACGGCGGGAGGCATCCTCGATCATGCGCACGAGCTTGCCGATACGCGTAGATTCGCCGATGGTCTGGACACGAACAAGAATCGTGGAGCCGAGGTTGACGGAACCAGCGGCGACTTGATCGCCGAGAGCGACGTGCATCGGGCGTGACTCGCCGGTGAGGAGCGAGAGATCGACCTGGGATTGGCCGCGGATGATCTCGCCATCGGCGGGAATGCTGTCGCCGGCGCGCACTTCGACGATGTCGTTGGGAGAAAGGGCTTCGGTGGGGACTTCCTGGACGGGAAGTGACGGAGTGGATGAGTGATCCGGATCGCAGATGACCTTGCGAGCGATCGCGGGGGTAAGAGAAAAGAGAAGCTCGACGGCGTCGGCGGCGGCCCGCTGCTGCCTTTGCTGAATGAACCGACCGACGAGGAGGAAGAAGACGAGCGCGGAAACCGAATCGAAATAGATATCTCCCGTACCGGCGATGGTTTTGTAGATTCCCCAGCCGCCCCCGAGGTAGAGCCCGAGAGCGATGGGGACGTCGAGATGGATCGATCGTGTGCGGAGAGCGGCGAGAGCCGAGCGGGCGAATACCAGACCCGGCCAGCCGAGGCAGACGGTGTTCAGGGCCATCGCGACCCAGCGAAAGAGCTGCTCGTAGCCGTGCTCGATGCCCTCGAACATGCCGGCGTAAAGAGCGAAGAAGAGGAGCATGATGTTGCCCGCGCACGCGCCGGCAATGGCCATACGGACGAGCATCTTGCGGTCTTCGACGCGCCGTGCGTCGCGGGCGGCGCTGCCGCCTTGGCCGCGGGAGGGATGCGGGGCGTAGCCGAGGGAGTCCAGAGCGCGGGCAATGCTGGAGAGATTGGCTTGGGCGGGATCGAACGTGACGGCAACGGAGGCGCGGCGCATGTTCAGGCGAGCTTCCACGACGCCGGGAACGATGCGCGGGAGTTTTTCAACGAGCCACACACAGGCCGCGCAGTGGACACCCTCGAGAAGGAGTTCGGTGCGGAGTTGCCCACCGGCGATGGGCGTGCAGTAGAGTGAATGGAAGGTGGGATCGTCGAACTCGGCGTAGGCGCGGCGCGTGGACTTGGCGGGAGTTCGCTCTGAATCGGAGCGATCGATAAGCGTGTAATAGGCGTCCAGCCCGCAGGAGTTAATGACCGAGTAGGCGGTTTCGCAGCCGTGACAGCAGAACTGCGCACCGCTGCTCCCCACGCCTTTACGGATGAGACCAGCGGGGACGGGAAGCTTGCAATGCGTGCAGAGCGTGGTTGTCGCGGTGCGCGGCGCCGGCCCGACAGATCCCGGCGGCGGTTCGCTGTGAAGAAGCAACTCGGGATGGGCGGCGAGGAGGGACACGCTACTTGTCCTTGTGGCGGCAGAGGGGGCAGGTCTCTTCAGTGGAGCCAATCGACTGGATGGACTCCAACGGCGATTGGGCCGCCCGGATGGGATCGGCGGCGAGGGCCGGGGCGGTCATGCGACCGAAGAGCGTGGTGAGTCCGACGATCACGAGCAGGACGCTGGTTGCAAGCGGAACGTGCTTTCGGAGGGGGCCGGCGAGAGTTTGGAGGCCGAGACCAAGTGCACCCATGACGGGCAGTGTGCCGACCCAGAACGCGAGCATGGCGGCCGAGCCCCAGAGTGGGCTGGCGATGCCCGCACTGGTGACGACGAAGGCATAGAGCCAGCCGCATGGAAGGAGCGTGGTCAGCAAGCCGACTGCTGCGGCACGGGCGAGAGGAGAAAGATCGAAGGCGCGTTCGTGCGCGGCTTTGCTGAGGCGCAGGAGAAACGCGGGGAGCGGCAGGCGCGGGATGCGGACGCCGAGGTGGCGGAGGACGGCTACAACGCCGAAGCCGGCCATGATTGCGCCGGCGGCACATGCGGCGATGCGCTGGACACCGACGAGAGAGCCGCCGAGATCCACCGCCACGCCGAGAGCGCCGGCGATGGCGCCGAGCACGACATAGGTGGCGAGTCGGCCGAGGTTGTATGCAGTGTTGAGGGCGAGCTTTGAGCGGAGATGCCTGGCGAGCCCTTCCTCGCTCCTGGCGTTCGGTCCGGAACTCGGCGCACCAACGGCGAAGGCCAGGAACGCGCCGCACATGCCGACGCAATGCGTTGAGCCGAGCAGACTGGCGACGAGGATGGCGGACAGCAGTGGAAGCATGGGATGCTCAGTACGGAGAGCTGGCGGTCGTTGCGGCGTCGGGGAGAAGCAAGTCGGCTTCGTGGTAGAAGGTGTCGGCGGCGTGCGTGGCGGTGATGCGGAGACGCCACAGACCGGCACGCTCGACGTGCATCGGCGCCGCGTAGAGACCGGGGGTGCTTGTTGCGCACAAATGCAGGGTTTGGCGCTCGGCGGAGCGCAACGAGGCGAAGGCAATGACCGATAGATCGGCACCGTCGATCGCATGGGCCTCTCGGTCGGTCAACGCGACTTCGAGCACCATCGAGCGATGACCTTCGGCATCGCGCGGAGCGCGGAGGGTGGGAGTTGCCGACCAGCCGAGCTGATCGCTCCGGTCACGCCGGCGGATGGTGTCGTCGAACTTGAGGGCTTTGGCGTAGTAGTCGGGCTCGACGGCCACGGCTTTGTCGGCGGATGCGAAGTAGACGGTCACGGCGACGATCGTGGCGTTCATCGCGAGAAGGGCCACGATGAGGAGGGGCCAGATGCGTCCGGACGAGTGACGCGCGCCGGATCGACCGGTCAGCGCACCGCCATCGAGATGGGGAGCAGGGACAGTCATGGGTGCACCTCTTTGTTCTGAGCGTCGGTGTGCGGACCAAGGAGCATGAATGGCACTTCCTGCTTGAAGCTGTCAGGGCCTGTGATCGTGATCGCCGCGCGGGCGCGGCCGGCAGCGAACGCCGCGCTTGGCGCGAGAATCTGCGTGGGCAAGGTGAGCGTCTTGCCGGGAGGAACGCTGACCGGCGTGGCAGCTGGCGAGAGGCGGGCTCCGTCGACACCGGAGAGCGCGAGCGTGAAGACGGCGGGGCGCTCCAGACGATTGGTGATCTTGACGCGGGCCGTATTGGCGATTTCTCCGCTGGGGAGAATGTGAAAGGGCTGGCCGAGGCCGCGGAGGATCGTGACTTCTGCGATGCCCGTGTTGAGCAGCACGACCGTGAAGAGCGTTCCGAGGAGGAGCAGGACAAGCGGATACAGAACGACGCGGGGACGCATCGTCTTGAACTTCGCGCCTTCCATCGCGGCCTGAGAGGAATAGCGGATGAGGCCGCGCGGGCGATCGATCTTCGTCATCACGGCGTCGCACGCATCGATGCACTGGGCGCAGCCGACGCACTCCATTTGCAGGCCGTTGCGGATGTCGATGCCGGTGGGACAAGTGGTGACGCACATTCGGCAGTCGATGCAGTCGCCGGCGGGCGCGGGCTCCAGCACCGGCAGGGCGATGCTCGCCGGGCGCTTGGACTTGGCCCCCCGGGGCTCGCCGCGCGTTGCGTCGTAGCGGATGACGAGAGAGTAACGATCGAGCAGGACCGACTGGAAGCGACCATAAGGGCAGGCGAGGAGACAGGTCTGCTCGCGGAAGTACCCGAAGTTGAAGAGCATTCCGCCGGTGACGAGCACGACTGTCGCGAAACCGATCGGATGGTTGGTGGGTGAGCCAAAGACCCAGTGGCGAAGGTTGTCCCACGAGACGAAATAGGCCAGGAAGATGTGCGACAGAACGAGCGAGCAGACGAGGAAGAGGGCGTGCTTGAGGAACTTGCCGAACGCGGTGGTTTGGAGCACGCCCCGGGGCTTGCGACCGGGGGCGCCTTCCATGAACCACTCGATGGGACGGTAGAGGAACTCCATGTAGACGGTCTGTGGGCAAGCCCAGCCGCACCAGATGCGTCCGAGGAGCGCCGTGATCCAGAAGATCGCGAGAAATACGCCCACCAGGAGAAGGGCGAGCAGGAGCGTGTCGGTGGGGTAGAACGTGGCGCCGAAGATGTGAAAGCGGCGGACAGCGATGTCGAGAAGCACGATGGGATGGCCGTTGATGCGTGCCAATGGGAGGAGCGCGAAGATGCCGATGAGCAGGTACGCGACGATGCGACGACGCGTGAGGAAACGACCGTCTGAGACTCGTGGCTTCATCCAGCGCCGCGAACCGTCGTCGTTGAGCGTGGAGAGCACCGACCCCGCCTGCGCCGGCGCGGAGCTGCTCGGGGCGGGCTCGAGCTTCGGCGACTCGACGGTTGCCATGGGGGTGGCGATGATGTCGGGGGTCTGGCTCATCGTGGTTGCCGAGACGTGCGATCAGCGGCGCGGACAGCGCGGTACGAATGCCACTACTTGGAAACGGGCGCGGGCTTGGGCGGCGCGGGAGGCCACGGCGGAATAGTCTTCCCTTCGGCGGGCTTGCCTCCGGCGGGAATGGTGCCGCGCAGCGAGGCGACGTAGGCGGCGAGAATGACGCGTTCGTTCTCGGAGAGACGGACCTTCCACGAGGGCATCGCACCGGAGTTCGCTCCGTCGGTGATAATGCGGTAGAGATCCTCGACGTTGTTGATGTTCTTGTACGCCTCGTCGCAGAGATTCACGCCAGCGAGGCCGCCGGCCCCGCCGTCCTTGGCGTGGCACGCCGCACAGTTGCCCTGAAAGGTCGCCTTGGCGATCGTCATGAACTGCGGGTTGTTCATCTGCGTGAGGATCGAGTCCTGATCGTGTTTCAACTCGCCGACGGAGCCGAAGACACGAATGAACTCGGCCTTCTGGTCGTCGTGCCACGCATCCTCAACCGTCCACCCCGCGATGCTGGCGTGCCAGAAGACGACGTACACGATCGAGAACACAACAGTGGCGAAGAAGACCGCGTGCCACCAACCGGGCGTCGCGTTGTCGTACTCCCGGATTCCGTCATACTCGTGGGTCGTGAGTTGATCTTGCTGGAGAGATGGTGCGCTCATGGGCGGAACTCCGGCACGGAAGGCGGGCGGGGCGAATGGGAGCGAGATTCGTCGGCGAGTGGGAGAAGGGCGGCACGGTCGAGTTCCGTGCCGCGGCCGCGGGAGGTGACGCGGAGCAACACGCCGACGAAGACACTCATGAAGAGAATGAGCCCGATAATGGGATAGACCGCGATCCCGAGACCGCTGACGACGTCGGAGATGCTCATGGGTTTGTTCCAGTGGTGCGGGTCGAGATGGACGCGGCGGGTGCGCCTTCTGCGGGCGCGGGCTTGGAGATGTCGGTGCCGAGGCGCTGCAAGTAGGCGATCAACGCGATGACCTTCTTGTCCTCGAGCCCCTTTGTACCGCCGGGAGACTGCGCGATGTCGTCGGCGATGGTCTTGGCCTGCGTCTTGGCGAGGGCGGCAGCTTGGCCCTCCAGCACGGCCTTGCCATACGGCACGCCGATCATCGCTTGGGCTCGGACGTGGGCCTGGATCTCGTTGACGTCGAACGTCTCGAAGAGGAGGTGCGAGTACGAGGGCATGATCGATTGCGTGTTGATCTGGCGCGGATCCTCGAAGTGCTGCAGGTGCCAGAGATTGGACTTCTGTCCACCCTCGCGTGCCAGGTCCGGACCGATTCGGCGCGAGCCCCATTGGAAGGGGTGGTCGTAGACGAACTCGCCCGGCTTTGAGTAATCGCCGTAGCGCTTCGTTTCAGCCCAGATCGGCCGGATCATCTGCGAATGGCAGTTGTAACACCCCTCGGCGACATAGATGTCACGGCCGCAGAGTTCGAGAGGCGTGTACGGCTGCACGCTGGCAATGGTGGGAACGTTGGAGCGGACAAGAAAGAGCGGGACGATTTCGATGAGCGAGCCGGCGGCGACGGCAACGATCGACCAGATGATGAACTTGTACGGCGTGCCCTCCCAGACGCGATGCCACCAGCCGTGGAAGAAGCTCTGGAGAGCGACGTCACCCCTTCGGCCCATATCCGTGTTCGAGGCGAGATTCGAGGTGAAGGCCGGGCGTTCATCGTGCAGCGGGGCGAGGGAGGGCGCCATCTGCACGGGCTCGGCGTAGGTGACCGGGCGGGCCATCCATGTGCGAACGAAGTTGTACGCCATCACGAGTGCGCCGAGGAGGAAGAGCATGCCGCCGATGACCCGGAGGCCGTAGAAGGGCATGAGCCGGACAACGGTCTCGACGAAATCCGGGAACTGGAGCGTGCCGGACTGATCGAAGGCGCGCCAGTTGAGTCCTTGCGTGAGACCGGCCGTGTAGATCGGGATGATGTAGAGCAGAATCCCGAGCGTGGCGAGCCAGAAGTGCCACTCGGCGAGTTTCTTGGAGTGCAACGTCGTTTGGAAGATGCGCGGCGCGAGCCAGTAGATCATGCCGAAGGTCATCAGCCCGTTCCATCCGAGCGCGCCCGCATGGACGTGGGCGATGGTCCAGTCGGTGTAGTGGCTGAGCATGTTCACGGACTTGACCGAGAGCATCGGGCCCTCGAAGGTCGCCATCATGTAGAACGTGATGCCCGCGACGAAGAACTTCAGGATCGGGTCGTCGGTGAGCTTGTGCCATGCACCCCGGAGCGTGAGCAGGCCGTTGATGCCGCCTCCCCACGAGGGCATCCACAGCATCACGGAGAAGAGCATGCCGAGCGTGGAGGCCCAGGCGGGGAGCGCGGTGTAGTGCAGGTGGTGCGGGCCGGCCCAGATGTAGATGAAGATGAGCGACCAGAAATGGATGATCGAGAGGCGATAGGAGAAGACCGGGCGTTCGGCCACCTTGGGCATGAAGTAGTACATCAACCCCAGGAAGGGCGTGGTGAGGAAGAAGGCGACGGCGTTGTGGCCGTACCACCATTGCATCATGGCGTCCTGCACGCCCGCGTAGACGCTGTAGCTCTTCAACCAACCGGCAGGGATGGCGAGGGAGTTGAAGACATGCAACATCGTGACGGTGACAATCGTGGCGATGTAGAACCAGAGCGCGACGTACATGTGGCGCTCGCGCCGGTGCTTGAGCGTCATGAAAAAGTTGGTGCCGAAGAAGCCGAGCCAGACGACGGCGATCATGACATCGATCGGCCACTCGAGTTCGGCGTACTCCTTGCCCTGCGTGAATCCCATCGGGAGTGTGAGCGCGGCACACACGATGATGATCTGCCATCCCCAGAAGTGCAGGTTGCTCAGCGTGTCCGACCACATCCGGGCCTTGCAAAGTCGCTGCGTCGAGTAGTAGACGGCGGCGAAGATGGCGTTGCCCGCGAACGCGAAGATGGCCGCGTTGGTGTGCAAGGGGCGGAGACGCCCAAAGCTGAGCCATTGGGTGTTGACCAGGAAGCCGAGAGGTTTGAGGAACAGAAAGGGGCGGACGCCCGCGACCGTGTACGTCTCCGCGGCCGGGATGATCAGTTCCAAAGCGACAATCAGGCCAACGAGGAAGGCGACGATGCCCCAAAGCACCGTCACACTCAGAAACTTGCGGACGATCGCATCGTCGTAGACAAACGACTCCATCGCTCCGGCATGTGCGGGCGAGTTCGCCAGCAAAGGCCGTGCGCTGGTTGCGGCCCCGTTTGCGGCCTGGTGCGGGGTGGGTCGAGGAGGGTCGATCGTGTGCATGGCATCGCAGCTCCGGGAGCGATCAGTCAACGGACTAAAAGATAATCTAGTCCGTTACTATTCGACCATTGTCGCCCGCCTTCTGGAGTTGTCAAGCGAGAATCGCCCAAGAATTTCCTTGTTATTTGCCGAAATGCGCCAGAAGCTCGGCAGGATTCACGCCAAGTAGTAGAATAAACGATAAGTTTATCGTATAGTCGAGCGCATTCTTGGAACTCCGCATGCTTGGTCAAGCCACGGGCTATGCCGCGACCGCACTGGGTTACCTGGCCACCGCCGGGGGATCACCGCTCTTGGTGAAGGAGATCGCGGAGGCGTGCGATATTCCGGCGCCCTATCTGGCGAAGATCGTGAACACGCTGCGTCGAGTGGGCCTGGTCCAAACACAGCGCGGCGTGGGCGGAGGCGTGACGCTCGCGCGGCCGCCCCAGCAGATCTCACTGCTGTCGATCGCGGAGCTGCTGGGGGATCCAATCTGTAATCGACGATGCATGCTCGGAGTTGAGACATGCTCGGACGAACGCGCCTGCCCCGCCCACAAGTTCTGGACGCAGCATCGCGAGGAGACGGTCGATTTTCTGCGGCGGACCACCGTCGCGGATATCGCTGCGTTCGAGACGCGCCGACGCATCAGGGCGCTCAAGGGCTGAGCATCAATGGCCCCGGTGGGAGTTGAACCCACACGCCCGTTGCCGGACTGCGGATTTTAAGTCCGCTGCGTCTGCCGTTCCGCCACGGGGCCTATTTCGAGAGCTGGCATGAGTTTACGGTGCGAAGCGGCGGCGTGGAGCGGGGCGTTTTGGGGCTCGGGGGCCGGCCTGGGGGCCGGGACGTGGGCGCTCGTGGGGGCCTTTCTGACCCCTTCGGCCCGCTCGGATGGGGACTGCCAGAAAAGCGTCCTTGCCTCGACCGTCGGGAGAGGGCTGGTGCTTACCGTTCGCACGGCGACCTTGTCTCGGTGGACTTTCTCTTGAAACAGCAACTGACATTCGCCGATGCCAAACCCATTCTGGTGACAGGTGCCACCGGGTTCATTGGAAACCGATTGGCCCGTCGGCTGATTGAGCAAGGTCACCGGGTCTCTTGCTTGGTACGAGCCGACTCTCGCACTGAAGAACTCCGCGCGGCGGGCGCTCAACTCGTTTGTGGTGATGCGACCGAGGCCGCGAGTGTCCAGAAGGCCGTCGACGAGTCACGGGCAGGCACCGTCTTCCACGTCGCCGGAGTGGTAAGGGCGCGGCGGTCGGTCGATTTCATGCTTGTCAACGCGACGGGCGTCGAGAACGTGGCGGCAGCATGCGCCCAATGCAGTGATCCACCCGTGCTGATTGTCGTTTCATCACTGGCGGCGGCGGGACCCTCGGCGGAGAGCCGTTCACGCCTGGAGGGTGACGACTCGGCGCCCGTTTCCAACTATGGCCGCAGCAAGCTTGCTGGTGAACGGGCTGCGGTCAAGTACGCGGGCACTGTGCCAACCACCATTATCCGCCCGCCCGTCGTCTTTGGGGCGGGCGATCGAGCGGTGCTCGAGGTGTTCCGTTCGATCGCACGGTGGGGAGTTCACGTCGCGCCCGGGTGGCAGGGCGGAAACCGCCGCGTGTCGCTGGTCTACGTGGACGATCTGGTGGAGGGCCTGCTTCTCGCGGCGGCCAAGGGTGAGCGACTGGTCGAACATTCTCCATCCGGCCATGGTGTGTATTTCATGGGCGGGAGCGATTGTCCGACGTATGGCGATCTTGGCCGGGCCATTGCTGTTGCAGTCGGACGCAAGCCGCCCTCCGTCCTTCGTGTGCCCGGTCCGCTGCTCAGACTCTTTGGGATCGGCGGAGATTTGATGTCACGCTTTCTTGGCCGCGCAGGCTGGATCAACAGCGACAAGATGGCCGAGGCGCTCGCGGCCGGTTCGTGGACCTGCTCATCCGCGAAGGCCCGCGAACAACTCGGCTGGTCGCCACTCCCTGGGGCTCTTCCCGTGCGGCTGCGGGAAACCGCCGAGTGGTATCGCCAATCCGGCTGGATATGAATCCCAGATCGCCCGCATTCATGCGCCCACACCCTCCCGGATTCGCCGTTCTCGTACCATCCTGCATCGCCGACACTTGCACACGCGCCCGAGTTGAATCCGCCGCCTCGATGGATGCCGCCGCCATCGCCCGTTTGGAATCCCTCGTGTATCGGTGGGGTCGGTCGTACGACTCGTACCTGGCGATGGATCTGGATCGTGAGTACTTTTGGTCCTCCGGTGCGCGCGCCGTGTTGGGGTTTGTGCTGCGGGGCTCGCACGCCGTTGTCATCGGTGGCCTCATCGGCCCAGATGAACTCCGGGAGGTTCTGCTCACCGAGTTCATGGTTCACTGCCGCGCGAAGACATGGACCGCCTGCTTCGGTCTCGTGACCCAGCGCGACCTGGCGCTGTTCGATCGTCATGGCTTTCAGTCCACGAAGATCGGCGAGGATGCACTTATCGACCTGCGACACTGCAACTGGCAAGGCAAGACATTCGAATGGGTGCGGCGTCAAACAAACTACTGCCAACGCCAAGGTCTGGTCTGCCGGGAGATCCGGGGCGGGGCGGCGGCCACCGACCACTCTTGCGCCCGCATGAGAGAGTTGGCGATTATTTCCGAGCAGTTTCTCGATGGCACGCCGCACGGACGGACCATGCGGTATTTCGTAGGGCAGTTCAGTTCCGAGCGTCTCTACCGCCGACGGGTCTTCGCGGCGATTGCCGAGGGAGGCGCGGGCCGCGCTGAGGGTTTCGTGGTCTGCACACCCTATCAGGACGGACAAGCATGGGGCATCGAGATGTATCGTTCTCGCGCGGATGCCGTGCGCGGCACGATTCCCTTCCTGATGCATGCGACCATGCAGACCCTGAAGGGCGAAGGGGTTGAGGAAGCGTCGCTCTGCCTGATGCCTGCGGCGGGG
>JADMIO011721434.1_pt1 | contig 54491 bp, 66 predicted proteins | sample 8958161 | NCBI WGS metagenome assembly JADMIO01 (sample SAMN16585339, study PRJNA669376) | soil metagenome | isolation source: Crop rotation soil | place: USA: Cullars Rotation, Alabama | collected 2011
CGACTTCAAGTCACGTGAATTCCAAGCTTCGGATCCCACTGTGCTGGAAAGCGGGCTGCCGAACCTGGCGCTGCTCAACCTTTCCGTGGCCTATGCGCTGGTCACGCCGCTTTGCGCCCACCAGCAGGCCTGGCCGCTGCATGCGGTCACCGGGGCTTCGCTCGCTGTTTCTGCGATCGTCACGGCGCGGCTCGCCCTGATGCCGCGGCGGGATTTCCTGGACGAACTGGGTCTCCTCTCGGGCGTGCTGCTCACCCTGGTGATCGCCGCGCAATGGGTGCCCGTTTGGATGCTCGCGCCTTGCGTGTCCTGAGCTTTGGGCTGGCGCTTGCCGCCGCGCCGGCTTACGCGCACAGCCCCGACGCCGCGCAGCAAGCGACCCGCTATGCCGAGCCTTGGCTGGCGGTGCTGCTCGCCCTGGCGTGTGTGCTCTACGTGGCCGGCGTGGCAAGGCTCTGGCGGAAAGCCGGCATCGGCCGTGGCATCGCGAGGAAGGAGGCGGCGAGCTTCGCGCTCGGCGTGGCCGCGCTCATTGCCGCGCTGTTCTCGCCTCTCGATCCGCTGGGGGCCACCTACTTCTCGGCCCACATGGTGCAGCACGAAATCCTCATGGTCGTCGCGGCGCCGCTGTTCGTCCTCGGACGGCCGGTGGAGGCGTGGACCTGGGGAACGCCGATGGGCGCGCGGCGCGCATTGCACCGCGCAGTGGGCGCGTCCGGCCTGGCCCCGGCTTGGGACACCCTGACCAAGCCCCTGGTCGCCTGGTCGCTGCATGCCGCCGCCCTATGGGGGTGGCACGTACCCGCGCTCTTCGACGCCGCGATCGCGAACGAAGCGGTCCACGTGGCGCAACACCTTTCGTTCCTCGGCACCGCCCTGCTGTTCTGGTCGGCGATGATGACCGGCGGGCCCCAGGGCCGCGCGCACGCGACCTGCGTGCTCGGCCAGTTCACCACCATGATCCACACCGGGGCGCTGGGCGCGCTGCTGACCTTCTCTTCGGTGCCGTGGTACGCCGCCTACCGGCACGGCCTGCACGAAGCCGCGCTCGGCGCGCTCGAGGACCAGCAGCTCGGCGGCCTGATCATGTGGATCCCCGGCGCGCTCGCGTACCTCGTGGCCGCGCTCGCATCGATGGCCGCGCTGCTCATGCGCAGGCGGCCGGCGCCACTTCGGTGCACAAGCGCACCGACCGGCAAGGCTGCGGCCTCCTAAATTTCGGCAGCCCGCCGGCCCGGCGGGCGTTGCCATGGAGGAACAATGAAAACGCTGCTCATCCTTCCGCTCGTCGTGCTCGCCTTCGGCCTTGCCGGATGCGACAAGAAGCCCAACGACCAGCCCAAGCCCAAGGCCGGCCTGTCGATCGCCGTTTCGCCCGCCGCCTGAGCGCACCGACGCGTGCCGCCGTCGCGCGGCACGCGGTCCAGGTGCCTCAGGGTTTGAGCACTACCTTGCGGCACTCCTCCTTCTTGTCGTTGAAGACTTCGTAGCCGCGCTCGGCCTCGGCGAGCGGCATTCGGTGCGTGATGATCTCGTGCGGCTGCAGCCTGCCCTCGAGGATCGCGTCGAGCAGCTCCGGCATGTACTTCTGCGCGTGGGTCTGGCCCATCTTGAAGGTGAGGCCCTTCTCGAAGCCGTCGCCGAGCAGGAAGCCGTGCACCCACCCCGCGTACACGCCGGGCAGGCTCACGGTGCCGCCGCGCCGCGTGGCCGCGATCGACTGGCGCACGGCCTTGCCGCTCGAGCCCTCGACCTTCATCGTCGTCAGCGCGGTTTCGACCGCGCTGCCCTTGGCCTCGAACCCGACCGCCTCGATCGAGCAGTCCACGCCGCGCGAGTCGGTCGCCTCGATGATCATCTCCGCAGGATCGCTGCACTTGTCGAAGTTGATCGTGTCCACGCCGTAGGTCTTGTCGGCGTAGTCGAGCCGGTACTGGTTGTGGTCGACCATGAAGATGCGCCCGGCGCCGAGGAAGCGCGCGCAGGCGGCGGACATCAGCCCGACCGGCCCGGCGCCGAAGATCGCGACGGTCGAGCCCTTGGTCACGCCCGCGTTGAGCACGGCCTGGTACCCGGTCGGCAGGATGTCCGAGAGGAACAGGACGCGCTCGTCTTCGATGCCATCGGGAATCTTCAGCGGGCCGACGTCGGCATGCGGCACGCGTACGTACTCAGCTTGCCCGCCGGAATAGCCGCCGTAGAGGTGGCTGTAGCCGAAGAGGCCGGCGCCGGGCCGCGTCTCCTTCTTGTTGACGATCGCCCCGCGGCCGGGGTTGGTCGTCTCGCACGCCGCGTAGAGCTGGCGGCTGCAGAAGAAGCACTGCCCGCACGAGATCGTGAACGGCACGACGACGCGATCCCCCTTGCGAAGCTTCTTCACCGCGCTGCCGGCCTCCTCGACCACGCCCATGAACTCGTGGCCGAGGATGTCGCCGTCCTTCATGCCCGGGATCTTGCCGCGGTAGATGTGCAGGTCCGAGCCGCAGATCGCGGTCGCGGTCACGCGCAGGACGATGTCGCCGGGGTCCTGCACGGCCGGGTCGGCCACCGTCTCGACGCGGACTTTCTTCGCGCCCTGATAGGTGAGGGCCTTCAAGCTATTTGGCCTTCGAGACCGCGGCGTTCACGTCGCGCGCCATCTTCAGGTGGCCTTCGAGCACCGGATACGTCTTCGCCGCGAACGCCTTCACGTCCGGGTCCTTGGCGTCCTTCGACATCTTGTCGAATTCCTTCACGTCCTTCTCGTGGTCCTTGAGCATGCCTTTCATGTAGGCCTTGTCGAAGTCGGCCCCCGAAAGCTTCGAGAGCTTGTCGGCGTCCTTCTTGTGACCCTTGTCGGGCTCGCCGGGCAGCGCGACGCCCTTGGCCTTCGCGAGAGCGACGACCTCCTCGTAGTTCTTGCCGTGGTCCTCGGCCATCTGCTTGCCGAAATTCTTCACCTCGGCGCTCACGCCCTTGCTCTGCGCGAGCTTGCCGGTCTGCACCTCGGCCATGTTGTGCTGCGCGACCGTCTCGAGGAATTTGCGCTCGCCGCGCTTGAGGTCGGCCGCGGTGGCGCCGAACGCGGTCGCGACAAGGCTTGCGCATAGCAATGCGGGGACTAGCTTCATCGGTGGGCTCCTGTGGAATTGGGGCCGCGCGGGCGTCGCGCCCGCGCGGCGGTCTTGCGTTGGCGTTGCGTGGTTCTAGTTGCGGTCCTTCTTGGGGCGCATGGTGCGCGTCGTGGTGTCGCTCGCCGTGGTGGTGCGGCTGCGCGAGGCCGATCCCGCGGTGCCGGCGGTCGAACCGCTTGTCGTGCCGCCCGACATGCCGGTGGACCCGGTCGTCGTGCTGCCGGACATCCCGCCCGACCCGGTCGTCGTGCTGCCCGTGGAGGACGTCGTCGAGGACGAAGTGCCCGAAGGCGTGGTGGTGGTCGTCGAGGCAGAGCCCATCGGTCGCGTCGTGGTGGTCGTCGACGACGTCGTTCCCATCGGGCGCGTGCTCGTCGTGCCGGAAGTCGTGTTCGGCGGGTTGGCGGGATAGGCGCTGCGGTCGTTGGTGTTCGGCGTCGAGCCGGTGCTGCCCGCGCCAGTCGGGTTCGAGGGCGAAGTCGTGGTCTGCGCCTGCGCCGTGGCGCACCACATCGCGCTCATGGCTGCGGCAATTGCGATCATCCTTGCTTTGTTCATGATGTCTCCGTGCTGGGTTGGAAAACGGGCCGTGTGCAATTCGCGCAAAACCCCTATGACCGGGTCATCGTCTTCCGCGCGATCGGCGCGTTCAGTGCATCAATGCACAATCCGGCACAAGGAAAATTGCGCTGCGTTTGTGACCCAGCGTACTTACCGCGCCGCGGCGTCCGCACCACGATGTGTTGCGCGCCGGGCCTTTTCCGGCACGCACCCGAAACCAACCGGAGACACCAATGGCTAACCAGAGCGGCAACCAGAACCAGGGCCAGCAGGGCCAAAACCAGGGCAACCAGTCAAACCAGGGCGGCCAGCGCCAGGACCAGGACCGCCAGGGCGGGCAGCAGCACCAGCGCAACGAGCAAGGCGGCCAGCAGGGCGGCCAGCGCAGCGGGCAGCAGGGCAACCAGCAGAACCAGCAGGACGGCGACAAGGGCCAGCGCTCGGGCAACCAGAGCGGCAACCAGGGCGGGAACCAGGGTAGCCAGGGCGGCAACCAGGGCGGCCAGGGCCAAGGGGGCGGGCGCAGCTGACCGATAGCGCGCGCTTTGACTGCGAAGGCTGGCCGGCCCGGCCAGCCTTGCGCAGGACTACTCGAAAGGGTGGCGCAGGACGATCGTCTCTTCGCGATCCGGGCCGGTGGAGATGAGGTCGATCGGCACGCCGGTGAGCTGCGCGATGCGCGCCAGGTAATCGCGCGCGGTCTTCGGCAGCCCCGCCTCCTTCTTCACCCCGACCGTGCTCTCCTGCCAGCCGGGCATTTCCTCGTAGCGCGGGATGCACAGCGCGAGTTCCTCCGCGCCCACGGGCAGGATGTCCGAGAATTTGCCCTCCAGCTCGTAACCCACGCAGATCTTCACTGACTCCACGCCGTCGAGCACGTCGAGCTTGGTGATGCACAGGCCCGAGACGCCGTTGATCTGGATCGAGCGCTTGAGCGCCGCGGCATCGAACCAGCCGCAGCGCCGGGGGCGCCCGGTGACCGCGCCGAATTCATGGCCGCGCGTGGCGAGATGCTTGCCGACGTCGTCGTTGAGCTCGGTCGGGAAGGGCCCGCCGCCGACGCGCGTGGTGTACGCCTTCGTGATGCCGAGCACGTAGTGCAGCTGGCTCGGGCCCACGCCCGCGCCCGCGGCCGCGGCGCCCGCCACGCAATTGGACGAGGTGACGAACGGGTAGGTGCCGTGGTCGATGTCGAGCAACGTGCCCTGCGCACCTTCGAAGAGCAGGTTCTTGCCGTCGCGGTTCGCTTCGTACAGCGCGCGCGGCACGTCGGCCACCAGCGGCGCGAGGCGCGGCGCGAGGGCGAGCGACTCTTCGAGCGTCTTCTGGAAGTCGACCTTGGGCGCATGGTAGTAATGCTCTAGCACGAAGTTGTGGTAATCGAGCAGTCCCTCGAGCTTCTCTGCGAAGCGCACGGGCTTGAAGAGGTCCTGCAGGCGAATCGCGCGGCGGCCGACCTTGTCCTCGTAAGCCGGGCCGATGCCGCGGCCCGTGGTGCCGAGCTTCGAGGCGCCCTTCTCGCGCGCCTGGTCCAGCGCCACGTGATAGGCGAGGATCAGCGGGCACGCCTCCGAAATCCGCAGGCGCGGCGCGACGTCCACGCCGGCGGTGATGAGCTCGTCCATCTCCTGGATCAGCGCCGAGGGCGAAACGACCACGCCATTGCCGATGTAGCAGGTGACGTTGCCGCGCAGGATCCCGGAGGGAATCAGGCGCAGCACGGTCTTCTTGCCGTTGACCACCAGCGTGTGGCCGGCGTTGTGGCCGCCCTGGAAGCGGACCACGCCCTGCGAGTGGTCGGTCAACCAGTCGACGATCTTGCCCTTGCCTTCGTCGCCCCACTGGGTGCCGACGACGAGTACGTTCTTGGCTGCGGATTGCGCCATGGGGGTTATCTCTTGGTGAGTTTGGGCATCGGCTGTACCACCCAGGCGCCCTGCTTCTTCGCGAGGCGGTGGGTGCAGCCGAGCTCATGGGTGAACTTCTCGTGGCCGGGCAGCTCTTCGATCACGATCTCGCCGCGCGCGCGCAGCTGCCCGATCTTCCTGGCCAGGCTCGCGTCGCGCTCGGGCGGCGGCGCGAGGATCGCGCCGCGCCGATTGACCGGCGCGGCGGCGCCGGCGAGTTCGCGCAAGTCGATCGAGAACCCGGTGGCCGGCCTCGGCCGGCCGAACGCCCGGCCGACTTCGTCGTAGCGGCCGCCGCGCGCCACCGGGCCCGCGACACCGTCGCAGTACGCGTCGAACACGACGCCCGAGTGGTAGTGGTAGCCGCGCAGCTCCGACAAGTCGAAGCTCATCGGGATCGAGCAGGCCTTGGCGAGCCGCTTCAGCGTCGCCAGCGCCTTGCTGATCGCGGCGAACTTCGGCAGCCTGCGCTCGGCGATCGCGAGCACCTCCGCGCCGCCGTAGAGGTCCGGCAGCAGCAGCAGCGCCTCGCGCGGCGCGCGATCCAGCTTCTTCGCGCCCCTCACCAGCTCCCGCAGCGAAGGCACGTCCTTTTTCTGCAGCGCCTCGAAAAGCTCGGCTTCCAGCTCCGGCCCGATGCCGCCGCGGGCCACCAGCGCGCGGAACACGGCGACGTGCCCCGTATCGATGCGTGCGCCGCGGACTTCGGACAGCTCCAGCGCGCGGCACAGCAGGCGCTGGATCTCCATGTCGCTTTCCACGCCTTCGTGCCCGTAGATCTCGGCGCCGATCTGCAGCGGCTCGCGCGTGGCCGCGGGCGTCGCCGGGCGCGTGTGGAGCACGCTGCCGGAGTACGCCAGCCGCGTGACGCCCGCGCGGTTGAGGAGGTGCGCATCGATCCTCGCCACCTGGGGCGTGATGTCGGCGCGCACGCCCATCATCCGGCCGGAGAGCTGGTCGACGAGCTTGAAGGTGCGCAGGTCCAGGTCGTGGCCGGTCCCGGTGAGGAGCGACTCCACGTACTCGAGCAGCGGGGGCATGACGAGCTCGTAGCCCCAGGTCTCGAACAGGTCGAGCACCAGCCTGCGCAGGCGCTCTATCCTCGCGGCTTCGGCCGGGAGGATGTCGTCGATGTGCTCGGGAAGCAGCCAGGTGCGCATGGGCGTCAGGTGACGAGGTAAAGCACGATCAGGCCGAGGATCATCGAGGTCAGGCCGAAGAAGCGGATCTGCCCGTCCGACATCTGGGTGATCCTGCGGAAAGTCTCACGCCAAAGCGTGGGCGCCAGGAACGGCAGCAGTCCTTCGACGACCAGCATCAGGGCGAACGCCATCAGGAAGGTGGTGCCCATGGCCGTCCCCCATCACTTCTTGCCGGATTTTCCGGTCGGGTCTTTGAGGTACTTGAAGAACTCGGAGCTGGGGTCCACCACCAGCAGGTCGCTTTTGCCGCGGAAGCTGGAGCGGTAGGCCTCCATGCTGCGGTAGAACGAATAGAACTCGGGATTCTGCTGGAACGCGCCCGCGTAAGTCGCCGAGGCCTTGGCGTCGCCGTCGCCCTTGATGCGCTGCGCATCGCGATAAGCCTCGGCCAGGATCACCTCGCGCTGCTTGTCGGCATCGGCGCGGATCCGCTCGGCATCGGCCGAGCCGGTGGAGCGCAGCTCGTTGGCCACGCGCTTGCGCTCGGCTTCCATGCGGCGATAGACCGACTCGCTCACTTCCTGCGGCAGGTCCACGCGCTTGAGGCGCACGTCGATGATCTGCACGCCGATCTTGCGCGCGTCGAGGTCCGCCTTTTCGCGCATCACTTCCATGATGTGCTCGCGCTCGCCCGAGACGACGTCGTGCACCGTACGCTTGCCGAACTCGGCCTGCAGGCCGTCGGAGATCGTCTGCTGAAGGCGCTTTTGCGCGCGGACCTCGTCGCCCTGCACGCTGATGTAGAACTGCTTCACGTCGATGATTCGCCACTTCACGAACGAATCCACCAGCACCGGCTTCTTCTCGGAGGTGATGAAGCGCAGGGGCTCCGGGTCGTCCAGCGTGAGGATCCGCGTGTCGAAATAACGGATGTTCTGGATCAGCGGCCACTTGACGTGCAGGCCGGGCGTGGTGACCACGTCCTTCACCTCGCCGAGCTGGAACACCATGGCGTTCTGGCGCTGGTCCACCGTGTAGAGCGAGGCGCTGGCCAACAGGAACAACGCGATCAGCGCGGCGGCGATCGGCCCGATCATGCGCGGCATCAGCGCTCCCCCCTTTCGCGGTTGCGCAGCGAGCTCTCGCGCGAGCGCGGGCCGCTTTCGGGGGCCGGCGCGGCCTCGGGGACCGCGCCGGGCTTCATCACCGTGCCCGTCTCGGGCGTGCCCTCGGCGCTTTTCTGCATGAGCTTGTCGAGCGGAAGGTAGAGCAGGTTGCCGCTGCCCTTGGTGTCGGTGACGACCTTGGAGGTCGACTGGAAGATCTGCTGCAGCGTGTCGAGGTAGATGCGCTCGCGGGTGACGGCCGGCGCCTTCGAATACTCGGCGAGCACCTGCTTGAAGCGCGAGGCCTCGCCGTCGGCGTTCGCGATCACGCGCTGCTTGTAGCCTTCGGCCTCCTGCATGAGGCGCGCCGCGGTGCCGCGCGCCTTGGGGATCACGTCGTTGGCGTAGCTCTGGCCTTCGTTCTTCTGGCGCTCGCGGTCCTGCCCGGCCTTGACCGCGTCGTCGAAGGCGGCCTGCACCTGCTCGGGCGGCTGCGCGTTCTGGATCGTCACGCTCGAAATGAGCACGCCGGTCTTGTAGCGGTCGAGCACCTGCTGCATGAGCTGGCGCGTCTTGAGCGCGATTTCCTCGCGGGACTCGTACAGGATCTGGTCCATGCGGCTCTTGCCGATGATCTCGCGCGCCGCGGTCTCGGCCGCCTGCATGACCGCCTCGTCGGGGCGCTTGTTGTTGAACACGTAGTCGCGCACGTCCTTGACGGTGTACTGGACCGCGAACTGCAGGTCGACGATGTTCTCGTCGTCCGTCAGCATCAGCGATTCCTTGAGCACCTTGGTCTTCACGGTGTTGCGGTAGCCGATCTCGAGCGTGCGCACCTGCGAGAGGTTGACGATCTCGTGGCTCTGGATCGGCCAGGGCATGCGCCAGCGCAGGCCGGAGCCGGTTTCCTCGGCGAACTTGCCGAAGGTAAGGACGACGCCGCGCGTGCCTTCGACCACGATGTAGAAGCCGCTTGCCAGCCACACGGCGAGCACCAGCGCGAGCAGGATGCCGGCGCCGCCGCCCATCTGCGCCGAGCTCGGGCCTCCCGACGAAGGCGGCTCGCTGCCGCCGCCGCGCTTGCCGAAGATCTCTCCGAGGCGGCGGTTGAAGTTGCGCCAGAGCTCGTCGAGGTCGGGCGGGCCTTGCTTGCCGCCGCCGGGGCCTTGCGGGCCGCGAGAGCCCCCGCGGCCCCAGTTTGGGTCGTTCAGCGACATTCGGATGAGGTCACGCCAGTTCAGGATGGATGGCAGGGGTTGCGCGCAGGCGCTCCGGGGCCAGCTCCGCGATCGCGCTGCGCAGTCCGGCGAGTCCCTCACCCGTCCGCGCGCTTACGCGAATCCGGAAAATCTTACCATATTCATCGCGTTCCACCTTGGGCGAAGCGCCGCGGCCGAGGTCTATCTTGTTGTAGACCAGCACCTGGGGCACCTTGTCCGCGCCGATTTCGGCAAGCACCTTGTTGACTTCGGCCACCTGCATGTCCCGCACCTCGGAGGCGCTGTCCACCACGTGCAGCAGGAGGTCGGCCTGAACCGTTTCCTCCAACGTGGCGCGGAAGGCGGCGATCAGGCTGGTCGGCAGGTCCCGGATGAATCCGACCGTGTCCGAGATCACCACCTGGCCGCCTTTGGCCCCAATCTCTGGCAGGAAAACCCGGCGCGTGGTGGTGTCCAGCGTGGCGAAGAGCTGGTCGGCCGCGTAACCCTTGGCGTGGGTCAGGACATTGAAGAGCGTCGACTTGCCGGCGTTGGTATAGCCCACGAGCGACACCGAGAAGACGTCCTTGCGCGAACGGGCACGGCGCTGCACGTCCCGGCGGTGGCGCATCTTGTCCAGCTCGGCCTTCAGCGTCTTGATGCGCTGGCCGATGAGGCGGCGGTCGAGCTCGAGCTGCGTCTCGCCGGGGCCGCCGCGCAGGCCGATGCCGCCGCGCTGGCGTTCGAGGTGGGTCCAGCCGCGCACGAGGCGCGTCGAGAGGTATTCCATTTGCGCCAGCTCGACCTGCAGTTTTCCTTCGTGCGTTTTCGCGCGTTGCGCGAAGATCTCCAGGATGAGGCGCGTGCGGTCCATGACGCCGCACTCGAGCTTCTTTTCCAGGTTCCTCTCCTGCACCGGCGAGAGGTGGTGGTTGAAGATCACGAACCCGGCGCCGAGCGCCTCGACCGCGTCGCGGATCTCCTGCACCTTGCCTGAACCCGCAAAGAGCGCAGCGTCGGGCTTCTGGCGCTTGCCTTGCACGACTGCGTGCCGCGAGATGCCCGCGCTCTCGGCCAGGCGCACGATCTCCTCGACGGACTCCTCGTAGCCCTCCTCCCTGCCGATTTCAAGGCAGACGAGGACGGCGGAGCTCGCTCGGGCGGCGGCGGTTCGGCTTTCGGGCATCAGGACGGTTTCGCGCTGGCCGCTTCGTCGCGGCCCGAAACCGTTGGGGCGACTATGCGGCGCTTTCTAGTCCGCGTTGTCGAGCGCAAGGTTGACGGCGCGCGACGGCACGACGGTCGAGATGGCGTGCTTGTAGACCATCTGCGTGACGGAGTTGCGCAGGAGCACGACGTACTGGTCGAACGACTCGATCTGGCCCTGCAGCTTGATGCCATTGACCAGGTAGATCGACACCGGCACATGTTCCTTCCGCAGCGTGTTGAGGAAGGGGTCTTGTAGCAGCTGCCCTTTGTTAGTGCTCATGTCGGTGCCCCAGGTGTTGTTATCGGACTTCGCGAAGCCTAAATGTAATTCATTTTCGGGGCCATTTCCACCGGGTTCCGTGCTTTAGCGCACATTGCCGGGCACGGATTTCATCGGGGGCGCGACGTCGGCGTTCTGCGCGCGATGTCGCAGCGCGTGATCCATCAGGACGCACGCCAGCATCGCTTCGGCGATCGGCGTGGCGCGGATGCCGACGCAAGGATCGTGACGGCCTGTGGTCTCCACGGTCACCGGGTTGCCGCGCACGTCGATCGTGCGCCTGGGGATCCGGATGCTCGACGTGGGTTTCAGCGCAATGGATATCCGGATGTCCTGCCCGGTGGAGATCCCGCCCAGCGTCCCGCCGTTGTTGTTCGTAAGGAACCCTTCCGGCGTCATCTCGTCGCCATGCTCGCTGCCTTTTTGCGCGATGCACTCGAAACCCGCGCCGATCTCCACGCCCTTCACGGCGTTGATCGACATCATCGCCGCCGCAAGGTCGCTGTCCAGCCGGCCATAGACCGGCTCGCCCCACCCGGGCGGCACGTTCTCGGCCACCACGTTGACGCGCGCCCCGCACGAATCGCCGGACTCTCGCAGCTCGTCCATGAATCTCTCGAGCTCCGGAACGATGTCGGCGTTGGCGGCGAAAAACGCATTGCCGCCGACCGCCCCCCAATCCTTGAACGGGATCGGCTTGTTGCCGATCTGGGCAAGGTAGCCGCGCACGCGGATGCCATGGCGCTCGGCGAGCCATTTCTTTGCGATGGCGCCAGCCGCGACGCGGACCGCGGTCTCGCGCGCGGACGCCCGCCCGCCGCCGCGCGGATCGCGCGCGCCGTATTTCATCCAGTAGGTGTAATCGGCATGGCCCGGGCGGAATTTCTCCGCGATGGCCGAGTAATCCTTGGAGCGCTGGTCCTCGTTCCGGATCAGGAAACCGATCGCGGTGCCCGTCGTGCGTCCTTCGAACACCCCCGACAACAGTTCGACCGTGTCCGATTCGCGGCGCTGCGTGACATGCCGCGAGGTGCCGGGCTTGCGGCGGTTGAGTTCCTTCTGCAGGTCTTCGGCCGAAATCGCCAGTCCCGGCGGGCAGCCGTCGACCACCCCGCCGTAGGCCGGCCCGTGGGACTCGCCAAAGGAAGTGACGCAATACAGCGTGCCGAAGGAATTGCCGGACATGGTGGAAGGCGAAAAACCGTGGATAAACCGTCGCTTGAGTTTAGCATGCGGGGCAGAACCGACTGTGCGCGCGGAGGTCAAACCGGCATGCATTGCTTACGAATCCTGGTCGCTGCGTGTGCCCTGCTCGCCGCCGGATGCGCCGGCCTCGATCCGGCGCCCGAGCTCACGCGCGCCGACATCGTGCGCATGACGCGCGCCGGCGATCCGCCGGCTGTGATCGTCGAGCGGCTGAAGGCGACGAGCTCCATCGTATGGCTCAGCGCCGCCGAAGTTGCCGAGCTTCGACAGTCAGGCGTGGCGCCCGAAGTGCTCGAGTATCTCCAGGCCGCGCAGCTTTCCGAGATGCGCCGCCGCGCGCAATTCGACCAGCTGCTCTACGGGCCCGAGCGCACGCCGTTCTCCCGCTGCACAGGGTTTCCGCCGGGGGACGGACGGTACGGCGGCTTCTTCGCGCCGTTCTGTTAGCTGCGAGCTTCGGTCGCGCTGCGCGTGCGATCGAAAAAGGAACGTGTCTCGAACACCGCGGCCGGAAGCCCCTTGCCCTCGAGCCTCAGGCTGCGCTTGAGGACGAAATCGAAAAGCAGCGCGTTGTGCTTGCGCAGTTCTGTCAGCACCGGTGCGGCGGCTGCCGGGAGCAGCCCGAGGTCGACAACGGAATCCATCGAGAAAATCGGCATCAGGCCGGGCAGCGGGTAGTCTGATCCGTTCAGGAGGCGCGAATGCCAGCCGGCGTTGCGCATGATCTTCTCCAGCGCGACCGGCGCGCGATTCGACTGCGGGATCGCCGAGAGGTCGCCGAAGAGCCGGCCCTGGCTCGGGGGCTCGTCCATCATGCGCGCGAAGAGCTCGAAGCTCGGCCGCATCGGCTTGCCCGCATGGTCCAGGTCGCGGTCGTTGCCCATCGAGGCGCAGTGCGCGACGACGACGCGCACGCCGGCCGCGACCGCTTCGCGCAGCTTGAGCGGGTTGCCGAGATCCTGGTCGTCCACGCCGGCGACCGCGCGCTCGAGCCCCGCATGCGAGATCAGCGGCAGGTCGAACTTTGCCAGCGCTTCGTAGAAAGGCCGGCACTGCGCGGAGGCAGGGTCGATGCCCATGGCCGAGGGCAGCCACTTGACCGCGCGCGCCCCGGTGCGCACGGCCTCCTCCACCGCGGCCACGCAGTCGCGCCGGTAAGGATGGATGGAGGCGACCCACTCGAACCGATCCGGAAAGCGCTTCGCGACACCGCGCACATAGGCGTCGGGAACGTAGAAATCGGTCTTCGACCAGTCGACCTCGCCACGCGTATCGAACGTGCGCTCGAAAGCGTAAAGAAGGACTTTTACGCCGCTGGGGAACACCTCGAGCAGGTCGGTGACGCGCGCCAGATACGCCTCGTCGATCGACCTGCCCTCGACTCGTGCGCAACCCGCGTTGAGGAAGAACACACGCTGGAGGAATTCGCGCGGGTGCAGCAGGCTTTCCATGCGGGGGTTGATGCGGATCCCGCTCGGCGTGTCTCCGACGCCGACGAGGTGGGCATGCATATCCCAGACTTTCGCCGCGTCGACACCCTGCCACGCGGCCCTGACGAGATCGTGTTCGGCGAGCGGCTTGGGGAGCGGGCCGAGGCAGGGATTCCAGGCGCCCTGTTCCGGCCAGGCACGCCACGCGGCGAAGCCGCCGAGCGCGGCGAGTGCGGTTCCCGCGAGAAGGAACCGGCGGCGGCCAGCCCTCAGGCCGGCCAATTCTTGATGTAACCCTTCAGCATCCGGTTTTCGAAGTCCTGCTCTTCGAGCACCGCCTTGGCCACGTCGCGGAACGAGATCACGCCGATCAGCTTGCCGCCCTCGAGCACCGGCAGGTAGCGCGCGCCGGTTTCGAGCATCGTGCGGCGCAGGTCGTTGACTTCCATGTCGGGCGTGGCGGTGACCGGCTCCTTCACCATGATCTCGCCGACCTTGACATCGGTGAGCGTGCCGTTGCCCTTGTGCAGCGCCTGCAGGACTTCGTGGAAGGTCAGCATGCCGAGCATCCTGCTGCCGTCCATCACGACCAGCGATCCGAGGTTCTCGCCGGCCATGATCTTGACCGCCTCGGCCGCTTTCCCGTCGATGCCGATCGACAGCAGGCGGGTGCCCTTGACGCGAAGAATCTCCTTGATCTGCATGGTCCGACCTCCTCAGAAGCGAAACAGGCTCGCGGCAGTATCCCACAGGATTCGCCGCCGGTCTTCCGCCCCCGGAACCCAGTGAGAGAAGTCGTTCACGCACCGCTCGTAAGTCGTCGTCGCCGCCTCGTGATTCGTCCACGGCCAGTCGCTTCCCCACAGCAGCCGGCGGGCGCCAAGGCGCGCGATCAGCACTCGCGAATATTGCACTGCGTCCGCGCCCTCGAGACGGTAGCCGCCGGAGAGCTTCACGTAGACCGGCTTGCGCTCGGCGAGATGGAAAAGCTTGCGTATCGCCGGCGAGTCCATGCCTTGGTTCGGGTCCGGCCGCGCGAAGTGGTCGAAGACCAGCGCCGCCGGGCAGTCGCGCAGAGCGTCGAGGACGGCGCCGAGCTGGCCGGCCGTCGCGTGGACTTCGACATGCCAGCCGCAATCGGCGATTGCGGCCAGCAACCGTTGCCATTTCGCGAAATCGGGCACGGCAAGCCCGACGAGGTTGAAGCGCACGCCGCGGACGCCAGCCGCGTCCCAGCGATTCATCGTAGTGCGCGGCACGTCAGGATTCACCACCACTACGCCGCGCAGGCGGGCGGGGTGCGCGGCGAGTGTTTCCAGCAGGAAGGTGTTGTCGGTGCCGAGAAAGCTCGGCTGCACCAACACCGCGCGATCGATGGCGTTGGCCTCCTGCAGTGCGAAAAGCGATTCGATCGTCGCGTCGTAGTCAGGCACATAGCGCGCATCCGGCACGACCGGCAGGCCGCGCCGGAAAACGTGCACGTGCGTGTCGATCGCATTCACGATAACGTTCGCGCAAGCATTGGAAAATCGATCATAGCGGAGGCCCCATGAATCCGACCCCGTCTTTCCCCGCCCGTATCGCAGCGCTGCTGCTGGCGATCGCCCCCGCCCTTGCGCTCGCGCAATGGCCGGCGAAGCCGATCCGCATGGTCGTCACCTATGCGCCCGGCGGCGGCGCCGACCTCATGGCGCGCCTCATCGCCCCGAAAATGCAGGAAGCGCTGGGCCAGCCGATCGTGGTCGAGAACCGCGGCGGGGCCGGCGGCACGATCGGCGCCGAGCTCGTCGCGAAAGCCGCGCCCGACGGCTACACGCTGATGCTCGACGCGGCGGGGTTCGCGACGAGCCCGAGCCTTTATCCGAAGCTGTCGTACGACCCGTTGAAGGCCTTCGTCCCGGTCTGCCTGCTCGTGGTGTTCCCGAACATGCTCGTCGTGCACCCGGCGTTCGAGGCGAAAACGGTGCAGGAGTTGGTGGCGATGGCGAAAAAACAGCCGGGCAGGATCGCCTTCGCCTCGTCGGGCAACGGCTCCGCCCAGCACCTCGCAGGCGAGCTGTTCCGTCAGCGCGCCGGGCTCGACATGGTTCACGTGCCGTACAAGGGCGGCGGTCCCGCCCTGCAGGACGTGATGGGCGGCCAGGTGCCGCTGTTCTTCGCCAACATGGCTTCGGGGCTTCCGCACGTCAAAAGCGGCAAGCTGCGCGCGCTCGCGGTCACCGGCTCGAAGCGCTCGCCGGGGATGCCCGACCTTCCGACGGTCGCCGAGTCGGGCGTGCCGGGCTATGAGGTGTACGAGTGGAATGCGGTGTTCGCGCCGGCCGGAACGCCGGGGGACATCGTCGCGAAGACGCACGCGGCGATTGCGCGCGCGCTGGCGGCACCGGAAGTGAGGGAGCGCGTCGCCGCGCTGGGCGGCGAAATCGCGGGGCTGTCGCCTTCGGAAACGGAAAAGTGGCTGCGTGCCCAGGTCGAGAGCTGGGCGCGCGTCATCCGGACCGCGAACATCCGCCTCGAATAGCCGCGCCTAGTTTTTCGCCTTGCGGCGGACCTGCCGGCCCGGCAGGGCGCCGGTGGGCTTGCCGCCGCGCCACACGGGCTCGCCGTTCACAATGACGGTGTCGATGCCGTGCGCGGGCTGGATCGGCTTGGAGAACGTCGACGCCTCGGCCACCTTCTCGGCGTCGAAGATCGTAATGTCTGCGCAGGCGCCTTCGCGGATCACGCCGCGATCGGGCAGCCCGAACGTCGTCGCGGTGAGTCCCGTCATCTTGTGCACGGCGGTTTCGAGCGGAAAGAGGCCCAGATCGCGGCTGTAGTGGCCGAGCACGCGCGGGAAAGTGCCCCACAGGCGCGGATGCGGCGCGGCATCGTGCGGCAGGCCGTCGGAGCCGACCACGGTCTTCTCGAAGGAGAGGATGCGCTGCACGTCGTTCTCGTCCATCGCGAAGTAGATCGCCCCGGCCGGCAGCAGCTTTTCGACCGCGTCCTTTTGTGAGAGGCCCATCCTGGCCGCGACCTCGCCGAGCTCCATGCCGTTGAATTCCGGATGCGGCTTGGACCAGGTGACCAGTACCTTGGACGCCGGGCCGACGCGGCTCCAGGTCAGGATCGTCGACGAAGCGCAATACGGGTAGCAGTCGAGGCCCACGGGCTGCTGCTTCATCTGCCCCTCGATCTTGGCTAGCGTCTCCTTGGAGCGCCCGTGGTTCGGCGTGCCCGCCACCTTGTGATGCGAAATCACGACCTTCACGCCGAGCTCGCGGCCGATGCGGAAGGTTTCATCCAGCGCTTCCATGACGCGGTCGGCTTCGTTGCGCATGTGCGTGACGTAAAGACCGTCGAACTCCGTCAGCGGGCGGCAGATCTCGACGATCTCCTCCGTCGGCGCGGCGGACGCCGGCTCGTAGAACGTGCCCGTCGAGACCCCGATCGCCCCGGACGAAACGGCCTCTCGCGCCAGGTCCCGCATGCGCGCGATCTCCGCTTGCTTTGCGGGACGCGCGACGTCGTCCATCGTCATGACGCGCAGCGTCGAGTGGCCGATCATCGCGGCGAAATTCGTCGCCGCCGGTTTCGCGGCGAGCTCTTCGAAGTACGCCGCGAAAGTCGGGAAGCGGTACCACTGCCCGGTGTCGTCGAGCAGGTCGAGCGGCGGCGCGACCGGCCCCGACGAATGCACCATCGGCGCGAGGCTGATGCCGCAGTTGCCCGACACCACCGTCGTCACGCCCTGGCTCACCTTGGCCGACATGTCGGGCGAGGACAGCAACAGCCGGTCGTCGTGCGTGTGGGCGTCGATGAAGCCCGGCGCGGCGATGCGGCCGCCGGCGTCGATCTCCCGGTCGGCTTTCGCCTGGTCGAGGCGCCCCACCTTGGCGATCCGGCCGTCCTTGACCGCGATCTCGCCTTCGAAGCGCGGCGCGCGCGTGCCGTCGATGACGACGGCATTGCGGACGATGAGGTCGTAGCGTTCTGCGGCCATGGCGGTTCCCGCGTCAGGTGATGGTGAAGTGCGCGTCGTGGATCACGCAATCGGCGCCGTTGATCGGCAGCATGTCCTGCGGGCAGGCCGAGAACCCGACGACGACATCCATCTCGGCGCGGAACGAGATCGAGTCGCCGGGCTTGCCCACAGGCGGGTCGAACGAGAGCTTCACGCCGTCCTTGACCGGGATGTTCATGAAAAGGTTGAACGGGCTCGGGTGCACGACCCTTTTCAGGCCCATTGCCGCGAGCGCGTTGCCGAGGTTGTCGGTGCAGTTGTCGTGGAATTCCTTGCAGCCGAGCTGCTGGTAGCGGTAGACGTCGCACGAAGCCATCAGCGTGTCGTGGATGCCGGGCGAAGTGTCCTCGACGATCGTCAGGATCGGGCGGCGCTTGTTGGTCACCAGCACGTCGCCGACCTTCGGGATGATCGAGGTAAGCGAAGCGCGGCAATGCTCCATCGACATGCACTCGCCAAGGTCCGCCTCGTTGAACGCCCAGAAGTCGACGACCTGCGAGCCGTGCGTGTTGATCACCTTCAGCACCTGGCCTTTGCGCATGCGGGCGGCGGCGCCTTTGCGGGCCGGGATGAGGGACTGGCTGTTTCGATCCTGCATGGCGGGCTCCCTTGCGAAAACGGTATCCTAGCCAAAATCAGGGAATTTTCCGGAGAGTTTCGATGAGCGCAGTCCTCGCCCCCGTCTTCCGGCAGCCGTCGCCTGCCGAGATCTTCGACCCGCGCCACTACGCCGACGTGCGCAAGCCGCTCGCCGAGGCGAGCACGCTGCCGCCGTGGGCCTACACGTCGGAGGAGTTCTATCGCCGCGAGGTCGAGACGATCTGGATGAAGGAATGGAATTTCTTCGGCCGCGCCGATCGCATCCCGAAGCCCGGCGATTACTTCGCGGTGGATTTCGCCGGCGTGCCGATCATCGTGATCCGCGGCAAGGACCACGAGGTGCGCGCCTTTTCGAACTCGTGTCGCCATCGGGGCGCCGCAATGCTCCGGGGCGACGGCAACTGCAACGCGATCCGCTGCCCCTACCATTCGTGGGCCTACGACTTCGAAGGCAAGCTCATCGTGGCGCCGGAGATGGAGGAGACGCAGGGCTTTCGGATGGAGGATTTCCCGCTGATCCCGCTGAAGCTCGAGCTCTGGGCCGGGTTCATCTTCATCAACTTCGATCCGAACTCCGGTCCGCTCAAGGACCATCTCGTCGATCTCCCCGAAGTCCTGTCGAGCTACCACTTCGAGAAGATGAAGTGCGTGCGCCTCAAGGAATACGTGCTCGAGTCCAACTGGAAGATCTACGTAGAGAACGCGATGGAGGCGTACCACGTCTCGACGGTGCATCGCTCGACGCTCTCGCGGCAAAAAGGCGTGTTCCCGACGGTGGTGCCGGCCAAGGGCCAGTGGATGGCGCTCCACAAGGAGCACGAAGGCACGCGCGCGCTGCTCACCGGCGATACGGGATTCCCGCGCATCCCTACACTGAGCGGCCCGGCGGCCAAGGGCAGCTATTACCCGCTCATCTTCCCGAGCACCATGTTCGGCTGCACCACCGACTGCATGTGGTGGCTCGAGCTGCAACCTCTTTCGGCTTCGAAGACAAAGCTCGTGGTGGGGTCTTGCTTTCCGGAGGAAGTCACGCAGCGGGAGGACTTCGAAGAGGTGGTGCAGCGGTACTACAAGCGCTGGGACATTTCGATCCCCGAAGACAACGACATTTCCGCGCTCCAGCAGATCGGGCTTGCCTCGCCATTGTCGAAACCCGGCCGCCTGTCGCATGCCGAGCCGCTGGTCCATGTCTTCAACAACTGGGTGCTCGACCGTGTCCTGGGCGCGCACTAGCTACTGACATTTCCGGGCGCAACGCCCAGCGCCGGCGCGGCTCTCCGGGGAACTTGCTGACATTGCCCAAAAAGAAAAGGCCGGGTCCATGCCCGGCCTTTCTTTGCTTGGGTGCTCCCTCAGGCGTCGTACTGGTCGACCCCGTGGCGAAAGCCGGCGAGCTCGATGCCGAGCGCTGCGTCCAGCGGATCGTCCCAGTCGAGCTCGTCATCGACGAACTCGCCGTCCGACGCCGCCCAGCGCTTGAGGAGGATCTCTTCCTCGTCGCTGCGGTCGATCAGGCCGGGGGGGATCCGGTTCTTGAGGGGGTTCCTGGTGACTCTCTGAGCATGCATGTTCTACTCCCTATGAGTGAATGTGCAGCTTCAGTCTAGGAGGGAAGCGCGGCCGAATCGATTGGACAACCGCGCATTCCGTTGTAGGACGGCACCTTACCGCGGTCAGGCGGCGGAGCCCGCCGCCTAGGAGCGGGGCGGGTGGTTCTCGGGCGTCGCGTCGAAATCCACCCAGGTGCCGTCCCGCCAGATGCCCTCGGTTTCCTCGACGTCCCGCGCGCCGCGCTGCCGAAGCACATCGGCCGCGAAGGCGCGCTCCAGGGCGAGCGGTGCCTCGACGGCCACGAGGATGCCCGCCGGGCGCGTCGCGTCCTCGGGCGCCACGGGCACGCCGTCTTCCTCGTCTTTGCCCATGTTCTGCAGCGCGCCCGCGAGGGAGCCGACGAAGGCCCCCACCCCGGCCCCTCCGATGACCGCGGCCGGGCCGGCGATCGGCGCGGCGACGACGCCGGCGCCCAGGCCGATCGCGCTGCCGATGGCCGCGCCGGTGAGCGCGCTGGGCCCGGCTTCCTTGGCCCCGGGAGAGGCGTACTCGTCGCCGCCGATCGGATAGCTGCCGTGCTGGCCGGGCGGGTTCACCCGGAATGTGCAGATGTGGTCCGAGCCGATGCCGGCCGCCAGCAGCGCCTCGATGGCGCTGTCGGCCTGGGATTTATTCGGAAAATTACCGGCGACGATGTGGCTCATGGCATTGCTCCTCGTTGGTTTTCGACTGGGCCCGGCGCACAGCACGCCGCAGGGTCGGCCGTCGGCCCATACCACGATCTCGAGCAGCCATCTTCGCGGCTTTTACGCCGCACGTCCGTACGCTTCGTTACATTCGCCTACAGCTTGCCGTGGCGCTCGGCGGCCTGCGCGGCGTGGGCGATGTGCAATGTCCCGGCGCGGAAAGTGCCGGCCGGCGCGAAATCGTTTGCCTCTTCCGGCATCTCCACGCGGGCGCGGCGCGTCTTGGTGATGACTACGGGGCGCGGGGCCACGAGCTCCTCCTCCTGCCGGTATTCCACAGGCTCGGGATACGGCTGGTGCATCATCTGCTGCGGCTCGCCCTGCATGGCCTGGGGGGGCGGGTTCCCGCGGCGCGCGCGTTGATCGGACTGGTTCTTGCGGCCGTGCCGCCTTCTGAGGAAGTACATTGCTGGTCTCCGAAAAATTCGATGCGTTCTTGTTCGCTTCGGTCACGGAATGCGAGTCCACGGTAGCCACGCGCCTATGCGCGTTCTGTGCGTTGCCTCACCGTGACCGGATCGAGTCGGCACAACCAGTGTCCCCTTTTGCGGCCGGCGAATCTGTAGGTGTTTTTCCGACATAAAGATCAGCCGCCGGCGAATTGGAACGGAACGTGCCGGATTGCAAAATCTCCTGTCGCGCAGATCCCTCCGGATCCCGCGCCGCAATCAACGGAGATGGTCCATGGCAAGCCTCGCACCCGGAAACGGCTGGTATCCGAATCGCTCTTACCCCGTGCTTCGCCCGACGTACGCGCCGCGCCGCGGGTATGCGAATGTCTATGCCTTTCCGCGCGCCCGGAATTCGGTGCCGTCGGTAGCTGATCCGCACCCAGCCGAGGTGACAAAACTGCAGCGCGGGGAGACCTCTCCGGCGCTCCGCTGGCCGGTGGCGACCTTCCTCCTGGGCGCGCTGGCATGGCTCGGACTCGTCGCCGCGCTCGGCGCTGCCGCGCTGGGCCTGGGGGTCCCGCTCCTCACCGCCGTGGCCGTGCTTGCCGCCACCCATCTCCTTGCCGCCACCCTCGCATTGCTCATCGGCGTGCGCGTAGGGCGTAAGCTGCTCGCAGCGAAATCTCCCGCACTGGAATAAAAAAGGGTCGTCGGCCCTCCCCGCTCAGCGAGCCAGCGCCAGGGTGAACGGCGCAGCAGCCTCGGCGGTCAACTGCTTCGATTTCGTCTGCAGCGACTCCCACAGGTTCTCGGGATTGCCGCTGAAGATCATCTCGTTGTCCGGCTGGACGACAGACCACGCGCCTTCCTTGATCTGCTCGTCGAGCTCGCCGGCCTGCCACAACACGCTGCCGATGTAGCAGCGCGCCTTGTTTGGTTCCTCCTTGAGGATCTTCTCTATGAGCGGCGCGCTCAGCGCGAGGTACAGGCCGTTGCCGACCTTCAGCGATCCCTGGCCGGGATCCTTCTCGCTGCGAACGAGCACGACCATCACCTCGGGCAGCATGGGGCCGCCGTAATAAACGTGGTCCTTAATCGTTTTCAGCACCTGGTGGTCCGGAAACAGGGTGTCCATCGCATGCTCGGTGGGGCGATTGATGATCACGCCGATCCGGGCGCCTTCCTTGAGCGGCGCCGTGAGCAGCACGGTCTGGCCGAACACGGGGTCGGCGAGCTGCGGCGTGGCGAGAAGCATCACCGGGCCCGACGGGTCGGCGTCGGCGGCGTTCGCGGGCGAAAAGTTGAGCGAAAGGGCGGCCACCAGGACGGCTGCGGCGCGGGTAAGGATATTCATGATGCTTCCCTCCAATGCGGATCGATCGTTCCCCCGGCAGCGCTGCGACGCGATCGAAATACGTCGTGCGGCGCTATGGGGCCAATCTATGCGCGTGCCCGTGGCTTGAATGTCGGCCGGGGACGGGAGTTCTTGTAGGACTACGCGCGGCAAGCAGGCTCACGAGCGAGGGTTCCTTCGCACGGCGGGCGTGAACTGGTGCACGTTTCTTTTCCTGGCTGCCGAGAAAGCTCATTGCAAGGCGCTCGGCGTTTCGCGAGCCGCCGCGAACGTGGTCACCGGCCCAGCGATGGAGCTTGCCGCTGCGCCACGCGGTGAACACCACCGGGTTGATGTACGACTTCCTGCAGACCGCGGGGGTGTTGCGCAGTTGCGTCGCAACCTCCTTGATCGCGGCGTTGACGCACGCGGTCATCGCGCGCTCGCTTGCGTTTTCCGGCAAAGGGGTCGCGGCCATGAGCGAGATCGCGTGCATCGTCGCGCCCCAGGTGCGGAAATCCTTGGCGGTGAATTCGCCGCCCATGGCTTCGCGCAGATAAGCGTTCACCATCTCGGAATCGATGGCTCGCCGTTGGCCATCGTCGTCGATGTACTGGAAGAGAAGCTGGCCGGGCAGGTCCTGGCAGCGCCTCACGATGCGCACGATGCGCCGGTCGTCCACCTCGACCTCGTGATCCGCACCGCCCTTGCCGCGGAAGCGCAGGACGGCGCGATGGTCCCGGATGAATTTCACGTGCCTGTTGCGCAGCGTCGTGAGGCCGAAACTGTTGTTGTCGCGGGCGTACTCCGGGTTGCCGATGCGAACGCGCGTCGCGTCGAGTAGGCTCACCACCACCGCCAGCACCTTGTCGCGGGGCAATCCCGGCAGCGCCAAGTCGCGCGCGACGCGTCGTCGCAGCTTCGGGAGCGCCGCGCCGAATTCGGTCATGCGCCCGAACTTGTTGCCGTCGCGAACCGTTCGCCACTCGGCGTGGTATCGGTACTGCTTGCGGCCGCGAGCGTCGCGGCCGGTCGCCTGCAGGTGGCCGCGCGATTCGGTGCAGATCCACACGTCTTCGTAGGCCGGGGGAATCGCGAGGCGGGCGATGCGGTTCAGTGTGGCGACATCCCGGATGACCCGTCCGTCCGGCCCGCGATACGAAAACTTGTCCCCGTCGCGCACCCGCCGGATGCCGGGCGACGCGTCGGTGACGTAAACGAGGCCGGCATCGGCCGCATCCTTGACGGCAACGGGGTCGGCGGCCGCGAGCTCGGCTGGACTGAGGCCGGGTTTCGCCTTGGTGCCCGGCTTTTCGAGTTTGTTCTTCACGGCCGGCAGTGTGGCCGCGAGGCGATCGCCGCGGAATCGGACGCGCAACGCCTTCGGAGGTAGGAAGGCGCCGACTGGCGCCCCGCCTAGCCGCCCGCCGGCTTTTGGGTTTTCGAAGCGCGCTGGTAAGTACGGAGCGCGGTTCCGCGCAGGTCGGTGTCGACCTTGCCGCTCGCCACGTCACGCTGCGCCTGCCGGATTTCAGGGTTCGCGCGCCCGCCGCGGCGCGGACCGGTGGTTTCGTCGCGCTCATGCGGCAGCTCGGTGCCGCGATCGGACTTGGCGGAAGCCGCGGGCCCGCGCACCGCGCCAGGGTAGGACGGCGACTTGCGAACGGGTTTTGCCTTCGATGTCGGCGCTTTAGGTTTCATGCTTAATCCAATGTGGGAAGTTGATAGTTGTCACGCAGTGCGACGCAAGATGCGTGCCCTGCGGCGGCGCACTTTTTTTTCGTAGGACAAACACCTGCGCCAAGACGGTATCGATTCCGACATTTGGGTTTCCGGACGCTGGCTAAACTCGCCGCAAACCTGATCGACAGGAGGAATCGAACAATGACGCCGACCACCGAAACGAAGCCGAACCAGCAAACCGAAGCCCTGCTTGGCCAGAGCGTCAAGCCGCGCCAGGAGCCGCTGCGCGTGCTGCTGGTCGAGGATTCGGCGATCATCCGCGAGCACCTCATCGAGGCGATCGCGACCTCCCCGCGGGTCAAGGTCGTCGGGTACGCGGAGACGGAATCCGGCGCCGTCGATGCGCTCCAGCAGGACGAATGCGATGTGATCGTGCTGGACCTCGGCCTCGCGGAAGGCAACGGCTCGCAGGTCCTCAAGTCCGCGCGCTCGGACATCGCGTATTGCCCGGTGGTCGTCGTCTTCACGAACTACACGAACCCCGCCCAGCGCCGCAAGATGATGAAGCTCGGCGCCGACTACTTCCTTTCGAAGAGCGAGGATTTCGAGCGCCTGCGCCTCATCGTGCAGGGACTCGCCGCCCCGCAGGGCGAAGACTGACCCCACTCACCGGTACATGTAGTTCCGCCGGTAGGGATAATCGTTCCGCCCGTTCGCGTCGGGCTTCGCCATGAGCACCTGGAACAGCGAGAGCCACCCGGTCTCGAAGGCGTGCGCCGAGCCGGCCATGTAGATTTCCCAGATGCGGTATTTGCGCTCGCCGACCAGCTCGATGGCGCGGTCGCGCGCCGCCTCGAGGCGGTCGACCCACTTCCATAGCGTTTTCCCATAGTGCGGCCTGAGGTTCTCGCAATCGAGGACCTCGAGCCCTTCGCCGCCCGCGGCCTCGAGGACCTTCGACACGTGGGTGAGCTCGCCGCCGGGGAAAACGTATTTCTCGACGAAGCCGCCGATGTCGCTCCCGAGCTCGCTGCCGCCCGGAAGCGTATGCGTGATGCCGTGGTTCAGCGCAAGGCCGCCGGGGCGCAGGAGGCGCTGCATTTTCGCGAAGTACTCCGGGAGCTTGCGCAAGCCTACGTGCTCGAACATGCCCACGCTGGCGATGCGGTCGAAAGGCCGGCTTTCGTCGAGATCGCGATAGTCGATGAGGCTCGCGCGGCAGCGTTGCTCGAGGCCGCGCTTGCCGATCGCCTCGTTGGCATACGCGAGCTGCTCGCTGCTCAGCGTGATGCCGGTGGCGTCGACCCCGTAATGCTCGGCCGCCCACGTGATCAGGCCTCCCCAGCCGCATCCGATGTCGAGCAGGCGGTCGCCGGGCTTCAGGCGCAGCTTGCGGCAGATGAGGTCGAGCTTCTGCTCCTGGGCGCGGTCCAGCGTGTCGGCATCGTTCTCGAAATAGGCGCACGAGTAGACACGCCGCGAGTCGAGCCACAGCCCGTAGAACTCGTTGCCTACGTCGTAGTGGAACCGAATATCGCTGCGGTCGCGCGCACGAGAGTGCGCGCCCCGCAGGCGCGCGAGGAAATCGGAGGCCTTGCGATAGTTCGACGCGCCGACCCTGCAGAGCTGCTGGCCGATCTCCAAGGCGTCGCGCAAGTTGCCGCGCAGGTCGATGCGGCGGTCGATGTAGCCTTCGGCGAGCCCGCCGAGCGTGGGATGGAGAAGGAGGCCCAGGGCCCGGGGATCGAGCACGTCGAGCTGCACGCGCACCTGGTCGGCGAGCGAGAAGCTCTCGCCGTTCCACAGCTTGATGCGGATCGGCAATTGCAGGTCCCCCAAACTCCTCGCCAGGCCCTTCAAGGCATCCATGACGTGCCCCTAGTCGACAAGCGCGCAGGATCGGGTTTCCCCGTCTTTGGCTCAGTACGGTCGTGCACATTGGACTATGCCCGGCAAAATCTTCCAATGCGGGGTCGCAAAAATTGCAAAAGGCGGTTCGCGTTGCGAGCCGGAAGCCGTCCGAGCCCAAGGCTCCGCTGGGCATGCGCGTTGCTAGTCCCCGAGGGCGGCAGACCCCGCTGCAACTACAACGGAGGAAGACATGAACTGGGATCGCATCGAAGGCAACTGGAAGCAGCTGAAGGGCAAGGCCAAGGAGCAATGGGGCAAGCTGACCGACGACCAGCTCGACCGCGTCGCCGGCAAGCGCGACCAGCTCGCCGGCAAGATCCAGGAGCAGTACGGCATCACCAAGGACGAGGCCGAGCGCCAGCTCGACGACTTCGAGAGCCGCTACGGCGACTGGGATCCGGCGAGCGACCCTTCCGCGCGGCATTGAGCAAGGCAATGGCGATGCGCAGGACCGCACGGGCGCCCCGGCCGGACGCGGCGCCCAGGGTTTTGTGCATCGCTTCCGGGCGCGAACGCCCTTCCGGATGTCAGCCTGCGCCTACGCGCGAATCTTCCCCCCGCCGATAGTTTTCAGCCTCCTCAGCCCGTACCTTGTGCGCTATTCGCGCCGCCGCGCGGCGCAGCGTTCATCCAGGAGAGAAAAATGTTGAAGTGGGCCCTGATCTTCTTCCTAGTTTCGGTGGTGGCCGGCATTTTCGGCTTCACCGGCATTGCCGTCGGCGCCGCCGAGATTTCCAAGATCCTGTTCTTCATCTTCCTCGTGCTCTTCGCCATCTTCCTCGTTGCCGGCCTGCTCGCCGTCAACAAGCTGAGATAGCGGGATCGGGCAAATCCGGGCCGCCTCCGGGCGGCCCCATTCGTGGCGATTACGGGGAGTCGGCGGCGTGTCGGTCTTTGTCCTACAGCACTTGTCTGATTCGGCTGATACAGACCGCAACGCCAGTCCCCGATTATGGGTTCGCGCCGGGGAAAGACCGTGCGCCAAGTTACTAAACAGGGGAACGGCATACGGGGATCCGCAGTACGAAGGCCCGAGCGGGACCCGGACGTCGTCTAACAATCGATTGGAGGCTTGCAATGCGTAATTCAGACTACTCACACCCCAACCACCTCCTCTCCGCGCTGATGGCTGCCGGGAGCGAGCACCTGCTTGGCGGATTGGAAATGGTTAGCCTGAAATTCGGCGACGTGCTCTACGAGTCCGAAAGCCGCATCCGCTATGCCTACTTCCCCACCACCTCGATCGTTTCGCTGGTCTACATGATGGAAGACGGCGCGACCGACGAGATCGCCGCGGTCGGCAACGAAGGGATCATCGGGGTGCCGCTCTTCATGGGCAGCGAGACCACGCCGAGCCGCGCGGTCGTGCGCTGCGCCGGCTGCGCCTTCCGCATGAAAGGCCACGTGCTGCTCGAGGAGTTCCACCAGTCGCCCGCGGTCCAGCAGATCCTCTTGCGCTACACGCAATCGCTGTTCGCGCAGATCTCGCAGACCGCCGCCTGCAACCGCCACCACTCCGTGCACCAGCAGCTGTGCCGCTGGCTGCTCTCGTCGCTCGACCGCCTGCCGTCGAACGAGCTCAAGATCACGCACGAGTCCATCGCCGGCATGCTCGGCGTGCGCCGTGAAAGCGTCTCCAAGGAAGCCGCCGAGCTGCAGACCGCGGGCCTGATCCACAACGGCCGCGGCCGCATCACGGTCGTCGATCGCCGCCGCCTCGAAGCGCGCGCCTGCGAGTGCTATCGCGGCATCAAGCGCGAATTCGGCCGGTTGTTGAACCCTGCCCCGGCGCCCACGTCCTATGCAATGGACGGCATGCCGGCCTCGCGCCCGATGCAGCTGCAGCGCCCGGCTCAGCCGGCGCAGTGGGGCGCGAACGCCTGATCGCGGACGCCTTGACGCGGCCGCAGCCTTCCGCGGCCGCTTTCGAACTTTCGAGGAGTCCATCGCGATGAAACACCAGCTTCCCCCGTTGCCGTACGACTATGCCGCGCTCGAGCCGCATATCGACACGAAGACGATGCAGGTGCACCACGACAAGCACCACAAGACTTATGTCGACAAACTCAATGAGGCGCTGCAGAAAAGCCCCGACCTCCAGGACCGCTCCGCTGCCTGGCTGCTCCTGAACCTCGGGCAGGTGCCCGAGGCAATCCGCACCGCCGTGCGCAACAACGCCGGCGGCCACGTGAACCACTGCATGTACTGGAAGGCAATGGCGCCGAAGGGCGGCGGCGCCCCCAAAGGCCTGCTGGGCGATGCCATCAAGCGCGATTTCGGCAGCTTCGAGAAATTCAAGACGCAGTTCGACGACGCCGGCGCTAAGGTTTTCGGTTCCGGCTGGGTCTGGCTGGTGCGCGACGGCGTCACCGAGAAGCTCGCGATCATGACCACCCCGGGGCACGACAACCCCATCATGCAGGGCCACTTCCCGATCGTCGTGAACGACGTCTGGGAACACGCCTATTACCTTAAGCACCAGAACAAGCGCCCTGACTTCCTCGAGGGATGGTGGCTGGTCGCCAACTGGGCCGAAGCCCAGCGCCGCTTCGAGCACGCCGAGCAGTCCGACGAGCTCGAGTGGCAGGAGGAAGGGGAACTGCTCCCCGCCTGAGGTCCCGATGGCGGAAACCGTCAGCGACGCGTTCGTCGCTCGCCTTTCCGCCTGGGGCGTCCGCCGCATCTTCGGATACCCCGGCGACGGCATCGACGGGGTGATCGGCGCGCTCGCGCGCAAAAAGGACCAGTTCAAGTTCGTGCAGGTCCGCCACGAGGAAATGGCGGCCTTCATGGCGAGCGGCCATGCGCGCTACACCGGCGAAGTCGGCACCTGCCTGGCCACTTCCGGCCCCGGCGCAGCGCACCTCCTGACCGGCCTGTACGACGCCCGCGCGGACCGCCAGCCGGTGGTCGCGATCGTGGGCCAGACCGCGCGCTCCGCGATGGGCGGCCATTACCAGCAGGAAATCGACCTGCAGGCGATGTTCAGCGACGTCGCGCGCGAGTTCGTGCAGACCGTGACTTCGCCGCAGCAGATGCGGCATGTCGTGGATCGCGCTTATCGCATCGCGATTGCGCAGCGTTGCCCCACTTGCATCATCCTGCCGGCCGACGTCCAGGAACTCAAAGCGGCGGAACCTGCGCGCGAGCATTGGATGCTCCACAGCGGCGTGGGCTATTCGGCCCCGCGCATCCTGCCGCGCGCCGACGATCTCGCTCGCGCAGCGGAGGTGCTGAATGCGGGCAGCCGAGTCGCGATCCTGGTCGGCTCCGGCGCCAAGGAAGCCGCCGACCTCGTCGTCGAACTGGCCGACGTGCTCGGCGCCGGCGTGGCCAAGGCGTTGCTGGGCAAGCCCGTGCTGCCCGACGACCTGCCTTTCTGCACCGGAGGCATCGGGCTTCTCGGCACTGGCGCGACGCACCAGATGATGACCCATTGCGACACGCTGCTGATGGTGGGGTCCACGTTCCCGTACACCGAGTTCCTGCCAAAGGAGGGGCAGGCGCGTGGCGTGCAGGTCGACATCGACGGGGCGAACCTCGGCATGCGCTACCCGATGGAGGTGAACCTCGTGGGCGATGCCGCCGAAACGCTGCAGGCCCTGCTGCCGCTGCTCCAGCGCAAGGCGGACCGTTCGTGGCGCGAATCGGTCGAGCAGAGCGTCGCCGATTGGTGGAAGACGCTCGAGCGCCGCGCGATGCAGCCGGCCAATCCGCTGAATCCGCAGCGTGTGCTTTGGGAGTTGTCCGCGAAGATCCCGGAGCGGGCGATGATCGCCTGCGACACCGGCTCGACCGTCTACTGGTATTCCCGCGACCTCAAGCTTCGCAAGGGCATGCTCGCCGCGCATTCGGGCAGCCTCGCCTCGATGGGAGCAGCGATGCCGTACGCGATCGCCGGCAAGTTCGCGTGGCCGGACCGCCCCGCGATCGCGCTCGTGGGCGACGGGGCGATGCAGATGAACGGGCTGAACGAGCTCATCACCGTGGCGCGGTACTGGCGCGAATGGTCCGACCCGCGCTTCGTCGTGCTCGTCATGAACAATCGCGACCTCAACATGGTGACGTGGGAGCAACGCGTGCTGCAGGGCGATCCCAAGTTCGAGGACACGCAGGCGCTGCCGGAATTTCCCTATGCCGAGTACGCGCGCATGCTGGGGTTCGAGGCGATGACCGTCCGCGATCCGGAGTCTCTGGCCGAGACTTGGCGGCAGGCGTGGGCGTGTGAGCGCCCGGTGCTCGTCGAAGCGGTCATCGACCCCGACATCCCGCCGCTCCCGCCGCATATCACCACGAAGCAGGCGCGCCATTACCTCATGGCGATCCTTAAAGGCGACCCGGACGCGATGAGCCTCGTGCGCAGTTCCCTCAAGCAGCTTTTCGCATGAGGCTCGCCACGTGGTAACCGCGCTCAACTCGCCGCTGCGACGCGAGCTGCCGATCCGCGGCAACGACTACGTGCTGACGATTTCGCCTCAGGGCCTGAAGCTCGTGCTGAAGGGAAAGCGCAACGGCTACGAGGTCACATGGGATTCGCTCGTGAGCGGCGATGCCGCGCTCGCGGCCGCATTGAACGCTTCTCTCGAGGCGCCGATCGTGCCCAAGAAGCCCGCGAAGGCCGCGCCCAAGGCGGCGAAGGTGTCGAAGGCGAAGCCAAAGAAGTAGTTGCGTTAGGAAACTATCTGCCCGGAACGCCGCGCCAGTCCTGGAGTATGGGGCGATTCAAGGGGAAAAGACGGTGCCGTCCCGGAGGCAGCCGCAGAGCGTGCGATAGAGCCCGGCGAGCGTTTCACGATCCGGGTCCCGGCCCGCAGCGCGAATCAAACGTGTCGCCAGCGTGCCCTCGCGCAGGATGCGTTCGAGGTGGCCCCGCCACAGCGCGACGTTCGGCATTGCCGCCGCCTCCAGCCGCGCAGCGAGATCCGCCCATAACTCGCACGCCTTACAGTCGTTTGCCTTGAACCCGAGCAGCGCGAGGTACGCCGCATCCTGGACACGCGCAGTCTCCGCCTCGCGCGCGCAAGCCAGCAGGATCGACGTGAGCCTCGCGGTCTCGAACGCCTGCTGGATTTCGAGCGCCGGGCCGTGGCCCTCGAAGAAATACCGCACCGTGTCGGCGACCAGCGCGGAGACCGCGAGGTCCGCGGCCGGGCATTCCTGGGTATCCAACACGCGGATTTCGAGCGCATTGCGGTCGAAACGCGCGATCGCGCCGCGGGCGTTGATCCACTCGTGGTGCAGCGTGCCTTCCGGGTCCAGCCCGCAAAGATCGCCGTAGATGGGTTGCAGGATTTCCGCTTCGTACTGCGCCTTGCTGGACACCGGCTCCGGCACCAGGGGGCCGGTCAGGCTCGGCACCGCTGCTGTGTGCCGGCTATAGGCCTCGAGGCGCGAGTCGTGCCAGCCGGCGGGGCGCCCTTCGCGGAACGGCGAGCTCGCCGCGATTGCCGGCAGGATCGGCAGCACCAGGCGCGCGGCTGCGTGCAGCCGCGCGAATTCCGCATCGTCAGCGAAAGGCAGGTTGAGGTGCTGGCTCTGCAGGTTCGCCCAGCCGTGCGACCTGCAGTCGAAAATGCGGTCGTAGGCGGCGTAGATGGCGGCGTTGTGGTGCGGCCACAGGACGGTCTCCGCGGCCGGGCGCATCCACGGGTGCATGCCGCCGGGCATCAGGCGGGCGCCCATGGGCTCGAGCACTCCGTTCATGCGCACGACACGGTCTTGCATGGCGGCGGCCACCCCGGCGAGCGTGGGCACCGGGCGCGGGTTTTTCAGTTCGAGCACGTGGGTGACCAGCTCGTTGGACCACCCGTAGTCGCCGTCGGTCACTTCGGCCGGCGGGCGGCTTCCCGGGTACCCGCCCGCCAGCTGGGCAAGCACCCGATCGGCAACGGGCATCACGTCGAGCGTGTCGGTCGAGACGATCATGAATTCGAGCTCGACGCCGAACGCGTCGAAGGCCGCGATGGGCCGGCTCACCTGGCCGCCTTGCGCCGAGGCGGCGCGATGACGAGCAGGTTGGCGTCGTGCGTGACGATGCCGAGCAGGATCGAGCAGAGCACGCGCTCCGCGGGCAGCCAGTATTGGTTGTCCGGCCCGTACGGCGTCGTGTGGTACGGATCGACCACGAGAAAACTGCTCTCTTTCGGGTCGTAACCGGAGATCACTACGAAATGCCCGGCGGGCGACCCGCGCAGGTCGTCCGGCGTGTCCTGCGGCCCGTATTCGCGCGCGCTGCCGTAAAGGTAGGTTGAGCTCAGGCCGGCGATGAGCGGCATGCCCTTCTCGAGCCTTTCGCGAACCATGTAGATCGACAGGTCGGCCAGCTGGAGCTTTCCGCCGAGCGAGAGGAACTCGAGATACCCCGCGGTCGCCTGCTGCAGGCGATAGTCGGTCTTCAGCTCGCGTTGGCGCACGAGGCGGTCGGCCAGGTCGACGCCCGGCCGGAACCAGGTCGGGTCGAAGACGTTCAGGTTGTACGTGTAGATCACCGCCTTGAACCCGCGGCGCAGCGCGTCGCAGGCGAGGAACACCGCGAAGGTGCCGCCATGCTTCAGCTTTTCGGTCCGGCCGATGATGCCCTCGAGCTCGTCCTCGCCTTCCCAGTAGCGGTACACCGCCTGCAGGCACGTCGGCCCGCAGGTCGTTTCGGTTGGCTGGGTGAGCATCGTCACCGGCAGGACGAGCGCGCCGGAAGAGGGAGACTTTTGCGCCATCGACCCACCTTAGGGGCGGGGCCGCGCGCACTCCGTGCGTCCCGTTACAAACCACCGCCGGGCTACGCGCGTCGGGTGCCGGCCTACAGCGCGAGGGGCCGGCCTCCGATAGCCGCAGCGCGCGAGCGCACCTACGCTTACCGGGACCATGAGACTCAAGGACCTGATCCCCGAGGGGATCCTTCCGGCCGCGGAGGACGACGCGATCGCGTTCCTGCGCGCCGAGCACGACCGGGTCGAGGACCTGTTCGCGAGCTTCGATGAAATCAAGTATGGCCGCGCGGATGCCGACAAGCAGCGGGTCGTCGGCGAAATCTGCCGCGAGTTGCGCCTGCACTCGGCCGTCGAGGAGGAGATCTTCTACCCCGCGGTGCGCGCCGAGATCGCCGACGACGACCTCATGAACGAGGCCACCGTCGAGCACGACGGCATCGAGCGCCTGGTCGCCGACCTCGAAGCGATGGCGCCCGAAGACGACATGGTCAATGCCAAGATGCATGTGCTGGACGCTTACGTGACCCACCACGTGCGCGAAGAAGAGGAAAACATCTTCCCCAAGGCGCGCGAGTGCGCCATCGACCTGTTGGCGCTCGCCGCCAAGATGGCCCGCAAGCGCGCCAAGCTGGTCCAGGCCGGGGCGGCGAAGGCCGACTCGACAGCTCGCAAGCCGCGCGCGCGCACCACCCCGGGCGAGCCCAGGGCGCACCGCTAGCATGGTCAAGACGCTCTTCGTGGTCGAGCGCGGCGAGTTGTGGCCGCACGAAATTCCCGGCGCCGACGTCGCCATCGCCTCGCGCTACCTGGCGGGGGCGCCCTACGACAGCGGCGGTTACGACAAGGTGTACAACCTTTGCGACTTCGGGCGCTACCAGGGCCAGGGGTTCTACGTCTCGATGCTGGCCGAGGCGCGCGGCCACCAGCCGGTGCCGAACCTGCGCACGATCGAGGACCACGACTCGAAACCGGTCCACGACCTTCTGTGCCAGGAGATGATGCCGCTGGTCGAGCAGATCGGCGTGACGCCCGGCGACGACGGCCGGCTGGAAGTCGACGCGTATTTCGGCTCCGATCCCACGGGCCGCTACGAGCCGCTGGCCAGGCGGATGTACGCGCTAGTTCGCGCCCCGCTACTGAGGACGAGGTTCCGGTTCGACGCCGGCCAGTGTCACCTCGAATCGATCGAGGCGCTGAAACTCGAGGACATCCCGCAGGAGCACTACCCGTTCCTCGCAAGGACCGCGGCCCAGGTCGTCGCGGGCCCGCGCCGCGTGAACCGCCCGCGTCTGGAAGGCCGGCCCGCAGTGGCGATCCTGCACGACGGAAGCGCCGCGGACCAGCCGTCCAATCCCGAGGCCCTTCATCGATTCGTCCGCGCGGCCACCCGGCTGGGCATGCGCGCCTCGATCGTGGGCAAGGATTCGCTCGAGCGTCTGCACGAATACCACGCGCTCTTCATCCGCGACACCACGAACCTGAACGACCATACCTACGAATTCGCCCGCAAGGCGGCGGCGCTCGGGCTGGTCGTGATCGACGATCCCGAGTCGATCCTCCAGTGCAACAACAAGGTCTTCCTGCACGAGCTGCTCACGCGCCACAAGCTGCCGATGCCGCGCTCGCTGCTCGTTCATCGCGGCAACGTCGCGCAGGTGCTGCCCACGGTGGGTCTGCCGTGCATCCTCAAGCAGCCCGACAGCGCCTTCTCGCTCGGGGTGATGAAGGCCGAGTCGGAACAGCAGCTCGGCGAGATGCTGGACCGGCTGCTGGCGCACTCCGACCTCGTGATCGCGCAGGAATTCGTGCCGACCAAGTTCGACTGGCGCATCGGCATCCTCGACCGCCGGCCGCTGTATGCCTGCCGCTACTTCATGGCGCCGGACCACTGGCAGGTGATCAAGCGCGAGGGCGAGGACCGCACCGAAGGCGACACGGCCACCGTGCCGCTCGGGCTGGTGCCCGAAATCGTGGTGAACACGGCCCTGCAGGCGGCCAACCTGATCGGCAACGGGCTGTATGGCGTGGACCTGAAGCAAGTCGGCAAGACCTGCGTGGTGATCGAGGTGAACGACAACCCGAACGTGGACGCGGGCAACGAGGATGCCTTCCTCGGCGATGCGCTCTACGAGGAGATCATGGCGGTCATCCGCCGCCGGATCCAGGAGAGGGTGCCGGCCATGGAAGCCTATGCGGACCGGGTGCCCGACGACCCGGTCCAGTCGCCGGCCGAGGCTGCCCACGAGCGCGCGGCGGCCCCCGCCTCATGAATCCGCACCAGCCGCGCCCGCGCGCGTGGTTCCCGGCGTTCGCTCGAGGCCTGGCGGCGTGGTCCGGCCGGCCGGTGGCATTCATGCTCGCGATCGGCATGGTGGTCGCCTGGGTGGTCACCGGGCCCTTCTTCGAATACAGCGACACGTGGCAACTGGTCATCAATACCTCCACCACCGTGATCACCTTCCTCATGGTGTTCCTGATCCAGCACACCCAGAACCGCGACACCGAGGCGATGCACATCAAGCTCGACGAGCTGATCCGCGCGACCAAGGGCGCGCACAACGCCATCCTCGACCTCGAGCAGCTCGACGAGGAAGAGCTCGTCGAGCGGCATAAGCTTTACGCAAGACTGGCCGCGCAGGCGCGCGAGCAACTCGAAAAAGGCGCGAGCGACGACGACTGCCCGCCGATCACGAACGACGCGAGGGCAGTGGGCGAAAGAATGTGATCCATCGCACAGACCCTGCGTGCGTCGGGGAACCACGATTCGTCCGCATCCCACCGACGAATCGCAATGCCACAAAGACCAGTCAAATCCTCGTCCGCAAGGAAATCCGCTTCGAAAAGGCGCACCGATCCCAAGGGCCCGCTGAAGGAGCCGAAGCTCCCGTTCGCAAAGCAACACCAGAAAAGTCCCGGCCTTGAATCGAAGCTGCGCCCGCGTCCGCGCTACCAGGCGGAGGCGTACAAGGCGGCCGGCAAGCTCGAAGGCAAGGTGGCGCTCGTCACCGGCGGGGATTCCGGCATCGGGCGCGCGGTCGCGGTGATGTATGCGCGGGAAGGGGCCAGCGTAGCGATCAACTACCTCGAGGAAGAGCAGGAAGACGCCGACGTGACGCTCGCGGAAATCGAAGCCGCGGGCAGCCGTTGCGTGCAGCTGCCGGGCGACTTGTCGGACGCGTCCTTCTGCGAGCAACTGGTCGAACGCACCGTGAAGGAGCTCGGCGGCCTGGACATCCTGGTGTCGAACGCCGCCCATCAGGCCCGCAAGGAGCTCGAAGACCTCACCGACGAAGAAATCGAGTACACGTTCGGCACGAACGTATTCGCGTACATGCGCCTGTGCCGCTCGGCGCTCAGGCACATGAAGCCCGGCGCGGCGATCATCGTCACCAGCTCCGAGACGGGCATCCTCGGCTCGAAAATGCTGCCCGACTACTCGGCGACGAAGGGCGCGATCAACGCGTTCACCAAGACGCTCGCCCAGGCCCTGATCGAAAAGGGCATCCGCGTCAACGCTGTCGCCCCTGGGCCCGTGTGGACCCCGCTGAACCCTTCGGATCCCGGCCTTCCGAGATCGAAAGTGGCGAAGTTCGGCGAAAGCAACCCGATGGGACGGCCGGCGCAGCCCGAGGAGCTCGCGCCCGCCTACGTGTTCCTGGCCTCGAACGCAGACTCCTCCTACATCACCGGCACGGTGCTGCAGGTCATGGGCGGCGAGACCAGCGGCGGTTGATTGGCACGACCAAAAGGAGGCCCCAATGGCCAAGTACGGAAAGAAGGCGCAGGACAAAGTCGAGAAGGCGATGCATGAGCGCAAGCGAGGCACCCTGAAAAGCGGCAGCTCCGGCAAGAAGGTAAAGAGCCGCAAGCAGGCGATCGCGATCGGGCTGTCGGAGGCGCGTCGCGCGGGCGGCAAGGTGCCGAAGAAGAAGGCCGCCAAGAAGAAGACCGCGAGCAAGAAGAGTTCTTCGTCGCGCAGCAGGAAGGGCTCCTCCTCCGGCGGCAGGAAACGCTCGTCTTCCGGCAGCAAGAAGTCCTAGCGAAGCTTGCCGCAGGGTGCGCCACCGCACTGAGGGCGCACCGGGCTTTCCCCCATAGTCGGCCCCAGGGGGCAAACCGGTCATGAGGGGAAGGGCGATGAGGCTGACGATTCCGCGCGCGGCGCACGGACCTGCGCTCGCGGCGTTCGCGTGCGCACTCGGCGTTGGCGCGCTGGTGCTGGGGGTGGAACCCGCGTCGCAGTGGCTGCATTCGAGGTGGCAAGGGCCGGCTGACGAGTGGATGAGATCGTCCCAAGTCCCTTCCGTCACCGAAGAGCCCGCGCAAGCTGCTGCCGCGGAGCCGGGCGACCGGCGCAAGTTCCGCTGCCCGCATTGCGGTTTCGTCGAGTCGCTCGCGGCCAACGCGACGTCCGGCCTCTACGAAGTTACCGTCCGCCTGCCCGACCAGACCCGGCACGTGTTCAGCGATCCGGACCCGGACAAGTGGCGCCCGGGCCAGCGCATCATCCTCATCGGGGGCGGCCACCCGCCGTCGCGCTGAATGGAGGCGGCGGCACGCATCCGGGCTGAAGCCGAAAGCCAGGCGCCGGTTGCGCCTGGCGAACAGGCTACGGCCGTCCCCGTCGTCGAGAAGAAGCCCGTGCGCTACACGCGCACGAGCATCGCGCTGATCATCCTCGCCTCGATCGCCGTGGTCGCTGCGCTCTTCTTCGCGCGCGCCTTCTTCGTGCCCCTGCTCATCGGGATCCTCGCCAGCTACACGCTGCGGCCGATCGTGGACTGGCTGCGGCGGTTTCGGATTCCACAGGCGGTGGCCGCGGCGCTGGTCGTGGTCGTGCTCGTCGGGGGCGTGTCGTGGATAGGGTATTCGCTCAGCGACGAGGCGGCGGTATTGATCGAGAAGCTTCCGGAGGCGGCACGCCGCCTGCGCGCCAAGCTGACCTCGACGCATAGCACCGTGCCCACCGCGCTGCAGAACGTGCAGGAAGCCGCCAACGAGCTGCAGAAGGCCGCCACCGACGTGGCGCAAAAGCCCGGCGCGAGGACCCCTCCGCCGCCTCCCCCAGCGGAGTCGACGGCATGGTTGCGGGACTACGCGATCACGCAGTCCGCCTTGCTGCTCTCGATCGCGGCGAAGACGCCCATCGTGCTGCTGCTCGCCTATTTCCTTCTGGCCTCGGGCGATCACTTCCGGCGCAAGCTGGTGATGCTGGTGGGCCCCTCGCTCACGCGGAAAAAAGAAGTGCTCGGCATCCTCGAGGAGGTCGATGCGCAGGTCCAACGCTACCTGCTTGTGATGCTCGTCTCCAACGCCCTCGTGGCGGTGGCAACCTGGCTCACCCTCGAAGCGATGGGCGTCGAGCAGGCCGGCGTCTGGGGGGTGTTCGCCGGCGTAATGCACTTCGTGCCGTATCTGGGGCCCGTGGTCGTCGCTGTCGCCTCGGGGATCGCCGGGTTCGTGCAGTTCGGGACCGTGCTGAACGGGTTTGCGGTCGGGAGCGCGACGCTGCTGGTGGCCGGGCTCGTGGGGATGGTGTTCATGACCTGGCTCCAGAGCCGGGTCGCGCGCGTGAATGCCGCCGTGCTGTTCATCGCCATCCTGTTCTTCGGATGGCTGTGGGGCATTGCGGGAGTGCTGCTGGGTGCGCCTCTGGTGGCGATCGCCAGGGTCGTGTGCGACCGGGTCGAGGCGCTCAAGCCGCTGGGCGAATTCCTCGGGAGCTAGAAATAGCGAGGGCGCGCCGGCGAACCGGACGCGCCCTGCCTTCCGCGAAACGTTTGCTGCTTAGCGCTTGCCGACTTCGTGGCCGATGAGGCCGCCCGCCGCCGCGCCGCCGATCGTGCCGATCGCGCTGCCGCCGGTGAGGGCCGAGCCCGCCACGCCGCCGACCGCGGCGCCGATGGCCGTGTCGCGCTGCGTCGACGTCATGCCGGCGCAGCCGCTGAGGCCGACGATGGCGATCACCGCAACGGTGCGGCCGAGTGTTTTGCGAATTTCGTTCATTTCGTCTCTCCTTACGAGGGTTTGGGGTGTTGCGACACAGGAAAGAATTTCCGGCTCTCACTATGCCGCCGAGGGGCCGCTGGGTTAATCAGCGAAAGGGCCGATCTCCCATCGGTCGCTGTCCTACAGGGTGGGGGAGATGAGCCTCATCCAGGCCGCGCTGTTCATGCTGCTGTGCGCGGTCGCGCTCGGCTGGCTGGCGCGGCGCTTTGACTTCCCCTACCCGATCGCGCTGGTGATCGGGGGGAGCCTGCTCGGCTTCGTGCCCGGGCTGCCGGCCCTGCCCTTCGACCCCGACCTGATCCTCTTCCTCGTGCTGCCGCCGATCCTGCACCAGGCGGCGCTCCTCACGTCCTGGCGCGATTTCAAGGCCAACGCCGGCACGATCGGCCTGCTCGCGATCGGCCTGGTCGCGGCGACCACGCTCGCGGTGGGTGCCGCACTGAAGTTGCTGATTCCGGAAATCCCCTGGGCGGTGGCTTTCGTGTTCGGCGCGATCGTCTCGCCGCCGGACGCGGTCGCCGCGACGGCGATCCTCTCGCGGCTCAACATCCCTCGCCGCGTGGTCACCGTCCTGGAGGGCGAAAGCCTGGTCAACGACGCAACGGCGCTGGTGCTCTACAAGGTCGCGGTGGCTGCGGTGCTGACCGGGGCCTTCTCCTTGTGGGAAACGGGCGTGGGCTTCGCCGGCATCGCGCTCGGCGGCATCGTTGCCGGCATCGCTGTCGGGCTGGCGTTCGTCTCGATCCACCGCTTTCTCGGCGACGTGCTGATCGAGGTGCTTTCGTCCATCCTGGTGCCGTACGTGGCCTACCTGGCGGCGGAGTCCTTCCACGCTTCCGGCGTGCTTGCCGTGGTGGCCGCTGGGCTGGTGCGCGGCCGCCGCGCGCCGGTGCTGATGTCTTCGGAGACCCGCATCGCCGAGCGCTCGGTCACCAACATGCTGGTCTTCCTGCTGAACACGATGGTCTTCGTCGTGATGGGCCTCCAGCTTTCGGCCGTGGCCGGGCGCATGGAAGGGTATTCGGCCTGGCAGATCGTGACGGCCGGCGCGCTGCTCAGCGCGGCCGCGATCGCCGTGCGCTTCGCATGGATCTACCCGGCGCTGTACGTGCCGACGGCCGTCGCATCGCTCGCGGGCCGGCGCGCCGTCGCGCCTCCGGGAGCGGAGTACTTCATCATGAGCTGGTGCGGCATGCGCGGCATCGTGTCGCTCGCCGCCGCGCTCGGCTTGCCGTTCACAATGAGCGACGGCAAGCCCTTCCCCTACCGCGACCCGGTCATCTTCTTCACCTTCGTGGTCATTGCGGTGACCCTGGTGCTGCAAGGGCTGTCACTGCCGGCGCTGATCCGCCGCCTTCGCGTGGGCACCGACTGGAGCGTCGCAGAGGAACGCGCGAAGGCCAAGGCCGCGATGAGCGAGGCGGCGATCGGCGCGATCGACGAGATGGCGCGCATCGAGTCGGCGGCGCCCGAGATCGCCGGGCGCATCAGCGCGGAATTCGCGGAGAAGGCCGCCGAATCGCCGGATTCGCCGATGCCGGAAGAGGAAGCCCGCCTCGCGCGCCAGCTGCGCCAGGCCGCCCTGGAAGCCGAGCGCCAGGCGCTCATCCGCCTGTGGCGCGAGAACCAGGTCAGCGACGAGGTCCTGCACGAGCTCGAGGAATCGCTCGACTTCAAGGAGCAGCACCTCTGAAAAGAAAAAGGCCCGGCGATGCCGGGCCTTTCCTGCTGCCTGTGCCGGTTGCCCGGCGTCCTGCTTAGTTCGTTTTCGGCGCGTCCGAGGCGGGCGGCGTCACGACGACCGTCTCGCTCTTGCCGGGGGCGCCGGGGGCGCCAGGGGCGCCGGGTGCGCCGGGCTCGCCTTTCGGGCCGGGAACGGCAACGACCGCCGGGGCGGGCGTCGGGGCCGGCGTCACGACGGCGGCATTGGGGGGCGTAACGACGGTGCGCTCGCACGCGGTGATCGCGACGGCGCCGAGTACAGCGACGGGGAGGATCCAGAGTTTCATGATTTTTTCCGTTGTCCTAGTGGTGAGTGGGGTGACCGATACGGCATAACGCATTCCATTTTCGGCGCCCTTTGCGCAGAAATCAGTCAGCCGGGGGCGCTACCGTTTGACGGACAAACGCCTACAGCAGCCTTACAAGAGCCGCGACCAGAGACTCGCGGCCCATTCGCGCACGCGAACCGACATCGGACGCCGCTCCCATTTCTCGAGGTCGATCTCGCCGGAAGCCGCGAGGTCGGCCGCGAAAACCCTCTCCATCTCCTGGCCGAACTCGGTGCCGAGCACGACCGCATTCACTTCGTCGTTGTCGAGAAAGCTGCGCCAGTCGAGGTTCGTCGAGCCCACCGTTGACCACACGCCGTCGATGACAGCGGTCTTCGAATGCAGGAGCGCGCCGGTACGTTCGTACAACTTGACGCCCGCGGTCAGAAGCTCGGTGTAGTGCGAGCGGCCGGCATGGAACACCGTCGCCGAATCGCTTTGGCTCGGCAGGATGAGCTTCACGTCCACGCCCCGGGCCGCGGCCTCCTTCAGCACCGCGAGAAGGTTCGGGTCAGGGACGAAATACGCATTGGTGAGGTGCACCGTCTTCTCCGCGCTGCGGATCGCGGACAGCAGCGTCAGATAGATCTGGCTGTAAGGGTCGTCGGGCGTGCTGCCGATCGCGCGCACGACCTGGCGGCCGGCCGGCTGCAGCGGCGGCAGGTAGTTTCGCTGTGCAAGCGGCTTGCCTTTCTGCTTCTGCCAGGTCTCGAGGAACATCTTCTGGAAATCGGCCACCACAGGCCCTTCGATCTGCATGTGCGTATCGCGCCAGGCCACCGGCTCCTTGGACGCGTTCGCGTCGCCCTTGGGCACCGAGCCCGTCGAATAGACATTGCTGATGTTGATGCCGCCGAGGAAGGCCACGCGCCCGTCGACCACCATCAGTTTTCGGTGATCGCGCTTGTTGACCTGCCAGCCGCGCCGCGCGGTGAGCGGGTTCACCGGGTTGAACTCCAGCACGTTCACGCCCGCGTCGGTGAGTTGCTTGAAGAACGGCTTGGGGGTCTTCAGCGCACCCACGCTGTCGTAGATGACGTTGACCTGCACGCCCCGCCGCTGCCGCTCGAGGAGCGCCTGGACGAATTTCTCGCCGACCTCGTCGTCGTCGAAGATGTAGGTCTCGAGGTTGATGTGGTCTTTCGCTCCGCCGATCGCTTGCAGCATCGCGTCGTAGGTGGCCTTGCCGTCCTGCAGGAGCTTCACGCCGTTGCCGATCACCAGGGGCGTGTCGACCAGCGCGGTCTCGACGCGGACATGCTTGTCGAGGATGTCCGTGTCGCCGGCACGCCATTTCAGCGCGGCGAGCAGCTCGGCGCTTTTCTTTTCCGACAAAGGCCCGGCAGCGGTCTCGAACTGCACCGACTGCGCCTGGCGCGCGCGGCTGTCGAGCAGGGCATCGACGTTTGGCAGGCTCGCGCATCCGGCCACGAAGAGCGCAGCGCACGCCGCGAGGCATCGGCTTGCGGCGAGTGCGCGAAGGAACGTAAGGCCCATGCGGCGACCGTACGCAACTGCCGGAGCGCACTCCGTACGCTTGCGTACATGCGTCGTTGGCCCTACCTTGGCGTGATTGTGTGAGTGAGCGCACAGAGGGGGGAGACCCCGGTAGGCAAGATGGACCCGCACTTGCCAGTTCTCCCTCCTCCCCTGAAATCTGGCGGGTGTGGGGCCCCCGGTTACTGCTCATTTCCGGGGGCCTTTTTTTTTGGATCGCGCGTATGAATGACCCGATCGTGAATCCGGTCCGCGCCGTGCAGGCCTCGTTGCTGCTGGCCGCGCTGGCGCTCTATGCGGCGCTGGAGCTCCACCTGCTTTCCGCATTGTTCGCCGGCCTGCTCGTCTACGAGCTGGTGCACGGAATGGCGCCCTACCTGCAGCGCGTCCCGTTCACGGGGCGCTCGCGCCTGGCGGCGGTTGTGGTGCTCGCCACGGTGGTGATCGCCTTGGTGACCGCGGCGATCGTCGGCGCGATCGCATTCTTCCGCAGCGATGCGGGCAGCCTCCCGGCGCTCCTGCAGCGGATGGCCGACATCCTCGACGGCGCCCGCGCCTCGATGCCGGCGTGGGTGGTCGAGCACCTTCCTGCGGACGCGGACGAACTGCGCCAGGCCGTGGCGGCGTGGCTGCGCGCGCACTCGCCCCAGCTGCAGATCTGGGGCACCACCGCGGGCCGCGTTTCGTTCCACGTGCTGATCGGCATGATCATCGGCGCGATGCTCTCGCTGCACCAGTCGCGGCCGGCCGGGGAGCGCGGGCCGCTCGCCGTCGCGCTTTGCGAGCGCGCCACGCGCCTGGGCGATGCCTTCCGCCGGGTCGTGTTCGCCCAGGCGCGCATCGCGCTCATCAACACGGCCTTCACCGCGCTCTATCTCGCCGTGGTGCTCCCGCTCTTCGGCGTGAAGCTGCCGTTCACCGCGACGCTGGTCGGCATCACGTTCGTGGCCGGGCTCCTGCCGGTGATAGGGAATGTGATCTCCAACACGATCATCGTGGTGATCAGCCTTGCGCACTCGCCTGCGCTCGCACTGGTGTCGCTGGCCTTTCTCGTGGTGATCCACAAGCTCGAATATTTCCTCAACGCGCGCATCATCGGCTCGCGCATCCATGCGCAGGCATGGGAGCTTCTGCTCTCGATCCTCGTGATGGAGGCCGCGTTCGGCATCCCCGGGGCGATCGCAGCGCCGGTGTACTACGCCTACCTCAAGCAGGAACTCGTCGACCAGGGGCTGATATGAGCTCGCCGGCCGCGCTGCCTTCCCTTTCGCCCTCCGCGCAGCTCAAGGACGCGCGGCTCGCGCGCATCAAGGCCGCGGCGACCGGGCTGCTCGCGTTCGTGGCGGTGCTTTACGTCGTCGCAGTGGTGTTTTCCTCGCGCCACCCGGCCCTGCCCTACCTCGCAGCCACCTGCGAGGCGGCGATGGTGGGCGCGCTCGCCGACTGGTTCGCGGTGGTCGCGCTCTTCCGCCACCCGCTCAACGTGCCGCTGCCGCATACCGCCATCATCCCGAAGAACAAGGCGCGCATCGCGCAGGGGCTGGGCGAGTTCATCCAGGAGCAGTTCCTGTCCACCGCCGCGCTGCTGGCGCGCATCCGCGAGTTCGATCCGGCCCGCCAGCTCTCGCGCTGGCTGCTGAAGCGAGAGAACGCCGATTTCCTTGCCGGCTACCTGTCGCGCGCCCTCTCGTACGGCGTCGGCGCGCTCGACGACGCTCGGGTGCGCGATTTCCTGCAGCGCACGCTCGCCGCGCGCCTGTCGAGCATGGACATCGCCTCGCTCGCCGCGGGCATCCTCGACGTGCTCACCGAAAACCGGCGGCACCATGCCCTGCTCGACCAGACGCTCGTCGCGGTGCGCGAACTGCTGGCCCGCGAAAGCACCCACGAGTTCCTGCGCAAGGAAATCTCCGCGCAGATGCCGTTCATGAAATGGGTCAACCAGGTCGTGCACCTCGACGAGAAGGCCGCCTCGCGCCTGCTCGACATCGCAATGAAGCGGCTCGGGGACGTCCTCGAGGATCCCGGCCATGACCTGCGCGACCGCTTCGACGAGGCGGTCGCGGGGTTCATCGCGCGGCTCAAGGGAGACCCGGCGCTGCGCGAGAAGGTCCACGCGCTTCGCGACCAATTGATCGCCAATCCCGCGCTGGCCGGGTACCTGGGCGGATTGTGGGGCGAGTTCCGGGCCTGGCTGGATGCCGACCTCGCGCGCCCGGAATCGGCGATCCGCCTGCGCATCGCCCAGTTCGCCGGAGCGCTCGGCTCGCGCATCGAGGCCGACAAGGGCATCCAGGCGTGGATCAACGAGCAGATCGTCGCCGCGGCGCCGCCTTTCGTCGAGCAGCACCGGGCCGGGTTCGGCCGGTTCATCGAGCGCCAGATCAACGAGTGGCAGGACGCGACGCTCGTCACCGAGCTCGAGCGCAACATCGGCCCCGACCTGCAGTACATCCGCATCAACGGCACGCTGGTAGGCGGCGCTGCGGGCCTTCTGATCTATTCCCTAACGCAGTTCCTGTCGAGGACCTGAGATGTGGACCGAAGCCATCGGGTGGTTCGGCGCCTTCGTATTGCTGCTGACGATCAGCCGGCAGGTGTATACGCAATGGCGCGAGCGCGCGACCAAAGGGGTCTCGAAGTGGCTGTTCATCGGCCAGCTGACCGCCTCGACCGCTTTCCTCGTCTACAGCTGGCTGGTGGAGAACTGGGTGTTCGTGGCGACCAACGCGCTGCTGCTGGTGACCGCCGGCATCGGCGAGTGGATCTACCTGCGCAACCGGCGCCGCGAAGAGCGCGGGAAATCCGGCTAGCGGACGAACTCGAATTCGGCCACCAGCGCGTGGTGGTCGGACGAAGGCGTGGGCTTGACCAGGTGGCGCACCGGGCGCAGCTCCTGGCTGTAGAAGATGTGGTCGAGCACGTACGGGCGGCGGCGCCAGGTGATCTCGGAGTCCTGCACCGTCCTGTAGCCGGCCTCGGCGAACTGGCGGATCAGCGACTCGTGCTTGCTCACGTTGAAATCGCCGCCCAGGAGCGTCGGGCCGTCGCCGGCCTTGAGCTGGTCGATGACGAGCTGGCGCTGCGAGGGGTGCGACTCGCTCGAGGATTGCAGCATGAAGAACGCGAGCAGGTGCGTGTTGAACACGCGCAGCTTGCGGCCGGCGATGGTGGTGGTGGCGCCGATAATCAGGCGGTCGGTGGGCGTCTTCTTCTCGCCGCGGAACTCGAAAGGCACCGGCGGCGAAGGAATGTCGACGCGCGTCTGGTCGGCCAAGGGCGTGCGCGAAAAAATCGCCTGGCCGATGCCGAAGGGCAGCTCGCGCGGGTCGGCCTTGGGGAAGGAGAAATAGTCGTGGTAGCCGGCCAGCGCTGCCTTGATGCGCGCGTAGTTGGACGGCTTGCTCGACTGCTCGCCGCCGGCGCGGGCCTGCTCGACTTCCTGCAGCAGGATCAGGTCGGCGTCATGGCTGCGGATCTCGGCGATCGAGAGATCGAGGTCGATGGGCGCGTCGTCGGGATTCGCGTCATCCCACCTCTGCCCGAACTGCATGTTGAACTGCAATACCTTGAACGTGCCCATGGTCCCCAATCCGCCAAGCATCGCCGGGGATTCATCCCTCCCGGTGCCCGTGCCCCCCCTTTTCGTGACCGGAAGTCTACCGGGTTTGGGCCGTGCCATCATGTGACGTTGTAGACGAAAGGGTAAAACTGCGGGGTAAAACTGCGCTCTGGACGCGGCCGGGGGTTGCGTCCCGGGATGACTTACATTAGCGGACGCACAATGACGAAGCATTTTCAAGCCCTGCTGGGGGACTATCCGAACACCGCGGCCTTCCGCCAGGGCCGGCTCCGGTCTTCCGGCGTTGCGTTCGATTTTGCCGATGTCAGGACGCCGCACACCGCGTTCAAACGCGCCGTGCGCGAGCTCGAGTTCGACTTCTGCGAACTGGCGATCGTCACCTTCCTCATGGCCAAGGCGCACGGCAAGCCCCTGGTGCTGATGCCCGCGGTGATCTTCGGCCGCCTGCCGCACAGGTTCCTCATGTACAACCCCGAACGCGGGCCGCTCGAGCCGGGCAAGCTGGAAGGCAAACGGGTCGCGATCCGCTCCGACTCGGTGACCACGGTGATGTGGATCCGCGGCATCCTCGCGCGCGATTACGGAGTGGACCTTTCGAAGGTTCGCTGGGTCGCGTTCGAGGACGCGCACGTCGCGGAATACAAGGAACCGGCCAACGTCGAAAGGGCTCCGGAAGGCAGGACCATCGTCGACCTGCTGCTCGCGGGGGAAGTCGATGCGGGCGTGGTGGCCGAAGGCGCCGGGTCGGACCCGCGCCTCAAGACGCTGATCCCCGACGCCCCGCAGGCCGCGGAAGCCTGGCAAAAACGCAACGGGATCCTGCCGATCAACCACATGGTGGCGGTCAAGGAGGCCGTGTCTCGCGAGCACCCGGAAGCGGTTCGCGAGTTCTACCGGAGCCTCGTGGAGAGCAAACGCGCCGCCGGGCTGCCCAAGCCGGGCGAGCTCGACACCAGCCCGATGGGCCTCGCCGCCAACCGCCGCAACCTCGAGGTCGCGATCGATTTCGTCTGCGCGCAAGGGCTGATCCCGCGGCGCTACGCGGTCGACGAGCTCTTCGACGACGTGACCCGCACCCTGGAATGACCCCACGGAGACCCGCTGCATGATCATCGATTGCCACGGCCACTACACCACCGCCCCCGGACAGCTGCAGGCGTACCGCGACGGGCAGATCGCGGGGGCGGCCGACCCGAAGTACCAGGCCGCGCCGGCCAGGCTCGGCATCACCGACGACCAGATCCGCGAGAGCCTCGAAGGCGCGCAGCTGAAGATCCAGCGCGAGCGCGGGACCAGCCTCACCATCTTCTCGCCGCGCGCCGTGGGCATGGGCCACCACATCGGCAACGAGGCGACGAGCAAGTACTGGTCGGAAGCGTGCAACGAGCTCATTCACCGCGTCTGCAAGCTCTACCCAAAGAATTTCATCGGCGTCTGCCAGCTGCCGCAGACCCCGGGCGTGAACCCGAAGAACTGCATCCCCGAGCTCGAGAAGTGCGTGAAGGAGTACGGCTTCATCGGCTGCAACCTGAACCCGGACCCTTCCGGCGGCTACTGGACCGACCCTCCGCTGACCGACAAGTGGTGGTACCCGCTGTACGAGAAGATGGTCGAGCTCGACGTGCCGGCGATGATCCACGTGAGCGGCTCGTGCAACCCGAATTTCCACGCCACCGGCGCGCATTACATCAACGGCGACACCACCGCCTTCATGCAGTTGATCCAGAAAAACCTGTTCAAGGATTTCCCGACGCTGAAATTCATCATCCCGCATGGCGGCGGCGCGGTGCCGTACCACTGGGGCCGCTACCGGGGCCTGGCGCAGGACATGGGCCTGCCGCCGCTGAAGGAGCTGCTGCTGAACAACGTGTTCTTCGACACCTGCGTTTACCATCAGGCGGGCATCGACTGCATGCTGAAAGTGATCCCGGCGGACAACATCCTGTTCGCCTCAGAGATCGTCGGTGCGGTGCGCGGCATCGATCCGGAGACCGGGTTCTACTTCGACGACACCAAGCGCTACATCGACAACGCCGGGTGGCTGACCGGCGAAGACAAGGAAAAGATCTTCAGCGGCAACGTGAAGCGGGTGTATGGGCGCTTCGCGAGGCACTGCCCGGACTGCTAGGCGAGCCGCGGCCAAACTTCCCGGGCCATCAGCTCCATCGATCGCCTGGCGAGCGCCGGGTCGACCCAGTCGTGGCCGGTGTAGAGCAGCGTGCCGAAATGGCCGACTTCTTCGCGGAATGCGAGGATTTGATCGGCCACGCTTTGCGGCGTGCCGGCGATCACCAGCGGCTTGCCTCCCATGACGCCCTCGGCGCCGCCTCGCGCGAGCTTCGTGCGCATTACGTGGAAGTAGAACTCCTGCGCGCCGTCGGCGGCACCTGAATAGCGGCGCGCCGTGGCTTCGTCGTCGGCCACGAAAATGCTGCGGGCCACGCGCCAGCCGGAGGGGTCCGCGGAGAGGCCGGTCGATCGCCGGCCTTCGAGGTAATTCCCGATGTGCGCCTTCACGACGTGCGAAGCCACGTACGTCGCCGAGATGCCGCTCCAGCCCCTCGCGCCCGCGGCGTAAGGCCCCTTGCCGTCGGGGCGGATCGAGGTGATCGCGATCGGCGGATGCGGGCGCTGCAGCGGCTTCACCGCGATGCCGACGCCGATTTCGCGGTTGAACGACTTCTCGGTGACCGTTTTGTAGAACTCGCCTTCGATCCGGTAAGGCGGCTCGTCGTTCCAGATCCGCAGCATCTGCTCGAGCGCTTCCTGCGTCTTGCGATTGCGGTCGGTGCCGAGGTCGCCGATCGCCTCCGCATCGCCGGGCACGCCGGGGCCGATGCCGAGCACGAAGCGGCCGTCCAGGAGGTGGTCGACCATCGCGACCTGGGCCGCCGCCATCGCGGGGTGGTAGTTCGCGAGCGGCATGACGCCGGTGCCGAAGGTTATGGCGGGACATGCGTCGGCGAGGCTCGCGATGAAGGTGAGGCTCGAAGTGATCGGCTCGGCCGCATCGACCAGGTGCTCGCCGATGAAGGCCTCACGGTAGCCGAGCCGGTCCGCGAGCACGACCGCCTCGCGGTCCTCGCGCAGGACGTCGGCGTAGCGCCGCGTAGGCGGATGGACGGGCTGGATGAAGAAGCCGAGCTTGAGCGGGTCGTTCATGGCGGTCTCCAAAAACAAAAACCCCCGAGGGCTTGGCCGACGGGGGCTTGGGGGTGAAGCGAAATTTCCAAGCGCTAGCCGGCGTGGTCCTCCCGGACGACGACGTCGACTGCGACCTTCGCTTGGCTGGTGATCATGCGGACGACGTTATCACGAGTCCGCGCAAAGCGACAAGGCGGCGGCTTAGCGCTCGCCCGGCTCGAACAGCTCCAGCGGATTGCCGTCCGGGTCCTCGACCTGCACCTGCTTTCCGCCGGGGCCGGACTCCATCTCGTTGCGGAACGCGACACCGAGCTTTTTCAATTCGGCAATCGTCGCGTCGAGGTCTTTCACTTTGAGGATGACGCGGTTCCAACCGCCCGGGCTCTGCTGGCGGCCGTCTGGCATCGCACGCGAGCCCGACGCGCCGGGCCCGCTCAGGATCAGCTTGAGGCCGCCAAGCGAGACCTGCCCGAACATCGGCAGGTGCTTGTGGTCGAGCTTGAAGCCGAGTTGCTCGTAGAACGCGATCGAGCGCGGCACGTCCTCGACCTGGTAGCGCACGCCCCAGAGGTCGAGCGGGAGGTGGGTGAGGTCCTTGGCCATGAATCGCTCCAAAGGGTGTGTCGTGGGTGGACACGCGAGCATCGGTCGAGTTCCGCCGCCGGTGCGCCGGACATGCCATTTCCGGCTATGACCTTTGCCGTTATAGCGCCTTTTGCCCGAACACCCAGACCAGCCCGCCGATGCACGCAACCACGAAGACTGCCATTGCGGCCAGCATCCCGTCCGACAGGACCGAAAGCGCAGGATCGTTCAACGCCTTGTGCCTTCGCTGCGTCATGAAACGCCAAAGCAGCTCGCTGCGAAAACGCTTCGGCTTCACCTCATCGGCGATCATTCCTTCCACGAGCGAGCGGTACTCCTCCGGATGCCGGCTTCGCAGGCGGATCTCCATCACCAGCGGCAGGACGGCCGCCAGCGCGATGACGCCAAGCACGATCCAGTAGGCGCCCATTGCGGCGCGCTACACCTTTGGCGCCGCCTTGATGATTCCTCTCGCCTCGCCGAAGCCGATGCTCGCATAGCCTTCCCGCTCGCACCGCGACCGCTGGATGATTTCGTCGCCGTCTTCAAGGAACGTGCGTGTTTCGCCGGAGGGCAGCGTGATCGGGTTCTTGCCCCCGAGCGTGATCTCGAGCAACGAGCCGAGCGACTCCTTTTCCGGCCCGGAGATCGTGCCAGAGCCGAGCAAGTCACCCGGATTCAAGTTGCAGCCGTTGGAGGCCTGGTGCGTGACGACCTGCGCAAGGGTCCAGTACGAATGCCGGAAATTGCTTTTCGCCAGGCGCATCGGCGCGACCTTTTCCGCGCGCATCTTGGCGCTCGAAAGGTAGATCTCCATGCCGATGTCGTAGCCGCCCTGCTTCTGGTCGTTGGCGTCGCTGAGATAGCCGAGCGGCGCGGGCGCGCCCTCGGCGCGCTTGAAGGCTTCAACCCGAAAGGGCGCGAGAGCCTCCATCGTAACGACCCAGGGCGACATCGTGGAGGCGAAGCTCTTGGCGAGAAAGGGCCCGAGCGGCTGGTACTCCCAGGCCTGCAGGTCGCGCGCGGACCAGTCGTTGAAGAGCGTGATCCCGAACACGTGGTCGAGCGCCTTGGCGATCGGCACGGGCTTGCCGAGCGCGTTGCCCGGTCCGATCACGAAGCCGAGCTCGAGCTCGAAGTCGAGGCGCTTGCTCGGCCCGACCGATGGCGAAGGCGCGTCCGGCGCCTTTGTCTGGCCGTTGGGCCGCACGACCGGCGTTCCGCTCACGACGATCGAGGAAGCACGGCCGTGGTAGCCGATCGGCACCCAGTGATAGTTCGGCAGCAGCGGATTGTCGGGGCGGAACATGCGCCCGGCGTTTTCCGCGTGGTAGATGCCGGTGTAGAAGTCGCTGTAGTCGCCAATCGAAACGGGCAGGAAGAGCTCGGCCTTCTTCATCGGCGTGAGCGCTTTGGCGAATTTCTTCGCGTGCTTCGGGTTCGACAGCGTCTCGGACAACAGCGCGCGCAGCGATTGCCAGGCCGGGCGGCCGGCGGCCGCGAGCTGGTTGAGGTTCGGCCCGGTCTTCATGCCGAGCGCGGCGAGGTCGAAGATCTGGTCGCCGATCGCCACGCCGCCGCGCGGCGGGGCCTTGGAACCCCTCTCCCGGAAGATCCCGAAGGGCAGGTTCTGGACCGGGAAGTCGCTCGCCTTGTCGTTGGCCGATTCGACCCAGCTGGTGAGCGAAGGATGGTGGGTGGCGTCTGGTTTCGGCTGCATGGGGCTCCCCTGTTCTTGTTTACGTCGTGCTGACCACCCCGCGGCGGATCTGGTCGAGCTCGATGGACTCGAACAATGCCTTGAAATTGCCTTCGCCGAAACCCTCGTCGCCCTTTCGCTGGATGAATTCGAAAAAGATCGGCCCGAGCTGGTTCTCGGTGAAGATCTGCAGAAGCAGCGCGCCCGCCTTCCCGTCGACGAGGATCTTGCGCTTCTTGAGCTCGCCCACGTCCTCGCCGTGCCCGGGGATCCGCTTGTCGATCAGCTCGTAGTAGGTGTCGATCGTGTCGAGCAGGCGCACGCCGGCGGCCTTCATCTGGTCGACGGTGGCGAAAAGGTCGTCCGAGCCGAGCGCGATGTGCTGGATGCCCTCGCCGTGGTACTCGTCGAGATACTCCTGGATCTGGCCTGCCTTCTCGGTGCCTTCCTCGTTGATCGGGATGCGGATCTTGCCGCAGGGGCTCGTCATCGCCTTGGACTTCACGCCGGTGACCTGGCCCTCGATGTCGAAGTAGCGCACCTCGCGGAAGTTGAACAATCGTTCATAGAAGTCCGCCCACTCCTTCATGCGGCCCTTGTGGACGTTGTGGGTGAGGTGGTCGATGTAGGCCAGGCCGTGGCCTTTGGGCGCCAGTTCCGCGCCCGCCAGCGGCTCGAAATCGACGTCGTAGAAGCCGATATTGCCGATCTCGCCTTCCTTCTTGCCGTTCTTGCCGCGCCAGCGGTCGATGAAGTAGATCAGCGAATCGCCGATGCCCTTGATCGCCGGGATGTTGAGCTCGCCCGGCCCTGCGTGCTGCGCGTAGCCCCACGCGCCGAGCCCGACCGCGCGCTCATAGGCTGCCTTGGCGTCGTTTACGCGGAAGGCGATCGCGCAGATGCTCGGCCCGTGCAGGCGCGCGAAGCGCTGCGCGAAGGAATCCGGTTCGGCATTGAGGATGAAGTTGATCTCGCCCTGCCGGTAGAGCGTCACGTCCTTGTGGCGGTGCTTCGCAATCGGCTTGAAGCCCAGGCGCTGGAAGACCTCGCCCATCGCCTTGGGATCGGGCGCGGCGTATTCGACGAACTCGAACCCGTCGGTCTGCATCGGGTTGTCCCACAGGTCGGCCATCATGTCCTCTGAGGATCGGTTTCGAGGTCGATCGCCTTCGCGAGCTCGATGTCGCGCGCCGACAAGCCGCCCGCGTCATGCGTAGTGAGCAGGATCTCGACCCGATTGTAGACGTTGGACCATTCGGGGTGATGGTCCATGCGCGCGGCGTGCTTCGCCACGCGCGTCATGAACGCGAACGCCTCGTCGAAGTCGGCGAAGCGGAACGATCGCCTGATGCCGTCGCGCTCAGCGTCGGGCTTCCATTCGGTCAGCGAGGCAAGTGCATCGGCGCGGTCCTTGCCGGCGAGCTTTTCGATTTTGGGCATGTTTGCCTTCCGATCCGCAAATGTCGCGTAAGTGACAATTTCGTTCCGTGGCCGTGCTTAGTATCGGCCAACCTCTGCATCCACCGGGCATTTTCCATGAGCGAGACCGCCACCGGCTGTCCCTTCCACGCGGGCGCCGAACCGACCGGGAAGTTTCCCCTGCCGCGGCAGCGCCCGCTCGATCCGCCCGAGGAGTATGCGCAGATCGGCGAAACCCGGCCTGTGCGCCGGATCACGCAATGGAACGGCGCGCCGGCCTGGTTCGTCACTGGCTACGCGAATGTACGCGCGATGCTCGCCGACCCGCGCACGAGTCTCGACGCGACGCATCCCAACTATCCGGCGCAGAGCGCTGCGCTCGCGCTGGTGAGGAAGGAATTCCAGGTCTTCGCGCAGATGGACCCGCCAGGCCACACGATGGAGCGCAAGCTCGTTTCGGACGAGTTCTCGGTCCGGCGCGTCGAGGAGCTGCGCCCCAAGGTGCAGGCGCTGATCGAGGCGCTGATCGACAAGATCGTCGCCAAGGGTTCGCCCGCCGACCTCGTCGAGGATTTCGCCTCGCCCTTGCCCTGCCAGGTCATCTGCACCCTGCTCGGCGTGCCGGAGAAGGATTACGCGTCGATCCAGGGGTGGGCACGGCAGATTTCGTCGACGACCATCACGGCCGACGAAGCCGCCGCGATGATGAAGGAATTCTGCGAGGGCTATCTCACCGACCTCGTGCGCTCCAAGATCGCGAAGCCCGGCGACGACCTGCTGGGCCGCCTGATCGCGGGGCCGCTCAAGGAAGGCGTGATCACCGGGCACAAGGTGGTGAGCCTCGCGCGGCTGATGCTGACCGCGGGCCACGAGTCGACGACGGGGACGCTGGGCGTGGGGCTTGCCGCCCTGCTCTATCACCCGGACCAGCTGGCGTTGCTGCAGTCCGACCCGAAGCTGATGCGCGGCGCGGTCGAGGAGATCCTGCGCTACACCGACGTGACCCACTCGGGCAGGCTGCGCATCGCGAAGGAAGACATCGAGCTCTGCGGCGTGACGATGAAGGCCGGCGACGCGATCATCCTGCACCAGCCGACCGCCGACCGCGACCCTACGGTGTTCCCCGACCCGCACAAGTTCGACATCACGCGCAAGCCGAAGGCCCATCTCGCTTTCGGCTTCGGCATCCACCAGTGCGTCGGGCAGCCGCTCGCGAGGATGGAGCTGCAGGAAGCGCTCGGACGCTTGCTCGCGCGCTTGCCGGGACTGAAGCCGCTGAAGCCGATCGGCGAGCTCAAGTTCCACCACAAGCTTGCGATCTACGGGCTGGAGTCGCTGCCCGCGACCTGGGGCTGACCTTTGCCTAGAGAGCTTGAGCTTTCTTCAGCAGGCTCGCCGCGGCCTTCGCCAGGACGGCATCGCTCCCCGACTTGACCAGCTTGGCGCCGGCGATCAGCGCGCGGCGCTCATCCTTGGTCAACGACAGCGGACCGGTCATCGGTTGGGCGACAAGCAGGTAACCCACGCCCGGGTCGCCTTCGATCGCGAACCCAGCGCCGCGCAACGCCTCGATGTCGCGGTAGATCGTGCGGACCGTGACGCCCAGAGTTTCGGCCGCATCGGCCGCGCGCAGGGGCTCGGAGCCCAGCATCGGCGCAAGCGCCAAGAGGCGCCGGACGCGATTCGAGCTACTGACAATTTCTTCTTCGAGGCCCATGACTGGCGCGGCTCTCCGGGGAACTTGCTGACATTCTATCAGCGGCCGCCTTGCGCCGCCGGTCAGTTCAGGTAGCGGATCACGTTGCCGTTGCAGTGATAGGCCGAGGCCGGGTCCACGCCCTTGTGATAGCAGCCGAAATTCATCACGGCGTCGCCGCCCAGCCGCGCCGCCTGGTTGCGGATGTCCGCTGCGCCGGCCTCTACGGTGGGATAGGTGGGCACGCGGTACGCGCTGGTCCAGCCGTCCACCCAGACGCGCTTGACCAACTGGTAGCTGCGCGTGCTCGGCGGGAAGGCCTCGTAGACCGCGATCTCCGCGGCGCGGGGATGGGTCGCCACCGGCTCGGGCCAAAGGGTGGCGCAACCGGAGGTCGCCAGGACCGCCGCCATCAACCCGAGGATCGTCTTCATCGTTGCCTTCCCTGGAAAGAGTGCCGCGATCTTATCAGTCGAGCTTGACGCTCTGCACCACCGGCCGCCAGTAGTCGAAGTCGGCCTTCCAGAACTTGTCCAGTTGCGCGGCGCCCATCGGCGCCGGGATCGCGCCGAGCTCCTTCAGCTTGGCGGTGATGTCCGGGTGGTTGATCGCCTTGAGGCACTCGGCCTCGAGCCTGGCCATGATCGGCGCCGGGACGCCGGCGCGCGTGAATTTCCAGCACATTGGGATCCTAAGCTTAGAATTCCACGTGGACAAGTTGTCGCG
>JADMIO011621082.1_pt1 | contig 54487 bp, 42 predicted proteins | sample 8958161 | NCBI WGS metagenome assembly JADMIO01 (sample SAMN16585339, study PRJNA669376) | soil metagenome | isolation source: Crop rotation soil | place: USA: Cullars Rotation, Alabama | collected 2011
GCCGCGACTTCAAGTCACGTGAATTCCAAGCTTCGGATCCCACTGTGCTGGAAAGTCGACGCCTCATATCGGCCAACCGCCGTCTTGGCGTCGCCGTCAAAACACATTCTCCCGCGGTCGATCCAGATAAACCGGTCGCACAGGTTCATCGCTGAATACACATCATGCGTCACCAGCAGCAGCGTCGTCCCGTGCCCCGTGCACAGGTTCCGCATGCGCTCAAAACTCTTGTGCGTGAAATACGCATCGCCAACCCCTAGCACTTCATCCACCACCAGAATATCCGGCGTCACCACAATGCTCGCCGAGAACATCAGCCGCGCACACATCCCCGTCGAATACGTCTTCATCGGCTGATCGATGTACGCCTCGAGCTCGGCGAAATCGACGATCTCTTCAAATTTCTGATGCGCCTCGCCGCCGGTGATTCCCTGCAGCGCCATCGCCGCATACGCATTCTGCCGGCCAGTGAAATCCGGATGAAACCCCGTCCCGATCTGCAGCAGTGCGCTCACCTTCCCATGGATGTTCACGCTTCCGCTGGTCGGCTGAATGGTGCGCGTAATGCATTTGAGCATCGTCGATTTTCCCGCACCGTTTCGGCCAATGATCGCGACTTTCTCCCCGCGCCGGATCGCCAGGCTCACCCCGTCCAGCGCCGCGTGTTCCGTGTAATACCCGCGATTGGCCGCGCACAACCCCAGCAGATCCAGCACGCGATACGCCGGCTTGCGGTACAGGCGATACACCTTCCGCACGTCCGACAACTCCAGCGCGATTTCTGTGAGAGCAGGGTTACTCATAATCCACAAACATCGGCTTCAACCGCCGGAATAACGTCCCCATGAACCCCGCCAGAAAAACCAGTACGACAAACGAAATCGCATCCACCCACAGCGGCGAAAATCGCTCCCCCAATACCGCAAACCGGAAACTGTCGATCAGATACGTCATCGGATTCGCGATCATCAGCCACTTCGCAAACCCGCTCACCGCGCTCATCCGCGAACTGATCGGCGAAAGAAACAAAATTGCCAGCGTGATCACATTAATGAACTGCCCGATATCCGGAAACATCACCCCCACCATCGCAAAGAACCACCCCAGCACCAGGCACGCCAGCGTCGCCAGGATCAGCGGCACCGGCAGATACAGGAGATGCAGCCCATGAAAACGCGAAGAGCATTCGGCCATCGCGATCATCAGCACGATATTCATCGCCCCCGCCAGCAGCGACTGAATGACCTGTTTCACCGGCAGCAGTTCTGTCGGAAACAGCGTTGTCTTGATGATCGCAATATTCGACTTCACCATCGTCACCGAACTGCCAATCACATCCACGATGAGAAAGTAGGGAACCAGCCCCGTGAAGAAAAACACAACGTATTGATACGTCGTAAACCCCACCGGCTGCGAATTCCAGATGAAAATAAACGTGAAGCTGTACATCCCCATGAACAGCATCGAATACAGCGGCAGCCACAATAGCCCTAGAAACGACCCGGCGTATTTCTTCTGAAAATCCAGCCACGCCACCGCCCACAGCGTCTTGCGCTCCCGCCAGATGGTGCGCAGCATTGAAGAACTCTCCTTCGCGACCGCGCCCGGCGCCTGCTGCATGACTTGTCCGATGGCAATACTCAAAACGTTCCTCTACAGCGAGAACGTCCAAGCATACTCAAAAAGGATGGTCTATTCACGTCCCGAAGATCCGATCCCCCGCATCCCCCAGCCCCGGCAAGATGTAACCTTTCTCATTCAACTGCCGATCCACCGCCGCGCAATAAATCGGCACCTCCGGATGCATCTCATGCAGCGCCGCAATCCCTTCCGGCGCGGCCACCAGACACACAAACCGCATGTGCTTCACCCCGGCCTTTTTCAAAAACGAAATCGCCGCCGACCCCGATCCACCCGTCGCCAGCATCGGATCAATCAACAGCACTTCCGTATCCGCAATATCCGGCGGCAGCTTCTGATAATACGACACCGGCTCCAGCGTCGAATGATCCCGATACACCCCCAAATGTCCCATCCGCGCATCGGGCAGAATCTTCAACACCCCATCGGCCATCCCCAGCCCAGCGCGCAAAATCGGCACCAACGTCACATCCCGCGCCAACACCTTCCCCGTCATCTTCTCCAGCGGCGTCTGCACCACTTTCGGCTTCGTCGGCCAATCCCGCGTCACCTCATACACCATCAACGACGCGATCTCATCCAGCAGAGTACGAAACTTGCGATGATCCGCCGTGTAATCGCGCAACTCCGCAAGTTTGGTCTGAACCACCGGATGGTCAACGACAATGACATTGGACGTTCCCGACATGCCCCGCCAGAGTAAAAGCAGCCCGCCGAAAACGCAAAGCGATTCACCGCCGCCGCAGGGCTAACGCATAAGTCCATTTTCTCCTCTCCCGGTACGCCGGGAGAGGCGATCTTGAGGGTTCGGTGAAGTTCGCGCCGGATGAAGGATCAGTGGCCCTTGCGCCGAACCCTCACCTAACGTATATGCGATTACCCTAATCGCCATCGTTGTATCAAAGCGCGTATTCGGCCGGTCTACTTCAGCATTCCCGCTTTCTTGGCGTATTCAAACACCCCGCCCGCTTCGATAATCGGCACCACATCGCCGAGTGGCAGCAGGTCATACCGCTTGTTCTGCGTCTTGTTCAGCACATACCCATCTTTAACATGCACTTCGAGTTCGTCCCCCGTGGCGATTTCTTCGACCAAACGTTTTTTGGATTCCAGCGGTAGCAGATACCCGCCGTTCACCGAATTGCGGAAGAAAATCCGCGCATAAAACTCCGCGATCACACACTGCACACCCGCCTCAGCCAGCGCCAGCGGCGCATGCTCGCGCGATGACCCGCACCCAAAGTTCTTCCCCCCAACGATGATCTGATACTGCGACTTAAACTGATTATCGGGAACAAACCGAATCCCACCCTTGGGCAACCCCGCCTGCTTTTCAGGAACACCCGAGTTGGCGTACATCCCAAAAAACTTCCGCTCTTCCGGCTTAGAAGGATCAAACGACAGGTACTCCGCCGGGATGATCTGGTCCGTATCAATATTATCCCCGAGCACATACGCTCGGCCGCTGATCACTGACTGCATAAAACGTCCTTTCGAGTCCGGCAATGGTAGGCGAACGAACGAAAGGATGGAAGTTTCACCCCAGAGCGTATTGCGAACGCGGCTCTATGAGTCGCACGCCCCCCGATTCGCAAAATCGGACTATTCACTCGACATTTCACCCCTTCGGAGTTTCCACGTCATTCCCCCCCTCCTTCGGCCTCGACCGCCCCGCCTCCGTCAGCGCCTTGCGCAGCAGAAATTCAATCTGCCCATTGAGGCTGCGCAGATCGTCGTTGGCCCAGCGCTGCAGCGATTCAAAAAGCGCCGCGTCCATGCGAAGAAGAAATGCTTTGCGATTGTCGGCCACGCAAAAACAGTGCTGAGTGCTGGGTTCTAAGTGCTAAGTAAACACAATACTCAGCACTCAGAACTCAGCACTCAGCACCCTCCTAGTGATAGATCGTCCCTGTATTCACCACCGGCCGCACGTCGTGCTCGCCGCACAGCACGACCAGCAGGTTCGACACCATCGCCGCCTTGCGCTCGGCGTCCAATTCAACGATCTTTTTGTCCTCCAGCATATCCAGCGCCATGTCGACCATCCCCACGGCCCCTTCCACGATCTTCTGCCGCGCCGCAACCACCGCCGACGCCTGCTGCCTCCGGAGCATCGCCGAAGCAATCTCCTGCGCATACGCCAGGTGCGCAATCCGCGCCTCAATCACTTCCACCCCAGCCTTCGCGAGGCGCGACTGAATCTCCGCCTTGAGTTGCTCGGCCACCTCGGTCGTATTCGCACGCAGACTGATCTTCCCATCCTCGTGCGGGTCATACGCATACTGCGTCGCCAGCGTGCGCAGCGCCGATTCGGTCTGCACAGTCACGAAATTCTTGTAGTCATCCACTTCAAATACCGCTTCGGCCGAGTCGATCACCCGCCAGACAACAATGGCCGCAATCTCCACCGGCACCCCATCATGATCATTCACTTTGAGCTTGCTCGACTCAAAGTTCCGCACGCGCAGCGAAACCCGATTCTTCCGATACAGCGGATTGGCAAACCGAAGCCCCGGCTCCTTGGCCGTCCCCACATAGCGCCCAAAGAGCTGCAGCACAACCGCCTGATTCGGCGCCACCGTGAACTGCCCCGGCAGCGACAGCACATCAGCAACAATCAACAGCACCCCCAACCCTGCCGTCGGCACCACGGCCCAATGCCGATACACCGTTTCATCCAGAAACCCCGCCGCGACGAACAGCCCAATCGCGACGACGATCGCCAGAATCTGAAGAATCAGAATCGGCACCCCATGAACCGGCCTGACTTCTCGTTCCTTTGTCATAAAGCCTCCTTCTTTGATATCGGTATGATATCACTTTGATATAAGGCTTAGCAAGAAAAATCCTCAAATTGCCATAACCAATTGCCCTACATTAAGATGTGCGCATGCCAACCGACCCAAAAGTTAGGTTTTCTTCGCGTGTTTCCGACTATGTGAAGTACAGGCCCCGGTATCCATCAGAAATGATGGACTTCTTTCGCACCCAACTCGGTCTATTTCCGAGTCATGTCATAGCAGATATAGGCTCAGGCACAGGAATCTCCGCTGAACCTTTCCTCCAGAATGGAAACGTAGTGTTCTGCGTAGAACCCAACGAAAAAATGCGCCTAGCAGCTGAGGAATTTCTGGCAAATTTCCCCAACTTTCGCAGTATTCCCGGTTCAGCCGAGGCAACAACCCTTAAAGACCGCTCTTGTGATTTTATTATCTGTGCTCAAGCGTTTCATTGGTTCAATCGCGAAAAATCCCGCCAAGAATTCGTTCGAATCGCTCGGCTAGGGACAGTTTTGGCATTGATCTGGAATGAACGGAAACGTAGTGGTTCGCCGTTTCTGGATGGGTATGAAGCCATCCTCAATCGCTATGAATCCGATTATCAGGCGGTTGCACACGACAATATCACAGATGAAGAGTTAAACGACTTTTTCCATGGCCAAATGCAGCGAGCAACCTTTTTAAATGAGCAACGTTTTGATTTGGCAGGTTTGCTAGGGCGAGCCTTTTCATCTTCCTACACACCGACGGAAGGACATCCGGATCGAGGGAAGGTTCAGGGAGATCTTGAGGCACTGTTTGAGCGGACTCAGCGGGGAGGGATGGTGGTGATGGAGTATTTGACGGAAGTGTATTTTGCGAGGATGGGGTAGGTGTTGATTATTGATCTTGCGTGGGGGAAATAGCAGCGCGTCGGAACGCCCCGCACGCGGGCAGCTAAAAAAGAGGGGAGATGGGGTGGAAGCGGGGGCGGGCTTGTTGCAATTCGTTGCAGCGTCTATGTTTTGCGCGGGTGGAAGGTCAATTTGGGCTGGTGGACATCGCGAATAATGCGGAGAGAGCGATAGAACAGGAGTCGATCGTGGCTTTACGCCGTCGTGAGTTAATGAATCGAGGATTTACGACCATTGAGATGCTGGTCGTGATCAGTATCATTATTTTGCTGGGAGGGATTGTTCTGTTCGCTGTCTCGGGGGTGCTGAAGACGGCCAAGGAGCACGCGACGAAGGTTCAGTTTGAGAATGCGATCAGCATTCTTTCGGAGTATGAGCGGCATGCAAAGCTGAATGTCTCCAATCGGCCAGTGGTGTGGTACTTCTCGGTATCAACTTCTGGCCAAAGGGTCGATTTGGCAACCGATCAAAATGCCGACATTTTGGATTTCTGGAACATTCCTCAAGCCAGTGGCGCTGGTGCGGGTACGCTTCGCACACCGGTAGCGTTGCCGCCACAAGCTTCGGTGCGCGAAGGAGACGATGGCCGCGATTGCAGATTTCTCGATTCCTCACTGGCCACACAGGATTTTTATAACGATGCGATGTGCAATACGGTCATCGCTTTTCAGAAATTTCACAATGCGACGTCTGTTCGAGAAATGATCTCGAAAACTCCAGCCGACAAGCTTTACATTGTGAAGAATAATCTTGGCCTTCAGCAAACTGTTTTCCCAGGCTCTCCGGCACCTTTGCCAGCACTGCCCCCCATTCTGCTTGACGGCTGGAACAACCCGATTATCTACGTTCCAACTGCGGGCTTGAGAGTACTCCTCAAAATGAACGCTCCGGGAGATCGGAGTAAATGGCAGACGGTCACGATTACATCGCCTGACAAACGTCCCTTTTTTGCCTCGGCCGGTGCGGATGGGAGTTTTAATAGCGATTCCGATACGACCGACAATCTTTATTCGTTTGAGAAGTAAGCATGACTTCTTCGCGTAACAACGCTTTTACCCTGATCGAGCTGATGGTAGTTGTCAGTCTGATCGTGCTGATGCTGCTGCTGGCATTGCCGGCGGTGAATTTCATCACCGGGGCGCGGTCGGTGGAATCGGCCACCAACGTGATCAATTCCATTCTGGGGACGGCCCGCTCGCAGGCGATCGCCTCGCAGTCGCAGGTCGGTGTGTTGTTTTTCTGGGACAAGACACGGGAGCAGACTGTCGCGGCGATTTGCGCGCTGCCGAGTGCATGGGATTCATCTGCGACGTACGTCGCCGGCGATGTGGTTGAGTATCCGGCCAACAGCAAGACGTTCTATATTTTGCCGCAGGGGAGCAGTGTTGTCGGGGGTACTCCTCCATCCACTGTTCCCTCACCCACCAGCCCCTGGGTAAGCGCTACTGGCTATCGAACCAACATTTTCATGCCGGTCCTGGCGGATAATTTCGATTTGCTGCCGTTGCCTAAAGGGGTGGGCGTTCAAGGGCTGGTCATTCCCGATACTTCGCTGGATACGAATTTGAATGTGTACGACCGGTACGTTTCGGTTGCCTGCATTCTTTTTGATGGTGACGGGCGATTGCAGTTTACACCTTACGGGATTTACGCCGGGCTCGGCGGCGGAAACAGCACCCGCCTTGGTGCGATGGTGCAAGGAAACAACGTTCCGCAGTCCGCGCCATTGTCGCCGGTCATTAATAATGACATGGGCCAGACGCAGGCCGCGCTCGTCCTATTCGATCATCAGGAATTTAAGGACGCTGGTTACGACGAGAAAGATTATCTGAGCGGTGATTATGGCCAGCCTTTACGGGACCGGATGTACACGGATGCGCCGGGAGAGAGAAACGAAGGCACGAATCCTCCGCAAGGCGAAGAGATTGCTTTGAACGGTGTGGAGAGCACGGGTTCCGGTCAGGTAACGCCGTTACGGACGGTGTTCCTGCTGATCAACCGCTACAACGGCACGATTCTGAAAACGGATTGAGAGTATTTGAATCGGATTGAGCATGATGAATCAACCGTCCGGCACAACCCGCAACGTCCGCCGCGGCTTCACGTTTACGGAAGTGATGTTTGCCGTGATCATTCTCGGCGTCGGCTTTGTGATGATCGCGGCCATCCTCCCGGTCGCGATTCAGCAATCCAAGCTCAGCGTCGATGAGGCAACGGCGGCGGCGGTGACGCAGGCGGCGCTGAATACGATTACGACTTCCGCGCCATCGATCGTCACCGGCGGCACGGGAAAATACCACGCATCGCCGTACACGCTGTTTCCTCCCACCCGACCGGCCGCCAATGGCGTGGGCAAGGGGACAGTTTTCTATTTCGGCCAAACCAGCGTCGGTTCGACCGGCGAACCCGATAACACGGGTCGCGCCAAGCACGACGCCAACAATGACTTTCTCACCGTCGATCAGCAGATCAACCTGATGATGGGAAGCATGATCTACAACACCGATCCGCGCTTCGGCTGGGTGGCGTTCTATCAACGCGACTCGATCGACGCCACCGGAACGGGCTCGCCGTTTGCCCGGCTGACCATTCTGGTGATGCAGTCGAAGCTCAAGGCGAATTACAGCGCGGCGTTCGACACGACGAATGCGGTGACGCCGGACCCTTCGGTCGGCGATTTTCCAGTGATTGCTCCGGTTCCACCGGCGCCTGCCACGCCGAAGCGGGTCGACAGCGGCCATCCACTCGTCGGCACGTTCCGCCCGCAGGTGGTTTGGGTTTTTCTGACCGAGCGCCTCGATAAGCCGGACATCCTGACCTTCGTGAACAGTGGGACGAATCCAACCGGCATCGCCTATGAGCCGCGGGCTGGGGAAGGGGCTTTCATCATCATCGCTGATGACAAGGTGGGTGCGGGAACTCTACCGACTTCGCCGCCTTATGTGCGACAGCCAGGCGATCTGAACAGCCATGTCTATCGCCTGGGCGCGCCGTCCACAGATTTTCCCGGCAGCTATGAGCTGGAATCGGGATACGACATGAATTATTACAAAGTACAGGGCAGCACCACGCTCAACAGCGCGCCGTACAACGAAAATATCCCGTACGCTGACGAATCCCTCCCGGCGAATCAGATTCCTCCGTACTATCCAAGCGGGCGCAGTGTCGGCACGGGCAAGCCCGCGATGGCGTATATCGTCGGCCGCGGATTGCCGCTGGGGGCGGCGGCGGAAGATGACGACTCAACCTCCTGGCGCCCGGGCAATGGCACAAATATCCCGACCGGAGCGGTTCAGGACGTTTCCGTTTACCAGTGCAATATCCCGATTCCGCAATAGTTATTCTCGCATGCTGAAACGACCACACCATTATCGTTTTGCCTCCCTTGGCTTCACGCTTGTCGAGCTGATGATCTCGATCGCGCTGGTGCTGCTGCTGGTGGTCGGCATCAACCAGGTTTTTTCGCTGACGAGCAAGACCATCGGCACGGGGCAGGCGTCCTCGAACGCGCAGCGCGATATGCGCGCGGCCAAGAAGGTGATGGAGGATGATTTCGACAGCGCGCTGACGACCAGTGGGCCGTGCTTCATCATCAATAACCAGCGCGTCTGGGCGTTCCGCAATAAGCAGGACCAGCTCAGCGACCCGGACGGTCAGGCCAACACCGCCGATCTGCAGAATGTCGGGACGCAGAACGTGCTGTCGCCGGCTTTTTATAACTATCGCAATCACCGCATCGATCAGATCAAGTTCTTCGCGCGAGGACGGTTTCACCGGCAAACCGGAGACAACTACATCTCCTCATTTCTGAGCGCGACTAACTCCAACGAGGCATGGATCACCTACGGGCACGCGGTCCTGCCGAACAACACCAATACGTATGCGACCCCTACCGGCACGGAACTCACTCCGGGGGCAGGAACCGTTTCGACCAATCCGAACAATTTTTACGCATCGCAGTGGATGCTCATTCATCAGGCCATTCTGCTGGTCCCGTCGGTTAAGAGCGAATCGGCGTTTCGCAGGGTTTCGCGAACCCCGAATCCGCCGGACCTGTCGCCGCTGAATCCGCTGGCGAATACGGCTACCAAACCCACCTTCCCGCTGGGTTCCACCGGCGTGGTGATGAAAGACAGTATCATCGATCTTGCGGAGGGAAGCATTGACAGCTTCGGCGTGGATCTGGCCGCCCGCATTCGCGCGGGCACTTATACGGGCACCAATATCGTTGCCTCGCCGGTCTGGTATCGCCAGCTCAGCACAACCTCGATTCCAAGTGAACTCTCGTCTAACAACGCGCCGTACGGTTCGCCGTATACCTCCAGCAATTTCACCGACCTTTTGTTCCGCTTTCACTGCAATCCCTATATCACGCGTCCCCTGACCAGCAAGGTCGCGGCCCAGGCTTCGCCGCAATTTGTCACCGGCTGCTCGCAGTTCATCGTCGAATTCGCCGGGGACTTTGTCACGCAGAGTGATCTCGGCGATGTCACCGATAGCCAGCCGGACGGCACGATCGATTTTGTTATTCCCGACAAAGGCTTTCCCAACGCGGGCGTGCGCCAGATTCGGTGGTACGGTCTGCCGCGCGATACCGACGGTGATGGGATAATTAACGGCCAATACATGGACAACACCAACGTTTTTCCGAAACGCTGGAATAATTCCATGCCCGACGTCGTTCCCCTGCGGGATGTGATCTGGTCCGGCGGTGCTAACGACCCCGTTACTGGGTATGGCGGCAATATCGCCCTCAGACCTACCGCTACCAATCGCGACATCAAGGCGCCCTTTGAATGCGAAGTGAATGTCCTCACGAACGCATTCCCCACCGCACCTGCGATCTACGGCGTTCCGCTCACGACCGCCGGCGTCCCGAATGACTACGCCCAGTCGATGAACGCCAACTCCAACTACCTCTGCATCTGGACCAACGGCGGCCCGTCGATGATCCGGATCATCATGACAGTCGATGACCCCAACGGCCGCCTGCCCGATGGGGCGCAGTTTGAATACGTATTCTCACTGAAGAAATGAGCTTCTCCAGTTGTTGTTTTAGAGGAGAAATCGCCATGAATTCGCCAATTTCAAATTTCAAATTTCGGATCGGCCGCCGTCGCGGATCGATCCTGATTCTGGTCATCGCGCTGCTGGTTATGCTTGCGCTGGTCGGGACGGCATTCATCACCAGCACGCGGCTGGACCGCACGGCCGCGGCGACGGGGTCGGCCAATACGCAGATCGATCTCTTCGGGCAGAGCGTGGAGAATATCGCCGTCGATGCGATCTTTAACGATGCGTTCACGTCGGGCGCGATGCAGACGCCGCAGGGCTACGTCGCTAATCCGGCGGCCAGTGTGGTGTTCAATCCGGTGACTTCGCCGACTACGTCGACGTTCCTGGCGGCGCGCGTTCCAACGCTGCCTCCGAACGTTCCAGTCAATCCGCCGGTCATCTGGGAATACATCAGCGGCCCGCTGAGCGGTGGGGTTTTTGAAGACCCGACCACGCTGGTCACCTGGGGCGATGCGACCAAGACTGGCGCTGGCAATGAAATGGGAGCCAACGATCGCTACAACGTCGCGATCGGGGCATTAAAGATTAATAATGTTTATTATCCGGCGCTGACCACCAGCAGCAGCGCCGCCGACGCATCGAAGCAATTCATCGCCGGCGACGCCGACGGCGATGGCATCGCCGATTCCGGGCTGGTTCGTCTGGGCACGCTGCCGGGGGCGGAATTCGCGGGAGTGACATTTTATTACGGCGTGCGCGTGATCGACGGGAACTCGGCGATTAACGCCTCCACCGCATGGACCAGCGGGAACGACGGCGTGGCGTCGAGCGGCTCTGCGCAAGCGGGTGTGGCCGGTGCGGCCGGTGCGACGCTCCGCAATAATCGCCTGACTCCGGCGAGCATCGGCCTGCGCGAGATGCTGTCCAATGCCGCCGACATGGATTTTCCAACACTGGCGAATGTAACGACGCTGAATTTGTATCGCTTCAATAGCGTCAGCCCGGACGTGGCGGCGGATTACAATCTCACCCCGAATCCGCCGCATGTTCCTTATGCTGATTATGATCCGGGCGACGCTACGTCATCGACCTCGCTGAAGGCGTATAACCGGAGCGATTTCAAATTCGGCAGTCAGCTCGATGCATTCTGGTCGCAATTGGGCAGCCGGCCGGATTTCCCGGGATATGTTGCCGGCCAGACGGTTGCTTCATCGGGGACTCGTTACCAGGCGCCGCCGGCGACGGACACGGTTTCGCTGGCGTATAAGTTTTGCCTGGCTGACCCAAATGCCAACTCGACGATCAATTCCACGAACCCCAGCAATGCTTATCTGACCGCTCCGTCCATCCTCGAACAGACGCTTCACACGGATCTGTACAGCTTCGGCGGCGCTGTCGGTGCGGTGAAGGTGCCGACGAAGCCTTACGATCCGCAGAATTACGCCACCTGGTACAACGAGAACTTTGCTTACACCTTGACGAACAATCCGCCGATGCCGCGCCGGGCGTTGATCGTGTCGCGGAATCCGGTGGTGAATTACGCCACGTCGCATACGCCGATTCCGAATGTGGCGGTGGAGTCCTATCAGCTCACCGTCAACCAAGGCGGCCAGGAATACATGACCCATCCGAACGTGGCGACGTCGGTCACATCGACGACTACGGAAACCTATGTCGATCGTGGCGCGTGGCAGCCGCTTACGGATTACAAGCAAGGCGATGTCGTCACCGCCAGCGAATACAAGACCCCATCAAGTGGCTCGACCAACGCGCACTCGTACGTCTGCGTGATCAGTCACACGTCCGCTTCGACCTTTACGCCGAGCACCAAATGGCGCGAGCAATCGTGGACGCTGGGGACGGCCAAGGCCAACGTCAACACGGCGACGTTCAACGAGATGTGGCGGGCGTACTGGAATGTGATGGTGAATGCGGGAAATACGCCGTTCGATCCGCCGACGGATCCGACAAACGGGAACGCGATTGCCACCCCTCCCGGCGTCGACGGCACCTATGCGTACATCGGCAACAAAATCGCCGGCGGGAACGACCCCTATCCGGCGATGACCCAGCATCCCTACCGGATGTTCCGCTCGGTCCTGCGCGGGCCGACAAACGCGAACTCCGATCCATACTTCTCCCCTTCGGACATGGTTCTGCTTCGCAGCGCTATCGCCGCTGCCAACGCCGAGCACATGCGCAATTTCAGCCAGAGCGGCAATATCAACGATACCATCGCAGTCCATACCATCGCGCTGAAGAACTCCACCCATTTTCCCACTAATTTAAAGGCCGACATTTACGCGACCGGAATTCAGCCGTTCATCACCGAGGTGTATGTCAATCAGGATGTTGAGACGGGCAACAATGCCTCAACCCCGGCCAGCCAGACCCCGGCCAACACGGACGGATATATCTCTATCGAGCTCTATAATCCGTTCAACTACGATATCAATCTGGATGGCTGGCAAATCATGCTGCACGACCGCGGCGCCACGACACTGACCCCGTGGGCCGCGAATTATACCGCCCCCGGAACCTCTCCGCCGGGAGCGGTGTTTGCATTTCAACCATTCACCGGCGGACACATTCTCAGAGCCCATGGCACAGTTGTGTTGGAGAACTTCGCCGCGGTAAACCCTACTCCGAATTCGGCTAACCATCGCCCTCCCGGATCGAATCTGCCGGCGAAAACGGACTTTACCCAGCCGGCAAACGCAACCTCGACAACGACGACATTCGTGACGGTCGGCGAGCTTTCTCAAGCGATTGGACACGAGCTGGTTTTGCTTCGCCCGCGCAATGGAACGATTGCCGGCAATCAATTGAATGTCAACGGAGTCGCAGAAGTTCCTGTGGATTCCTTCGATTTCAGCCGTTTCCAGCGCGGTAACGCAATGGTACGAACCGGCAGTCCCGCGGTCGCTTCTCAAACCAGCCCCGACGCGATCGCCTACGAGTATTACTATTGCCGCCCCGCCGGCATTGGATACGAAGGGCAGTCGGTTTATCCCGGCTACTACAACGGCACGACCGGCGCCGGCGTTCCACACCAGGAAGTCCTTTCCATCACATGGATCGCAAATCACATGATCCCCGATCCAATGGGCGGCACCAACAAAATCGAGGATCCCCAACTTGATCCCTGGACCAGCGGCGTTAGCGGCATCAAGGTCAACCCCCCCGCCCAACCTGGTTTGCAAGTATTGACTACCGGCGGAAATCCCGTCGATTTCACCGCCACCTTTGGATACGACATTGGTGGCCTCCCCGCGGGTTTCGCCAATACCAGTCACACCTCCACCAAGGTCTTCACCATCCAGCTCGGTGGCGTCGGCGCTGCCGCCGGCGGAGCCTACTCCGGCTTTGGCGGGCCCAACGGAATCATTGCTGGCAACGGCAACCAAGCCCCCTTCGGCAACTTCATGCGCGAAGCCGACCTCCTCCAAATTCCCTTCATCGGCGCATACACGATCTATGACGGCTCCGTGGCGACCCTCCCCGCAACAACCACGCAGAGCGCCGGGCTGTATGAGATCAACACCGTCTCCATGGATGCGGCGTTTGCCGATGACACCGATCCGAACGACGACAAGGAAGAAAATGTTGGGCGATTCTGCCCGATTGTTCCGGCGTATGCGATTCCCAGCGGCGGCACAACTACTACAGATATTCAGGAATTCGCCGGCAAGCCGATCAATATGCGCTATGGGTGGGCGTCGCGCCTCTTTGATTATCTGACCGTTCGCGGCAACCAGCATTTCCCCGATGTCAATCCGACTGCGTATTCCACCGTCGGGGGAATTGATCCGCAGCCGGTGCCACATTCCACCGGCACGGCCAAGACCAATCCGATGATCCAGGGTAATGAGCCGCCGGTGATTGAGGGCTTGATCAACATCAACACCGCGCCGGTTGAAGTGCTGCGATGGATTCCGTGGGTGCCGATGGACAGCAAGGACACCGTCACCACCGACCCGCAGTACATCTCCAACGCCCAGGCCGCTAACTACGCGATTGCCCAGGCGATTGTCGCGTACCGCGACGGGACGTATGGCACCGACCCTGCCGGGACTCTGGACCATATGGGACTCGACGGCAAGCGCCGGTTCTTCCACAACATCTTCGAACTCAACAAGGTACTCGCGATCAGCGGCACGGCGCCGTCAACCGTAACGCAAAGTTTCCGCATGAATAACTTCTACCCGACGGGGATTACCGCACCGTCATGGGGAACCGAAAGCACGACGCCGGAAACCACTGCGTCATTCAACACTGCGGCGATTAAAACCCACGACAACGGCGACTTCTCCCCGACCACGGCCGCGAACTTCAACGCGCCGTTCGGCACGAACGAAGCGGCCACCGATGGCGTCGTCAACGATTTCGAATCGCAGTTCCTCCAGCTTTCGGCCGTCTCAAACCTCATCACGACGCGCTCCGATACCTTTACGGTGTACGTCGTGATCGAAGGGTGGACCAACATCGGCACCCCGCAGGCCGCCCGCGTCTCGCAGCGCCGCGTGGCGTTCTTGGTGGATCGTACGGGAGTCACATCTCCCAATAATCGCAATATCAGGGTGACGCCGATTTCGACGAATTGAAGCCGCATCGAGGAGAATGCGAGCCGCCAACGCGCGAGTGCAAATGGCAAGTTCATAAAGTTTCTGCGTTTCCGATCTGATTTCCCGTTTGCACGGCTTTGCACGACCTGATTTTTAACGTTTACCTCTCGGGTGTACTCGTCCGCACTGCGCGCCGATGGGTGGGCGGCGCGCGGGTCAACGTTGGCCTTGCGCAAATCGAGGTCTGCCTCACATGTGAGAGTGCCGGCGGCGCGCGCGGATGAGTCAGCCGCGCGCGAGAGCGATTTGTTGGCGCGAGGGGCGGACGTTCGCTCGCGCCCTGCGCACAGTTGCTGGCTCAGTGCATAGGTGTCATCCGCGCGAGTGAAGTACTTATTCCCAAGATTGCCGCATCGATCCTCAAGACTGCCGATGTGACCCACGAAATGCCGGCGATCCGTCGTGTGGGCTAAGCGCCGAACCGGGCGAGTCGCGTGGGTCATTCCACCTTGTCCCCGTTTACCTGAGGGAACTTGGCCCACTGGTCGGCCGTGAGATAGCCGGCGGGGTCGTACCATTTTGGAAAGACGTAGAAGACAAGGGTCGGATTGCGACCGCGCGGTGCTGGCCAGATGTTATTACTGATTTCGGCGAAGCTGGTCAGGTCATTGCCCATCACAAACACCGCGGCGTCCTGGTTGTCGCCGGTGGTCCAGTTGCGGGCGATGTAGGTATTTCCTTTCAGCGTCACCGTGCCCGCCGGCGCGCCGGGATGGAGCATCAGGAAGATGCCGTCGCGGGACTCGTTGGTCGCGGTGTTGCGGAGGATCTGGATGTTGGAAATGTTCCGATCGGGGTAGACCGGCCGGCCGTCGGGGAGTTTCGTGTCATCGGTGGCGGTGACGATGATCGTCGGAAAGAGGTCCAGGCGGATGGTGTTGTCGCGGATGGCGACATCGTGCGCGCCGGGGTGGATGTTGATGTTGCCGTTGATCAGGTTGTTGTGTTCGACGACGACGTTGCGCGCTTCGCCGTGCGGGTCTTTCGAGCCGTCGACGCCTTCGAGTGGTCCGACGCCCAGGCCATTGCGCAGGGTGTTCTCGGCCGCGTAGACGAATGAGCATTTCTGCAGGACGAGCGTGCCTTTGCCAATGTCGGAAGGATCGCCGGCATCGGTGCGGGAGATGTTGTTGAAGTCGTTGCCGTTGATCAGGACATGGTCCGCGCCGCCGAGGCGGACGATATGTTCGCGCGTTGAATTCCCGGCCGAGCATCCGAGAACAACCAGTTGCTTTCCCGCGCCCCACATCAAATAGCCGCGCAGGCTGGTGATGTCGGGGACAACGCAATCCTGGAGCAATACGCCGCGCGGCAGCGCCTCGCAGTTGGTGGCGTCGCAGACGTTCAGGAAGGTCAGGTGATCCATCGCGATGTTGGTTCCGCCGACGCGAATGGCACGCGGCGCGCCATCTTTGTTCCAGTTGCCCGGCGTGGTGCTCTCGAACGCGATATCGCGGATCACGACATCGTTCGCCGTCGCAGTGGTAGAGATCAGATCATTCACCGTGCTCGCGCCGCGCAAGATCGGCGCGGCACCTGTGCCATACGCGCCGATCACGACGTTGCGTTTGTCGATAGTGAGGGTCTTCTCGACATCAAACACATCGCCACGGTGCAAAAACAGCATGGTCCCATCGCCGACGAGAGACATGGCTCGAGCGAAAGTTTTGACCGCATTTCCCTCAGCCAAGCCGGTGTGACTGTCCGATCCTTGCGCCGAAATAAAGACCATCCGCCGTCGATCAGCGGCGATAAATATCTTTTTAGTAAAGGTTTTATCTCCACTGTCGGAGATTTCTTTGAGGGTGATGGTGTACTCGCCGGCGCGGGTATAGAGGTGGGCCGCATTGAAGCCGGCCAGGCTGTTGTGCGCGCCCTGCGGATCGCCGAAATCCCACAATAGCCGGGTGTTTAGCGCATCTTTTGGGTCGATCTTAGCACTGACATGGATCGCGCACGGCGCCATGCCCTGGCTCAGAATCAGATCGAACCCATCTCCTGCGCGGGCGGTTGCGGACAAGAGGAGTAACGCGACCAACGTCCATTGCATCGAAGTGTCATGTTATTGGCCGGGCCGCGCTGCGCGATCCGGCAAATCGATGAAATGGAGCACTGGAATATTGAGGGTTTGGTAAAAAATGGATTTTCAGTGCTTTCCACGCCGATTTCTGTCAGAGTATTCTATGTCACATCGGGAAGGATAATCCGATCGTACAGCATATGACGCCTATGCCGGCGTAGGTGGGATGCGGCAGAGGCAGCGAACAAGGAGGTACGTATGGTGTGACGTGATCGAGATGCTCGCAGCATTCGCTGTGCGCGATACTCGCGAAATTTTTTCGCGATACGCGTGATCCACTTCGCGATTTTCGCGATAGCGACCGTCTGCTAGAGCTCACGGTCCAAGGAAACCAGGTTTCTTTCCAAGTTGTAATATCGAAGCTGTTTGAATTTGTTTTTCACAATCCATTTTTTTCTTTCACTTCAAAAATGGGAGGCATGTCCTCCCGAACACCAGGAGATTCTCCAATGACCAAGTCCACGAAGATGATTATCGCCGCCGCCGCCATGACCGGTCTGCTCGCCGGCGCCACCGCCGTCAAAGCCTCGACCATCAGCACCTCCAAGACGATGAAGCTGAGCAAGGCCACGACGTACGGCGTGAAGGCCGTCACGCTCGATGACGACAAGCATGAATGCAAGGGAAAGAATGACTGCAAGGGCAAGGGCGGTTGTAAGACCGACAGCCATGAATGCAAAGGAAAGAACGACTGCAAGGGCAAGGGCGGCTGCAAGACCGAAAAGCTGACCCAGGCCGTCTACGGCCAGAAGGCCGTCGCGCTCGATGACGACAAGCATGAATGCAAAGGCAAGAATGACTGCAAGGGCAAAGGCGGTTGCAAGACCGACAGCCACGAATGCAAAGGCAAGAACGACTGCAAGGGCAAAGGCGGTTGCAAGACCGACAAGCTGGCCTAATTGCTTGCCGCTTCTGATGTAAATCACCGCCGGGGTCCGGACATCTGTCCGGACCCCGGCGTTCTTCCGTATATCCATTGAGAATGCACCACCCGCGAATGAGTACATTCGCTCGAGACGCAGAGACACAGAGAACAGAACACAGAGAAGAGAAATTCCTCTGTGGTTGTGTCTCTGTGTCTCGAGCTCGGTACCCCGAGCGGGTGGCACATTCCGTTCGTCCGGTATAATGTTTGGTGAGGAGTCCGGATGCCCGCAAATCGCTTTAATGGTTACACCGAGCTCGGGATTGGGATCGGGTTGCGCGTGCCGCATTACGATCACATCCTGTCGAAAAAGCCGACGGTCGATTGGTTCGAGATTATCTCCGAGAATTACATGCTAGATGCGGGTCGGCCGCTGCATGTACTGGATCAAATTCTCGAGCAGTACAAAGTCATCCAGCACGGCGTATCGCTTTACTTCGGCTCAACCGACAAGATAGACCGCGAGCAGCTCAAAAAGCTCAAGACGCTCACGAAGCGCACGAAGACGCCGTTTTTGTCAGATCATCTGTGCTGGGGGAGCGTGGATGGGCAGTTGACGCATGATCTGCTGCCGATGCCGTACACCTTCGCGGCCGCGAAGAATTGCGCCCGGCGCATTAAGGAAGTGCAGGATTTTCTCGAACTTCCGATCATCGTCGAAAACGTCAGCAGCTACGCGGAGTTTCACGCGTCGGAGATGACCGAGTGGGAATTCCTCACCGAAGTTGTCGAGCGGGCCGACTGCGGGATTCTGCTGGACGTGAACAACATTTACGTTTCATCGCAGAATCACAGTTTCAATCCGTACGATTATCTGAACGGCGTCCCGCACGGGCGCGTCGGGCAGATTCACATCGCCGGGCACTCGAAATTTGAGAAATACATTTTGGATACGCACGATCACGCCCCGCTGCCGGAGGTGTGGAAGATGTATGCGCACGCCACCAAGTTGTGCGGGCCAACATCGACACTGCTGGAGTGGGACGCGAGCATTCCGTCATTCAAGGAAGTACACGGGGAAGCATTGAAGGCGAGGAAATTCCGTGAGCAAGTCAGTTCTGCTAAGCAGGAAGCCCCGCGGCAAAACGTCCGGCGCGAAGTCGTCAGCCTCTAAGCGTGTTAGTCGTTCGCAGACCCACGCCGAGCTAGCGCAACTTCAGCGCGACATGGGCGCGGCCATCTTCCGTTCGCTGACCCCCGACGAGCGCATGCAGAAGAAGTGGACCGACGGCCGATCGACCGATGAATTCGTCTCCCGATTCATTAAACCCAACGACCGCCTGACCAGCTTCGAGCGCATCGAGATTTACAACCGGCAATACTGGTTCCGGCTGATCGATCTGGTCTTCGAGGATTTCCCGGGCCTGCGCGCCATCCTCGGCGACGTGAAATTCGGCAAACTCGCGCGGGCCTACCTGGGCAAGTACCCATCGCGCTCCTATTCGCTGCGCAACCTCACGTTGCGCATGGCGCAGTTCCTGGAAGAAGAACCTAAATGGGCCGGCGCTCGTGCGGGCATTGCGATTGAGATGGCCCGCTTCGAGATCGCACAAATCGAAGCCTTCGACACCGTGGGCAAACCGCCGCTCAAAGCCATTGACCTCGCCGGCCGCTCGCCGTCACGGGTTAAACTGGCGTTGCAGCCTTACATCACCGTTCTTGAAATGAACTACCCCTTGGACGACTTCGTCCTGGCGATTAAGAGAAACGCCTTGCGGGCCGACGCCTCCAACGCCGTCGGCGAACTGGAAGAGCACGAAGGCAAACCGGTCAAACTGCCCAAGCGGCAGAAGACGTTCTTGGCCGTGCATCGCGCTGATCTGGACATCTACTACAAAAGACTGGACCCGGCCGGATATCACATTCTTTGCGCCCTGCGCGACGGTATGGACTTGGAAAGTGCCTGCGGCCATGCCATGGAGATGACTGGCAGTGACGCTTGGGCGGCTAACGTAGGCAAATGGTTCGAAATCTGGACTGGCTTGGGGTGGTTCTGCCGGCGTGCGCTGTAAATTGCATGGCGCAGAATTTTCGGGTCCGGTAACCTAAGTCACAGACTCTTATGACCGTTCATACTCTGGCCGATAAGAATAACGGGAATGTTCCCGCGCGCTGCGACTGCGCGCAAGTGGTTTTCATATAATGTCCCTTTCCCGTTTGTGGCAGAGTTCTGATGAGTGGTCCGGCCAAGAATCCCCTGAAATCGATCGCGTGGTTTGGCGAGCCCCGGCAGCAGAAAGTGCATGCCGGCATGCTGTCATTGCTCGGTCAATACGCAGTCAGCCTCGTCGCGGGGTGGGTTTTCTGGAAAGCGCAACACACCGTCACCGCCGAAGTCATCTGGCTGATCGGAACCATCCTGCTGATTGTCTGCACCGCCTGGCCAGTCGCGCGGAAGGGCATTGAACACGGCTTGGCCGTCGTCGGACGGATCGCGGGAACGGTGATAGGCGGACTGCTGCTTGGGATTCTGTATCTGTTTGCGTTCACACCATCGCGAATTGGCAGGCGACTTACCGGGGTTGACGAGCTGCATCTGCGCGATGGTTGGCGCACGAGTTTTTGGTTGGCGTGCGATCTGGATGCGCACAAGGTGCGTTACGTGTCGTCGATGTTCGCAACGGAAGTGCCGGTTCATCGCGGGAGACCGCTGCTGAGCATCGCCGTGGCGATTGTGGGGCTGGTGGTGATTTCGGAGGGGGTGCTTCGGATCATGCATTATGGAGAGCCGGTGACGTATGTTGCCGATCCGGTGGTGGGGTATTACCCGAAACCGAATACGGAGGTCCGGCGTTCGGGGGGGATTATCCATATCAATCAGTATGGGATGCGATCGAACGACATCGACGCGAAGAAAGCGCCGGGGGTTTTCAGGATTTTGCTGATTGGGGATTCGACGCTTTATGGGGGGTCTTACGTCGATCAGAAGGATTTGTATTCGAGCCGTCTTGAGCAACAATTGAATGTGCGGGCGGGGGGAAAAGTCGAAATCTTGGCGATGGGGACGAATGGGTGGGGGCCGTTTCATGAGCGCGGGTATGTTTCGAAATTCGGGACGTTTGATGCGGATATCGCGTTTATCAATCTTCCGATTGACGATGTGAATCGGCCGCTTTATGGCCTGGTGGATGTTCCGTTTTTTGCGGAGCAGAACCCGCCGAGGCTGGCGCTGGAAGAAGTGGTGAATCACTTCATCTGGCGATACCGGGCCGACCATGCTGGATTGACGCCGAAATGGGAGGCTGAGCAGTCGGAGATTGGGATCAGGGAATATGGAAAACTGGTAGATGATCTGAAGCAGCGAGGCTGCGAAGTGATGCTGGCCGTGCTGCCCACGCGCGGTCCTGGGTTTGGCGGGGATGAATATCCACTCGACAGCCAGTGGCGCGCCAAACTGGAAAAGACCGTCATTGAACATGGCGCTAAGCCATACTTTGCGAAGGGTTGGTTTAAGGGCAAAGGGAAGGCGGACCAGATCTACCACGATGACGTTCACCTGATGCCGCGCGGGCATCATGCTTATGCGAATTTCCTGGAGAAGCGCATTGTCGAAGACAGTCCACAGTTCCGCGAGTTTCTTGCCAAGCACGAAGCGGTCGCCAAGGGGGACAAGTGAATATTCTTGGCGTCAGCGCGCTTTATCATGACAGCGGGGCCTGCCTCGTGCAGGACGGCAATATCGTCGCGGCGGCGCAGGAAGAACGATTTACGCGCAAGAAGCACGACGCAGGGATTCCGACGAACGCGATGGCGTATTGCCTTCAGCAGGGGAACGTCCGCAACGGCGATCTGGACATGGTGATGTTTTATGACAAGCCAATCACCAAATTCACACGGCTGCTGACGACGTATTCGGAAGTGGCGCCGACGGGGCTGGGGGTTTTTCTCAAGGCGGTTCCGGCTTGGCTGAAGGATAAGGCGTGGGTGGGGATGAAGATTGAAAAGGCGCTGCGCGAGATGGGGGTGAAGCCGAAGAAGGTAGAGTTTGCGGAGCATCATGTTTCGCACGCGGCCAGCGCGTTTTATCCGTCGCCATTTCAAGAGGCGGCGGTGATTACTGTAGACGGCGTGGGCGAATGGACGACGACGTCGGTCGGCGTTGGGGAAGGCAATAGCGTCAAACTTCTGCTGGAGCAGCGATTTCCGCATTCGCTGGGATTGCTCTACAGCGCGTTCACGTATTTCACGGGGTTTAAGGTCAATTCCGGCGAGTACAAATTGATGGGACTCGCGCCGTATGGCGAGCCGAAGTATGTCGATCTGATCAAGGACAAACTCATCACGATTCGCGAAGACGGGTCATTTCATCTGGACATGAGCTATTTCGGGTATCTGACCGAATTGCGGATGACGAACGAAAAGTTTGCGAATCTGTTTGGCGGGCCGGCGCGGAATCCGGAGACGCCGATCACGCAGCGCGAGATGGACATGGCGCGCTCGGTACAGGTCGTAACTGAAGAAATCATGGCCAAGATGGCGCGATACGCCCGGGCGATGACGGGGAAGCGGAATCTTTGTCTGGCGGGCGGCGTGGCGTTGAACTGCGTGGCCAATGGGAAGCTCGTTCGCGATGGACTGTTTGAAAATATCTGGGTGCAGCCGGCCGCGGGTGATGCGGGCGGGGCGCTGGGGGCGGCCCTGTATGCCTGGTATCGCGTGCTGGGGAATGAGCGGAAGGCGGATGATCGGCGCGATTTCATGCATGGGTCGCTGCTGGGGCCGTCGTTTACGCGGGAGCAGATTAAATCGTTTCTCGATGCGAACAATCTTCCGTATCGCGAAATGCCGGATGGTGAGCGGAACACGTACATCGCAGAAAATCTTGCGAAAGAGAAGGTTGTCGGACTGTTGCAGGGGCGGATGGAATTTGGGCCGCGCGCGCTGGGGGGGCGGTCGATCCTGGCGGATGCGCGGAGTACAAAGATGCAGTCGTATCTCAACCTCGCGACGAAATTTCGGGAGAGTTTCCGGCCGTTCGCGCCAATCGTGCTGAAGGAAGATGCGGCGGAGTATTTCGAAGTTGTGCGCGAATCTCCTTACATGCTGATGGTGGATCACGTGCGCGAGAGCCGATGCATTGGGAGGAACGAGGCGCGGCCGGCGAATGGGAATGTTTCGCTGAAGGATTGGGTGAATAGGCCGCGATCGGATGTGCCGGCGATTACGCACGTGGATTACTCGGCGCGGATTCAGACGGTGGATGAAGAGCGCAATCCGCGGCTGCATGCGCTGCTGCGGGAGTTTAAGCGAATTACCGGTTATGGGATTCTGGTGAACACGAGTTTCAATGTGCGGAGCGAGCCGATCGTGTGTACCCCGGAAGATGCGTATCGCTGCTTCATGCGGACGGGGATCGATATTCTTGTGCTGGATAATTTCGTGCTGGACAAGAGCGCGCAGCCGGAGTGGAAAGAAGACGCGAACTGGCAGGCCGAGTTTGGGATGGATTGAGGACGGTTATGCTGTTTATCCGCTGGTTTTTTCGCATGGTGTGGGACATCGTCCTGTTCGGGGTGGTGAACAAGTCGTATGCGCTGAGTTTTGTGCTGCTCACGCTGCTAGTGATTGCGATTACGATTGTCGCGGCGCAGATTGCGGCACCGTTTATTTATACGCTGTTTTGAAAGAATGATTCACCGCCCGCTGCGCTAGAGACGCAGAGAGCGCAGAGACCAACACGTCTCCACGGACGAATCAGCTATCCATCCTTTGATAAAGAGATGTTTTGTTGAGCCGCCTCGAATATTGAACGAGTCTCTGCGCTCTCTGCGTCTCTAGCGCAGCGGGCGGTGAATCTCTTATTGAACCGCTTTGACGATTTGCGCGGCGCCAAGTCCGAGGTAGTCGAGGACGTCCTGGGGTTCGCGTCCGGATTTGGGGATTTGGCGGACGTAGATGGGTTGGAGGCGGATGTCGTCGCCGGCGATTGCGATGGCTGATGCGATTTCGGATTCCAGACCACCGGCGTAGTTGTCTTCGACGGTGACAATCTTTCCTCCGCTGCGGGCGGCGATTTCGAGGATCTTGTCCGTCTGGAGCGGCATCGAATACGCATCGATCACGGTCGCCTTGCGCCCTGACTTCGCGAGTTCGTCGGCGGCTTTCAGGCATTCGTGGACCATGTAGCCGGCAGTGACGAAGGTGAGATCGGAGCCTTCGCGGAGGACTTTGAAACCGCCGACTTCGAACTGTTCTTCGGGTTTGTAGAGGGTTTTAGTTTCGGCGCGGAGGGTGCGGAGGTAGCCGCAGCCTTTAAAGTTGGCCATGAGGACGGTGCAGGCATAGGCGCTGACGGCGTCGGCGGGGAAGAAATAGCGGACAGCGGTTTCGCCGTAGTAGTTCTTCACGTGGGCGAAAGAGCGGAAGAAGGCGGCGTCGGGAAGGGACATCTGGGATGGGCCGTCGGCGGCGAGAGTGACGCCGGCGTGAGAGCCGACGATTTTGAAATTCGCGCCGCTGTTGATGGCCATCTCGATCTGGTCATAGGCGCGGACGACAAACTTCGCGAAGGTGGACGCGAAGGGGATTTTGCCGGTGGCGGCGACGCCGGCGGCGACGGAGTACATGTTCTGCTCGGCGATTTTGCATTCGAGGTATTGCTCGGGGAATTTCTTGGCGAACCACTCGGCGTGGGTGGAGTTCTTCACATCGGCGTCGAGGCCGACGATGCGCTTGTCGGCCGCGCCGAGAGCGACGAGGGCTGCGCCGTAGGCTTTGCGCGGGGCGAGGGGTTTGCCGGCCGTGAAATCTTTATCGATGCCGACCATGGCGAGGCCTTCGAGGAAGGCGGCGGGCTTGATCGCACCGGCGGGTTTGGCTTCGGGGGCGGCCTTCGGCGGGGTGATCTTCAGTTCGCCGTCAGCTTTATGACCGAGGATTCCCAATTCTTTCGCGGTGTCGTCGAGTTCTTTGAAGAGTTCGGGGAGTTTGTCTTTTTTGACCGGCGTGCCGTGCTTCCCCATGCCTTGCTCCATCGCAGCGCCCCAGCCTTTGACGGTTTTGGCAACGATGGCGAGAGGGCGCGGGCCGTTTTTGACGACGTTGAGCTCGGATAACGCGTTGGAAATATCGCGCGGATCATGGCCGTCGACGATGCGGACGATGCAACCGTAGGCCTTCAGTTTGTCGGCAATGCCTTGATAGGACTGCTGCGGGGAAACCCAGTCGCTTTGGGCCAGTTCATTGCAGTTGAAGATGGGGACGACGTTGGTCAGGGAGTGATCGACGATGAAATCGACGGCCTCCCAGATTTGGCCTTCGCGGGCTTCGCCGTCGCCGATGATGCAGTAGATATTGCGGTCGGTTTTGTCCATCCGGGCGGCGGCACCGAGGCCGGCGGCGACGGACAAGCCTTGGCCAAGCGAGCCGGTGGCGGCGTCGAAGAAATGAATGCCCAGGCCGGGGTTGGGATGGCCGTCGACGGGGGATTCGATGGCGCGGAGGGCCAGGGCATCCTGCTTGGTCATGGGGCGGGACTCGGCTTTGGATTTGCCGATGGCCGCGCCGCAGTCGGCGAGGGCGGCATAGACAATCGGGACAGCGTGGCCTTCGGACAGGACCAGGCGGTCGTTGTTGGGGTTCCAGGGGTCTTTCGGGTCCCACCGCATCTGCTGATACATCAGCACAGCGATCAGGTGAGCGAGCGACAGAGCGGTAGAAGGATGCCCCGAACCGGCGGCGGTGGTCATCTCGACGGAGAGTTTTCCGATTTCGATAGCTTTTGCATTGATGGCAGTGGTGAAGCTCATAATCTGGTCCGGATAGAGGTCAAAAAAACTCGCTCACAAAAAGTTGTGACGAGTCCGGAAAGAATAGATTAGCGCGACGCTTCTGGCAATCGGTCTTATCGAAGCATTGAAGCACTTCATATAGCCGCGAGGCTACGCGTCGCGCGCCTTCGGATCATCGCGCAAAAATTTCCTTTTGCAAAACGCCTTGATCCGACTTAACCTTTCTGCCGCCTTACGGTTGAGGCATTGCACATCGGTCATGGTTTGAAAAATTTGTTTGCGTCCAGACGACGTCTCTGAGCCTCACTTTCGCGACAGAAAGGTCCGCCGTGATTGTTCAGGAATTGAACGCGATTCAGGCCCGCTTCGGATATATCCCTCAGAAAGAGCTGTACGATCTGGCCGAGCGCATCAAAGTGCCGGTCTACGAATTGCACGGCGTTGCCAGCTTTTATCCGTTCTACCGGTTGAAGCCGCCTCCGAAGGCAACGGTACATGTCTGCTCGGATATTTCGTGTCACATGGGCGGCGCGCAGCGGCTGAAAGACGCCTGCGACAACATTGCTCGCGCGAGCGAGAATGTTGAAGTGAAATCGTGCTCATGTCTGGGGCAATGCGACAGTGCGCCAGCGGTCATGATTAATGATTCTCCCTACGGCGGGAAGCCACAGGAAGAGATTCTGGAACTGGTGCGCAGCGTTCTCAAAGGCGAGCAGCTCGAACATCAGCATTTCCATTCGCCCAAAGGCCCGTTCAAGACGGACCCGTACCCCCACCCCTCCGACCGATATGGCGCGCTCCGCGCCCTGGTGCAGAACAATGACTACGCGAATGTTCCGCCGAAATTGAAGGCGGCCAATCTGAAGGGGATGGGCGGCGCGGGATTCCCAACCTGGATGAAATGGGACGGCGTCGCAAAATCTTCCAGTGCTGACAAATACATTGTCTGCAATGCGGATGAATCGGAAGTGGGCACATTCAAAGATCGCGAGATCATGAAGAATCTGCCGTATCTTCTGGTTGAGGCGATGACGATCGCCGGGCTGGTGACCGGGGCCAAGCGCGGGTTTATCTATTGCCGGCACGAGTACCACGAGCAGATTCATATCTGCGAAGAGGAGATCAAGCGGGCGAGGGCGCTGGGGTTGCTCGGGAAGAACATCCTTGGATCAGGAAAGGATTTTGAGCTGGAGGTGTTCGTCTCGCCGGGCGGGTATGTGCAGGGTGAAGAGACGGCACTGATGGAAGCGATTGAAGGCCATCGCGGGCAGCCACGGAATAAGCCGGTGGACGTGGGGCTGATGAAAGGTGCGCCGGCGTTTAATGGTCTGTGGGGTAAGCCGACTGTTATTAATAATGTCGAAACCTTTTGCTATGTGCCACTGATCCTGACTCAGGGCGCGGATGCCTACAAAGGGATGGGCGTGAATGGGTGTGAAGGGTTGAAGTGGATTGGGGTTTCCGGGGATGTAGTGAACCCGGGCGTCTTTGAAGTGCCGATGGGGACCACCTATGAGTACGCCATCATGACGCTCGCTGGGGGAATCAAAGGCGGCAAGAAGATGAAGGGCTTTGCCCCTTCCGGCCCGTCATTCGGTTTGTTACCGGCATCGATGATCAACCTCAAGATGGATTGGAATACGGTGGTTGATCCGGTGGGGAAAATCCTTGGCTCCGGAGCTGTCGTAGCTGTTGCTGAAGGACGCTGCATGCTCGATCTGGCGCTCAACTTCACTCGCTTTTACCGCAATGAATCATGCGGAAAGTGTGTGCCTTGCCGGGTAGGGTCGCAGAAGATGGTTGACCTGATTTATGGCCTGACGCAGGGGACGGCGACGGAAGAAGACATCGCCGCGGTGCCGCGATTGTCGGACACGATGGTGCTGACGAGCATCTGCGGGCTTGGGCAGGTTGTGCCTTCGCCGATCAAATCATTGCTGGCGTTCTTCAAGGATGAGATTGAAGCGCACACGAAGAACAAGAAGTGTCCGGCCGGCGTGTGTAAACAGAATTACGACAACATCCCGGCAACCGGCGCAAAGGTGAACGTCGGCAACCTGAATACGCGGCTGGGTGACGGGGCGCCGATGGGCGCAGGAGGCGCGGGGATGTCGGATGATCACTCGGCCGGGATGGGCACCCATCCGGCCGATGGCAACGGGAGGACGAAGTAATGAGTGCAGCCCCTTCAGCTCCCGCGAAACCCAAGATGGTCACCTGCACCATCGACGGCAAATCGGTCACCGTCCCCGAAGGCACGACGATTTTCGACGCCGCGGCAACGGTTGGCATCAATGTTCCCGTCCTCTGCCACAAGCCGCCACTGCCGCAGGTTGGCGTTTGCCGGGTTTGTGCGTGCGAAGTGCGGAATAAGGATAAGGACGGGAAAGTCGGTCCGCCGGAACGCGTGTATGCGGCGGCGTGCATGCGCACGTGCTCGGACAATATGGTTGTCACGACCACCGGCGAAAAGCGCGTTGATGACGCCCGCAAGACCATTGTCGAATTGCTGCTGTCTGAGCACCCGCAACCGTGCGAACGCCACAAGGAATACCACGACTGCGAACTCGAAGTCCTGGCCGAGAAGCTCGGCATCACCAAGCCGGTGTTTACCCCTCGCGCCTATTCCAAAGGCACCGACCTTTCGAACCCAACCATCGCCATCGACCACTCTGCCTGTATCCTTTGTGACCGTTGTGTCCGGGCGTGCGCAAGTGTCGAAAATGACGTTATTGGCCGAATGGGCAAAGGCTCCCTCGCCTCGATCAGCTTTGATGACAACAAGCCCATGGGGGAAAGCTCCTGCGTCTCCTGCGGCGAATGCATGATCAGCTGCCCGACGGGCGCGATCACGTATGCGGCAGGCGTCACGCCAAAGCTGCCTACCGGCACGCCGCTGAAAGTCGAAGAGCTGAAGCAGATTCCGATGTTCTCGCGGATCAGCTCGAACTTCCTGGCGCGATCGGAAGGCGCGGTCGTGCGGCGGGTGCTCAAGAAAGGCGACATCCTCTGCCGCCAAGGGGAATTCGGCTCGACCGCTTACTACATCGAATCCGGCAAAATCGACATCTACCTCGAAACGGACCTCTCGCACGTCAAAACCAAGTCCAACAACGGCCTGTTCAACCGGATGAAGTCTTTCCTTCTCCCGCGCGAAGAGGACAACCGCGAAGAAGAGCGCAACCAGCACTTCATCCCCATCGACGCCAGTGTCGATCTGCCGTGGAGCAAGCCGCTGGCCCAGGTCGGCCAAGGCGAAATCATCGGCGAAGCCGCCTGCCTCAACTTCCAGCCGCGCAGCGCCACCTGCCGTGCCGCTGAGGACACCGTCGTCCTGGAAATGCTCCGCAATGCTTTCGATATCCTCCGCCGCAACCGGCAATTCAAGGCGGAGATGGAGCAGAAGTACCGCCAGCGGGCGCTGGAAAATCATCTGCGCAGCGTCAGCGTCTTCCGCGATCTGCCGGCCGACTTCATCGACTATCTGCGCGATCGCGTGCAGCTTGTCAGCTTTGGGCCGGGGGAAGTGATTTGCCGGCAGCATGACCCAGCCGACGCATTTTATCTGGTCCGCATGGGGCATGTGAAAGTGTTCGAGACGTATGCGGATGGCCAGACCATCGTGCTGAGCTATTTGTCGCGCTCACAATACTTCGGGGAAATGGGCCTGCTCGGCGGCGGCGAACGCACGGCAAGTTGCACGGCGCTAGACCACGTCGAACTCGTCAAGGTTTCCAAGGAAGACTTCGAAGAAATGATGAAGCGCTTCCCGACGATCAAAGAGAAGCTGCAAGCCGTCGCCGAAGAACGGGCCGGGGCAAATCGCAACCGCAGCTCGATGCTCAAGACCGTCGCCCTGCCGCAATACATTGATCAAGGCCTCTATCAGGCACAATCGCTGCTCATCCTCGATCTGGAAAAATGCACGCGCTGCGACGAATGCGTCCGGGCGTGCGCCCAGGCCCACGACGGCGTCTCGCGTCTCATCCGTGAAGGGTTGCGTTACGACAAATATCTCGTCACGACGAGCTGCCGAAGCTGCCGCGATCCGTATTGCATGGTCGGGTGCCCGGTGGGTTCGATCCGTCGCAAGAACGACCTCGAAATCATCATCGAAGACCACTGCATCGGCTGCGGCCGCTGCGCCGAGCAATGCCCCTATGGCAACATCAACATGCACCCCTTCGAGGTGACAATCAAAGACCACCACACCGGCCAGACCCACAAGGAAGAACGCCGCAAGGCGGCGGTGTGCGATCTTTGCACCGATCAATGCCTTGATGAAGACGCCGATCCGAGTTGTGTTTATGCGTGCCCGCACGATGCGGCCCACCGCGTCGACGGGAAGAAGTTCTTCGAAGAACAGTTACTCGGCGAACCTATTTCCGGAGAACCGGCGAAGATCTGATTGTCTTTTTTACTGAGCCCTGAGTCCCGAGCCCTGAGCGCTGACCTATGCTCATCGACCGCCAAGCCAAACCGTGGATCATTACCGCCGCGACGATCTTTGTTGCGGCGACGATTGCGTATGTTCCGTATCACATGTCGCAGCCGAATGGACCGTCCGGTTCGACGGTCCTGGGGCTGACTTACGGCATCGTCGGCACGCTGATGATCTTTTTTGCGATGGCGCTGACGCCGCGCAAAAAGGTGCGGACCATGCGCATCGGCCGCGCTTATCACTGGATGCAGGGGCATGTGTGGTTTGGTTTGCTGAGTTTCCCGATCATCCTGTATCACGCCGGGTTCCGCGCGCATCTGTGGGGCGGGATCATGACTTGGTCGCTGATGATCCTGTTCATCGGAATCGAGGTTTCGGGCATTGTCGGGTTGATGCTGCAGCAGGTTATCCCGAGCAAACTGCTCCGCGATGTCCCCTTCGAAACCATCTTCGAACAGATCGAGCACGTCTGCGGGATTCTACGGAACGAAGCCAATGAAAAGATCACGGCGCTGACGACGCGAAAAGTCGAGCAGGCGTTCGACCTTGAGGCGATCCCCGCCGGGGGGACGGCGGTGATGGCCACGGTTACGCCAGGCTCGCGCACGCTGGCGGATTTTTATCACAAGGAAATCGTTCCGTTCCTGGCCGATCATCCCAACACGTCCGGGCAACTCGGCAAGTTCAATACGACGACGCTGGCCTTTGACCGACTTCGGTCGCATCTGCCAGTCGAATTGCATGAAACGGCCGACGATCTGCAAAGCATCGTCGAAGAACGAAGAAATTTGATCCGACAAAAACATTTGCACCGCTGGCTGCACGGGTGGCTGTACATTCACATCCCGATGTCGGCGGCCATGCTGGTATTGATTGTTGTTCATATCGTGTACGCGCTGCGATACGTTTGGTAACCGAATCGTTGCTATGGAATCAAAGGATTGAGTCATTGAATCATCGGACCGTTGAATCATTGAAAGGCGATCGATCGCTGTCTTAACAATGACTCAATAATCCGATGATTCAATGACTCAATTTGGGAAATAGGACTTCATCGAAAGGACTCTGCCATGTCTACCGTCGCCACCACGAACCCAATCGAAGCCAAGGCTGTGAATGCCATCCGCTGTCTCGCCATGGACGGCGTGCAGGCGGCCAACTCCGGTCACCCCGGAACGCCGATGGCCATGGCGCCTGTCGCGTATCAGCTTTGGAACAATCACCTCAACTTCGATCCCAATGATCCGATCTGGCCGAATCGCGATCGCTTTGTGCTGTCGATGGGCCATGCGTCAATGCTGATCTATTCGATGCTGCATCTGACTGGTGTGAAATCGGTCAGCTCCAAATACGAAGTGGGCGGCGAGCCGACCGTCAAACTGGACGACATCAAGAAATTCCGCCAGCTCGATTCCAAGTGCCCGGGGCATCCGGAATATCGCTGGACGTCGGGGATTGAAACGACGACGGGGCCGCTGGGTCAGGGGTTTGCGACGAGTGTCGGCATGGCGATGGCCGCGAAGTGGCTGGGCGGGCGCTATAACAAGCCCAACTTTGAAATGTACAATTACTCCGTCTACGCCCTTGGCGGTGACGGCTGCATGCAGGAAGGCGCGGCGTCGGAAGCGGCATCGCTGGCTGGGCACCTGCAGCTCGATAACCTGTGCTGGATTTACGACAACAATCAAATCTCCATCGAAGGCAATACCAAGTGGAGCTTCAGCGAAGACGTCGCAACCCGTTTCATCGCCTACGGCTGGAACGTCATCCGCGTCGGCGATGCGAATGATCTGGCGATGCTGAAGCGCGCCTTCGATACATTCAAGAAAACGAAAGGCCGCCCGACGCTGATCATCGTCGATTCGCATATCGCTTATGGCGCGCCGACGCTCGAAGGCTCGCACAAGGCCCACGGTGCTCCGCTGGGCGATGTGGAAATTGAGGGCGCCAAAGCGTTCTACGGCTTCCCGCCGAAGGAAAAATTCCACGTTCCGGATGGCGTTTACGATTGCTTCAAGAACGGCATGGGCAAGCGCGGCGGCGACGCCCGCAATGCGTGGATCAAAAAGTACGACGAATACAAAGCCGCCTTCCCCAAGGAAGCCGCCGAGATCATGCAGATGCAGCGGCGTGAGTTGCCCGAAGGATGGGAAAAGACCCTTCCGGTGTATCCGGCCGACCCCAAGGGGAAATCCGGCCGCCAGGCTTCCAGCGAAGTTCTCAACGCTGTCGCCAAGGCCGTCCCCTGGCTCATTGGCGGATCGGCCGACCTCGCGCCGTCGACGCTGACACGCCTCGGGCCGGCGAGCGAAAAAGACGGCAACGAATTCGGCGACTTCGGCCCGGACGGGGAAACGGTCAATGAACACGGCTTGAAGAAGCTCACGTGGGCCGGCCGGAACCTCCACTTCGGTATCCGCGAAATCGCCATGGGCGCGTGCCTCAACGGCATGGCGCTGACGAAAGTCCGCCCGTATGGCTCCGGGTTCTTCGTCTTCTCGGACTTCAGCCGCCCGACGATCCGCCTTGCCGCGATCATGGAAATCCCGGTCATCTATATCTTCACGCACGACTCCATCGGCGTCGGCGAAGACGGGCCAACGCATCAGCCGATCGAGCACCTCGCTTCGCTCCGCGCGATCCCGGGCCTCATCGTTCTGCGCCCCGGCGACGCGAATGAAGTCTCCGAAGCCTGGCGAGTCATCATGAAACTCAAGCACCATCCGGTGACGCTCGTCCTCTCGCGCCAGGACATGCCGACGCTGGATCGCACCAAATACGCGGCCGCCGACGGCGTTGCCAAAGGCGCTTACGTCCTCAAGTGCAACGCTCCCGACGGCAACCCTGAAGTCATCCTCATGGCCAGCGGCACTGAAGTCGGCCTCGCGGTCGATGCCTTTGAAAAGCTCGTCGCCTCCGGCGTCAAAGCCCGCGTCGTCTCGATGCCGTCCTGGGAACTCTTCGAAGAACAGGACGAAGCCTACCGCAACAAAATCCTCCCCCCGCAGAGCAAGGCCCGCGTCTCCATCGAAGCCGCCGGCACCTTCGGCTGGCACAAATACGTCGGAGCCGACGGCGCTACCATCGGAATGAAATCCTTCGGCGCCAGCGCTCCGTTGAAGGAACTCCAAAAGAAGTTCGGCTTCAACACCGACGCCGTCGTCGCGGCCGCGAAAGATCAGATCGCGAAAAACAAGAAATAATTCCCGTCACAGACAGGAATGCGAAACGCCCCGTTCTCTCGGACGGGGCGTTTTTTATTTCCCGCAGTTGCGTGGTGGGCCCTCTTGCGCGGAATATATCGCCATGTCGGAGCCGGATGTGTCTGAATTGATTTCCGTTTCGCGCGCGATCGAGATTCTGGACAATGTTCCCATTGCCCCGGTTATCGCGAAGCATCCATTGGCCATGATCGGCGGGAGGCTGGCCGAAGATATCCGGGCAGATCGGGATTATCCGCCATTTGATAAAGCGCTGATGGATGGCTTCGCGGTCCGACGAAGCGATCTGACGAGCATTCCGATTACCTTCCCCGTTGGCGGCGAAAATGCGGCCGGATCATCCGCAATGCCATCGCTGCCATTGGGTCAGGCCGTCGCCGTGATGACCGGCGCGCCGATCCCCGCCGGGGCGGATGCGGTCATCCCCATTGAAGACATCGATGGCGGGTGGGCCCGCGCCGATCAATCTCGCATAACCATCCGCCGCGCAGCCGCGGCTTCGGGAAATCTCGCGCGGCAGGGGAGCGAATGCCGCGCCGGCGATATTGTCCTCCACTCCGGCACGTCGCTGACCTCCGCCGCCTGTGCTGTCGCGGCCAGCGTTGGCGCGCATCATATCCATGTCTTTGCACCCCCGCGCATCGCATTGCTCTGCACCGGCGATGAGATCGTTCCAATGGATGAGACTCCCGGCGCGTCGCAAATTCGCAACTCCAATTCGATCATGCTCAGGAAATTGCTTGAAGGAATGGGGGCGTCGGTTTTTGACGGCGGAATCGCGCGCGACACCCCCGAGGCGATTCGCGCAGAAGCGTCCGATCTCACAGAATTGATTCGCGGCCTCGACATCCTCATCGTCACCGGCGGCATGAGCATGGGCCGGCACGATCACGTCCCCGGCGTGCTGCGCGATATGGGCTTCGATCTGAAAATCACCAAGCTTCGGATCAAGCCTGGCAAGCCGTTCATTTTCGGAGAAAAAATGGGACGGGGGTCATTTTCTTCAACGTCGGCCAGTAGCGAAAATGGCTCCCGACCCCTTTTCGTCTTCGGCCTGCCGGGCAATCCGGTTAGCGCGTTCGTCTGCACGGTGCGTCTTGCGTCGCGTTTGATTGCCCGATTGATCGGTGCCCCGCCGCCGGAACCGTGTCTCGCCGCGACGCTGGCCACCGCCCTGCCATCGAATGGCCCGCGCGAGTTTTATCAGCCCGTTGAATTACGCAATGGCATCGCGACCGTCCTCCCCTGGCGAGGCTCCGCTGACATCTTCACGTTGACTCGCGCCAATGCCTTCCTTATCCGCGAAGAAAATGCGCCGGCGTTGGGCGCTGGATCGCCGGTGATGCTTCTGCCGATTCCCGGATCGATTTTTTAACGAAGCTGCAGGATTGCTGTCGCGGCGGCCAGGCGTACATCGGCATCGGAATCGCGGAGCAGTCCGCCGAGAATTCCCTGGGCGTCGCGACGGCCGATTGCGCCGAGCGCCAATGCCGCCAGCACACGCTGCCGCGGATCTTTGGATTTGGCGCCGTTCAGCGCAACAGCGTAACCGTCATCGAAGCCGACCATTCCCGCGGCGCGGGCGGCGACGAGTTTCACTTCATCGTAATCGGTGTCCACCAGTTTCACGCGGATGTGCTCGATGGTGCGTTGGTCGTGCGTCGACGCCAACGCCAGGAGCGAGATCATTTGATCGTCCGGATATTTCGATAGCGTCTGGCCGACGAGGTCTTCGACGGCTTTATCGTCGCCGAGTTTCCAGGCCGCTTCGGACGCCTGGATGCGGATGGCCGGGTCGCGATCGCGGCGCAGGCGCGTCAGGATCGGGATGGCCGACTTCTCGCCCATGTTTCCCAGCGCGAGCACCGTGGCGGCGCGTACTTCTTTCCGCGGGTCGCGGGAATATTCGACAAGGTTCTGCGAATACCTCGTATCGCCGAGCTTGTGCAGGCAGAAAATGGCCGCGATTCTCACGGTCATATCGGGATCGCTGAGCAGGCTCATTACGGCGGGTTTCGCGGCGTCGAGACGCAACTGCCCGGCCGCCATCGCGGAGGCGTAGCGGACGATCGGCGAGCCATCGGATAGGCCGCGCAGAATCAATCGCTGCCCGGCGGCGCCCATGCCGTTCTGCGCGGCTTCGATCGAATGCGCGCGAATAATCTCATCGCTGGATGAAAGCCCCTTTTCAATTTCATTCCCGGCGTCTGTGCGAAGCTGCTCATCTCGCGGCTCATTGCGCGCTTGCGGCACTGTCGGCGGCAGCGCGATGGGTTTGGTTACTTTCGCTTCCGGTGGCTGCTGCTTAGGCCCGCACGCGCCGACCAGTAGTCCCGCCAGGACCAGTGTCATCCTTGCCACCATTGCCCGTTTGCGTTTGCTCATGCGCGCCTCGTTGGAATTGCCCGGTTAATTTTGCGATCGCGACCATCAATCCTATGTGCGCGGGAAGCGCCAAGGCGATGATGTTGCTGTTGGTTTGCCAGAACCACGGGGTCATTTTGAGCAGGAAGCCGAGAAGGGACAAGCCCGCGGCGATGGCGGATAGATAGAGCGCCGTGCGTTTCCATCGCCTTGCCTTGGGGGCGAAGAAGATCAGGAGCAGGGAAATCGGGGCGCATTGCATCAGGTTTTCGTTGTAGCGGGCGGCGGTGTGGTCGGTGAAAAGGATGCCCCAGGTGGAGATTGCTCCGCCGAGCCCCGCGAGAAGGGACCAGGCGATCGCGAGGAGGACGAATCCGACGAATCCAGTCCTTTTCCAGCGATTCATCGCAAAGACGCAAGCGAGCATCGAAGCGCCCCAAAGAATTCCGGTCGTCAGGTAACCGGCAAGAAAGTTCGGCGGCGCATCGCGCATCGGAATTCTCGTCCCGGAGAAAATCCGCTGCTCGGATGCGATCAGCGGATGTCCATCGATCTTTGTCGAGCGCAGGTGGTTCGAGAGTTTTTCCGGTAGAAAGGATTCTTCCCAAGCTGACAGCGGATGATCGACGGGATGCCCGAGGACGTAGTACAGGCTCGTGTAGAGCCAGAGGGAATCGGCGGTTAGACGGCTGGTGTGGGATCGGAATGTTGTGCCGGTTGGAATGGATTGAAGTTGCGGTTTGATCTGTCCGCCGGTCGCCTGGTCGATGGCGTCGCGCACTTTGGTTGAACAGTTGTTGACGTAGTAGTCGTACAGGTAATGACGATTGGCGTCGGTGTCCTGCGCGCGGAGGGTGGCCTGGAGTTTCGCTTTTTGCTCGGCCGACAAATCCAGTTCCTGCAGCAGGACTGAGCGGTTTACGCTTTGGTAATAGTCCAGCGTGTCGAGCGCCGTGTGGCCATGCACGTCATAGCCGCTCATTGCGTAGAGCAGTCGGCCTTGGATAAATCGTCCGATGAAATCGAATAACCCGGAGATGCCTGAGCCGAAATCAAAGACGCCCCAGTTGTAGTCGATGTCTTTCGCGGCGGGGTCGATCGCGTCGGGATCGTGAATCCAGATCGCGTTGTGGCCGAATTTTTCCCAGACTTCATCGCCTGGGCCGAAGGTAACGAGGAATACGCGAAGGTGTTCTCCATCCGCGGCGCGCGAGATTGCCGGCAAAAATGCCGAACAGAGAACGACCGCGAGAAAAAACCGCTGAATCACGGCCTATACTCATAACATGCGGGCTGCCCTTCGGCGATGGACATTGCGTGTTGTCCGCTCACTGTTCGCGATCTATCTTGGTTTGATTCTCGTGTTCTCCCTCCTGCAGGAATCTCTCATCTTCCCCGGTCATGCGACGCAAGGGCAGAAATCGTCCGTTGTTCGCCCGTCGGGAAGACAGGAATTGATCGATCTTCGCACTGCCGGCGGCGATCGGACTGTTGCTCTCTTCATTCCGGCTGATGAATCTTCCTCTGCGCCGACGGTGATTTTCTTTTACGGCAATGGAATGTGCCTGGCTGACACGTATTCGCAGATCCGCCTGTTTCACGATCTCGGTTGTAATGTCATCGTTCCGGAATTCGTCGGCTATGGCATGTCGACCGGCAAGCCGTCCGAGCAATCCTTTTATGCCACGGCGGACGCAGCCTACGACCATCTCATGCAGCGCGGCGACATCGATAAATCGAAGATTATCTCGGCCGGGTGGTCGATCGGGGCGGGTGTTGCGACCGATCTCGCGTCACGGAAAGCCGTCGCGGGGTTAATGACGTTCAGCGCCTTCACCTCGATGACCGACATCGGCTCGATCGTCGTTCCCTGGCTGCCGGTGCGGATGATCTGCAAACATCACTTCGATAACGCCGCGAAGTTTCCGACGATCAAATGCCCGATCTTCTGCGCTCACGGCGCGGTGGATTCGATGATCCCCCGCGACATGACCCGCACACTCGCGAAATCGGTGAACGTCGAGCCGTTGTTGGTCCCCGGAGCGAGCCATAACGACCTCTTCGAAATCGGGGAAGATTCGCTTCGCCCGGCGCTGCAGAGTTTTCTTAAGCGATTCTGATGTGATCTGGCGCAAGTTATTTTGACTGGGCCGTGGTCCAATGCTAGCCTTTGGCCGCACTTCATCACCTCTCAACGCGGAGAACATTGGCCATGAATCGTATTTTCCGTCAGGTCGCCTACGGTGTTTTATCCGTCACTTTCGCTACTTCGGTTACGTCTGCTCAATCTGAGCCGCATAACACTGCCGTCCCCGGCGGGAAGCTGCCGAAGCAGGTTGTGGTGCAGCTTGTGGAAGTGGCCGGAGGACTGGTTGATCCGATTCACGTCACCAGCGCTCATGACGGCAGCGGGAGGCTGTTTGTCTGCGAGCGACCGGGGACGATCCGCATCATCGACAAGAATGGTAAGCTGCTCGACGAACCCTTCTACGACAACAAGGCCAACACGGCGTTTCAGTTCCTCGAGCAAGGGCTTTACTGCGTTGAGTTCCATCCGAAGTTCAAGGAGAACGGGCTGGTTTACGTCTCCTACGCCGATCTTTGGTTCAACGGGGCGACGTTTATTGTCGAATACAAAGTCGATTCGTCCGAGCCCAATAAGATCGACATGTCGACCGCGCGGCCGATCATGCGGATCGATTTCCCTTACTGCAATCACCACGGCGGCAAGATCAAATTCGGGCCGGATGGGTATCTGTACATTGGCGTCGGTGATGGCGGCTGGGAAGGAGATGTGCTGGATGCCGGGCCGGATCTGTCGACGGTCATGGGTAAGATGCTTCGGATTGATGTGAATGTGGCCGACCGGAAAAATCAGCGATATACGATCCCTGACAGCAACCCCTTCGCTCACGCGGCTGATCCGCAGCTCATGGTCCTCTTCGGCAAGAGCGAACTGGAATTCTCTCACATCAAGCAGAAATCCAAGCCGGAAATCTGGGCGTATGGAATCCGCAATCCGTGGACGTTCAGCTTCGACCGCAAGACCGGTGATCTCTGGATCGCCGACGTTGGACAGAACGCCTGGGAAGAGATCAACTTCCAGCCGGCGTCGAGCAAAGGCGGCGAGAATTACGGCTGGAATTACATGTGCGGGACCCATCCCTTCCCGATCGAAAAGGAAAAGACTGGCGAGAAAATGCCGGTGGTCGGCGTGATGCCCGTGGCCGAATACAGCCACGCCACCGACGGCATCTGCGTCATCGGCATGGGCATTTATCGCGGCAACGAATTCCCCAACCTCGATGGAATCTATTTCGCCGGCGACTGGGGCTCCGGACGCGTCTGGGGCATCGTGAAAGACGACGCCGGCAAATACCAGATGCAGGAGCTTCTCAATACCAGCCTCAACCTCTCCAGCGGCGGCGAAGACGAAGCGGGAAACCTGTATGTGACCAATGCCCCGAGCCAGTATGGAACGTGGAATCCGTTCGCCAGCGCAAAAGGGTCGGTGTGGAAAATCGTGGAAGCGGGCAAAGTGCCCGCCGGCGCGAAGACTGCGCCGCTGGACAATAAGTAGTCGTCACGGAGTTTGTACATGCTGCGGAAGTACCGCCTTGCGGGATCGCTGTTCGTGTCGATTCTTACCGTCGCCGGATGGTCTCGGACGGCGCGATGTGATGAACCTGCGAAAGCCCCGTCACAAAATGTCGGCGGGATCGATGCGCCGAATTCGGCAACGATTACCGGCGTCGTCCTTTTCAGCGGCACGAAACCGCCGGCCAAACCCATCGCCGATATCGCCGGTAGTGCCTTTTGCCAGGAACAGCACAAAGGCTCCATCCCCGTTCGGGATAACTTCCTCTTCGGAAAAAACGGCGATCGCGACACGCTTCAAAATGTGCTCGTGTACGTGAGCAAAGGACTCGAAGGGAAGGAATTCGAACCGCCGAAAACGCCGGTGCTGCTCGATCAGGTGGGCTGCATGTACTACCCACATGTGGTGGCGGTGATGACAGGGCAGACGCTGACGATTCGGAACAGCGACGCGACGCTACACAATGTCATGTGTACGCCGCGGGATAATCCGCCGTTCAATATTGGCATGCCCGTGCCCGGCGGGACGACGAACCTTGTCTTCAAAGCGCCGGAAATGAAGATGAACGCAAAATGCTTCATGCATCCTTGGATGAGTTCATACATTCACGTGCTGGATAATCCCTTTTTCGCCGTGACTGGTGCGGATGGGACATTCACCATCAAAGGCCTGCCGCCCGGGGAATACGAAATCAGCGTCCTGCACGAAGCATCGTTAATGGACCCTGCGCCCGCGACGGCAACCGTCACCGTCACCGCCGGCGATAAAAAAGAAATCGAATTCACGTATCACAACAAGTCTGATCAGAAATGAGCATGCTCGGCTTTCTCGATCGCGATCATTCGATAGCACCGGCCGGTTTTAACCGCTGGCTGGTGCCACCGGCGGCGCTGGCGGTTCATCTGTCGATCGGGCAGGCGTATTCGTTCAGCGTCTTTAAGATTCCGCTCACGCAGGTCATCGGCATCAACCACACCGTCTCCGGGCAGGATTGGGATCAGCCGTCGCTGGCATGGATCTTCAGCATCGCGATGGCATTCCTGGGTATTTCGGCCGCCGTCTTCGGCAAGTGGATCGAGCGCCACGGCCCGCGGAAGGGAATGTTCGCGTCGGCGTGCTGTTTCGCGGCTGGGTTTTTCATCTCCGCTATCGGCGTACAGTTTCACCAACTCTGGTTGCTTTACCTCGGCTACGGCGTCGTTGGCGGAATTGGCCTGGGACTCGGCTACATCGCGCCGGTCTCGACGCTGATCAAATGGTTCATGGACCGCCCGGGCATGGCGACGGGCATGGCCATTATGGGCTTCGGCGGCGGCGCGATGATCGGCGGGCCACTGGCGGTACGCCTGATGGCGCATTTCGCGACGCCCACGAGCAATGGCGTTGCGGCCGCAATGGTGGTCATGGGCGCGATTTACTTTTGCTTCATGTTGTTTGGCGCCTTTCTCGTGCGCGTGCCGCCGGAGGGATGGGTTCCTGAAGGTTACATACCCAAGCGTTCCAACCCGATGATCACGCAGCAAAACCTCGACGTCAGCTCCGCCGTCCGCACGCCACAATTCTGGCTGCTCTGGATCGTCCTCTGCATGAACGTCACCGCCGGCATTGGCGTGCTGGAACAGGCGTCGCCGATGATTCAGGAAATGTTCAAAGGCCGTGTCAGTGCGGCGGCCGCCGCGGGGTTTGTCGGGCTGCTCAGCCTTTTCAATATGGGCGGGCGGTTTTTCTGGTCGAGCACATCGGATTACATCGGCCGCAAGCCCACTTACATGATCTATACCGGGTTCGGGTTCTTCCTTTACCTCCTGCTCCCGCGCACGGGCAGCGATGCTTCAAATAACCTCGCGCTGTTCGTCCTGATCGCCGCCGCGATCATCAGCATGTACGGCGGAGCTTTTGCGACTATTCCCGCATACCTCCGCGACATGTTTGGCAAAAACAACGTCAGTGCCATCCATGGGCGCGTCCTCACGGCCTGGTCCGTCGCCGGGATTCTTGGGCCAGTGCTGGTCAATTATCTCCGCAAATATCAGATCGAAGTGCGGCATGTGCCCCCAGCCAACGCATACAGTTTCGTGCTTCATGTGATGGCAGGTTTATTGACGATCGGGTTTGTCGCGAATCTTTTTGTTCGACCGGTGCATGCGAGTCATTTCGCCGAAGAACTCGCGCCCGCAGGCGAATCAGGAGCAATCCATGCCAAATGATCTACCGCCGCGGAAGACGTCGTGCATATTGCTGATCTTCGCATGGCTCGTCGTCGTTATTCCCGCGGCCTGGGGAGTGTCCCAAACCGTTATGCGCTCGCTCGATCTCTTCAAGACATCGACTCCCGCGTCTGCGGCGCCCACCTCGCAATCGATCGGACACTGAAAGAGGCGTCGTGCGAATTGTCACCCTTTGCATCGCGATCCTCTTGGTTGGCTGCTCATCGACACAGCCGTTCGTCACCGTCGCGCCAAAGCTCAAAGTCCTCGTCATTACCGGTGGCCACGGTTTCAAACCTGAGCCGTTCTACAAGATGTTTCAGGATAATCCGGACATCACCTACACCGCCGCCGCGCAAGGGAAAACCGCCGAAGCGTATGACCGCGAGGATCTACTGACCTACGACGTCCTCGTCCTATACGACGCTCCGCAGAACATTACCAAAGCGCAGAAATCCCGTTTCCTATCGCTGTTCAAAAAAGGGACGGGAGTTATTGTTCTGCATCACGCGCTGCTGTCGTATCAGAGTTGGCCGGAGTTCGAGCAGATCGCCGGCGCGAAATACCTCCTTGATGTTGATCGCGCAACCACGCCGCCAACACCGCCGTCGACGTATCAGGGGAACACGCAGATCGATGTCAAAGTGGTCCGGAACGATCACCCGATCACGCGGGGGATTAAAGATTTCACTTACTCCGACGAAATCTACCGGGGCGTGCGGATGAGTCCGGATGTCACCCCCCTGCTCACCGCCGAGGGCAAACCGCTCGCCTGGGTTCGCACGCAGGATAAATCCCGCGTAGTTGGGATCATCATCGGCCACGGTCCGAACTCGTATACCCATCCGGGTTTTGTGAAACTGCTTAATCAGAGCATCAAATGGGTCGGTCATCGAACTGGATAAATTGCCCCCTTCCCCCCATTCCCCAGCGCGTTACCATTCCCGCTTCCATGGCCAAACGTCCGACCAAGAATTCCGAATCCGCGTTCGACAAAGCCCGCATCCTCATGCCCGGGGGAGTTTCTTCTCCCGTTCGCGCCTTCAAGGCCGTCGGGGGGCATCCTCTGTTCATCAAAGAAGCAGAGGGATGCAAGATCACCGACGTCGACAACAATACGTATATCGACTACGTCGCGAGTTATGGGCCGCTTATTGCGGGTCATGCGAATGAACGCGTTGTCGCAGCACTCTCCAAAGCCATCGGAAAGGGAACATCTTTCGGCGCGCCGACCGAAGGGGAAATCCAGCTCGCCCAGATCATCACTGGCGCGTTGCCGGCCGTTGAGATGGTTCGCTTCGTCAACTCCGGCACGGAAGCGACGATGTCGGCGATTCGTCTGGCGCGAGCAGCGACCAAGCGCGATCTCGTCGTCAAATGCATCGGTTGCTACCACGGTCACGTGGATGGGCTGCTCGTCGAGGCCGGGTCGGGCGCGCTCACCCTCGGCACGCCATCCTCCCCCGGCGTGCCCAAGTCCATCGCCTCTTCCACCGTCTCCATCGCCTATAACGACCTTGACGCGGCGAAGGCGGTGTTCGAGAAATATCCTGACCAGATCGCATGTTTCGCGGTTGAGCCTGTGGCCGGGAATATGGGTGTCGTCCCGCCGCGGCCGAATTATCTCCAAGGGTTGCGCGAACTCTGTACCAAATACGGCGCGATGCTTCTCTTCGACGAAGTCATGACCGGCTTCCGTGTCGCGTGGACCTGCGCGCAGGGACTCTACAACGTGAAACCCGACATCACCTGTCTGGGCAAAGTCATCGGCGGAGGTCTGCCGGTCGGCGCATACGGCGCATCCAAAGAACTCATGTCGCTGATTTCCCCCGTCGGTCCCGTCTACCAAGCCGGCACTCTCTCCGGAAATCCCCTCGCGATGGCCGGTGGAATTGCGACTCTCGAAATCATGCGAGAAGAAGGCGCGGAGGGCAGCCCCTCGGCCTATGACATCCTCGAAAAACGTAGCGACCACCTCGCCCGCAGCCTTGCCGGCGCGGCCAATGCCTCTCATGTCCCCGTCGCGATCAATCGCGTCGGCTCGATGATCGGCCTGTTTTTCACCCAAAACCCCGGGGATACTGTCGACGATTTCAAATCAGCCACGACCTGCGACACCGCCGCGTTCAATACTTTCTTCCACGCCATGCTCGACAACGGCGTCTATCTCGCCCCGTCGATGTACGAAGCCATGTTCGTCGGCTTGGCGCACGATGACGACGCCATCGAAGCGACCATCGCCGCCGCGGTGAAAGCCTTCGCCGCAGTTGCGAAATCGAAAATGTAATCCCTGCGATATTCCCAACGTTTAGCCGCCGCGTCCTCGCGGCGTCCAGCGCCGACTGCGCGAAACGCCGCGAGGACGCGGCGGCTAAACTGTTTTAGTTCCGATCACTTCTCGTCGTACTGTTCCTTAAACGTCGTCGGCAGATCGCAATCGAATACCACCTGCTTGATCGGCTTATGCACCTGATCCAGCAGCGTATCGACGTCGTTGTAATTGCGCGTCTCCGCGTGGCCGTCGAGATAGAGGAAATTCGACGCGAACACGCCGCGCTCGCCGGTCTTGAGGTTGTAGACATCCACCGGCGATTTCCCGTGCATCAGCGAGATGTAATCCATGAACGTGCAAATCTCGGCCGACGAGCTGTTGTCGTTCTTGAACTGCGCCATCCGCAGCCCGGCGATATTTCGCACCAGCCACGATTTCATCGCATACTTCGCCGCCGTCTCCGGCTTATGACCAAGGAACCAGCCGTAGTCCTTTGTCCCCAGATACATATACCCCGGCGAAAATTCCCCATTGTCACTGATATAAAACTCTCCTGCCCGGAATCCTGCTTGCCCGTTGCGCCGAATCTGTGACGGACATCGCCAGATTTTCGGCGATGCGCCTTTCAGATATCTATCGAGCGCCGTATTGATCGACGGCATTCTGCCCATCCCCGTCAGGTCGCCTGGATACTGAATATCGGATATCGGCGGCGGCGGTCCCGTGAAATTCGCCGACCGCGGACTGTCCGGCCCGGACGTCGGCACATCGTCCGGCAGCGCCGACTGGTTCTCGTTCAAATACTGCGACAGCGCAATCCCAATCTCGCGCATCTGCGTGAGACATCGGGTCATCTCCGCCGCCTTGCGCGCCCGGCTCACCGCCGGTAGCAAAAGCGAAATCAGCAGAACGATAATCCCCAACACCACCAGCATCTCAACCAGCGTGAACGCACGACTGCGCAACTGTTTTGCACCGCGCATAAAACCTCCCTTTTAATATCCCCCGGCCTGATGGCCACTGTTGATCGGCGCATGAAACTGCGCCAGGTATGAATCGAAATCCTTGAACCGCCGCGATTCCGCGTGCCCGTCAAGGAATGCAAAATTCGCGACGTAATTGCCGGACGCAGCCGGCGGCAGGTCATACACATCGACCCCATGCGAGTGATACAGCACTGAATAATCCGTGCAGACCACCACATGGTCCGGCCCGGCGCCGTCCGCCGGCTTGGCGCGCGATGCCTGCAATCCGGAAATATTCCGCTCGAAAAACGCCTTCATTCGGTAATGCGCCGCCAGGTTCGGCTGAGCGTTGAGAAAGTAAAAATACTCCCACGTCGCCATGTACCAGTATCCCGGCCGCCATTCGTCGGCTTCTTCAAATCCGATGAGCGCGCGATCGACATCCGTCGGATTTGCCGGTCGAAGCACGAACTCTCCGGTCCGAAATCCGTTGCCCCCATTCCCTGACGGCTGCGCCGGACATTGCCACATGCGCAGATCATTCCCGCCCAGCCGTAAAAGCCTCCTCGCCACCGGCGCCGCGCAAGTCCCGCTCCAATCCTTATGCGGCGCGTCCGGTGGAATCGGCTGATTGTTCACCGTGATCGGCTTGCCCGGGAAATACCCCCGATAGTTCTTCCACACCGCCAGCCCGATCGGCGAATACGGACTGTCGGCGCTATTGCTCAGTGTCCCAAACGGCAGCACGCCATCCTGGCTGGTGGTATACGTCTGCACCGCCGACCCCATTTCCCGCATCCGCGCCAGGCACGCCGTTAGTGACGCCTGCTGCCGGGCTTTGCTGAGTGCAGGGAATAGAAGCCCCATCAGCAGCGCAAGAATGCCGATGACCACCAGCAATTCGACCAGCGAAAACCCTTTCGGGCGACTGAACCGCAAATTACGTCCAGAGGCGAAAAAAACGCGCATCCGAACCTCCCTTTTAGTTCCACCTTTTCGATGCAATGAATATGTTATCGGTCCCATCGCCCACTGCAACGGGGAAATCGCGGATTTGCTCTGCCTTTCCTTTACTTTTCCCTCAAATCCATTAGAACTTCCTATGCGGCAACCGGGGAGCGCCGATTGATAAACCCTAACCATTTGCCGCGGAGGCTCGCAATGTCCGCCCGTTCGATGTTCCTGGTTTCTGGTCTTGCACTTACCCTCATCACGTCGGCGGTCTGCCCGGCGCAGGATGCATCCGTTAAGCAGGAGCAGGTTGATAACTCCAAACTCGCGTTTTCCGGTGTCATCAACAGCGGGAATGTCTATGTCCGCTCCGGGCCAAGCGAGAATTACTACCCCACCCAGAAGCTCGACAAAGGGGAAAAGATCACTGTCGTGGGGATCAAGTTTGAATGGCTGAAGGTCGTCCCCCCCGAAGGCAGCTTTTGCTACGTCGCCAAGTCGTATATTGAGAAAACCGGGGCTGGGACAGGCAAAGTCTCGCGGCCATCGATCAATGTCCGGGCCGGATCATCCCTGAACCCGCAGAAGGGGACCATTCAGACGCAACTCCAGGAAGGGGATGTCGTCACCATCCTTGGCGAGCAGGACGAGTACTACAAGATTAAGCCGCCGGCCGGCGCATTTTTGTTTATCAATAAGCAGTTTGTTGATCCGGTGCGGCAGCTTGCGCAGGGGGAAGCCCCCACAGTGCCCACGCCACGACCGCCAACTCCGACGCCGCGGGCTCCGGAGCCGGTTCGCCCCGTGACGCCGTCCAATGGCCAAACCGGGACAATCGAAATCACCCCCGGCCCGACCGCTCCGCCGGTTGCCCCGGCCGCTACGCAGACTCCCGAACAGACGCAGGCCGAGGCGGATTACGACAAAGCCGAAGCGGATTTCGACGCCGCATCGTCACAGCCGCTCGAATCGCAGCCGCTCAATGACCTTGTCACGCGATATACCGCGCTGACAGCCAACGACAATCTTCCCGTAACGCTGCGCCGTAACGCGGAAGTACACCTGCGCGCCCTTAAGGGACGTCTGGATGCACAGAATGACATGCTGGCAGCGAAGAAAGTCCAAGAAGCGTCGAATGAACGCCTGGCCAAGCTCAAGGCAGAGCAGGATGAGATCAACCAGCGCCTGGCCGGTGCCGGGATGCACCTGTTTACGGCACTCGGAAATCTGGAATCTTCGACGCTCGATCAAAACGGAGCACCTCTGTATCGTCTAACCGATCCGGGGACGGGGCATACAGTGGTTTACGTGAAATCTGACAATGCCCTGCCGGCCAAGGTGGGAACGCTGGTGGGTGTTAAAGGTGATGTGCTGAGCGACCAGACACTTGGGGTGAAGATTATCACACCTAAGTCGGTGGAATCGGTAGACGCCAGCGCGGTGGGTAAGACGGTATCGGCCGAGATGATGCCGCAAAGCATGCTGCCAAAGACGGTTGCGACGCCGCAATAATGATCATTCGCAGGGTGATTCTTCAGACGACATCGAATTCCTGCCGATATAAGGGTTGAGCGGTCAATGACCTACTTTAACCCCATTACCGGTTCGATCATGCAGACCGGCCAAGTCCAGCGCCAGCAGGCGACCGACAAGGACCGCGAAGCGCGCCGGCAGGCGCAGTTGAAAAAGGGACTGTCGGAAGTCGACGAGGCGATGGAAGAACAAGTTGAGTCGATGCAGACCGTCATCGATACGGATGACGATCATAAGAATCCGCAGCAAGAACAACCGTCGAAGAAGAAGAAACATGTCGGGGATGAAGATGACGAGAATCCGCACGTGGATTTGCGCGCGTGAAGGCGGACATGGCAGCGCTCCGGCGCGCCCCGCACGCGGGGCGGCTAAAAAAGATATACATACCCATCAACTAAACGTCACCTGCTTGGTTGAGAAGAAGACGTTGTTTTCCGGGACGGTATCCGCGGGATTACCACCGTATTGCAGGACGGCGTAGAGGAAATCGCTGCCGGCGGGGACGGCGCCGGTGGGGAGGGTGTAGTTCAGTTTCAGAACCTTGGTCGATTTTGCCTTAATCCCGGTCGTGAGTTTCGTGGTGGGGATGATGGGTTCAGTACCAGTGAACGTGTTTGTCGGAGTGGCATAGAGGATGACCGTCAGTGGTCCGGTCGCGTCAACGTTACCGAGGTTGGTGATCGCGAGGTCGAGAGTGCCTTTGCCTTTGGTGATCTTGGCTGGGGTGTTTTTAAATGAGCCGGTGAGATCGACGAAGGGCTGGGAAATCGTGACGGGTTTTCCGTCGGCTTCGTTGTTTTCGAAATTGATTTCCTGGATGGGCTTCTTGCCGGAATTGACCTTGGCGATGATGAAGTATTGGCCGGTGGGGAGGGTCTTGGGGTAGACGTAATTGACTTTGTAGGTCTTGGATTTCCCGGCGGGGATGCTGCCGCCTGGGAGATTCTGCGGGGAGAAGGCGATGTCATCGTCCGACAAATCCTGATCGGTGGAGGCGTAGAAGGTGACGCCGAGCGCTCCACCGGCCGGGAGGGAGCCGTCGTTGCTGATGGTGAGGGTTCCGCTGCCGGCCGCGCCGCCCATGACTTTGGCCGGGCCGACGGTTTTGAGAGCGCCAGTGAGATCGACACCATCAGGGACGACGGCGGCGACGAAGACGCTGGTGCTGGTGGTGTTGCTATCGGAGGCGAGAGCGCGGATGCCGCCGCCGGCGGTGCGGGCGATGGCGCCTTGGGCGTCCTGTGTAAACGAATTGAATTGATCGGAGAGAGATGGCGTGTCACCCGCGGCGGCGATCTGGCTGAGGGTATCTGGCTGAAGGATGACGCTGGTTCCCTTGGTGCCGAAGAGGGTGTCGAGTTGGCCGTTGGCGGTGTAGCGAGCGAGTGCGATCGAGCGGGAATCGGCCAAGCCGTTGGCGAGCGTGGTCGCGGCTTTACCGCTGGCGAGGATGCGGAGGGAGTCGCCCTTGCCGGAGATACTGAGCGAGGTGATGGAGGTGAGATCCTGGCCGGCGAAGGGAGTGAGGACTTTTCCGTGGGCGCGCGGGCCGCCGAAGGTGGGATCGAGGTTGCCGTTGGGGAGCAGCCCGACGAGTGCGAATTTGGTTTTCAAGGAGCCGCCGGCGAGAGAGCCGGTGGCGGAGAAACCGCCGACGACGATTTCGCCGTTCGGTTCGACCGTGACGGCGAAGGCTTCGTCATCGACGGTGCCGATGGGGATGATGGTCGCGCCGGTGCCAGGTTTCTTTCCGACGGGTTTGGCGAAGTTCGCATCAATTTTTCCGTTGGTGTTGATTCGCGCGACAGCGAAGCGGGTCTTGCCGCCGACGGCGGTGGAGCCGGCTAGGATGACCTGTCCATTCTTCGCGACGGTGATCGCGTTGGCGACATCCGCGCCGCCGAGGTCGAGGAAGACGGCGCCTTTGTTGAAGGAACTGTCGAGCGAACCATCGACTTTGAATTTGGCGACGGCGAAGTCGGCGAGTTTTCCTGCGCCGGCATCGGACGAGCCGGCGATGTAGAAGGTGCCGTTGGAGTTGATTGCGATGGCGCGAGCGACATCGGTTGCGGGCGTGCCGCGAAGAGCAAGCTGGGTGCGGCCGGTTCCCTGGAATGTGGTGTCGAGGGTTCCGCTTGAGGTGAATCGCGCGAGGGCGACATCGGTACCGCCAATGGAGTTCGCGGCCGATCCGACGATGAGAATTCTCCCGTCGGGGAGAAGCTGAACTGCTTTGGCGGTGCTGCTGGTGGGGAAATTAGCGCGGGCGAAGCCGGCGACGCCGAAGCTGGTGTCGATGGTGCCGTCGGCGTTCAGGCGGAAGACTTCAAAATCGGAATTGCCCCCGGCCGCGGGTGTGACGGTGGCAGCGACGATGAGTTTGCCGTCGCTCTGCGTGACGATGCCGGCGGTGACGGCTTTCTGATTTTGCAGGGTGACTTTGGCGACGCCGTCGCCGTTGCCGAAGGTGGGATCGAGGCCGCCGACTTTGACTACGACCGGCGTCGGCGCGGAAGCGGGAACCGTGACAGCGAATGTGCCGATCGCTGCGCCCGGGTTGCCGTTGCCCTGAATATCCTGGACGGAATTGGAGAGGTAATTGACGGTGTAGGTGCCGCTGCCGGATCGGCTGAATCCGCCGGGCGGAGTGAGGCGATAGGTAGCGGTGACGGAGTTGCCGTTGACCAGGCCGGTCGAGACCAGCGTGGCGTTTTGTACGAAACCGTTCGGGCCGGTCACTTGGATTTCATCGCCGTTGAGTGATGCGGCGTTGACGGTGGTGCCGTCGTTGAAGGTGATGGTGATGTCGGTGCTTTTGGTCGAGGCCGAAGTGATGGTCGGCGCGGAGACGAGCGAGGCCGTTGGTCCGGTGGAGACCACGGTGACATTGCCGAACGCGGCGTAGAAGCCGAGCGTCGTGCTTGCGCCCGGCTCGAGCGTGACGGATTTCCATTCGATGCCGGCGCCGTTATCGATGAAGGTTGGCTCGGTTCCGAATTGGTAAGGCGGCTGAGATGTCGGCAGACCAACGGTGTTGTTGTAGTCGACTCCGGGCGTTCCGGGGACGCTGGTCACGGTGCCGTAAGGGCCTTCCTGGTAATTGGTGTAAGCGGGGGTTTCCGGGTCGGGCTGGTAGAAGATGTTGTACTGGCCGGTGCGATCGGTGCCGCCGACGGCGTTGGTGGTGGGATTGAAGAAACCAACACCGGAGTCGGAATCGGCGAGATACAAATCGGCGGCGAAGAAGAAATCGAAGGTCTGGGGGACGGACGTTTTGTTTTGAATCGTGTTGAGGACGCGGAAGAAGGGATTGCCCGGCTGATAAGAGACGACTTGAGTGTCCTGGAAAATCGGGTTGCCGGTGCTGGCGGGATCAAAGCCAGCGTTGTTGACGGTGGTGATCGAGAGGCCGTCGTCGGACAGGGTTTGAGAAACGGCTTGGAAGGACGAGCCGCGCGTGCCATAAGACGTACTGTTAGGCAGGCGGATAGTGATGCCGGCGTTGCCGGGAAATGAACCGGGGCTGTAGAACTGGCCGCCGTTGAATTGGGTATTGACGACCTGCAGGCGGGCGTCGGTGCCGACACTGATGCCGATGATCGGGCCGCTGGAGACGATGGTCTTGGGGAATGTGGGAACGAAGACCGATGAGAGGCTGGTCAGCGCGGAGGAGTTACCGGCGGTGTCGAAGACCTGATTCGGTTGAAGAGTGACGGTGTAGGTGCCCGAGTCACTGCTATCGAAGAAGCCGCCGGGCGCGGCGAACTGATAGGTGGCGACGATCGACGCGGCGTCGGTTGTCTGGTTGGCGGAGACGAAGACGGGGGTTTCGGTGAAACTATTCGGGCCGTTGATGACCAGATCGCCGGTGCCGATGGATGAGAGCTGCACGGGAGCGTTGAGCTGTGTGTATTGGATCTGAAGCATCACGGCCTGTTTGCCCGGCGTAATGCTGCCGCCGCTGCTGAACGTGAACGCAGTGGGTCCGCCATCGAACAACACCCGAGAGTCCAACGGTTCGATAGAGACAACGGCGCGCGACAGCGCACGACGAATGGCAGCGCGATTCATGCACAACTCCAAAATTAGACGACCAAGCTTCGCTGGAAGTGAAGACGCAACGTCCGCGAGATAGCTCGTATCCTTCAGAGTATGGCGCGTGTTTTGGATTTGTCAGCCGGAAAAATGAGATCAAATTCCGTGAATTTGTTGTAAAGCAAATTCAATTGCCGATTGTTTGCGTTTACCGGATCTCGAAAAGGAACTCGATTTCGACGCTGGCGCCGCGCGGAAGGGCATTCACGCCAATCGCAGCGCGGGCGTGTTTGCCGGCATCTCCGAGGATTTTCATGAGCAATTCGCTGGCGCCGTTGGCCACTTGCGCCTGTTCTGTAAAGGAGTTATCGCTACAGACAAACGCGCCAACGCGGATGATGCGGACCAGTTTCGACCAGTCGCCGGCGAGCTCAGCTTTGACGATGGCCAATGCATTGACCACACATTGGGCGGCGGCGGATTGGGCTTCTTCGATTGTTACTTTGGAGGGGATTGGGCCGGTTGCAATGACTTTGCCGTCGCGCGTGGGGAGTTGTCCGGCGATGAAAAGGAGATTGCCGGTCCGCACGGCGGGGATGTAGGCGGCGATGGGCTTGGCGGGTTCGGGAAGAACGATGTTTAATTCGGCGAGGCGGGTTGCGATGTCCATAGATTAAGTCTCCGCCGCGAGACGATATCCGACGCCGGTTTCGGTGAGCAAGTATCGGGGGCGCGAGGCGTCTTCCTCGATCTTCTGGCGGAGCTGGTTCATGTAGACGCGGAGGTAGTGGCTTTGATCCGCAGAACCTGGACCCCAGACTTCGTTGAGCAATTGGCGATGCGTCATCACCCTGCCGGCGTTTTTCACCAAGACCGAGAGGAGGCGGAATTCGATCGGCGTGAGATGTACGGCCTTCCCATCGAGGGTGACTTCACGGCGGCCGAGGTTGACGTGGAGGTCGCCGGATTCGAAGACGGTGTCGCCGCTGTCGGGATCGGCCATCGCGATGTGGCGGAGTGCAACGCGGACGCGCGCGAGTAACTCACCGACGCCGAAAGGCTTGGTGAGATAATCATCCGCTCCCGCATCGAGAGCCTGAACCTTGTCCTGCTCCTTGCCACGCGCGGAGACGACGATGATCGGAATCGCCGACCAGGCGCGAAGGCGCCTGGTGACTTCGATGCCGTCGATATCGGGCAGGCCGAGGTCGAGGATGACGAGGTCCGGGCGATCGTTGCTGGCGTGACGCAGGCCGCTCTCGCCGGTGAGGGCTTCGATGATGTTGTAGTTTTGATTCGTCAGCGTGACGCGGAGGAACTTCTGCAGCGCGGGCTCGTCCTCGATGATGAGGATAGAGGGCTTTGATTTGGCGGCGACCGCCGGGGCGTCGTGGGTCATGTGGCAATATCTTACTCGACAGCATCCATGCGCGGCGGGCTGCCCGTGACGGGAATAGTGAATTCAAACACCGCCCCGCCGCCGTCGCGGTTACGGGCGGAGATTGTTCCGCCGTGGGCTTCGACGATTCCGCGGGCGATCGCCAGGCCAAGGCCGATTCCGCGGCTGTTTTCGGCCGGGCGAATGCGGAAAAATTTCTGGAAGACGCGGGATTCGGTTCCGGGCGCAAGGCCGGGGCCACGATCGGCGACGGTGACGGAAAGCCCGCCGTCTGCCGGGCGGGCGCTCACTTCAATCGCGCTCTGCGTGTATTCCACGGCGTTGTCGATGAGGTTCGTTAGGACCTGCTCGATTGCGATGCTGTCGATCATCACTAGCGGCGTATTGCCCGCGATGTCGATCTTCACCTCGCGGCCGGCGAGACGCCGATCGAGGTGGCGCAGTGCCGAGCCGATGACTTCCTGAATGGGCTGCCACTCGCGCTTGAGCATCAGGCCGCCGGATTCGAGGCGCGTCATGTCGAGAAGGTTGTTAATCAGGCGGTCCATCCGCTCGGATTCTTCAGTGATGGTTTGGAGCATTTCTTTGCGCGTCTCAGCGGGAAGATTGTCGCCGGCTTCGACGATCGCGCCGGCCGAGCCGGCGATCACGGAGAGCGGGGTGCGGAGTTCGTGCGATACGCCGGAGAGGAGGGTGTTGCGAAGGAACTCGGCCTCGACAAGTTCCCACGCAGCTTTGGATTCGTCGGCCTGCTGGCGGACGCGATAGGTCAACGCGCTGATCACCAGGGCGGTCGTCAGCATGACGGCAAAAGTGACGATGTGGCGCTGCGGATCGGAGACAGCCAGGGTGTAATACGGCGGGACGAAGATGAAATCGAACGCTGCGACGCCGAGCAATGATGCCACCACCGCCGCGCCGCGGTTGTACCGCGTGGCCACCCAGAGGACGGCCAGGAGGTAGAGCATCAGGATGCTTTCGTTCGATATGTCGAGCTTATGCGCCAACGGCCAGCCGAGAGCGGTCATTGCCGCGACGGCAATGATTGCCCAGAGATAGCCTGCGATTTTGGACCGCGACTGCGCCATGGGCGGTATTGTCGCCGCTGGCGTAGTGGGTGATCAATCCTGCCCCCAGGCGAATTCGGGTTCATCCCCCAGCGCCAAAGCATCTTGCGAATAGCCCAAGGCGTACAGTTCGTAATATCGGCGCAGGTTGCGTTTGGCCGGGCCGCATTGGCGGTCGACGCGGAGGGCTTGCCGCCAGCGTTTACGGGCCTGCTTCCAATCAGAACTTTGCAGCGCCAGGGCGCCCATCAGATTGAGTATGCGCGCGTCAGATTTTCCCTCATCGCCGGCCTGTTCGATGATTGTCTGCGCCAGTTCAACATTCCCTCGGCGCAGCGCCGAACAGGCGCGGCGGAATTTTGCGCGAACCGTTTCTTCCGCCGGCTGCGGCGTAATCTTGAATGCGAACATGCTCAATCGGGGTCCTTCGCTGGAACACCCAATTAGTTACACGTTCTGGCATCAAAATAGTGTCAAAAGTTGCCTCAATGCGTCAGGAAGACGAGGGAATCGAACGCCGTAATCGAGCCTACAATGCCATAGACAACGCTCGCTGTGCCGATTTGCTGCGACACCGAGAGGAACTGGCCGCCGCCGTAGAACAGGGTCGATCCTGTGAAGCCGGTGAGGCCGCCTTCAAATTCCTGCACGGTTTCGAAGCCGTTCACGTTGCTGTAGGCGAACAAATTCTTTCCAGCACATTGGGATCCTAAGCTTAGAATTCCACGTGGACAAGTTGTCGCG
>JADMIO011398615.1_pt1 | contig 54485 bp, 56 predicted proteins | sample 8958161 | NCBI WGS metagenome assembly JADMIO01 (sample SAMN16585339, study PRJNA669376) | soil metagenome | isolation source: Crop rotation soil | place: USA: Cullars Rotation, Alabama | collected 2011
GCCGCGACTTCAAGTCACGTGAATTCCAAGCTTCGGATCCCACTGTGCTGGAAAGCAGCAGCGTCTCGCCGAGCGACATCACCGGAAACTCGAGCGGAAAGCCGCCGGCTTCGAGCACGCCGTTGCGCACGTGCTCGGCGAGCACGCGGAAATGGGTGTTGCAGGGCGTGAGCTCCGACCATGTATTGCAGATGCCGATGACCGGACGGCCGTCGAACTGGTCCTGCGGCACGCCGCGGTTCTTCACCCAGCTGCGGTAGATGAAGCCGTAGATGTCCTGGCGGCCGAACCACCGGATCGAGCGCTGCTTCGGATCGGGTTTTTTCGCCATGGCTAGTAGGTGGCCCGGCCGCCGGATATGTCGAACACCGCGCCGGTGGAAAAGGAGCAGTCCTCGCTCGCCAGCCAGCACACGAGCGCCGCGATCTCGTCCACATTCACGAAGCGATTCATCGGAATCTTGGACAGCATGTAGTTGATGTGCGCCTCGGTCATCTGGTCGAAGATCGCGGTTTTCGCCGCCGCCGGGGTCACGCAGTTCACCAGAACGCCCGATTGCGCGAGCTCCTTGCCGAGCGATTTCGTGAGCGAGATCACGCCAGCCTTGGAGGCCGAGTAAGCCACGGCGTTCGGATTGCCCTCCTTGCCCGCGATGGACGCGATGTTCACGATGCGCCCGTAGCCCGCCTTCACCATGCGCGGCGCGACGGCGCGGCAGCAAAGGAACTGGCTCGTCAGGTTGACGCGCAGCACCCGCTCCCACTCCTCGATCGGGTAGTCGACGGTCGGCACGTTCTTGCCGGCGATGCCGGCATTGTTCACGAGGACGTCCACCTTCCCGACGTCCTTTAAGGCTTTTTCAATCGATGCGGGATCGCAGACGTCCACTCTGGGCGAACCGTCGAGATCCCAGACGTGGACCTTCGCGCCAGAGTCGGCGAGGCGTTTCGCGATCGCGGCGCCGATGCCCTGCGCGCCGCCGGTCACTATGGCGGTACGTCCATTGAAATCGAGGCGGTTCATGGGCTGCTCCGGGGGAAGCCCGCAGTATAATCGCTGCCCTTCCCCGGAGATAAAACCAAATGGCAGGCAGGCTGGCAGGCAAGGTCGCTTTCGTGACCGCCGCGGCGCAGGGCATGGGGCGCGGCGCAGCCCTCGCGTTCGCCCGCGAGGGGGCGCGCGTGTGGGCGACCGATATCAACGCATCGAAAGTGGCGGAGCTCGACGGCAAGGACGGCATCCGCACGCGCGGGCTGGACGTCACCGATGAAGCGGCAATCGCGAAGATGGCCCAGGAGGTCGGCGACATCGATGTGCTCTTCAATTGCGCCGGCATCGTGCAGCACGGCTCCATCCTCGATGCCGCGCCGAAGGACTGGGACCTCGGCTTCAACGTGAACGTGAAGTCCATGTACCTCGTGGCGCGCGCGTTCCTGCCCGGCATGCTGCGCAAAGGCCGCGGCTCGATCATCAACATGGCATCCGTGGCCTCCTCGATCCGCGGGCTGCCGAACCGCTTCGTGTACGGCGCGAGCAAGGCCGCGGTCATCGGCCTGACGAAGTCGATCGCCGCCGATTTCGTCGGCAAGGGCATTCGCTGCAACGCCATTTGCCCCGGCACGGTGGACACGCCCTCGCTCGAGGGCCGGATCAACGCGTTCGCCGATCCCGTGCAGGCGCGCAAGGATTTCGTCGCCCGCCAGCCGATGGGGCGCCTGGGAACGGTGGACGACATCACCGGCATCCTCGTATTTCTCGCTTCAGACGAGTCGCTGTTTGCGACCGGGAACGCTTATTCGATCGACGGGGGAATGACCATATGAAGTTGTGCCGTTACGGCAAGGCGGGCTACGAGAAGCCCGGTCTCATCGACCAGGACGGTCGGGTACGCGACCTTTCCAAGATCATCGATGGCATCGGGCCGAAGGAAATCTCGCCGCGCGGCCTGAAGATGCTGACCAAGGTGAAGGCGGAGTCGCTGCCGCTCGTGAACGGCAGCCCGCGCATGGGCGTGCCCTACGTGGGCATCGGCAAGTTCGTCGCCATCGGCCTGAACTATTCCGACCACGCGAAGGAAGCCGGGCTCGCCATCCCGTCGGAGCCGATCGTGTTCATGAAGGCGACCACCTGCATCAACGGGCCGAGCGACGACGTCATCCAGCCCAAGAACTCCACCAAGCTCGACTGGGAGGTGGAGCTCGGCGTGGTGATCGGCACCCAGGCGAAATACGTCTCGGAAGCCGAGGCGCTCAACCACGTCGCCGGCTATTGCGTCGTCAACGACGTGTCCGAACGGGCGTTCCAGATGGCGACCAGCCAGTGGGACAAGGGCAAGGGCTTCGACACTTCCGGACCGATCGGCCCCTGGCTCGTAACCCCCGATGAAGTGCGTGACCCACAGGCGCTCGACATGTGGCTCGACGTCAACGGCAAGCGGATGCAGAACGGCAACACCCGCACCATGATCTTCAGCGTCGCCAAATGCATCTCGCACGTGAGCCAGTACATGACGCTCCTTCCGGGAGACATCATCGCCACGGGCACGCCGCCCGGGGTCGGCCTCGGAATGAAGCCGAATCCGATCTACCTCAAGCCGGGGGACGTCATGACGCTCGGCATCCAGGGCCTTGGCGAGCAGCGGCAGAAGGTCGTGCCATTCTCGGGATGAACGCCGCGTGAACAAGCGCATCGAGCTGCCGGCGAGCCTGGAGGCGTCCGCGTTCTGGATGCCGTTCACCGCGAACCGGCAGTTCAAGAAGGCGCCGCGCCTCCTCGCCCGCGCCGAAGGCATGTACTACTGGACGGCCGACGGCCGCCAGGTGCTCGATGGACAGGCCGGTCTCTGGTGCGTGAACGCCGGCCATTGTCGGCCGAGGATCGTCGAGGCGGTTCAGAAGCAGGTGGCGCAGATGGACTTCGCGCCGACCTTCAACATGGGCCACCCCATCGGCTTCGAATTCGCCGACCGGCTCGCGCGCATCGCGCCCGAGCGGTTCTCGCGCGTGTTCTTCACGAACTCGGGCTCCGAGTCCGCGGACACCGCGCTCAAGATCGCGCTCGCATACCACCGCGCGCGCGGGGAGGGACAGCGCTTCCGCCTGATCGGACGCGAGCGTGGCTACCACGGCGTCAACTTCGGCGGCATGGCGGTGGGCGGCATTCCAGCCAACCGCAAGGCCTTCGGCCCGGGGGTGGCGGGCGCGCACCATATCCGCCACACCCACGATCTGCAGAAGAACGCTTTCTCCCGGGGACAGCCGCAAGCCGGCATGGAATTCGCCGACGACCTCGAGCGCCTCTGCACTCTGCACGACCCTTCGACCATCGCCGCCGTCATCGTCGAGCCGGTCGCGGGTTCGGCGGGCGTGCTCGTGCCGCCGGCAGGCTATCTGCAGCGGTTGCGGGATATCTGCAACAAGCACGGCATTCTCCTGATCTTCGACGAGGTGATCACCGGCTTCGGCCGTCTCGGCCAGCCGTTTGCGAGCCAGCGCTTCGGCGTCATGCCGGACCTTTTCACCATTGCCAAAGGCATGACCAACGGCACCGTCCCCATGGGCGCCGTGCTCGCGAAGGACTCGATCTACGCAACGTTCATGGATGCGCCCGAGGGCATCGAGCTCTTCCATGGCTACACTTACTCCGCCCATCCGCTCGCCTGCGCCGCGGGCATCGGCACCCTCGACACGTACGAGGAGGAAGGCCTGCTCACGCGCGGATCGGCGATGGAGAAATATTTCGAAGATGCGATCCATGCGCTGAAGGGCGTACGTCATGTCGTCGACGTCCGCAATCTCGGACTCATGGGCGCGGTCGAACTCGAGCCGCGGCCGAATGCGCCCGGCAAGCGCGCCTACGAGGCCTTTCTAAAGGCTTTCGAGGCCGGCGTGCTGGTCCGCTACACGGGCGACGTCCTCGCCTTTTCACCGCCGCTGATCGTGGAAAAGCCGCAGATCGACCGGATGTTCCAGACCATCCGCGAAGCGCTGCAGGCTACGGGCTAGCTATTTCGCTGCGGTCCTGACGACGCCCAGCCGGCGGCCGCGGGTCTGCTGCTTGAGGCGCGGAGGGGTGACGAGGTCGCGCACGAAGTTCGGCAGCGCGAACACGCCCTCGTGGGTCTCGCCGTTGTAATACTGCAGCGCCTGGAGCTTGCGCGCCTCGATGCGCCGATCGATCTCGTCGGCGGTGAAGGCCTTCGGATCGAGCTTGTCCGAGCACACCGCCATGGCCCACAGCGAGCCGTAGAGCGGGATGTACATCGTGTACGGGCGCACGATCCGGAACACCCCGTTCAGCCGCTGCGCGAGCTCGGCTACGCGCTCGGGACGTGCCACAGGCGAGCCGATGTGCAGCGTTAGCGCGCCGCCCGGCGCCAGCGCCGCGCGCAGCTGCTGGAAGAATTCGGTGGAGTAGAGCGCCTCCGCCGGCCCCATCGGGTCGTTCAGGTCGAGCGCGATCAGGTCGAACTTCTCCTGCGTGTCGCGAACGAACTTCATCCCGTCATCGACCAGCACCCGCAGCTTCGGGTTGTCGAAGACGCCGTTGTGCACGGCCTTGAAGTGCTGCTTGGCCACCTCGATCACGTCGCCGTCGATCTCGACCATCGTCACCTGCTCGACGCTCGGGTGCTTGAGCGCCTCTTCGGAGGAGCCGCCGTCGCCGCCGCCGACGATGAGCACCCTCTTCGGCGCCGCGAGCGCCGTGAGCGCGGGATGGATCAGGTTCTCGTGATAGACGAACTCCTCCTTCTCGGAGGTCATGTTGAACCCGTCGAGGCGGAAGAGCTTGCCGTAGTGCGGCGTCTCGTAGATCGCCATCTTCTGGTAGCGCGTCTGCCACTCGCCCAGCTGGCGCGTGGCCTTGATGTAGAACCCGGTGGTGTCGTTGAGCGGCTCCATCAGCATGTGCTCGCCGCGGTCGACCTCGTGCCGGGCGGCTTCCGTGGGCTGGAAGTGCTCGACCAGCTGCTCGAACAGCTTCCTCGCCTTGGCGGAGTTGTCGGCGCTGTAGTTGCAGACGTAGACGTCGAGCGTGAGCCCCTGGCGCTCGGGCCAGGTGTGGATCGCCAGATGCGACTCGGCGAGCACGACCGTGCCGGTGAAGCCGCCGCCGTCGAAGGTGTGGAAGCTCGCATCCATGGTCGTCAGGCCCGCGGCTTCGACCATGGCGAGGCACTTCGCGCGGAAGCCCTCGCCGTCGAGGAGAAGCTGCGGATCGCAGCGGCACCCACTCAGGTCACCGATGAGGTGAAGACCATTCATTTCCGTACCCCCAAAAATGCGAAGGCGCAGCCCGCCGGAAAAATAATCCGGGCCACGCCTTCGATCTGCGCGCCGCTCTGACTGAGGCGCCTACTGCGATCTTCGATCGCGCTCAATTCGTGCAAAACCTCCTGAGGCTTTCACTTGCCGCCGCGCATCTCGGCCACCACTGCATCGATCAGCCGGCGAGCGATCGAGATTTTGCTTGGAAGTTTAGGTAATTGCAATACATCGAACCAGTTTGCGGCCTCGATTTCCGACGGCTGCGGCCGAAGCTCGCCGCTCGCGTACTCGCACACGAACGCGATCATCAGCGAATGCGGGAACGGCCAAGACTGGCTCGCGAAGTACCGGCTGTTGCTTATCTGCACGCCGACTTCCTCGTGCACTTCGCGCGCCAGGCACTGCTCCAGGGACTCGCCCGGCTCGACGAAGCCGGCAAGGGCGCTGTACATCCCGGCCGGAAAATGCGGGCTGCGCGCGAGCAGGAGCTGGCCCTGCCGCCGCACCAGGGCCATCACCGCCGGCGCCACTCTGGGATAGGCGGAGAGCTTGCACGCCGGGCACACGCGCACGCGCTCTTCGCTCTTGGAAAGGGTGGGCGTGCCGCAGCGGCCGCAGAACTGGTGGCTGCGATCCCAGTCGATGAGCTGCAGCGCGCGGCCGGCCAGGGCGAAGTGCGAATCGTCGAGCACCGAGAACAGCGAGCGCAGGCCCGCCCAGGCGAAGCCGCCGGGGGCCGGGGTCTCGGCCGGAAGCTCCGCCGCCCACAGGTCGGATGGCCCCAGACGCCCTAGATATAGGGTTCTGAGTGGCTCAGGCCCCAACCAATTGTGGTTTTTATGCAACGCGCTCCCTTGCGGAAGCCGGGCCCAGGCCGGGCGCGCCGCCACCCGCAGGTCGTCGGACGGGCGCTCGAGCGGCCCCATTTCCACCATCAGCTGATCGCCCCGGAAGACGAACCAGTGGCCCGCCTGCCTGCGCGCTTCGGGCGCCTCGCAGGTGACGAAATGCTCGTAGTCGGTCGGTCGGGAGAACGGGAGCTCGGTCATGCGCTGAGTATAATTTGCGCCCTCCCGATGGATTCCGCCGCCACCGCCAAGGCTTCAGACGGCGAGCTCGCCAATTCGATTCGCGCGCTCGCCATGGACGCGGTCGAGGCCGCCAAGTCCGGGCATCCGGGCATGCCGATGGGGATGGCGGAAATCGCGGTGGCGCTCTGGAAGCGCCATCTCAGGCACAACCCGGGCAACCCGGCCTGGCCGGATCGCGACCGCTTCGTGCTCTCCAACGGCCACGGCTCCATGCTCCTCTACAGCCTGCTGCATCTCACGGGCTACGACTTGCCGATCGAGGAGCTGAAGCGCTTTCGCCAGCTCGGCTCGAAGACCCCTGGCCATCCCGAGCGCGGCATCACGCCGGGGGTGGAAACCACCACCGGGCCGCTCGGCCAGGGCATCTCCAATGCGGTCGGCATGGCGATTGCCGAGCGGCTGCTCGCCGCGGAGTTCAACCTCCCCGGCCATGAGGTGGTGGATCACTTCACCTACGTCTTTCTGGGCGACGGCTGCATGATGGAAGGGGTGTCGCACGAGGCGTGCGCGCTCGCCGGGACGCTAAAGCTCGGCCGCCTGATCGCGGTCTACGACGACAACGGCATCTCCATCGATTCCGACAAGGGCCAGATCGGCCAGTGGTACACGGACGACGTGCGCCGGCGCTTCGAGGCCTACGGCTGGCAGGTGATTCCGAACGTCGACGGCCATGACGTCGAGGCAGTGGACCGGGCGCTGCGCAAGGCGAAAAGGGAAGGAAAAGCCGGCGCGAAGTCGCGGCCGACCCTCATCTGCGCCAAGACGGTGATCGGCAAGGGCGCGCCGACCAAGGCGAACACCGGCGCGGCGCACGGCGCGCCGCTCGGCGAAAAGGAAATCGCCGCCGCCCGCGAGGCGATCGGCTGGCGTTTTCCGCCCTTCGAGATCCCCGAGACCGTTTACCGCACCTGGGATGCGCGCGAGGCCGGCAAGCGCGCGGAGCGCAGGTGGAACCGGCTTTTCGCTTCGTACGCGAAGGCGTTCCCGCAGCAGGCCGCCGAATTTCGCCGGCGGCTCGCCGGGGCGCTGCCGGCGGACTTTGACGCCCGCGTGGAGGCGCTCGTGAAGGACGCGGACGCCAAGGCCGAGACCGTGGCCACGCGCAAAGCTTCGCAGATGGTGCTCGAGGCGCTGACCCCCGCGCTGCCGGAGCTCGTCGGCGGCTCAGCCGACCTGACCGGCTCGAATCTCACGATGGTGAAGGCCTCCAAGGTGGTAGGCCGCGAGGGTGGTGGAAACTACGTTTTCTACGGCGTGCGCGAATTCGGCATGTGCGCGGTCATGAACGGCCTTGCGCTCCATGGCGGGTTTATCCCCTACGGCGGCACGTTCCTGGTGTTCTCGGACTATGCCCGCAACGCCCTGCGCCTCGCCGCCCTGATGGGCGCGCACGCGATCTACGTGTTCTCCCACGATTCGATCGGCCTGGGCGAGGATGGCCCGACCCACCAGCCGGTCGAGCACGCGGCGACGCTGCGCCTCATTCCGAACATGGACGTCTGGCGCCCGAGCGACATGGTGGAGACCTCGGTCGCCTGGGCCAGCGCATTGCGCCGGAATGGGCCGAGCGCGCTATTGCTCAGCCGCCAGAACGTGGCATTTTCGAAGCGCAACGGGCTGGACGACGTCGGCCGCGGCGGCTACGTGCTCGCCGATGCGCCCGGTGCGCAAGCCGTGATCGTGGCGACCGGGTCGGAGGTTCCTTTAGCCCTCGCGGCGCAAAAGTTGCTCGCGCAAGACGGCATCCCGGTCCGTGTGGTATCCATGCCTTCGACGAGCGTCTTCGATCGCCAGGCCGAGGATTACCGCCGGGCGGTGCTGCCGGCGGGCCTGCCGAAGATCGCCGTCGAAGCCGGCACGAGCGATTTGTGGCGCAAGTACGTCGGCCTGGAAGGCGCCGTGGTCGGGCTCGACCGCTACGGCGAGTCCGCGCCGGCAGCGGACCTCTTCAAGCATTTCGGCTTCACCCCGGAGAACGTCGCGAAGGTCGTAAGGAGCGTAATTCGATGATCAAGGTTGCAATCAACGGTTTTGGGCGCATCGGGCGCAACATCCTCAGGGCGCATTACGAGAGCGGCAAGAAGCACGGCCTGCAGTTCGTCGCGCTCAACGACCTCGGCGACGCGCAGACCAACGCCCATCTCCTGAAATACGACACGGCCCACGGCCGCTTCAAGGGCACGGTGGGCGTGGAAGGCAACGCGCTGGTGGTGAACGGCGACTCGATCCGCGTGGTGGCGGAGCGCGACCCGGCGAAGCTGCCGTGGAAGGATCTCGGCGTCGACGTGGTCCTCGAATGCACCGGGCTTTTCACGAGCAAGGCCAAGGCGGGCGCGCACCTGCAGGCCGGCGCGGGCAAGGTGATCATCTCCGCACCGGGCGAGAAGGACGTCGATCGCACCATCGTGTACGGCGTCAATCACCAGGCGCTCAAGGGCTCCGATACGGTGATCTCGAACGCTTCGTGCACGACCAACTGCCTCGCGCCGCTCGTCAAGGCGCTCGACGACCGGATCGGGGTGGTCTCGGGGCTGATGACGACGGTGCACTCGTACACGAACGACCAGGTCCTGACCGACGTCTATCACAAGGACCTGCGCCGCGCGCGCTCGGCGACGCACAACATGATCCCGACCAAGACCGGCGCCGCGGCGGCGGTAGGCCTCGTGCTGCCGCACCTCAACGGCAAGCTCGATGGCTTCTCGATCCGCGTTCCGACTCTCAACGTGTCCCTGGTCGATCTCACCTTCGTCGCCAAGAAGCCGGCGAGCGTCGATGAAGTGAACAAGGCGCTGAAGAGCGCGGCCGACGGCGATCTCAAGGGCATCCTCGAGTACACCACCGAGCCGCTCGTCTCCTCCGACTTCAACCACAACCCGGCGAGCTCGATCGTCGACGCGCAGCTCACCAAGGTCGCCGACGGCACGCTCGTGAAGGTCTACTCCTGGTACGACAACGAGTGGGGCTTCTCCAACCGCATGCTGGACGTCGCGGTCGCGCTCATCAACGCGAAGTAGCGTGCCCGCCGTACTCGTCGAGCGCCGGGATGAGATCGCGCTCGTCGTGCTCAACCGTCCCGAGCGCCTCAACGCGATCAACGAGGACATCCGGCGCGAAGTGCCGGCCGCGCTCGCGGCGCTCGAAAGCGACGCCTCGGTCAAGGCCATCGTTCTGCGGGGCGCCGGCGAGCGCGCCTTTTCGGCCGGCCAGGATCTCGGCGAAGCCGCGGACTTCGGCGTAGGCGATGTCGAGCGGTGGTTCCGCGGCCAGCATGCCATGTTTTCCGCGGTTCGCGCGTCGAACAAGCCTACGGTCGCCGCGCTGATCGGCGTTGCCGCCGGGGCGGCGTATCAGCTCGCCTTGTACTGCGACTTGCGCGTGGGCCATGCGGAGGTTCGCATCGGGCAGCCGGAGGTCAACACCGGCCTGGGCTCCATCATGGGCACCTCGCAGATGATGTGGCACCTGCCGCTGTCGATGAACGGCGAGCTTTCGCTCGGCGGCGAGCTCATCAGCGGCGAGCGCGCGCACGCCCTGGGACTGGTGAATCGCCTGGCAAAAAAGGAAGCGGTGCTCGAGGACGCCATCGCCGCCGCCCGGCAGCTCGCCTCCCGCCCGCCGAACGCGATCCGGCTCACCAAGGAACGGTTGCGCGAGCTCACGCAGGCCGCGTTCGACGAGCTGCTCGAGGCCACCGTGCGCTACCAGCGGCGGGCCTACGAGTCGGGCGAGCCGCAACGCCACATGCAGGAGCTCCTGAAGAGGAAGAAGCCATGAAGTTCAAGCGTATGGCCGACGTCGAGCTGCGGGGCAAGCGGGTATTCATTCGCGCCGACCTCAATGTCCCGATCGACGCCGGGAAAATCGGCGACGACACGCGAATCCGCGCCTCGCTTCCGGCGATGCAGCTTGCGCTCGATCGCGGGGCGGCGGTCATGGTGACCTCGCACCTCGGCAGGCCGAAGGAAGGCGAGCTCAAGCCCGAGGACTCGCTCGCCCCGGTGGCGAAGCGGCTTTCCGAGCTGCTGGGGCGCGAGGTTCCGCTGAGAACGGGCTGGGTCGACGGGGTGGCCGTGAAGCCGGGCGAGCTCGTGGTGCTGGAAAACTGCCGCGTCAACAAGGGCGAGAAGAAGGACGACGAGGCGCTGGCGCGCAAGATCGCCGCGCTCTGCGATGTCTACGTGAACGACGCCTTTGGCACCGCCCACCGCGCCGAAGCCACGACGCACGGTGTGGCGCGCTTCGCGCCGGTCGCGTGCGCCGGGCCGTTGATGGCGGCGGAGCTCGACGCGCTCGGCCGCGCGCTCGCCAACCCCGCGCATCCCCTCGTGGCGATCGTTGCGGGCTCCAAGGTGTCGACGAAGCTCAGCGTGCTGGCGGAGCTGGCGGGCAAGGTGGATTGCCTGATCGTGGGCGGCGGCATCGCGAATACGTTTCTAATGGCGAGCGGCCTGCCCATCGGCCATTCCCTTGCCGAGCCGGACCTGGTCGACGAAGCTCGCCGGATCCAGAAGCTCACGGAGGTGCCGCTGCCGGAGGACGTCGTCGTCGCCACGGAAGCCTCCGCGCGCGCACGCGCGCTCACCAAGGATGCCGCACGCGTGGAGCCCGACGAGATGGTGCTCGACATCGGCCCCAAGGCAGCCGCGAGCCTCGCCGAGCGCCTGCAGAAGGCGGGCACCATCGTATGGAACGGCCCGGTGGGCATGTTCGAGATCGACCAGTTCGCGCGCGGCACCGAGGCCGTCGCGCGCGCCATCGCGCGCTCCAAGGCCTTCTCGATCGCGGGCGGCGGCGACACCATCGCGGCGATCACGAAGTTCGGCGTCGAGAAAGACATCTCGTACATCTCGACTGGCGGCGGCGCGTTCCTCGAGTTCCTCGAAGGCAAGCCCCTTCCTGCGGTGGCGGCGCTCGAAGCCCGGGCGGATGGTTAAAGAGCTCGTCGTCCATACCGCGGGACAGGGGCTGCACGAGATCACGGCCGAGGTGCAGGCGCAGGTCCGCGCCGCGGGCATCGGCGAAGGGTTGTGCACGCTTTTCGTGCGGCACACCTCGGCGAGCCTCCTCATCCAGGAGAACGCCGATCCGTCGGCGAAGCGCGATCTCGAGCGCTGGCTTGCGCGCCTGGTGCCGGAAGGCGATCCGTTCTATACGCACGACACCGAGGGCCCGGACGACATGCCGGCGCACGTCAAGGCGGCTCTGACCGCCACTTCGCTCTCGATTCCGATCCTCGGCAGGAAATTGGGCCTGGGCACGTGGCAGGGCGTTTACCTTTGGGAACACCGCCGCCGCGGCGGGCGCCGCGAGGTGCTCGTGCATCTCGGCAATTGAACCGGAAATCGCGGGTGTTACACTCGCAGCCGAGGTTCCCTTCATGGTCCGCAGCACCAAAATCGTAGCGACGCTCGGCCCTTCGTCGAGCTCCCCCGCCGTCCTGGAAAGAATGGTGCGCGCCGGCGTCGACGTCGTGCGCCTGAATTTCTCGCACGGCACGGCCGACGATCACCTCAAGCGCGCCGAGCTGGTCAAGGAAGTCGCGCGCAAGGCCAACCGCACCGTCGCCATCCTGTGCGACCTGCAGGGGCCGAAGATCCGCATCGGCAAGTTCCGCGAAGGCAAGGTGACGCTGGAGAAGTCGCGCCGCTTCATTCTCGACGCCACCTGCGAGATCGGCGACGCCGAGCGCGTCGGCCTCGACTACAAGGAGCTCCCCCGCGACGTGGAGCCCGGCGCGGTGCTGCTCCTGGACGACGGCAAGATCGTGCTCGACGTCACCGAAGTGCGCGGCGAAGCGGTCCACACCGTGGTACGCCACGGGGGCGTGCTCTCCAACAACAAGGGCATCAACCGCCAGGGCGGCGGGCTCACCGCGCCTGCGCTGACGGCGAAGGACATGGAGGACATCAAGACCTCGGTGAAGCTGCAGGCCGATTACCTGGCGGTGTCGTTTCCGAAAAGCGGCGCCGACATGTACATGGCGCGCGAGCTGATGCGCGCCGCGGGCGGGAGGTCGCTGCTGATCGCGAAGATCGAGCGCGCCGAGGCGGTGGGCGAGAACGCGCTGATCGACATCATGCGCGGCTCCGACGGCATCATGGTGGCGCGGGGCGATCTCGCCGTGGAAGTGGGCGACGCCTCCGTCCCGGCGCTGCAGAAGAAGATGATTCGTCTGGCGCGGGAGCAGAACAAGCTCACCATCACCGCCACGCAGATGATGGAGTCGATGATCCTCAGCCCGGTGCCGACGCGCGCCGAGGTCTCCGACGTCGCGAACGCGGTGCTCGACGGCACCGACGCGGTGATGACCTCCGCCGAGACCGCGAGCGGCAATTATCCGGTCGAGGTGATCGAGGCCATGGCGCGCATCTGCGTCGAGGCCGAGCAGACCCAGCCGCTCAACCTGGAGCAGGACTTCCTCAACCGCGTGTTCACGCGCGTGGACCAGTCGATCGCCATGGCGGCGCTGTTCACGGCCTACCACCTCAAGGTGAAGGCGATCGCCTCGCTCACCGAGTCGGGCTCCACCGCGCTGTGGATGAGCCGCCTGAATTGCGGGGTGCCGATCTACGCCCTGACCGCGCAGACGACCACGCGCTACCGCTGCGCGCTGTTCCGCGATGTCTATCCGCTGATGGTCAAATACGTCGGCCACGACCGCGAGGAGCTGCTGCGCGAAGCCGAGAAGGTGCTGGTGGACAACAACGTGGTGAAGGAGGGGGATATCATTGTCCTCACCATCGGCGAGCCGATCGGCAAGTCCGGCGGCACCAACACGATGAAGATCGTCAAAGTAGGAGACCACCTCCAGTCATGAGCCAAGCCGCCGCCACCCGCGCCAGCCTCCCTCCGCTCGCCTCCCGGTTCGTCGACGTGGAGCGCCTTGCGTGGGAAAAAACCCCGTACGAGGGCATCGAGAGCAAGACGCTCCTCTTCGACCGCGAAAGCGGCCTCGCCACCCTGCTGATGAGAATGGCGCCGGGCGCGAGGCTGCCCGACCACGAGCACGTGCTCATCGAGCAGACCTACGTGGTCGAGGGCAGCCTCGTGTGCGGCGAGGGCGAATGCAAGAAGGGCGAGTTCGTCTGGCGCCCCGCCGGCAGCCGGCACGAGGCCTGGGGCGGACCCGAGGGCTGCGTGACGCTCGCGATCTTCCAGATTCCGAACCGCTTCTACCAGCCGGATGGGCGCGAGACGGACTTCCTGGGCAACGACTGGAAAAAGGCCTGGGGCCACGCGCTGCGCAAGTAGCGGCGGGCCTCGTCGCGGGGCTCGTTGCAGCGTCTGCGGTTGCGCAGAATCTCGACCCTTGCCGTAGCGCCGCCGCCTTCGCGCGCCCGGCCGACATCAAGGCGGCGATCGAGCGGCATTCACAGGCGATCCGCGCCGGCGCCGGAGCGCGGGTCTATGTGGACCGCGCTGTATGTCTCGAGCGCATCGGCGAGACCGACCTCGCGCTGCAGGACTTGAATGCCGCGCTCGCCATGGAAGCAACGCTCGCGGGGGCGTTCCGCGAGCGTGCGCGCGTCTATCTCAAGCTGGGAAACCCAGATCTCGCCCTTGCCGACGTGGCGGAGGCAGTGAAGATGGATCCGGCAGGCGCGGTCAACTGGCAGGCGCGGGCCGAAATCGAGGCGCGCCTCGGGCAGCATCGGCAGGCGGCAAGCGATTACGGCCAGGCAGTGAAGCTCGATCCGCAGAACGTGGTGGCGCGCCACGGCCGGGCCTCGAGCCTCACGATCCTCGGCGAGCCCGAGCGGGCGATCGAGGACCTCGACGAGGTCCTGCGCATCGATCCCAACTATGTCTCCGCGTTGCTCGCGCGTGGCGAGGCGCAGGCGCGCGCCGGACGCAACGATGAGGCGCTGAAGGATTACTCTGCCTACCTGGCGGCGAACCCGGACGACGCCTACGGCCGCTTCCGGCGCGGCGTCGCGCTCACGAGGCTGAAGCGCGACGAGGATGCGGTGAGCGATTTCAGCGAATCGATCCGCCTCGATGCACGCCTGCTTTCCGCCTATCTGGAGCGCGGGCGCGCGTATGAGCGGCTCGGCCGTCCCGAGCGGGCGGTTCTCGACCTCAGCGAGGCTGCGGAGCTCGCGCCGCGCTTTGCGCCGGCGCATAACGAGCTCGCCTGGCTGCTCGCCACGACCCGCCAGGAGGGTGTGCGCAACGGCAAGAAGGCGGTAGAGCACGCGCGCGCGGCGGCGGAGCTTTCGGGCTGGAGCAACGCCGGGGTCCTCGACACCTACGCCGCGGCGCTCGCGGAGGCGGGCGAGTTCGCCGAAGCCGCGAGCTGGCAGGCGAAGGCGCTCGAGCTTCCCGGGTTCAGCGCTCAGGCACGGGACGAGGCGCGCCGGCGCCTCGAGCTCTACCGCGCCGGGAAACCTTACCGCGCGCCCTAGCGAGAGCCCGATGAGAATCGCGCTTTGCAACGAAGTCATCGCGCCGATGCCGTTTCCCAAGCAGTGCGCGCACGCCGCGAACCTGGGCTACGACGGCCTCGAAATCGCGCCGTATACCCTGTCCGACGAGCCGCAGCGCATCGGCGCGGCGCAGCTCGCCGCCACCCGTGCGGCAGCGCAGGACGCCGGAATTGCGATCACCGGCCTGCACTGGCTGCTCGTCAAGCCTGCCGGCCTCTCGATCTCGACCCGCGACGACGCCGTGCGCAAGCGCACGCTCGACGCCATGCTCGCCTTCATCGACCAATGCGCCGAGCTCGGCGGACGCTATCTCGTGCACGGTTCGCCGCACCAGAGGCGCGTGGATCCCGGCGACACGCGGGCCGACGCGCTGGCGCGCGCGCGCGACATGTTCGCGGCGATTGCGCCCCGCGCCGCCCAGGCGGGCGTCGTGTATTGCATCGAGCCTCTTTCCGTGGAGCAGACGCCGCTCATCAATACGCTGGAGGAAGCGGCTTCGCTCGTCCAGGAAATCGGCAGCCCGGCCGTGCGCACCATGCTCGATTGCAGCGCAGCCGGGCGCATGGAGAAGGCCTCGCTCGGGCAGCTCGTCGAGCGCTGGCTTCCGCAAGGGCTGCTCGCGCACGTGCAGGTGAATGACCGCAACCGGCGCGGCCCCGGCCAGGGCGAGCAGCGCTTCGCGCCGCTCTTCGCCGCGCTCAGGCGGCACGGCTATGGCGGCGATGTCGCCGTCGAGCCGTTTGACTACGTGCCCGATGGTCCGGGCGCGGCCGCGCGCGCCATCGGCTATGTGCGCGGCATCCTCGAAGCGCTCGACGCGGAGATGACTTAAAGTCGGGCGCCGTGAGATTCACCATCCGCGAAATAGCATTCTTCGAGCGCGACGCGCGGCTGAGGATGCCGTTTCGCTTCGGCGTCGTGACCCTCTCCGAGGCGACGCAGGCGTTTGTGCGCGCGCGGATTCGCCTGGAGGACGGCCGGGAGGCCGAAGGCGCCGCGGCCGAGCTCCTGGTGCCGAAATGGTTCGACAAGGATCCGCGGCTCACCAATGAGGAAAATGCCGGCCAGCTGCGCACCTCGCTGCAAGTCGCGCGCGAGGCGTACCTGGGCGGCGGCGAGAACACCGCGTTCGGTCATTGGCTCGACAACTACGGTCCGCAGATCGCGCTCTGCGCCGCGCAGGGGCTCAACACGCTGATCGCCTGCTTCGGGCCCTCGCTCATCGATCGTGCGCTCCTCGACGCCCTGTGCCGGGCGCTCGGCGTGTCATTCTTCGACGCCGTCGCGAACAATGTTCCCGCGATCGCCGCGCCGGCCTGGCAGCAGGATTTCGCCGCCTTCGACCTTCCGGCCTTCCTTGCCACGCTGAAGCCGCGCAGCCGCATCGCCGCGCGGCATACGGTGGGCCTGCTGGATCCGATCGCCGGCCAGCCGAAGACGATCGTCGACGGCCTTCCCGAGACGCTCGAGGAGGTCGTGGCCCGCTACGGCCACCGCTGGTTCAAGCTGAAGCTGAGCGGGGAGTCCGATGCGGACCTACGTCGGCTCGCTTCCATTGCCGGCGTGCTCGACCGCTTGGCCGAGCCCTATCGCGTGTCGCTGGACGGCAACGAGCAGTACAGCGGCGCCGAGCAGGTGCTGGAGCTTTGGCGACGCATGAAGGCCGCTCCGGAGCTTGCGCGCCTGTGCGCGAGCGTTGCGTTCATCGAGCAGCCCATCGCACGCGGTGTCGCGCTCTCCACCGACGTCAGCGAGCTCGCCGAGGAAAAGCCGCTGATCATCGACGAATCCGACGACTCGCTAGAGAGCTTCCCGCGCGCGCGGCGACTGGGCTATACGGGCGTCTCGTCGAAAGGCTGCAAGGGACTCTACAAGTCGCTCCTCAACCTCGCGCGCTGCCGCCTATGGAACCGCGAAGAGGGCGCCGAGCGCTACTTCATGACCGGGGAAGACCTGACCGTGCAGGCCGGCATTGCCGTCCAGCAGGACCTCGCGCTCGTGGCCCTCCTCGGGCTGGAGCACGTGGAGCGAAACGGACATCACTATGTGAACGGCATGGCGGGGCTGCCCGAGGCCGAGCAGGAAGCCTTTCTGCGGGCCCACCCGGACCTCTACGAGCGGAGCCTGGGCGCAGTCCGGCTGAAAATACGCGAGGGCACGCTCGCCGTCGGCTCGCTCGGCTGCGCGGGCTTCGCGAGCGGTGCCCTGCCTCAGTGGAACGCGATGAGGAGCATGGAATGATAGAGCGGCGCATCGGCATCATCATGAACGGGGTTACCGGTCGCATGGGGACGAACCAGCACCTCGTGCGCTCGATCCTCGCCATTCGGGAGCAGGGCGGCGTGCTGCTCAAGGACGGCAGCCGGCTGATGCCCGATCCGCTGCTCGTCGGCCGCAACGCGGCGAAGGTGGCAGCGCTGGCGAAGCAGCACGGCGTGGAGCGCTGGACGACGGATCTCGACGCGGCCCTGGACAACGACGACGAAGTCTTCTTCGACGCCGCGTCCACGCAGCTGCGTCCGAGGCTGCTGCAGCGGGCCATCGCCGCGCGCAAGCACGTCTACTGCGAGAAGCCGGTCGCCACCACCCTCGCCGAGGCCAAGGCGTTGTACGCGGCCGCGAAAAAGGCGCGCGTCAAGCACGGCGTAGTGCAGGACAAGCTCTGGCTGCCGGGGCTCCTGAAGCTGCGAAAGCTGCGCGAAGAAGGATTTTTCGGCCGCATCCTCTCGGTGCGCGGCGAGTTCGGCTACTGGGTCTTCGAGGGCGATCGCGAGCCCTCGCAGCGGCCGTCCTGGAATTACCGCAAGAGAGACGGCGGCGGGATCATCCTCGACATGCTGTGCCATTGGCGCTATGTGCTCGACAACCTCTTCGGCGAGGTGCAGGCCGTCAGCTGCCTCGGCGCCACGCATATCCCCTACCGCTGGGATGAGCGCGGCCGCAAATACAAGGCGACCGCGGACGATGCCGCGTACGCAAGCTTCCAGCTCGCGGGCGGCGTCATCGCGCACTTCAATTCATCATGGGCGGTGCGCGTGCGGCGCGACGACCTGCTCACGCTGCAGGTGGACGGCACCCGAGGCAGCGCGGTCGCAGGCCTGCGGCGCTGCCTGGTGCAGTCGATCGACCAGACGCCGAAGCCGGTGTGGAATCCGGACATCCCCCAGCGGATCGATTTCTTCGCCGGCTGGCACGAGGTCCCCGATGCGCCCTACGACAACGCCTTCAAGGTCGAATGGGAGCTGTTCCTGAAGCACGTGGCGGGTGAAGGCCCGTTCCGCTGGAACCTGCTCGAAGGCGCCAAGGGCGTTCAGCTCGCCGAGCTCGGGCTAAGGAGCTGGCAGCAGAAGCGCTGGCTGCAGGTGCCGAAGCTCAAGGCATGAAGCTCGCCCGGCTAGGGACGTTCGGGGCGCAGGCGGGCGGGGTCGATTTGTCGCGCCTCGACTTCGATTTCGAGGCGCTGCGCAAGGCCTTCTTCGACCATCAGCTGCTGGTGGTGCGCGGCCAGAAGCTGAGCGCGCGGCAATTCCTCGACTTTGCCCGCCGCTTCGGCAAGCCCGAGCCGCACGTCATCGATCAGTTCCATCATCCCGAGCACGCGGACATCCTCATCCTCTCGAACGAGAAGAAGAACGGGGCGCCGATCGGACTCGCCGACGCCGGGACGTATTTCCATACCGACTATTCGTATCTGCAAATTCCCGCCAGGGCGACGCTCCTTTATTCGATCAAGGTCCCGAGCCGGGGCGGCGACACGCTGTTCGCCGACCAGTACGCCGCCTATGACGACCTTCCCGCGGCGATGAAGGCGCGCATCGAGGGGCTCGTCGCCCGCCATCACTATGGGAACCGGGACGACCTCGACCAGGGCTCGCGGACCGTTGCCTCGGTCCTGAACGAAACCCAGGAGCAGAAGATGGCCTGGGTGCGCCATCGCATCGCCCGGCCTCATCCGGTCACCGGCAGGAAGGCGCTCTATTCGGTGTCCGGTAGCTCGTTCGGCATCGAGGGGATGCCCGACGGCGAGGCGATCGCGCTGCTCGATGAGCTGAAGCGCCATGCAACGCAGCAAAAATATCAGTATCGGCTCAAGTACGGCGTGGGCGACCTGGTCATCTGGGACAACGCCTCGCTCCTGCACGCGGCCACGCTCACCGATCCGGACGACCCGCGTACACTATGGCGCATCACCGTCAAGGAGGAGGGGAGATCATGAGGAGCATTGTTTTCGCCGCGATCTGCGCGCTGCTGTCGTGCAACGCCGGCGCACAGGGGCAGACGCTGCACGGCGCGGTGCAGTTTCCCGACGAGCATGTCTTCACCCGCGCCTTGGTGCGCTTCCAGGAGCTGGTGGACAAGTATTCCGGGAAGAAGACCCACTGGGTGCTGCACAAGAATAGCGAGCTCGGCCTGGAGAAGCAGTACTTCGAGTACATGGCGCAGGGCAAGGCGGTGGACTACGGCATCGTCTCGCCGGCGCACATGTCGACGTTCTCCAAGGCGGCGCCGTTCATCGACGCGCCGTTCCTGTTCCGCGACCTCGACCATTGGAACAAGGTGCTCGACGCCGACCTGCTGAAGCCCGTCGCCGACGAGATCAACCAGAAGGCCGAGGTGATGCTTATCGGCTACGCCGGCGGCGGCACGCGCAATATCTTCGTCAACAAGCCGGTACGCAACCTGCAGGAAATGAAGGGCCTGAAGGTGCGCGTGCAAGGCGCGCCGATCTGGTCGAAGACCTTCGCCGCCATCGGCATGGCGCCGACCGTCATCGCCTACAACGAGATCTACAACGCGATCCAGAACAACGTCATCTCCGCGGGCGAGAACGAGGCCGCCGGCGTCGAGCAGATGAAGTTCTACGAGGTGGCGCCGCAGCTCTCGATGACCCAGCACGCGATCACCATCCGGCCGATCTGCTTCTCCACGAAGACGTTCAACAAGCTGGACAAGGGCATGCAGGCGGCGATCCTCAAGGCCGGCAAGGAGGCGGGCGCCTACGGCCGCAAGCTCGAGTCAAGCGAGGACGAGGAGAAGCTGGTCGCGCTGGAAAAGGCCGGCAAGCTGACGCGCGTGAAGTTCACCGACCGCGCGCAGATGAAGAAGCTGGCCGACCCGGTGATGGCGGACTACGCCAAGGAAATCGGCGCCGACCAGATCTACGCCAAGATCAACGCGATCAAGTAACCCCTAGAAAGGACGGCGGCGGCGCGGGCCACCGCCGTTTTTATGTACAGAACCTTCACCGCCTGGTATGCGCGGGCACTGTCGTGGCTGCTCGTATTGTCGGTCGCGGTGCTGATGGTTCCGGTCAGCCTGCAGATCTTCTCGCGCTATACGCAGCTCATCCCGGCGTATATCTGGACGGAGGAGATGGCGCGCTTCCTCTTCATCTGGATGGTGATGATCGGGGCGATGATCGGCGTGCGCGAGGGGTCGCACTTCGAGGTCGACGTCTGGCCTGACCTGGGGCCGAAGGCCACCGCCGCGCTGCAGCTTGCAGGCGGCGTCTTCGTCCTGCTTTTCGCCTTCGTCTTCGTCTGGGCAGGGTGGGAGTTCACGCGCTTCGCCTGGAACCGCGTCTCCGAGCTCGCCGACCTGCCGCTCTGGACGATTCATGTCGCCTGGCCGATCACCGGCCTCACCTGGTTCGTGTTCCAGGGCGAGCGCATGTGGGACGCGGCGATGGTGCTCGCCGGCCGCGCGCAGCCCCAGGCGCAAGCGAAGCCGCTGGAGGCGGCGGAATGAGCGCAGGGCTGCTCTCGCCCGGGACCGCGGCGCTCATCCTCTTCGGCACGTTCTTCCTGCTCCTCGTGCTGCGCGTGCCGGTGGCGTTCGCGCTCGGCATGGCCTGCCTGCCGGCGATGCTCTTCGAGGAGCGCCTGTCGATGCAGAGCCTCGTGCAGGAGACGTTCAACGCATACAACTCGTTCATCCTGCTCGCGGTGCCGTTTTTCCTGCTCACCGCCAACCTGATGAACATCGGCGGCATCACCGACCGGCTGGTGCGCTTGTCGCGCACGATGGTCGGTCATTTCCCGGGAGCGCTGGCGCAGATCAACGTGCTGCTATCGGTCTTCTTCGCGGGCATCTCGGGCTCCTCCACCGCGGACGCGGCGAGCCAGTCGAAGATCTTCATCGACGCCCAGGTGAAGGAGGGTTATGGCCTTTCCTTCTCGATCGCGATCACCGCGGTGTCGGCGGTACTCGCGGTGATCATTCCCCCGTCCATCCTGATGATCGTGTGGGGCGGCGTCATTTCCACCTCGATCGGCGCCATGTACCTCGCCGGCATCCTGCCAGGGCTGCTGATCGCCGCGGCGCAGATGGTGACGGTCCACGTGTACTCGAAGATCTACAAGTACCCGGTCTATCCGCGCGCCACGCTGAAGGAGTTCTTCCTCTCGGGCTGGGAGTCGCTGCCGGCGCTCTTCACGCCGTTCATCATCGTCGGCGGCATCCTGCTCGGCTGGTTCACCGCCACCGAGTCGGCCGCGATCGCGGTGATCTATGCGGCCGTGCTGTCCATCTTCTTCTATCGCGAGATGGGCTGGAAGCAGCTTCACCATTCGCTGCTCGAGACCGGCCGGCTCTCCGCGGTCGCCCTGTTCTGCGTCGGCACGGCGTCGGCATTCGGCTGGCTGCTCGCCTACTACCAGATTCCGAAGGCGCTTCTAGCCAACGTGACCACCTGGGGCCTGGGCATCACTGGCGTCGGCTTTTTCGTCGCCTTCGTGTTCCTCGTGGTCGGCTGCTTCCTCGATGCCATCCCGGCGATCATCATCGTCGGCACGATCCTGCAGCCCCTCGCCCAGTCCGTGCACATGCACCCGATCCACTTCGCCATTATCGGCATCGTGTCGCTCGCCTTCGGTCTCGTCACCCCGCCCTACGGCCTGTGCCTCATGATCTCGTGCGCCGTGGCGAAGGTGCCCTTGAAGTTTGCATTGAAGGACACGCTGATCATGCTGGTACCGATGCTGCTGATGCTCGCCGCCATCATCATATGGCCGGAGATCCCATTGCTCCTTCCCCGGTTGTTTGCGCCGGAGCTGCTGAAATGAAGGGCGCGGTGTTCCTCGGCAATCGCCGGATCGAGGTGCGCGACTTTCCCGATCCGACGCCCGGGCCGGGCGAAGTCGTCATCCAGATGAAGGCGTCCGGGCTGTGCGGCTCGGACCTCAAGTTCTACCGCTCGCCGCCGGGCGAGGCGCAGAAGGCGCTCGGGCTCGGCGACCAGGCCGACCCCTTCATCGCGGGGCACGAGCCGTGCGGCGTGATTGCCGCGCGCGGGCCGGGCGTATCGGAGCGCGAGGCGCCCATCGGCCAGCGCGTCATGGATCATCACTACTCGGGCTGCGGCGTCTGCAAGCATTGTCGCGTGGGCTGGTCGCAGCTCTGCAAGGCGGGCATCACGGTGTACGGCGTGACTGCGAACGGCGGGCACGCCGAGTACCTGAAGGTGCCGGCGCGCACCCTGGTGCCGCTGCCGGACGAGCTTTCCTTCGTCGAAGGCGCCGCCGTGTCCTGCGGCACCGGCACCGCCTACGGCGCGCTCAGGCGCATGAATCTCGCCGGCGGCTCGACGCTCGCCGTGTTCGGGCAGGGCCCGGTCGGAATCAGCGCCACGCTTCTCGGCGCGAAGATGGGCGCCCGCGTAGTCGCGGTCGAGACGAGCCCGGAGCGCAGGGCGCTAGCCCTCGAGTTCGGCGCCGACCAGGCGATCGATTTTTCAGACTGCGAAAAAGCGCTGAAGGAGCTTACCCGGGGCGAAGGCGTCGACCTTGCGCTCGACACCACGGGCGCGGCAGCTGCGCGCCTCGCCGCGGTGCGATGCGCGAAGACCTGGGGCACGGTGTGCTTCGTGGGCGAGGGCGGCGAGGTCACGCTGGACGTGAGCCGCGACATGCTTCGCAAGCAGCTCACGCTCATCGGCTCGTGGACCTTCAGCGCGATGGGGCAGGCCGAGTGCGCGCGCTTCGTGGTGGACAACGGCATCAAGCTCGAGCCCATCTTCTCGCACCGCTGGAAGCTCGACCAGGCGGACGAGGCGTACCGCGTGTTCGATCGCCAGGCTTCCGGAAAAGGCGTTATTACGTTCTAACGAGTGATTTAGGCGCGGACTCTAGCGCCGGAGCCTAATAACCCAACGTGCGCGGCAGCCAGAGCGAAAGCCCCGGGAAGTAGGTGACGATCAACAGCGCCGTGCACATGGCGCCGTAGAACGGCCACAGCTCCTTCGATACCTCCTCCATCGTCACCTTGCCTATGGCGCAGCCGACGAAGAGGGTCGGCCCCACCGGCGGCGTGATGAGGCCGATGCCGAGGTTGAGCAGCATGATCATCCCGAAGTGCACCGGGTCGACGCCAAGCGCCTTCATCACCGGCAGCATGATCGGCGTGCAGATGAGGATCATCGGCGCCATGTCCATGAAGGTGCCGAGCAGCAGCAGCAGGACGTTGATCAGCATGAGCATGACGTACTTGTTGTCCGTCATGTGCAGGAAGAGCTGCGTCGCCTTCGCCGGCAGCTGCATGATCGCCATCAGGTAGCCGAAGCCGGCGGCGAAGCCGATCACCATCATCACCATGGCCACGGTCTTGGTGACGCGGTGCAGGAGCTTCGGCAGGTCGCGCCACTTGTATTCCTTGTAGATCACCATGGTGCAGAAAAGCGCGTACACGCAGGCCACGGCCCCCGACTCGATGGCGGTGAATACGCCAGAGAGGATGCCGCCGAGAATGATGACGATGGTGATGAGACCCCACACCGCGTCGAGGGCGATCTTGAGCGCCTCGCGCAGCGGCACCACGCGCTCGGCGGGGAAATTCTGCGTGCGCGCCTTCCACAGGATGAGGCCGATCAGGCAGACGCCGAAAAGCAGCCCCGGGAATACGCCCGCCATGAAGAGCGCCGCGATGGACACCGTGCCGCCGGTGGCGATGGAGTAGATGACGGAGTTGTGCGACGGCGGCACGAGGATCGCCTGCACCGAGCCGCAGATGGTGACGTTGGTGGCGAACACCTTCGAGTAGCCGTTCTTCACCATCTGCGGGATCATCACCGAGCCGACCGAGGCAGTATCTGCGACCGACGAGCCCGACAGGCAGCCGAACAGCGTCGAGGCGAGCACGTTGACGAGCGCGAGCCCGCCGCGGATGAAGCCGACGAATACCTTGGCGAGGTCCACCAGGCGCCGCGCGACGCCGCCTTCCGACATGATGGCTCCCGCGAGCACGAAGAACGGGATGGTGAGGAGCGCGAAGTCGTCCATGCCGTCGGAGATCTTCAGCATCACCGCCTCGAGCGGCATGTCGATCCAGAGCGCGGTGATGAGCGTGGCGAGGCCCATGGCGTAGGCCACGGGGATGCCGACGAACATCAGGATCAGAAACGAGAAGAGGAGGATCAGTCCGTCCAAGGCGCGTTTCTCCTCAGCCCTCGGTTTGCGGCTGGTCGCGGAAGGTGAACGAATCGGCCGGCGGCTGCCCGAGCCACAGCCGCTCGATGCAGAAAAGGAGCGTGATCACGCCGGCCGCCGGGATGGGGATGTAGGTGACCCCGACCGAAAGCCAGGGGAACTCGGCGATCGAGTTCTGCCACACGGTGTGCACGAGCTGCACGCCCCACTTCACCATGAACACGCCGATGATGCCCATGCCGATGTCGCCCGCAAATTCCAGCCGCCGCCGGTTGCCCTGGTTCACCATGTTGAGCAGCGTGCCGACCGCGATATGCGCGTTCGCGCGATAGGCCGCCGCGCCGCCGATGAAGGAGAAGACGATCATCATTAGCACGCCGGCCGGTTCAGGCCAGCTCGCCGCCGCGTTGGCGGCGTAGCGCATGAACACGCCGTACGGGATGATGACGGTGATCACCACCATCGACACCGCGGCGAGCACGATACACACGATGTACAGCCACTCCATCGCCTCGCGGTAGGCAGCTCTGAGGTCCATGTTCAAAAAAAGGCCGCCTCGGTGGAGGCGGCCTCTTCTCCCGGTCTTTCTGCCTTGGCGGCGATGGTTACTTCGTGTCCAGGATGCGCTTCTGCAGCGCGGCGTACTTGGCGCCGTACTTGTCGCGGATCGGTTGCGTCGCCTTGAAAAACGCCGCCTTGTCCGCCGGGATGAACTGCACGCCCGCAGCTTTCAGCTTGGTCTCGGCCTCGCCGACGTACTGGTTCCACAGCTCGCGCTGCTCCATCTGCGCCTCGCGCGAATGCTTCTTCACCAGCGCCTGGTCCTGCGCCGAGAGCTTGTCCCAGGTCGTCTTGGAGAACACGAACATCTCCGGGATGATCAGGTGCCCGGTCAGGCTGTACACCTTTACGACCTGGTAATGGTTCGCGGTCAGCATCGAGGGCGGGTTGTTCTCCGCGCCGTCGACGACGTGGGTCTGCAGCGCGGAGTAGAGCTGGTCGTAGCCGAGCGGCACGCCGTTGCCGCCCATCGCGTTCATCGTCTCGACGAAGAGCGGGTTGCCCATCGTGCGCATCTTCAGCCCCTTCAGGTCGGCGGGCTTGCTGATCGGCTTCGACGTGTAGACGTTGCGCGTGCCGGCATCCATCCAGCCCAGGCCGACCAGGCGCGCCGGCGAGGCGGTCACCTTGGCGAGCAGCTCGTCGCCGATCGGGCCGTCGATCACGTGCCGCATGTGGGTCTCATCGCGGAACATGAACGGCAGGTTGAAGACGTTCAGGTCGTCGACCACCGGGCCGAGCGTGCCGACGGAGACGCGCGCGATCTGCAGCGCGCCGACCTGCGCCTGCTCGATCATCTCCTTCTCGCCGCCGAGCTGCATTGACGGGTACATCTGGATCGAGAGGCGGCCGTTGGTCTCCTTCTCGAGCTTCTTGCCCATGTTGACGATCGCGACGACGTTCGGATAGCTGGGCGGATGCACGTCGGCCGCCTTCCACACCTGCTTGTCCTGCGCGAGCCCCGCGACCGGGGCGGAAAGGAGCGACGCGGCGACGGCCGCGGCGATGAAATACCGGCGATGCATGGAACGCCTCCTCTGGTAAGATTCGTCAGTCATCATACAAGTAAACGACCGGCCGTCAAGATGATGCGAACCCGCGTTGAGCGGCTCAAGATCCGCCCGCTCGCCGCCGCGCGCAAGCTCTCGCGCGGGCTCTTCGACCAGCTCGCCGAGGAGATCAAGAGCGGCCGCCTCGGCCCGGGCGAGCGCCTGCCGACGGAGCAGGAGCTCACGCGCGCCGCCGGGGTGAGCCGCACCGTGGTGCGCGAAGCCGTCGCTGCGCTGCGCGCCGAAGGGCTGGTCGTCACGCGGCAGGGCGTCGGCGCCTTCGTGTCCGCCGAGCCGCAGCGCGCGCCGTTTCGCCTCGAGCCCGAGCGCATGCAGTCGCTCGGCGATATTCTCAATGTCATGGAGCTGCGCCTCGGGGTCGAGATCGAGTCGGCCGGGCTCGCCGCCGAGCGGGCGGGCAAGGTTCAGCGCCGCGCGATTGCCGCCGCGCTCGAGGCGATCGAGCGCGCTTCCTCGCAGGGCAAGGCGGCAGTGGACGAGGACCTGGCGTTTCATCGCGCCATCGCGGAAGCTACCGGCAACCCGGAATTCGCGCGCTTCCTGCAGTTCATCGGTCGCCACCTCATCCCGCGGCGCACCGTGAGCGGGCTGCCGGAGCGCATGGGCGGGCGCCGGGCTTATCTTGCGATCATCCAGGAAGAGCACCGCCGCATCTTCGAGGCGATCCGCTCGGGCGACGCGCGGGCTGCGCGCGACGCGATGCGCCGGCATCTCACACGCTCGCTCGACCGTTACCGCCGGCTCGCGGCCGAACAGAAAAAAGCCGCTTGAAGATACTGCTTACGCACTCGCCGGAGGCGCGGGCGCTCTATTACGGCGAGCGCGCCGTCGCGGGACTGCAGGCGCTGGGCGAGGTCGTGTTGAATTCCAGGCCCGATTCCCTCGAAGGCGAGGCGCTGATCGCCGCCGCGGCGGATTGCGACCTGATCGTGTCCTATCGCCAGTCGCCCGCGCCGGCGACGCTCTTCGAGCGGCTGCCGCGCCTGGTCGCCTTCCTGCGCTGCGCGATAGACATCCGCAACGTCGATGTCTCTGCGGCCAGCAAGGCCGGGGTGCTTGTCACGCAGGCGAGCGCCGGCTTCGTAACGTCCGTAAGCGAATTGGTGGTGGGATTCCTCGTTGACCTCTCGCGCGGCATCACCCGTTCCGCCACGCTGTACCACGGCGGCAAGGTCCCTGCAGCGTCCATGGGCCGCGAGCTCAAGGGCTCGACGCTCGGCGTCATCGGCTATGGCGCGATTGGGAAGGAAGTCGTGCGCCTCGGCCGTGCGCTCGGAATGCGTGTGCTCGTGACCGACCCCTACGTGAAGGGCATCGAGCAAACGCCGTTCGAAAACCTCCTGGCAGAGAGCGACTATGTCGTGCCGCTCGCCGTGGCCACCGCGGAAACCGAGAACCTGATGGACGCGGCGGCGTTCGCCAAGATGAAGAAGGGGGCGTTCCTCATCAACGTGTCGCGCGGCAACCTCGTGGATGAGAAGGCATTGCAGGCCGCGCTCGACTCCGGTCATCTCGGAGGCTGCGCGATGGACGTCGGGCGCGCGCCCGACCAGATGCCCACGCCGGCGCTCGCCGCCCGCCCGGACGTGCTGGCGACGCCGCACGCCGCAGGGCTGACCCTTCCCGCGATCGAGCACCAGTCGCTCGAGACCGTTGCCCAGGCAAGCGCCATCATCAAGGGGGTCGCGCCCAAAGGCGCAGTCAACGCAGATCATTGGAGGCGAAAACCCAAGCCATGAAAACCATACTGATCACCGGCGCCACCGGGGATGTGGGTACGCATCTCGCTCGCGAGCTTGCCGGCAAGTACAAGCTGCGGCTTTCCGACAAGCGGCCGATGAAGCCCGCCAAAGGGCAGACCTTCGTCAAGGCCGATGTATCGAAGATGGCCGACGCGCTTCGCATCACGAAGGGCGTGGACGCCGTCGTCCACCTCGGCGGCTATTCGGTCGAAGGTCCGTGGGAGGCGATCCTGCAAGCCAATATCGTCGGCTGCTACAACGTCTTCGAGGCGGCGCGCAGGAACGGCGTGAAGCGCATCGTGTTCCCGACCAGCAACCATGCCGTGGGCTTCTATCGGCGCGACCGGACGATCGACCACCGCATCTATCCCCGGCCGGACAGCCGCTATGGCGTGTCGAAGGTCTTCGGCGAAGCGCTCGGCAGCCTGTATGCGGACAAATACGGCATGGAATTCTTCATGATCCGCATCGGCAACGTGAACCCGGTGCCGATCGACAAGCGCCGCCTCGCCATCTGGATCAGCCCGCGCGACATCGCGCAGCTCGTGTCCATCGGCATCGAGCATCCGGAGGTGAAGTTCGAGATCGTCTACGGCGTGTCGCGGAACAAGCGCAGCTGGTATGACAACGCCAATGCCTACCGGCTCGGCTACCAGCCGCAGGACGACTCCGAGCGCTACGCCGATGAAGTGCTCAGAAACGAAAAGCCGGGCGATCCGACCGCGGAGCTCTATCAAGGCGGGATATTCGTGGTGGCGGAGGACGTCCCCAATCCCGCGGCGCCGAAAAAGGCGCCGAAACGCAGCAAAGGAAAGAAGAAATGAGCGCCAAGCCCAAGCTGAAGACACCGCCGGGTGCTTGCGACACCCACATGCACTTCTATGGCAAGGAGGGCACGCAAGCCCCGGGCACGTTTCTCCCGGGCTACTTTCCGGTCGAGGACTACCAGGCGATGCAGAAGCGCCTGGGTCTCGAACGCGTCATCGTCGTGCAGCCCAACGCCTATGCGGACGACAACAGCGTGACCTTGGACAGCATAAGAAAGATAGGTCTGAAAAGCGCAAAGGGCGTTGCCGTCGTGAAGCCCGGGGTCGGCGACGCCGAGCTCGAGCGCCTCACCAAGGGCGGGATGTGCGCTTTGCGCATCATGACGCTGCATGGCGGCACGCTGGGTTTCGATGTCATGGACGAGCTGATGGCGCGCGTGCACCCGTTCGGATGGCACGCGAACATCCAGCTCGACGGGCGGGAGCTGCCGAAGTACGAGGCGCAGATCAAGCGCCTTCCCGGCCGCTTCGTGATCGACCATACGGGGAAATTCCTCGAGCCGGTCGCCACGGACCACGCCGCGTTCCGATCGCTCCTCCATCTCCTCGATACCGGCCGCTGCTGGGTGAAGCTTTCCGCGCCCTACGAGACGTCGAAGACCGGCGCGCCGAAATACGAGGATGTGTCGCGCCTCGCGAGGGCGCTGGTGAAGCACGCGCCGCAACGCATGCTGTGGGCGAGCAACTGGCCGCATCCTTCGGCGCGCAAGCCCGCGCCGCCCGACGATGCCGACCTCCTCGACCTGCTGCTCGACTGGGCGCCGGACGAATCCGCGCGTCGCAGGATCCTGGCGGACAACCCCGCCGAGCTCTATGGGTTCAAGTAGCTCGTAGAAAAGACAAAAAGCCGCTGATCGAGCGGTTCACGTGCTCCGGCGCGTCGAGCTGCGTAAAGTGGCCAACGCCGGGAATCACCTCGATGCGCGCGCCCTTCACGCGCTCGCGGAGCAGGTCGAGCCAACCGGAGCTCTCGCCGGCCTTGAGCGAGGTGCGCTTCAGCGTCACCGGGTCGCGCACGGTGCTCTGGATGGCGAGGAGCGGCGCGCGCACCGCCGCGAGCGCGGCGTCCAGCTGTCCCGCATCCCAGCGCGCGCTGCGCGGCCATAGGGCCGCCGGCACGTCCGCCGGCATGCCCGCTACGCGCGCCAGGATTTCCGCGGCGCGCGCCGAGCCGGGCACGAACATCTCTCCGAAGAGCGCGGCGCTGAAGGCCGCGTAGCCCTCCTTCTCGATTGCCGCGCGCGCGGCGCGCTCCGCTGCCTGCGCATCTCCGGTAGCGAAGCGGCTGCCATCGACGAGCACGAGACCCGCAATACGCTCCGGTAGCAGGCGCGCCGCCTCCAGGACGACCCGGCAGCCCATGCTATGGCCGACCAGGACGGCGCGCTCAAGCTCTAGGAGGGAAAGAAGCGCGGCGACATCGCCGCCGTAATGCTCGATAGAGCACTCCTCGGGCCGTCCCGGCGTCTTGCCATGTCCGCGCAGGTCGCACGCCACCACTTCGGTCCGCGACGGGAAATGGTCCAGCTGCGGCTGCCAATCGCCGAGCTCGCAGCAGAAGCCGTGCACGAACACCAGAGCGGGGCTACCGCCGCCGCTGCGGACGTAGTGCATCAGTCGTCTGCGTGCGCGGTTGGCTTGTGCGCGGACACCAGCTTCTGCTGCAGCTGCGGCGGCGTCGGCTCGTAATGGCTGAATTCCAGGCTGTAGGAGCCGTGGCCTGCGGTGAGCGATTTCAGCCGCGCGGGAAAGTGCTCGAGCTCCGAGAGCGGCGCCTGCGCCGAGATCTGCACCAGGCCCGGGCGCGGCGTATCCGAGCCCTTGATGTGGCCGCGATGCCCGGAAAGCTCGCCGGTGATGTCGCCCATCTTCGCCTCGGGGGCGGTGATCTGGACATTGACGATCGGCTCCAGCACGATCGGGCGCGCCTTGGCGAGCGCGTCCATGAACGCCTTGCGCCCCGCCGAGACGAAGGCGACTTCCTTGGAGTCGACCGGATGATGCTTGCCATCGTAGACAGTGACGCGCACGTCCTGCAGCGGATAGCCCGCCACGTAGCCCGAGGCGAGCACGGCGCGCACGCCTTTTTCGACCGCCGGAATGAACTGGTTCGGGATGGCGCCGCCCTTGACCGAGTCGACGAACTCGAAGCCCTTGCCGCGCGGCAGCGGCTCGACCTTCAGGAACACTTCGCCGAACTGGCCGGCGCCGCCGGTCTGCTTCTTGTGGCGGCTGTGCCCCTCGGCCCGCGCCGCAATCGTCTCGCGGTAGGCGATGGAGGGCGGGCGCGTGTCGAGCTCGGTCTTGTACTGGGACGCCATCTTCTCCAGCACGGTGCGCAGGTGCATTTCCCCCAGGCCGCGGATCACCATCTCGTTCGCCTGGGCGTTGTGCTCGATGCGGAAGCAGGGATCCTCGGCGGCGATCTTGTGCAGCACGTCGGCGAGCTTCTGCTCGTCGCCCCGCTTCTTGGACTGGACCGCGAGGCCGAAGACCGAGGTCGGCAGATCCACCGGGCGTGCGTGCACGTGCGCGTCGGAAGGCGAATCGTGCAGGATGTGGTCGAAGCCGATCTCGTCGATCTTGGCGATGGCGCAAATGTCGCCGGGGATCGCCTCGCTCACTTCGGTCTGGGTCTTGCCGCGCAGCATGTAGAGGTGGCCTGCCTTGATCGGCTTTCGCCCCTCGCCGATGTAGAGCTGCATGCCCGGAGTCAGGCGCCCCTGATGCATGCGGAATACGGCGAGCCGGCCGATATACGGATCGATCTCGATCTTGAACACGTGCGCGAGCACGTGGCGGCCCGGGTCCGGAATCGGATGGAGGTCGGTCGGCGCGCCGCCGTCCGCGGGCACGCTGATGTACGCGGGCGGATTGCCCTCGGTGGGATTGGGCAGGAGCTTCACGATCACCTCGAGCAGTTCCTTCACGCCGGCGCCGGTCTTCGCGGAGGTGAAGACCACCGGGATGAGGTGCCCCTCGCGCAGCGCGCGCTCAAGGGGCTCATGGAGCGCCTCCGGCGTGACCTCGCCCTTCTCGAGGTAGGTCTCCATGAGCTTCTCGTCGACTTCCACCACCTGGTCCACCAGCCGGCGGTGCGCCTCCTCGACAGAGGAAAAATCAGCCGCGCCGGCCGGGGCGAAGAAGCAGTCCGAAACCTTGGTGCGATTCCCCGCGGGCAGGTTTAGGGGCAGGCATTCCTTGCCGAACGCCTCCTGGATCCGGCCGAGCAGCGCCTCGAGCTGCACGTTGTCCGCATCGATCTTGTTCACCACGATCAGGCGGTCGAGGCCGCGCTTCGCCGCCCACTGAATAAACCGCCCGGTCATCATCTCGATGCCGTTCTGCGCGTTGATGACCACGGCGGCCGTTTCCACCGCCGCGAGCGCCGGCAGGGCGTGGCCGAGGAAGTCGGGATAGCCGGGCGTGTCCAGCAAATGCACCCGGGTATTGTCGAAAGTGAAGGTTCCTACCGCGAGCTTCAGGGAATGCTGGAGCTGCTTCTCCAGCGGCGTGTAGTCGCACACCGTGGTGCCGCGCTCGACGCTGCCCGGGGCCGGTAGCGCGCCCGCGTGGGCGAGCAGCGCTTCGGCGAGCGAGGTTTTCCCGGCGCCCGCTTGCCCGACGAGCGCAAGGGTCCGGATCTGCTTGATGGAATTCGGCACGGCGACCTCCTCAGGAGGTAGTTATAGCAGCCCGTGCGTTACCGGAAAAGCAAAGCGAGCCTCGCTGGCGCGAGGCTCGCGAATCATGCGTCCCGCGGAGCGGAAGCTACGCCGTTACCACAACGTGCAGGCGCACGGGCCCGTCGTGCCGCCGCCGGTGGTGCCCCCGGTCGTGCTGGCGGTGGTGGTGCCGTTCGTGGTCGTCGCGCCGTTAATGCTGCCGCCCGCCTGCTGGATCGCGGCCGCCTGCTGCTGTTGTTGCTGCTGCTGCGTCTGCGTCGAGGAGCCGCCGGACTTGCCAACGGCTACCGCCGCCGCGGCCGCGACGCCGCCGACGACGAGCCAGGTGGCCTCGATGCCGGCGAAGCCTTCGCCTTCCAGGCGCATGATCATGTTGTTCATCGCCCGGCTGTCGATGTTGACGACCTGGTAGTCGCGCGAGCCGCGCATGGCGAGCCCGAAGCTCGGCACGCGCTCCTTGGGCGACTTGCCGTCGAGCGGGATGCTGAAATAGAGCAGCGTGGAGTTCGGCGCGAGGTCGAGCGGCTCGAGCGCCATGGCGGGGGCGCAGAGCGTCGAGGCGACGAGAGCGGCCACAATCTTCCGGTACATGTCGAATCCCTCCTATGCGGGACCGTCACAGTAGGCGCGTCGCGCGCTGCGCTCTATCGGGCGCGGGCCGCGCTCGTTGAGCCGTCAGGAGGAAGCCGTCAGGAGGGGTTGCGGAGCGCGCGCTTCATAATCGCGCGCGGCGGGCGCTACTTCTTCTGTTCGTCGCTCTTCGCGAGGAGGTCCTCGCGCTTCTTCAGCGTGTCGTCGAGCTTGCTCTTCGGAACGAGCAGCACGTAGGCGGAGAGGCGCTTCTCCCGCGGCAGGCGCTCCTCCAGCTTCTTGATCCTTTCGGCACGCTCCTTGTCCGCGCCCGAGTCTTTTTCCGGCTCGCCGGACACCTGGAACGCCAGGTAGTAGTTCGTTCCCTCGAGCTTGCCCACCTTGATCGCGTAGTCGAGCCCGTCGAAGGTCGATGCGTTGATGAGGGTGGGACTGTCGAGGCCCGTGTCCTTCGCGTCCTTCGGCGCGACGTCGGCGAGCTCGAGGAGGCTCAGGGAGTACGAGGCGGCATTGGCCTTCGTCACCTCGAGCTTCTCGCCGGGCTTCGCGCCCGCGAGCTTCCAGTCCGCGTTGTCGGCGGCGCGCTCGATGCGCCAGCCGCTGCCGTCGGGCGCGCGCAGCTCCACCGTCTTCGCCTTCTCCACCTGGAAAGACGTGCGGTCGATCCAGTCTGCGCTGCGTGCGGACGCCTGCGCGAGCGGGTCGGAGACGACCAGGACCGTAGCCGGATCCGCGGGCAGCATGACGAAGCGGCCGTCGCCGGGAGCCTTCTGCGCGTTGTCCGGCTCCTGCTTGAAGTACTTCTTGCCCACCAGGATCTTCGCGAGGGGCTTGCCGTCGGCGCCGGCGAACTCGACCTCGGTTGCCGCGGTCGGGCCCTTTTTCTGCGGGTCGTCGAGGTTCACGCGCGCGCGGTCTTTGTCGCCGATCGGCTCGCTCTGGCCGATCTTCAGGCTGATGGCCTTGAGGACGAAGTCGCGCACCTTGGCCACGTCGGCCGGGAAGCCGTCGCGCTCGGCGATGCTCCATCCGTTGTCCGCGCGACGCAGCGTCAGCGTGGCGTCGGGCTGGGTTATGCGGATGACCGCGATGTCGGCCGCCTTGAGGTTTTTGAGGAGCGGCTGGCCGAGGACGCCCGCGTTGGCCGGCCGGCGCGCGCTCTCGTCGCGCTGGTACATGAGCGCCGCGCCCCCGAGGATGACCAGCAGCACGACCAGGATCGCTGCGACCCGCGCGTTCATGCGTTGCGGCGCCTCCGGAGCAGGGCGACGAGGAGGCCGGCGAGCGCCACGAGGAGCGGCATCAAGGCGATGTTCACGACCTTGGTCCAGAAGACGAGGCTCTCGGCGTCCTGGCGCAGGTTCTTGCGCACTTCCTTCAGCTCGAGGCGCGATTCGGCGACGGTCTTGCGGAAGCGCTCGAGCTCGGCCTGCTGCTCCGGCGTGAGGATCTGTCCGCCCTTGCCGGCTGCGCCTTGCGCCTTCTGCAGCTCCTGCAGCTTGGCGGTGGTCTTCTGCACCTCGTTCTCGAGCGCCTGGATCTTGCCGAGGTATTGCTTCTGCGCCTCGGCCTCGAGCTCGCGCACCACGGTCAGCGGGCGGAACGAGCCTTCGCGGCTGCGAAGCGAGATGAGCTCGTCGCCGGCGGCGAGCTGCTCCACCATGCCGAGCGCCAGCGCAAGGTTGCCGTTCGAGGGCACCACGATCTTGCGCCCGAACACGTCCTGGATGTCCACGGCGGCGCCGTCGGCGAGCATGTCGACGTCGGCCACCACGATGACGGAATTCTCCTTCGCGGACTCGCGAAGCTGCGGCGTGCCGGCGACGGGCTTCTTGTCGATCGTGAGCCCGTCCGGGAATGCGGTCTTGAAGGCTCCGGTGAGGCGCACCGCCAGCGGCATCGCCTTGCCGCTGGGTCTGAAGTTGCGCGTCGCCTCGTCGCCCGACTTGGTCGCGTTGGCGTTGTCGACCAGCATGGAATTGGGCGAGCTCTTCATGAGCTCGGTGAGCTTCAATCCCGGCACCGGCTTCACGTCCAGCGCGCCGCCGAAGGCGTAGAGGAGCGTTTCGATCGTTCCGGTGACCACGTCGTCGCGATTGAGCGCCGTGCGGTTGAGAGAGAGCACCGTGGGCGTATAGCGCTGGCCCGCGCCGGAGCCGAACACCACGTCGGCGAGCACCTTGCCCGGATCGAAGCCGATGCCCCACGCCTTGAAGAGGGTGGGCAGGGTAGAGCTCGAGGGCTCGGGCGGCACGCCCGGCATGGTCGGCGTCTGGTCGAAGTAGGCGTAGGGGTCCACAAAGGCGATGAGCTTGCCCCCGCGCAGCACGAACTGGTCGAGGGCGTACTCGGTCTGCGGCTGGATGTCGCGAGGGTGGACCAGCAGGAGCACCGTGACGCTTTTGTCGATTTCCTTCGCGTCCATCGGCACCGGCATGACCTCGAACTCGCGCTTGAGCTCGTTCGCGAGGACCCACGGCTCGGAGCTTTGCCGCGTGAATGGGTTGAATTTCTCGCCAAGCACCGGCAGACCAGCCATCAAGCCGATCTTCGGGCGCTCCGCGGAAGCCACTCGCGCGATGGCGCGCACGAGGTCGTATTCCAGCAGCCGCTCGCGCTGGGGCGAGATCGCCGGCAGGGTCTGCTTGCGGTCGAGCTGGGTGACGGCCGCGCCGAGGTAGAAGGACTCGCCGCTCATGAGCTGCTGCGGCTCGATGCCGTCGAGCTGCGCGGCGTCCTCTTCCTCCGAGTCCGGCTTCGGGTTGTAGCGCTCGACGATGAGGTTGGGGCCGGCCGCCGCCTTCAGCTCGCGGACGGTGTCCTCGACGCGCTGCGCGAACCCGCGCAGCGGTACCGGGACCGACTCGCCCTGCGAGATATAGAGCTTGATCTTCACCGGCGAGGAAAGGTTGGCGAGGATCTTCCTGGTGCCCGGGGAGAGCGTGTACAGCTTTCCCTCGGTCAGGTCGGCGCGCGCCGGGACCCGGGAAATGAGGAAGTTCGCCGCCACGAGGACCAGGAACAGCGCCACCAGGCCGATGGCGGAGTAGACGAAGGGTTCGTATTTTTTCGTCGCCATGGCTTATCCCGCGCGATGGCCGCGGATGATGAGGCCGGTGGCGAACAGCGCGAACCCGATCACCGAGAGGAAGAACGCGACGTCGCGCACGTCGATCACCCCGCGCTGGAAGCCGTCGTAATGCGTGACCACCGAGAACGCGGCGACCGTGTCGACCACCGCCGGGCTCGCCCAGCGCACCATCAGGTCGGTCACCGGGTTGAATCCGGCGATCACGAGGAAAAGACAAACCACGACCGCGAGGATGAAAGCCACCACCTGGTTGCGCGTCATTGCCGAGGTCATGCATGCGATGGCCAAGTACGCCCCGGCGAGGAAGAGGCTGCCGAGGTAGCCGGCGACGATCACGCCGTTGTCGGGGCTGCCAAGGACGTTCACCGTGATCACCGCCGGAAAGGTGAGCGCGAGCGCCACCGCGAGGAAGATCCAGGAGGCGAGGAACTTGGCGATGATGGCTTGCGCGGTGGTGATGGGCATCGTGAGCAGCAGCTCGAGGGTGCCCGAGCGGCGCTCCTCCGCCCACAGGCGCATGCCGACCGCGGGCACGAGCACGAGGTAGAGCCATGGATGCCAGCCGAAGAACGCGGCGAGGCTCGCCTCCCCGCGCTCGAAGAAGTTTCCCGCAGTGAAGGTGAAGAACCCGGTGAGGAGGAGGAAGATCACGAGGAACACGTACGCCACCGGCGACGTGAAGTAGCCCGCGAGCTCCCGCTTGGCGATGGTGAGGACGGTCTTCATCTGCGGACCGTGTCCCGCATCACAGTGTCTGGAAGCGTGATGCGGCGGAACACCTCCTCGAGCTCGCCGCGCTCGCTGAACATGCCCTCGACCTTCCAGCGCTCCCGCTTCACGAGCTCGACGACCGCCTGGGCCAGCTCCGCGGCCTGGGCCTTGTCGCGCGGGTAGATGCGCCAGGCGCCGTTCAGGCGCTCGACGCGCCCGAGGGTGGCGAGCTTGTCCTCGCTCGCGCCCTGCGCCGCGAGCGTCACCGCGCCTGCGAGCTCCGACATGCCGCGCAGCTCCTCCGGCGTGCCGTTCGCCACGATGCGGCCGCGGTCGATGATGATCACGCGCGTGCACGCCGCATCCACCTCCTCCAGGATGTGCGTGGAAAAAATGATCGCCTTGCTGGCGCCGAGCGTGCGGATGAGGTTGCGCACCTCGTGCTTCTGGTTGGGGTCGAGCCCGTCGGTCGGCTCGTCCATGATGAGCACTTCGGGATCGTGGATGAGCGCCTGCGCGAGGCAGGTGCGGTGCCGATAGCCCTTCGAGAGCGTATCGATCGATTGGTAGAGCACCGAATCGAGAAAGCACAGCTCGACGACCCGGTGCAGCGCTTTCTTGCGCGCCTGGCCCTGCAGCCCGCGCAGCTCGGCGGCAAAGCTGAGGAAGCCGTGCACGGTCATGTCGGGATAGGCCGCGGCATTTTCCGGCAGGTAGCCGATCAGCCGCTTCGCCTCGATCGGGGACTCCGCCACGTCGTGCCCGCCGACGCTGATCCGCCCGGCGCTCGGCGGCATGAAGCCCGTGACCATGCGCATCGTGGTGGATTTCCCGGCGCCATTGGGGCCGAGGAAGCCGAGCACCTCGCCGCGCTCCACGCCGAAGGAAATGCCGTCCACGGCACGCTTGGCGCCGAACGTCTTGACGAGGTTTTCGATTCTTATCATCGCGAGAGGGGCGGGATTATCGCCCAATTGGGCGGCTAAAATCGCACCAGATCCTTAGGAGACGCTTAAATGAAATTCGTTCGCGCAGCCCTGGCGGCGCTCGCCGCCCTGTTCAGCGCACTGTCGGGCGCGGGCGCATTCGCGCAGCCGTATCCGGCGAAGCCGGTGCATATTATCGTGCCCTTCGCGCCCGGCGGCGGCTCGGATTTCATCGGCCGGTTCGTGGCGCAGCGGCTCTCGGATGCGATGGGCAAGCAGTTCATCGTCGAGAACAAGCCCGGGGCGGGCGGCGTGCTCGGCATCGAGCAGGGCATCAAGGCGGCGCCGGACGGCTACACGCTCACCCTGGTCGCCTCGAGCTACACCGTGAATCCCAGCGTGTACAAGATTCACTTCGACCCGGTGGCCGACATCACGCCGATCATCCAGATGTCCCAGGGCCCGCTCCTCGTGGTGGTGCGGCCGTCGCTGCCGGTGAACAGCACGAAGGACCTCATCGCCCTCGCGAAAGCCAAGCCGGGCCAGGTGAACTTCGCCTCCTCGGGGCAGGGAAGCGTCATCCATCTCGCCACCGAGCTCTTCGACAGCATGGCGGGCGTGAAGATGAATCACATTCCGTATAAAGGAACCGGGCCTGCGCTCACCGACACCATGGGCGGGCAGACCGACGTCTTCTTCAGCAGCACCGCTACCGCGATGCCGCAGGTGCAGGCAGGCAAGCTGCGCGCCATCGCCGTCACCACCGCCAAGCGCATCCCGGCACTGCCGAACGTGCCGACGATCGCCGAATCCGGCGTGCCGGGCTACGACGTCACCTTGTGGCACGGGCTTATCGGGCCGAAGGGCCTGCCGCGCGCCATCGTCGATCGCCTGAACAGCGAAGTCTCCAAGGTGCTCAAGGTCCCCGCGACGGCGGACCAGCTCAAGACCGACGGCGTCGCGCCCGCGGGCGGAACCCCGGAGCAGTTCGGCGAGCAGATCAAGAAGGAGATCGGCATCTGGCGCAAGGTCGCGGCGGACGCCAACGTGAAAGTGGAGTAAGCGCATCGACGCCGATGTCCTGATCATCGGCGCCGGCGCCGCAGGGCTCTCGGCCGCCGATGCGCTGACGCGCGGCGGACGCTCGGTGGTCGTGCTCGAAGCGCGCGAGCGCATCGGCGGGCGCTGCTGGACCCGCCGCATGCCCGGCGTCGACGCACCGGTGGAGCTCGGGGCAGAGTTCATCCACGGCGAGGCGCGCGAGACCCGCCGCCTTTTGCGTGCCGCGAACGTGGCCGCGGTGGAGTCCGTTCGCGAGCAGCGCCACCTGCGCGGTGGGCGCCTGCGGCCCATGAACGCGTTCGCGGAAGCGGCTCGCGCAGTTCGGGGCGCATCGCTTGCCGACGACACGTCCTTCGAACGTTTTCTCGCCGGGCGGCGGATTGCGCCAGAGACGAAAACTTTCGCCCGCATGATGGTGCAGGGGTTCGACGCCGCCGACCCGCGCCGGGTCAGCGCCCGCTCGATCATCGAGGAATGGAGCGAAGGATCGCTCGGCGCCTCGCAGCCGCGCCCGCAGGGCGGCTACGGGCCGCTCTTCGAATGGTGGACGGTGCAGCTTCTACGAAGGCGCGCGCGCCTCCTGCTTGCCGCGGTGGTGAAGGGCATTGAATGGCGACGCGGCTCGGTCACCGTTCGCGGCCGGCTCCGGGGAGCGCCGTTCACCCTGAAGGCAAGACGCGCGGTAGTGACGCTGCCGCTGGGCGTGCTGCAGAGCGCCCGGGTGCAGTTTGCTCCGGCGCTGCGACAGAAAAGGGCGGCGCTGGCGAAGCTCGCGTCGGGTCCGGTCATCCGCGTCGCCATGCGCTTTCGCGAAGAGTTCTGGGCGCACCGCGCTCCCGGGGTGGCTTTTTTCCACGTGCCGCAGGCGGCGTTCCCGACGTTCTGGACGCCGCTTCCCATGCGCGTGCCGCTTCTCACCGCATGGGCGGGCGGTCCCAAGGCGCAGCGCCTGACCGGGCGCTCGAGCCTCGCGCTGGTTCGCGCGGCGCTGGACAGCGTGCGGGCGGTGTTCGGAAAGGCGCACGCCGAGCCGGATGCGGTCTACCTGCAGGACTGGGCGCAGGACCCGTATTCACGCGGCGGCTACAGCTACGTCCTGGTCGGCGGCGAGGGCGCACGCGAGGATCTCGCGGCGCCGCTCCAGGACACGCTGTACTTCGCCGGCGAAGCCACCGACACGAATGAAGCGGGTACGGTAGCCGGGGCCTTGCGCAGCGGCTCACGCGCCGCGCGCGAAATCCTCGGCCGCTAGCCGGGCATTGCCCCGGCTAGGCGGCCGCGCGGTCGGCTTTGCGCCGCTCGTGTTCCTGCAGGTGACGCTTGCGCAGCCGGATGGACTTCGGCGTGATCTCGACGAGCTCGTCGTCGCCGATGAATTCCACCGCGTACTCCAGCGTGAGCTGGATCGGGGGCGTGAGGTCGATCGCCTCGTCCTTGCCCGAGGCGCGGATGTTGGTGAGCTGCTTGGTCTTGATCGGATTCACGACGAGATCGTTGTCGCGGCTGTGGATGCCGATGATCATGCCTTCGTAGACCGGGTCGCCGGGCTTGACGAACATCCGCCCGCGCTCCTGAAGCTTCCACAACGCGTAGGCGACCGCCGTGCCGTCGTCCTGCGACACGAGCACGCCGTTGCGCCGCTCGCTGATGTCCGCCTTCACGGGCGCATAGTCGTCGAAGACATGGCTCATCACCCCGGTGCCGCGGGTAAGCGTCATGAATTCGCCCTGGAAGCCGATCAGCCCGCGCGCCGGGATGCGGTAGTCGAGCCGCACGCGTCCCTTGCCGTCGGGCATCATCTCCATCAGGTCGCCGCGGCGGCGGCCGAGCTCCTCCATCACCCCGCCCTGGTTCGCCTCCTCGACGTCCACCGTGAGGACCTCGAACGGCTCGCACTTCTGGCCGTCGATTTCCTTGTAGACGACGCGCGGACGCGAGACGGCGATTTCATAGCCCTCGCGCCGCATGTTCTCCAGCAGGATGGTCAGGTGCAGCTCGCCGCGGCCATGCACGATGAAGGTGTCGGTGTCGGCGGGATACTCGACCCGCATGGCGACGTTGCTCTTGGTCTCGCGCTCCAGGCGCTCGCGGATCTGGCGGCTGGTGACGTACTTGCCTTCCTTGCCGGCGAGCGGAGAGGCGTTCACGAGGAAGTTCATCGTGAGCGTCGGCTCGTCCACCTTGAGCAGCGGCAGCGCATCGGGGTGCTCGAGCTCGCAGATCGTGTCGCCGATGCCGACCTCGTCGATGCCGTTGATGAGGACGATGTCGCCGGCCTCGGCCTGGTCGACGGGCTTCCTCTCGAGGCCCTCGAACATCAGGATCTGGTTGATCTTTGCCTTCAGCGGCGGCGAATCCGGGCCGTGCAGGACGAGGACTTCCTGGGCTGCCTTCACGCGGCCCCGGCGGATCCGGCCGATGCCGATCTTGCCGACGTAGCTCGAGTAATCGAGCGAGCAGATCTGCAGCTGCAGCGGCTCTTCCGGATTCTCGTCGCGCACCGGCACGTATTCGAGGATCGCCTGGAAGAGCGGCCTCATGTCGGTGCTCTCCTCGTCCAGGTTCTTCTTGGCGAAGCCGAGAAGCGCCGAGGCGTAGATCACCGGGAAGTCGAGCTGCTCCTCGGTCGCGCCGAGCTTGTCGAAAAGCTCGAACGTATGGTTCACGACCCACTCCGGCCGCGCGCCGGGGCGGTCGACCTTGTTGACGACCACGATCGGCTTCAGGCCGAGCGCGAGAGCCTTGCGCGTGACGAAGCGGGTCTGCGGCATCGGGCCTTCTACGGCGTCCACCAGCAGCAGCACCCCGTCCACCATCGACAGCACGCGCTCCACCTCGCCGCCGAAGTCGGCATGTCCCGGGGTGTCCACGATGTTGATGTGGGTTCCCTCGTAGCGGACCGCGCAATTCTTCGCGAGGATCGTGATGCCGCGCTCGCGCTCGAGCGCGTTCGAATCCATGACGCGCTCCTGCACGTGCTCATGCGCGGCGAACGTGCCGGATTGCTGCAGCAGCTTGTCGACCAGGGTGGTTTTCCCGTGGTCGACGTGGGCGATGATGGCGACGTTACGCTGGTCGCGCGACATGAACCTGATTCCAAAAGGCAAAGGGGCGAGATTGTACGCTATTGCGAGCGTCCGGTGTTGCGTCGCACAATCTCGGACAGGATAAAATTTCGACTCGCTTCAGCCACAGTAATTCCACCACCCGAGAGATTTTGCGCATGGACAAGGCACTGCTTTCCAAAACCGCCGCCGCCATGGTGGCCAAAGGCAAGGGAATTCTCGCCGCCGACGAATCGAGCGGCACCTGCGAAAAGCGTTTCAAGTCGGTCGGCGTCGAATCCACCGAGGAAAACCGGCGCGCGTACCGCGGGCTGCTCTTCGGCACCCCGGGCGTCGAGCAATTCCTCTCCGGCGTCATCCTTTTCGACGAGACCGCCCGCCAGAAGGCGAGCGACGGGACGCCGTTCCCGCAGTATCTCGCCAAGAAAGGGATCATCCCGGGAATCAAGGTCGACAAGGGGCTCGCCGATCTTCCGTTCACCGCCGAGGAGAAGGTGACCGAAGGCCTGGACGGCCTGCAGAAGCGCATGAAGGAGTACTTCGACCTGGGCTGCCGTTTCGCCAAGTGGCGCGCGGTCATCACCATCGGTGACCACATTCCGACCCACGCCTGTCTCTACGCCAACGCGCATGCGCTCGCACGCTACGCGGCCATTTGCCAGGAAGCCTCGATCGTTCCCATGATCGAGCCCGAGGTGCTGCTCGACGGCAAGCACAGCGCCGAGCGCTCCGAGGAAGTGCATGAAGCCACGCTGCGCGCGACGTACGCCGCCATGGCTGCCTACAACGTGTCGATCGAGCACCTGATCCTGAAGACCAGCATGGTGGTTTCCGGGAAGGAGAATCCGCGCCAGGCGGGCGTCGACGAAGTAGCGGAGCGTACGGTGCGGGTGCTCAAGCGTACCGTGCCCGCCGCGCAGCCCGGCATCGTGTTCCTCTCCGGCGGGCAGTCCGACGAGGCCGCGACCGCGCACCTCAACGCCATGGCGGCGATGAAGGGCCTGCCCTGGCCGCTGACCTTCTCCTATTCGCGCGCGCTGCAGAACCCGGCGCTCAAGGCGTGGCGCGGCCAGGCGGGCAACGTGGCCGCGGCGCAAAAGGCTTTCCATCATCGCGCGCACATGAACGGGCTCGCCGCGCAGGGCAAGTGGCGCGCCGAGCTCGAAAAGCAGGCCGCCTAGGATGGCTTCGGCGCCGATTTTCGAGAGCAGCATCTCGAGCCTGAAAAAGCTGGGCAAGGGAAAGGTGCGCGACATCTACGCGGTGGGCGCCGACAAGATGCTCATCGTGACGAGCGATCGATTGTCCGCGTTCGACGTGGTGCTCCCCGATCCGATCCCGGACAAGGGTCGGGTCCTGAACGAGATGGCGAACTTCTGGTTCGAGAAGCTCGGCCACATCGTGCCCAACCAGCTGACCGGGATCGATCCCGAGTCGGTCGTTTCTTCCGGAGATGAAAAGCAACAGGTGCGCGGGCGCTCGGTGGTGGTGAGAAAGCTGAAGGCGCTTCCGATCGAGGCCGTGGTGCGCGGCTACATCATCGGCTCGGGCTGGAAGGACTACCAGAAGACGGGCAAGGTGTGCGGCATCGAATTGCCGAAGGGGCTGCAGCAGGCGCAAAAGCTGCCCGAGCCGATCTTCACGCCGGCCACCAAGGCGGAGAGCGGCCACGACGAGAACATCTCCTATGCCGAGGTGGAGAAGCTGATCGGAAAGGACCTCGCCGCGAGAGTCCGCGAGGTCAGCATCCGCCTCTACAGGGAAGCGAGCGATTACGCCGCCAAGAAGGGCATCATCATTGCCGATACCAAGTTCGAGTTCGGCCTGGACGCGAAAAACGAAGTCATCCTCATCGACGAGGTGCTCACGGCCGATTCGTCGCGCTTCTGGCCCGCCGATTCCTACAAGGTGGGCATCTCGCCGCCGTCCTACGACAAGCAGTACGTCCGCGATTACCTGGAGACGCTCGACTGGGACAAGACGCCGCCGGCGCCGAAGCTGCCTGCCGAGGTGATCAGGAAGACCTCCGAAAAATATCGCGAAGCGCTCGAGCGGCTCACAGGGAGAAAGCTCAATGGCTAGCCCGCTGGTCGGCATTGTCATGGGATCGACGTCGGACTGGGAAACGATGAAGAGCGCCGCAAAGGTGCTCGAGGAGATGGGCGTTCCCTACGAGGCCAAGGCCATGTCCGCGCACCGCACGCCGCACGCGGTGGCCGAGTGGGCGACGAACGCGCAGAAGAACGGCCTGAAGACGATCATCGCCGCCGCCGGCGGCGCGGCCCATCTCGCCGGCGTCGTCGCTGCGCATACGACGCTGCCGGTGCTCGGCGTGCCGATGCCTTCCAAGCACCTGCAGGGTCTCGATTCGCTCCTTTCCACGGTGCAGATGCCGAAGGGTATTCCGGTCGCGACGTTCGCGATCGGGGAGGCCGGCGCCGGCAATGCCGCGCTTTTCGCCATCGCGCTTCTCGCTCTCGCGGACAAGAACCTCGCGGGGAAGCTCGACGAGTTTCGCCGCAAGCAGACCGACACCGTCCTCAAAGCCGCGCCGCTGAAGCTGTGAGCGCTGCATGTGAACGCTGAAGTCCGTCGTGCCGCGGGGATCCTCCGCGGCGGCGGGCTGGTGGCGTTTCCGACGGAGACCGTTTACGGCCTGGGCGCCGATGCGTCCAATGCGGCTGCGGTCGCGCGCCTGTACGCGGCGAAAGGCCGCCCCGCCGATCACCCGGTCATCGTGCACTTCGCCTCCGCGGAAAAAGCTTTTTCTTTTTCCCGGGAAATCCCGCAGGCGGCCCGCGCGTTGGCGCAGCGCTTCTGGCCGGGGCCGCTGACCTTGATCCTGAAGCGCAGCGAACACGCGAAGGACTTCGTGACCGGGGGGCAGGACAGCGTCGGTCTGCGGGTGCCATCGCACCCGGTGGCGCAAGCCCTCCTCGCCGAGTTTGGCGGCGGCGTCGCGGCGCCTTCGGCAAACCGCTTCGGCCATGTCTCGCCCACCACCGCGGCCCATGTTCGAGAGGATCTCGGCGCCAAGGTGGCGCTGGTGCTCGAGGGCGGTCCGAGCGAGGTGGGCATCGAGTCCACCATCGTCGATCTATCGAGCGGCGAAGCGCTGCTGCTGCGGCCCGGGGCCATCTCCCAGCGCGAGCTGCAGGAAATCGTGACGATCAAGGAAAGTCAGTCCGTGTTGCGGCATTCCGGCGGCCTCGCCAGGCATTATGCGCCGCGCACGCCCGCGCGACTCGTCAGCACATTCGAGCTCGACAAGCAGATCGCGGCGCTGAAAGAGCGCGTCGCGGTGCTCGCCTTCTCGCGTCCCGACGAGCGCGTCGACTACTGGCTTCGCATGCCACGCGATGCGGCGGCGTACGCGCAGCGGCTGTATGCGGCATTGCGCGAGCTCGACTCGGCGGGCTGCGAGCAGATCCTCGTCGAGGCGCCGCCGGAAGGGGCGGACTGGGCTGCAGTGCGCGACCGGCTGCGGAAAGCCTGCAGCGACGGGTAACATGGCCGGATGCGGAGCTTCTGGCCCATCGTCGCGCTGGCTGTCATCTCCACCGGCTGCTCGCACAGCCAGGTCCAGCTGAATGCCGGCGGCCCTACCACCGCTTCGGGAGGCGGGGGCTCGTCGGCGGCCACGCTGATCGGCCTCGGCATCGCCGGGGCCGTGATCTACAGCTCGGAGCGCAACGGACCGGATTACGGCGTGCGCTACAACGCCAATCCCTTCATGGCAGTGACCGGGTCGGAGCGGGCTCCGGAGCTCGCCCCCGATCGGCGGGTCAACGAGCAGGATTGCACCCAGCCAATCGCGGATTCCTCGGCCAACCTGAAGTGCCGGTAGCCGCGTCCTTGCTCGCCGCGTTGCTTGCGTTCGCCTTCAGCGCGCGGGCCGAGCTCACCGAGGCGCGGGTGACGCACATCGGCGACGGCGATTCGCTCTCCGTTTGCATCTCGGGCCAGGAAGCGCGCGTACGCCTGATGTACATCGACGCCCCGGAATATCGACAGGCTTACGGCAAGGAGGCCCGTCGCTCGCTCGCGGAGCTGTGCGCCGACCAGGTGGCGCGCCTCTCGTGGGAGCAAAAGGACCGCTACGGCCGCATCCTCGCTCGCGTGTCCTGCCAGGACGTCGACGTCAACGTCGAGCAGGTGCGGCGCGGAATGGCCTGGGTGTCGAGCCTCGACAAGCCGGAGGAGAGTTACTACACCGCGCAGCGCCGCGCGCGCGAAAGCGGGCTTGGCCTGTGGAGCGACCCTGAGCGCATTCCGCCATGGGAATGGCGCCGCGCCCACCGCTCGCCTGCGAAACCGGCCGGCGCGAGCTGGCCGGGCACGACGGTGCGCGAATGTTTGCCTTAGAATTTTCGCGTTCGACTTTTCCTGGCGGGGTACAGCGATGATTCATTTCGTCGTGCATGAAGAAGGCGACGGCGTGGGCGTGGTCGTGGTGGAAGGCGTGAAGGCCGGGCAATCGCTCGCCGGCTGGATCATGGAAGACGACAAGGACCTCGAGGTCAAGGCGAAGAGCGACATCCCCATCGGCCACAAGGTCGCGCTGCGCGACTACAAGCCGGGCGACACGGTGATCAAGTACGGCGTGGACATCGGCAAGGTCGTCGCGCCGATCGCGAAGGGCGAGCACCTGCACGTCCATAACGTCAAAACGAAGCGGTGGTGAGCGTGGATCTTTCCAAGGCAACTTTCCTGGGCTACAAGCGGGAGAACGGCCGCGTAGGGGTGCGCAACCACGTTCTCATCCTGCCGGTGGACGATCTCTCCAACGCCGCCGCGCAGGCGGTGGAGAACAACATCAAGGGCACCATCGCGGTGCCGCATCCTTACGGGCGCCTCCAGTTCGGCGCCGACCTCGATCTGCATTTCCGCACCCTCATCGGCACCGGATGCAACCCGAATGTCGCCGCCGTGGTGGTGATCTGCATCGAGGACGGTTGGGCCAAGAAGGTTGCCGACGGCATCAAGGCGACCGGAAAGCCGGTGAGCTACTTCGGCATCGAGCAGCACGGGGACCACGACACGATCCTGCGCGCCTCCAAGGCGGCCAAGGAATACGTGCAGTGGGCGTCCGAGCTTCGCCGCGAGGAGCGGCCGCTCAAGGACCTGTGGGTGTCGACGAAGTGCGGCGAGTCCGACACCACCTCCGGCTGCGGCGCCAATCCGACGGTCGGCAACGCCTTCGACAAGCTCTACCCGCACAAGGTGACGCTGGCGTTCGGCGAGACGACCGAGCTCACCGGCGGCGAGCACCTGGTGGCGGCGCGTTGCCGCAACGACGCGGTGCGCAAGAAGTTCCAGTTCATGTTCGACCGCTATCAGGCGATCATCGAAAAGCACAAGACGAGCGACCTCTCGGACTCGCAGCCGACCAAGGGCAACATCGAGGGCGGCCTCACCACCATCGAGGAGAAGGCGCTCGGCAATATCCAGAAGATCGGCCGCAAGTGCATGGTCGACGGCGTGCTCGACAAGGCCGAGGAGCCGACCGGCCCCGGCTTGTGGTTCATGGATTCGTCGTCGGCGGCCGCCGAAATGGTGACGCTCGTCGCCGCGGCCGGCTACACCGTGCATTTTTTCCCGACCGGCCAGGGCAACGTCATCGGCAATCCGATCGTGCCGGTCATCAAGCTCTGCGCCAACCCGCGCACGGTGCGCACCATGGCCGAGCACATCGACGTCGACGTCTCCGGGCTCCTCAGAAAAGAGCTCACGCCGGACCAGGCGGGCGACAAGCTCCTCGAGTGCATGTTTCGCACCGCCAATGGCCGCCTGACTGCGGCCGAGGCGCTCGGCCATCGCGAGTTCGTGCTCACCCGCCTCTACGAAAGCGCCTAGCTTTTGACGCGCTGGCCGGCGCTCGCACGCGGCCTTGCCGTCGCCGCGGTGCTGGCGCTGGCGGCCACCTTCATCGCCGCCCGCTACGGCGGGCCGCAGTTCCTGTATGCGCTCTTCTTCGGCATCGCGTTCAACTTCCTGGCGAGCGACCCGCGCACCCAGGCGGGGATCGAGTTCGGCGCGCGCACCGTGCTGCGCGTGGGGGTGGCCCTGCTGGGGGCGCGGATCTCGCTCGCGCAGATCGCCGCGCTCGGCGGTTTGCGCGTGCTCCTCGTCGTCGGTGCGGTGTTCGCCACCATCGCGTTCGGAGCGTGGCTCGCCCGGGCGCTGCGCCGGCCCTACGTCGAGGGCCTGCTCACGGGCGGCGCCGTGGCCATCTGTGGCGCGTCTGCCGCGCTTGCCATTGCCGCCGTGCTGCCGCGCGACGCACGCAGCACGCAATTCACGCTGCTTACCGTGGTCGGCGTCACGGCGCTCTCGACCCTCGCGATGATCACGTATCCGGCCGCCGTTCCGGCGTTTCACATGGACGCCGCCTCGGCGGGCCTCCTTCTCGGCGGCACGATCCACGACGTGGCGCAGGTCGTCGCCGCCGGGCACATGATCTCGGAGGACGTCGGAGCGCAAGCGACCTTCGTGAAGCTGCTGCGGGTCGCCTTGCTGGTGCCGGTCGTGGTCGTGTTGTCGCTGATGTTCCGGGAGCCGGGACGGCGCCTGGGCGGCCGTGCCTTCGTCCCGCCCTGGTTCCTGATCCTCTTCATGGCGCTCGTCGCGGCGAATGCGCTCGGGCTCATCCCGGCGGGTACGGAGCGCGCGCTCGGCGAGCTCTCGCGCGGCTGCCTGGTGGTAGCCATCGCCGCGCTCGGGGTCATGACCTCGTTCCGGGAGCTCGCCGCGCTGGGCTGGCTGCCGATCGTAATGCTGGTGTCGGAAACGCTGTTTCTCGCTATGCTCATGGCGGGCGGGCTGGCGATCTTTCGCGGAGGCGCGTGAACGAGGAAGCGAGCATCAAGGCGCGTGTGTGGCGCGGGTCGCGGGAAGGTACCTTTCACGAATACCGGGTGCCGCGGCATCCGAGCCAGACCGTCCTCGACGTCGTTACGTACATCCAGCGCGCGCTCGAGCCGCGACTCGCCTACCGCTATGCATGCCGGGTCGGCATGTGCGGGTCCTGCGCCATGAGCGTCAATGGCGTGCCGCGGTGGACCTGCCGCACGCACGTGGACAAGGTCGCTCGCGACGATGCGCTCGAGATCGCGCCGCTGCGCAACCTGCCGGTGATCCGCGATCTCGTTACCGACATGAGCGAATTCTTCGACAAGTGGGCGCGGGCCGAAGGCCGCTTCGCCGGGGAGCGGACGCGCAAGGACGAATTCGCACGCGTGCGGCCGGATTCGGCGGCACGCAAGGCGGTCGATGCCGGCATTGAATGCATCGGCTGCGGCGTCTGCTACAGCGCCTGCGACGTCGTGAAGTGGAATCCGGACTACCTCGGGCCGGCTGCGCTGAACCGCGCATGGACCCTGGTGCAGGACGAGCGCGACGTGGCAGGCGCGGCGCGCCTGCGCGCGGTCGCAGGCGACGCCGGATGCCACGCCTGCCACACGCACATGAGCTGCACCGAGCGCTGCCCGAAGAGCATCTCGCCGACGGCTTCGATCGCCGGGCTGAAGCGCGCCGTAGGCAAGGCCGCATTGGAGGGCAAGCTTTGAGCGCAAGAGCGCAAACGTGGTTGTGGCTCGCGCAGCGGGCAAGCGCGGCGGTGCTGGCGTGTTGCGTAGCCGTGCATCTCGTCACGATGGTGTACGCGGTGCGCGGCGGGCTGAGCGCCGCGGAAATCCTGGCACGCACGCGCGGCAGCAGTGCCTGGCTCGCTTTTTACGCCGTGTTCGTCATTGCGGTCAGCATCCACGCACCGATCGGCTTGCGCGCGGTGATGTCCGAGTGGCTGCGCTGGCGAGGCCGCTCGCTGGATGCCGTCCTCGCGGTGCTCGGCATGGCCTTCCTGTGGATCGGCTTGCGCGCCGCGCTTGCGGTCTTCGCATGAGGCAGCCCGCCTCTTACTGGGCTTTCGTCGTTCACCGGGTGTCCGGCGTTGCGCTGGCGATGTTCCTGCCGTTGCATTTCTGGGCGCTGGGGCAGGCGCTGGGCGGCGAAGCACGCCTCGACGGCTTTCTCGCCTGGACCGAGCAGCCGCTCGTCAAGCTGGGGGAGTGGCTCATCGTGCTCGCGCTCGCGGCGCATCTTGGCGGCGGGCTGCGCGTGCTGGCGCTGGAATTCCTGCCTTGGCGCGATTGGGAGAAGAGCCTTGCTGCGGCGGCCGCCGCAATCGTCCTCGCCTTCGGACTGGCCTTCGCGCTCGCGCTATAGTTGACGATGAGGAGGACCCCATGAAAATCAGGCAGGCGGCGGTATTCATTGCCGGCATGCTCGTTTGGCTTGTCGCCACGGCGCAGGCGTGGCCGCAGAAGCCGGTGCATTTCGTCGTGCCCTTCGCGCCCGGCGGGGCGACCGATATCGCCGCGCGGCTTCTCGGCGAGAAGCTGACGCAAACGTGGGGCCAGCCGGTCCTGGTGGAGAACCGCGCGGGCGCCGGCGGTGCGCTCGGTGCGGCGGAGGTGGCGCGCGCGGCGCCGGACGGCTACACGCTGTTCTTTCCCTCCGGCTCGGTGATGACTGCGAACCAGCACATCTACGCCAAGCTTAACTATGACCCCGAGCGCGACTTCGTGGCGGTGACGAACGTCGTTTCCGGCGCCCAGGTGCTCGTGGTGCCGGCGAGCTCGCCCTACAAGAGCGTGCGGGACCTTATCCAGGCGGCACGGGCTCAGCCTGGCAAGCTCACGTTCGGCTCCGCCGGCATCGGCTCCCAGGTGCATCTTGCGGCCGAGAATCTGCTCTACCAGGCAAAGATCGATGCGGTGCACGTCCCCTACAAGGGCGAGGCGCCGGGCCTCGCGAGCCTGGTCGCGGGCGACATCAATTTCATGCTCGCGAACGTTGCGGGCGCGATGACGCATATCAACAGCGGGCGGTTGCGCGCCCTCGGCGTGACGAGCATGGCCGAAGTCCAGCAGCTTCCGGGCGTGCCGCCGGTCGCGAAGACCATTCCCGGATTCGAGAACTCGGGCTGGTTCGGCATTGTCGCGCCCGCGGGCACGCCGAAGGACATCGTCGACAAGATTTACCGCGACACCAAGGCCGCGCTGCAGGATACGACGCTCAAAGCGCGCCTGTACGCGCAAGGCCTGGTACCCGTGGCCAACACTCCGGAGGAAATGGCGAGGGCAATGAAGGAGGAGACGGCACTCTGGGACAAGGTCGTGCGCGAGCGCAATATCCACGTCAAGTGAACGTCGATCTCAACGTCGTCGAGGAAGCGGCGAAGGAACTCTACATCCGCGCCCTCAAGCAACTGCCGCCGGACGTGAAGCAGGGGTTCGAAGCGCTCGCCAGGCGCGAGACCGACGCCGGCGCGAAGCGGATGCTCGCCACGATGATCCGCAATATCTCGGTGGCCGAGGACACGGAGAACCTGCTTTGCCAGGACACCGGGATCCCTATCTACAATGTCTGGATCGGCCGCGGCGTGCAAGTGGACGGCATGGCCCTGAAGGAAGCGATCCGCAAGGGCTGCGAGCGCGCCACCCGCGAGCATCCGCTTCGCTCCTCGGTCGTGCATCCCATCACGCGCGTCAACGAGCACAGCTCGTGCGGCCGCGGCGTGCCGGTGATCCACGTGGATTTTTCAGAGCGCGAGGCGCTGGAGATCGAGATGGTGCCGAAGGGCTCGGGCTCGGAGAACAACTCCTGGCTGCGGATGGCGGTGCCTGCCGAGGGCGTGGACGCGATCAAGACCTTCGTGGTCGATTGCGTGCTGGAGGCGGGCGGCAAGACCTGCCCGCCCACCATCGTCGGCGTCGGCGTCGGCGGCACGGCCGACCTTTGCGTGCACCTCGCAAAGCTCGCGGCCACGCGCCCGCTCGGCACCCAGTGCGCCGATCCGGAAGGCGCAAAGCTCGAACGCGCGCTGACCGATGCCGTCAATGTCCTCGGCGTGGGCCCCCAGGGTCTGGGCGGCGATTCGACCTCGTTCGCAGTTCATGTCGAGACTGCCGCGACGCACATCACCATGAACCCGGTCGCGGTGAACATGCAGTGCCATTCGGCGCGCCGCGCGCGGGCCACGCTGCGTGGCGGCGCGGTGGAATATGGCTACTAGGGTCGGCGCCTTCCTTATCGCCTGTCTGCTGGCCTGCGGGGCCTGTGCCGCCGAAGTCGCCGGCGTGCAGATCGACGATCGTGCCCATGTGGGAAGCAGCGATCTCATCCTGAACGGCGCGGGCCTGCGGAAAAGGCTTTTCTTCCAGGTCTATGCGATGGGACTGTATCTGCCGAGCAAGGTCTCCACCGCCGAGGCGGCGCTCGGCGCTCAGGGCGCCAAGCGCGTGCAGATCCACATGCTGCGGGACGTCAGTGCCGCCGAATTCAGCAGCGCGCTCATGGAAGGCGTCCAGGCCAACCAGTCCGAAGCCGAGGGGCGGGCGCTGGAAGGCCGGGTGAGCCAGTTCGTGGCGACGATCATGGAGCTGAAGGAGGCGAGGAAGGGGATGCGCTTCGCGCTCGACTGGAACGCAGGCAGCACGCAGCTCGTGGTGGACGGCAGGCCCGCGGGCAAGCCCATCGAAGGCGAGGACTTCTACCGCGCGCTGCTGCGCATCTGGCTTGGCACGCACCCGGTCCAGGAAGACCTGAAGAAAGCGCTCCTCGGGAATCCTTGATGGCGCACTATGATTTTTCGATGCCGATCAGCGACGCGCAGGCGAGGCAGCTGCGCGTCAACGATACCGTGACGCTGAACGGCACGCTGTTCGGGATCCGCGATGCGACCCAGATCCACATGTTCGACCGCGGTCGCAAGAGCCGCTTCGACCTTTCCGGCCATGCGGTGATCCATACCGCGCCGAACGTGCGCAAGGTGGAAAAGAGCGCGGCGCATCCCACGGGCTATGCGCCGGTGTGCATCGGTACGACGACGAGCGATCGCATGGAGCGCTACACGCGGCCGCTGATGGCCGAGTACGGCGTGCGGCTGGTGATCGGCAAAGGCGGCCTGCGCGAGGCGTCGGCAAAATCCTTCTCCGACCTCGGCGGTGCCTACCTGGCGATCATCGGCGGCACCGCCGCGCTCGAGACGACCTGGATCGAGGCCATCGAGGACGTCGACCTGGATGATCTCAATCCGGAATCGCTGTGGAAGTTCAGGATCCGCGGCTTCGGGCCGCTCCTCGTCGCGATGGACAGCCATGGCGCGAGCCTCTACACCGACGTGCGCGACGCCTCGAGGGCTCGCCGCGCGGAGGCGCTGCGCCGGCTCGGCGTGCGTTGAGGCTGGAGTAAAATCGCCGCACAAATATAGGAGGAGAACCATGCGTTTCTTCACGCGCCTTGCGGCGCTTCTCGTATTTGCGCTCAGTGCGCAAGCCCAGAACCTTTCGATCGCGACCGGCGGCACCGGTGGCGTGTATTACCCGCTCGGCGGCGGCATGGCCGCGGTGCTCTCCAAGTATGTGTCCGGGATGCAGGCCACCGCCGAGGTGACCGGCGGCTCGGTGGCCAATCTCCAGCTGATCGGCACCGGCAAGCCCTATCTCGGCATGACGATGGCCGATGCGACGCTCGACGCCTACAAGGGCGAGGACAAGTTCAAGGGCAAGCCGGTGCCGGTGCGCACGCTCCTCATCATGTATCCCAACCGCATGCACGTCGTGACGGTGGAGGGTACGGGAGTCACCACCATGAAGGATCTGAAGGGGAAGCGGGTCTCCACCGGCTCGGGCGGCAGCGCGACCGAGGTGATGGCGTTCCGCGTGATCGAGGCCGCCGGGCTCGACAAGGACCGCGACCTGAAGCGCGAGCGGCTCGGGGTGGCGGAGTCGGTGAACGCGATCAAAGACCGCAAGATCGACGCCTTCTTCTGGGTGGGCGGCCTGCCGACCGCGGCGGTCACGGATCTCGCCAATACGCCCGGCGTGAAGATCAAGATGATCGACCACGCGGATACGGTCGCGGCCATGAACAAGAAGTACGGCAACCTTTACGTGACCGACACGATCTCGAAGGACGTCTACCGCGGCATGGACAAGGACAACCACATCGCCACGGTGAACAACCTGCTGGTGGCGAACGAGAGCATGGACGAGAAGGCGGCGTACAACATCGTCAAGGCGGTGTTCGAGCACAAGGACGAGCTGGTGCGCGTGCACAAGGAAGCCGAGAACATCAAGCTCGAGAACCAGAAGAAGGACGCCTCGCCGGTGCCGTGGCATCCGGGCGCGGTGAAATACTTCGCCGAAAAAGGCATCAAGATCCAATAAGGAAGCGGGCGCCACGACGCCAGCCCGGCAGGCCCCGCCCGCGACCGTCGGCGGGGCTTTTCATTTGTAGAGGATCGCCATGAGCGAAGAAGTCGCCCGGATCCATCAGCCCGACGCCGCGATCAGCGAAGACGCGCTGAAGCGCGCCGAGGAGATGATCGAGCAGGAAGAGGGCGTCCAGAACAGGTTCACCGGCGCCATGGCTGCCTTCATCACGGCCGTCGCCGTGGCGATGTCGCTGTTCCACCTCTACGCGTCCTACGAGATCGTGCGCACCGAGGTGATGCGCGCGACCCACGTCGCATTCGTTCTGTTTCTCTCTTACCTCATCTTTCCGGTGTCGAGGCGCTTCCGGCACCGCGTCATGCCGTGGGACTGGGCGCTCGCGCTCCTTGGCGTGGCGGTCTGCGCCTATCTCATCAGCCAGGGCGACGACTTCTTCGACCGATCCATCACGCCGAACGCGCTGGACGTGTTCTTCGGCGTATCGCTTATCGTGCTGGTGCTGGAGGCGATGCGCCGCGCCACCGGCTGGATCATGCCGGTCATCACCGTCTGCTTCCTGCTGTATGCGTTCTTCGGACCCTATCTGCCCGCGCCGTGGACCCACAAGGGCTACGAGATCCCGCGCCTCATCGGGCACATGTACATGACCCCTTTCCAGCACATTGGGATCCTAAGCTTAGAATTCCACGTGGACAAGTTGTCGCG
>JADMIO010854420.1_pt1 | contig 54476 bp, 46 predicted proteins | sample 8958161 | NCBI WGS metagenome assembly JADMIO01 (sample SAMN16585339, study PRJNA669376) | soil metagenome | isolation source: Crop rotation soil | place: USA: Cullars Rotation, Alabama | collected 2011
CGCGACTTCAAGTCACGTGAATTCCAAGCTTCGGATCCCACTGTGCTGGAAAGTCGTCGCCTCCGCGGGGCAGACCACGACGCGGTCGCTGGCCGGCGCCGGCCAGCCCAATCCCTATTGCGCAGCCTACAGACCGCAGGAGGACGATCCCACCGAGAACGCGCAAAGCGTCAGCAGCGTCGTCACATTCGGGCGCTTCCGGGTGGCGCATCTGGGCGATCTCACCTGGAACAAGGAATTCAACCTGATGTGTCCGGTCAACCGCATCGGCACGGTCGACCTTTTCATCGTTTCGCATCACGGCCAGCCGATCTCGAATTCTCCGCAGCTCGTACATGCGATCAATCCGCGCGTCGCGATCCTGAACAACGGCACGCGCAAGGGTGGACAGCCGCCGGCGATGCAGATCATCAATTCGAGCCCTCGCATCGAGGATCTGTGGCAGATGCATTTCTCGCTGCTGAGCGGCCAGGAATATACGCAGCCGGGAATGTTCATCGCCAACACCTTCGATGAGCCGCAAACGGCGATGCCGATCCAGCCGATCTCGGCGCCCGCGCCCGGCGCCAACGCGCCCCCGCCGCCGCAGCACAATGGACAGGCCTATTGGTTCAAAGTGTCGGCAAAGCAGGACGGCAGCTTCTCCGTCACCAATCAGCGCAACGGCTTTTCCAAGAGCTACGCGGCTCGGTGATGTGCCTCCCCCTGCAAGGGGGAGGACGCGAGCGCAGCCAGCGCGAGCGGGTGGGGGTCAGGCTTCAACCCCCGCCCTACCCTCCCCCTTTCTGGGGGAGGAATGGTTTGCATATTGGCGCAGCCAGGTGCGCAAGGACGCCGCGTCGGAAGCGCCCGCGCGCTGATCGGCGATGGCGCCTTTGCGGAACAGGATCAGCGTCGGGATGCTGCGGATGCCGTATTGCGCGCTCAGCGCGGCCTCGCGGTCGGTATCGACTTTCAGAAAGCGGATTTCGGGTTCGAACTCGGCGGCGACTTTCTCGAAGACCGGCGCCATCGCTTTGCACGGCCCGCACCATTCGGCCCAGAAATCGACCAGCACCGGAATATCGTTGGCGGCAATCTGCTTGGCGAAATTGCTCGCCGTCGCCGCAACGGGATGTCCGGTGAACAGCGGGTTATGACATTGGCCGCATTTGGCCGCCGCGGCATTCCGCGCCGCAGGGACGCGATTCGACGCCGTGCAGTTGGGGCATACGAGAATCCGCGAGGCTCCGGTCATGACGAAAGTTCCCAGCCGCGACACAAAATTTCACCGCACCCTCGCGCAAACGCATAACCAGTAAGCTGGTTCCGTATTTTTACTGCCAAGCTTGCTTATTTTCAGAACCGAACGTACACAGCCCGCCACTTCGATGCCGGCGAAAATGTGGCAGCCCGGCGCGAAGAGGGGATTTAGAACCATCGGTCGATAATTTTCAACGAAACCTGGATGGCCGCGAGATGCGGCCGGCGCAAGCGGGGGCGGCGCACAATTGTGAGGAGCAGACGACTTGCAGACCACCGCCTACCCCGCCGCCGTAGCCGTTTATCCCTCTAATTCCCTTGCCATCGCCTTCGGCAGAGCCGCGAGCGCCACGCTCTTCGCCTTGGCCGCCCTTGCGATGCTGGTCTTTACGCTTCAAGAGCGGGCCAATTTTTTCCACTACCACACCTCCGTCGTGCTGCGCATGCCGCAATTGCCTTCCGCCGCCGACGCCGGCGAGCAAATGCAATCCAACCTCTGGAACGATGCCGGGCTGAGCAGCAGCGCTCTGATCGCCCGCTGGAAGCCCTTCATCGCCGAGGCGTCGCAGCGTTTCGCCATTCCCGAGCAATGGATCGAAGCGGTGATGCGGGTCGAAAGCGGCGGCCGCACGATGCTCGCCGGTCAGCCCATCACCTCGAGCGCCGGCGCCGCCGGCCTGATGCAGCTCATGCGGGACACCTATGGCGAGATGCGCGACCGCTACCAGCTTGGCTCGGACATCTATAATCCGCGCGACAACATCATGGCGGGCGCCGCCTATTTGCAGCAGCTCCGCAATAGATATGGCTATCCCTATATGTTCGCCGCCTATAATGCCGGCCCGGGCCGCGTCGATGAGCATCTGCAACGCGGCAAGAGCCTGCCGCGCGAGACGCGCAACTATATTGTCCTCGTTGCCCAGTTTCTCGGCCTTGGAATTCCAAGCGCTGCCGCGGCCGAGCCGCGGGTGATTCCCCGCCCCAAGCCTCAGCTTCGCGGCGGCAAGCGCGTGTCCCATGTCTATCTGGCGCTCAATGCGCCGCGCGGCATGACCAACAGGAATTAGGCCCGGGCGGCACCGTCACGCCCAAAGCCGCCAGAGGCTTGATGGCGTGGCCGGCTCTTGGTCGGCCGCCTCCCGCTATGCACTATACTGGAAGTTGTGTTGATTCGCGGGCGCGTCGGCGGGGGCTGCACATGCTGGTATCGGACATATTGAAAGACAAAGGGCGCGACGTGGTCTCGACCACGCCGGATACGAGCATTCTGGATGCCGCGAAGCTTCTCACCAAGAGCAGGATCGGCGCCCTTCTGGTGCTGGACCGCAGAAGCGGCCTTGCCGGCATCATTTCGGAACGCGACATCGTCCGTGCGCTCGCCGACAAGGCCGACGGAGTCGTGCGCCTGAGCGTCGGCGATTGCATGACCAAGAACGTCGCCGCCTGCATGGAAGCAGATTCGATCCAGGAGGTCATGGATATCATGACCCGCTGCCGCTTCCGTCACATGCCCGTGGTGGATCAGGGAAAGGTGACGGGCATCGTCTCGATCGGCGACGTGGCCAAATCGCGCTTCCGTTCGAAGCCGAGATAGGCGCTACTTCCCCGGCGGTTTGGCGGCGAAGCGCGAGCCGCGCTCGCAACAACGCCCTTCCGCGTCCTGCCATAGGCGTTCGGTCGTGTGCAGATGGCCCAGCGCGCGCGCCACCGTCTGGAATTCGTAATTCGAGAAGCGCTCCGCGATCTCGGTGTAGTACATCGGCTTCTCCCGGATGGCCTTCAGAATGTCCTCCGCCAGCGCTGCGACGGCGCGTTCGTCGCCCGCCTGCCCCGCCGGATCGGATTTGCCCTTCACATAATCGCCGATCTTGGCCGTGTCGGCATAGGCATAGGCGATGCGTTCGTAACGCTCCTTGGGGATGCCTTCGCCGATGGTGGCGTCGATTCCCACCTTTGCCGTCGTCGGCACCTGGCCGGGCGGGGTCGGCGGCAGCGACGGGTCGAGCGGCTTGCCCCGTGCATTGGTAACGATGAGGATGTCGCGGTCGCCCTGCACGCGCGTGGCGATGGCCCATTCGACATCCATCGGATTGAACACGTCGATATCGTCATCGACGACGACGACATGCTTCAGATCCATCACCGACAGCGCCGCCAGGATCGCGTTCTTGCCCTCTCCCGCCTGTTTCTTGATCGAGATCACCGCGTGCCAGAAGGCGCAGCCGCCGAGCGTGACATTGATGTCTTTGACCGTGACGCCGGCGGTGCGCAAGGCTTGGCGGATGGCCGCGTAGCGCGTCGGCGCCGCGAGCCAGGTGTTCTCCCACGGCATATGCAGTGAATAATAGATCGCGTCTTTGCGATGCGAGATCGCCTTGATGCGCACCAGCGGGTTCCAGTGCAGCCCCCCCATCAACCGCGTGAACTCGCCGAAGCGCCCCTCCGGCCAGGTCCATCCGGTGGGGAGGATTTCCGCCTCCAGCACGATCTCGGCATCGGCGATATAAGGCACATCGATGGTCGAACAGGGCGCCAGTTCGATCGGCGCGCCGCGAAGCCCGCCCGCGATATGCATCTCATCGACACCGAGAGGCGCGCGATAGCCCGAGGCCATGATCTCCAAGGGATGCGTGCCGATGGAAATGGAGATCGGCAGCGGCCGCCCGGCCTTGTAAGCGCGGTCGGCGAACAGCCGCATATTGTTCGGCGTCACGATGTCGATGCCGGTGAGCGCCTTCTCCTTGACGATGAAGCGGTAGATGCCGCTGTTCATGCCAAGCTCGGGGTCGCGCGCGATGACGACGCCCGCGGTGATCATCGGTCCGCCGTCATAGATCGACGACATCGGGATGGGCAGCTTGAAGAGGTCGACCTCCTCGCCCACAACCGTCACCTCGCGCGTCGGCGAGGTATTGACCATGATCGGCGGAATCGGCTTGTCGATGGCGCGTTTCAGCCGCTCCTCGATCTCGCCATAGGTCTTGGCGCCCATCGAGAGCATCGCCCGCTGCTGGCTGCGGATGATGCCGGAGACCACCGGCATGTCGTAGCCGATGACCTTATGGAACAGGAGGGCCTTGTCGGATTGGTCGACCAAAGTGGCGATATGGCGGATATCGACGGGTTGTTCGATATCGAGCAGTTCGCCCACGGCCCGAAGCCGGTCGAGGAATTGCCTGAAATTCTCCTGCATGCGCGATCTCCAGTCCGGCGCCGTCCGCGCCACAATTCCACAGGGCAGATTAGTCCTTTTCCTAGCCAATCGAAGGCTGGGGGGCTAGATAAAGCGACCGCCAAATCCGAAGAGAGAACGATGAAAGCCCTGCTTCTGCGCTCACATGGCGGGCTCGAAAACCTCGAGCTCGTGACCGATCACCCGATGCCCAAAGCCGTCGAAGGCCATGTCGTGCTGAGGGTGCGGGCTTCCTCCTTCAATTATCATGATGTGTTCACGGTCAAGGGCATGCCCGGCATCAAGGTGCCGCTGCCGGTGGTGATCGGCCTCGATCTCGCCGGCGAGATCGAGGAAGTGGGTCCCGGCGTGACGGGATGGAAGCCGGGGATGCGGGTGCTGGTGAACCCGGTCAACAAGAAGAAAGGCCTGATGGGCGAAATGCTCGACGGCGGGATGGAGGAATACTGCCTCGTTGCCGCCGACCAGCTCATCGCGATGCCCGATGCCGTCAGCTTTGAGGATGCGGCCTCCCTGCCGGTGGCCTACGGCACCGCCCACCGCATGATCGTCACCCATAATACGGTCAAGAAAGGCGATCGCGTGATTGTGCTGGGCGCCTCGGGCGGCGTCGGCACCGGCTGCGTCATCCTCGCCAAACAGCTCGGCGCCGAAGTGATCGCCTGCGCCTCGAGCGAGGAGAAGCTGGCGGCCCTGACGGCGATGGGCGCCGACCATGTCATCGATTACACCAAGACCGACTGGTCTAAATGGGCGGTGGAGAAATACGGCAAGCCGCAACGGCGCAGTTACGAGGGCGGCGTCGATGTGGTGATCAATTTCACCGGCGGTGACACCTGGCATCCGTCGCTGCGCTGCTTGAAGCGGGGCGGCAAGCTTTTGGTGTGCGGCGCGACCGCCGGCTACGATCCCAAGGAGGATTTGCGCTATGTCTGGAGTTTCGAGCTTCAGATCATCGGCTCGAACAGCTTCTATGACGAAAATCTTGCGGCCTTGATGGACATGATCGCGAAGGGAGAGATCAAGCCGGTGATCGACAAGGTCCTGCCCTTGGAGGAAGCGGCCGAAGGCTTGCGCCTGATCCAGGACCGCAAAGTCATCGGCAAGGTCGTGGTGACGCCATGAGCGAAGAAATCACAGCCGAGAAAGTTCAGGCGCTGATCACGCGCGGGCCATTCCATCAATGGCTGGGGCTGACCGTCCTGGCCGTGCATGACGACGGCATCGAATTGAAAGCGAAATGGCGCGAGGAATGGGTGGTCAACCCCGACCGCCGCTACACCCATGGCGGTATCCTGGCGGCGCTGGTTGATCTCGCTGCCGATTGGGCGCTGGTCAAGAAGACAGGGCGCGGCGTGCCGACCGTGGACATGCGGGTCGATTACCACAGCGCCGCCATGCCGGGCGATTTGATCGTGAAGGGTAAGGTCGTGCGGGCGGGCGGGCAGTTCTCCTGCGCCGAAGCCCACGTCTATGACGAGGGCGGCAAACTCCTCGCCAGCGGCCGCGGGACCTATTTCACGGCGCCGCCACCTCCGCCGAAAGTCTGATGGCGACGTTCGAAAATCTCGGTGCTCTGATCGGGGCAGGTCACGATCGCAACAAGGTCGCGATTATCGATCTTAGCGCCGCGACGCCGCGCGAGTTCCGCTATGGCAAGCTCGATGCCATGGCGGACGGCGTTGCACGCGCATTGTTGAAACGCGGGCTTGGCCGCGGCGATCGCGCGGCTATTCTGTCTGCCAACCGCGCCGAATATTTGGCGGCCGTGTTCGGCATCATGCGCGCCGGCCTGATCGCGGTCCCCGTGAATTTCAAGTTCACGCGCGAGACGATCCATTTCATCGTCAAGGATGCGGGCGGCGATTTCATCTTTTGCGACGAGGCACGCCGCGCCGATTGTCCGCCGGGAATTCCCGCCGTCACCTTTGGCGACGAATTTGAGCAATTCATCGATGCCGGGCCTTTCGAGGCGGTCCGTCCGGTGCGGCGCGAGCCCGCGATGTTCCTCTACACCTCGGGTTCGACCGGTATCCCCAAAGGCGTCGTGCTGTCGCATCAAAGTCACCTCTGGGTGGTCGAGACGCGGCTGAAAGGGCAGGATATTTCGCGCCACCGTTTCCTCGTCGCGGCGCCGCTCTATCACATGAATGCACTCGCCGTGTCGCAACTGGTCATGGCCGGCGGCGCGACGATGGTGTTGCTGCCGCAATTCACGGCCGCCGCCTATATCGACGCCATAGAAAAATACCGCGTCACCTGGGTCACCGCCGTGCCGCCGATGATGGCGATGATGCTGCGCGAGAAGGACCGCATGGCACGCGCCGATCTCTCTTCCGTGGAAGCGCTGCGCATGGGTTCCGCGCCGGTCAGCGAAAGCCTGATGGCGGCGTTGCGCGCGGCGCTGCCCAAGGCCGCCATCACCAACGCCTATGGCACGACCGAAGGCGGGCCGGTGGTGTTCGGTCCGCATCCGCAAGGGCTGCCGACGCCGCCGCTTTCCGTCGGCTATCCGGTGGCGGGCGTTGAGGTGCGCCTGCGCGGGGGCGGCGACGAAGGCGAGCTGGAGATGAAATCGCCGGCCATCATGAACGGCTATCACAACCGGCCCGACCTCCCCTCGCCGATCACCGAAGACGGCTTCTATGCCACCGGCGATGTGTTCCGGAGGGATGCCGACGGCTTTTACTTTTTCGTCGGGCGAACCGACGACATGTTCGTCTCCGGCGGCGAGAACATCTATCCGGGCGATGTCGAACGCATGCTCGAACGCCATCCCGACATCGCGCAGGCGGCGGTGGTGCCTGTCGAAGACGACATCAAGGGCGCCAAGCCGGTCGCCTTCGTCGTTGCGAAAGCCGGCCGACACTTGCGCGAGAATGAGGTCAAGCAATATGCGCTGAAGCAGGCGGCCGCCTATCAGCACCCGCGATTCGTGTGGTTCCTGGAGCGGCTGCCGCTCTCCTCGACCAACAAGATCGACCGCGCGGCGCTGATGCGCATGGCCGCCGAACGCATTGCAAACCAGGTGACGCAAGCATGAACACGACCAGGATTGGCATAGCGGGACTCGGCGCCATCGGCCACGCCATCGCCGAACGGCTCAACCGCGGCGAGGTTGCGGGCGTGACGCTTGTGGGCGTCGCGAGCGGCGACCACGCCAAAGCGGCTTCCTATCTGAAGGGGATCGGCTGTTCCGCGCCCGTGCTGAGCATTGCGGAATTGGCCAAGGCGGCCGATTTCGTCGTCGAATGCGCGCCCTCCGCCGTGTTCCGCGACATCGCGGTGCCGGTGCTGTCGGCGGGCAAGAGATTGATGGCCTTGAGCGCCGGGCAAATCCTGGTCAATGACGATCTGATCGGATTGGCGCAAAAACACGGCGGGCAGATTTTGGTGCCGACCGGCGCCTTGATCGGCTTCGATGCCGTCACCGCGGCGGCCGAGGGTAAGATTCATTCCGTGGTGATGACGACGCGCAAACCGGTGAAGGGCCTGCTCGGCGCGCCCTATCTGGCCAAGAACAATATCGACATTGCCGGCATCACCGAGCCCAAACGCATCTTCTCCGGCACCGCTCGCGAAGCGGCCTTGGGCTTTCCCGAAAACGTCAATGTCGCCGCCGCGCTGTCGCTCGCCGGCATCGGGCCCGACCGCACGACCATCGAGATCTGGGCGGACCCGGCACTGACCCGCAACACCCATCGCGTCGTGGTGGAGGCGGATTCGGCGCGCTTCGAAATGGCGATCGAGAACGTGCCGAGCGAGAATCCCAAGACGGGGCGCATCACCGCCCTTTCGGCCATCGCGGCATTGCGCAAATTGCACGCGCCTTTGCGCGTCGGCACTTAAATGAACTAGATTGCACGCAGAGGTCGGGAGCCACTATGCAAAGCATCGAATGCACGATCCTGCGCGGCGGCAGCAGCAAAGGCGTCTATATCGAACGCGATTGTCTTCCGCCCGCGGGCGCCGAGCGCGATCGGCAAATCCTCGAAATCTACGGCAGTCCCGATGTGCGCCAGATCGACGGGCTGGGCGGCGCCGACAAGCTGACCAGCAAAGTCGCGGTGATGGGAAAGCCGACGCGCGAGGATTGCGATATCGATTATCTGTTCGGCCAGGTCGGCACCGTCATCCCGAAGATCGATTGGACCAGCAATTGCGGGAATCTTTCGGCGGGCGCCGCGCTCTATGCGGTGCATAGGAAATATGTGCCGCTCGACGGCGAGGCTGCGCATATCGCCATCCATCAGGTCAACACCGGGCGGCGCCTGCGCGCGACCGTCCCCCTCGAAAACGGCCGCGCCAAGTCGAAGGGCGATTTCGCCATCGGCGGCGTTCCCGGCACGGGGCCGCGCGTCGATCTCGATTTCGGCGATTTCGGCGGCGGCGCGATGAACCGCGGCGTGCTGCCGACCGGCAATCCCGTCGACAGTTTCGACGTGCCTGGCCTGGGACGCATCGATGTCAGCGTCATCGACGCGGCCAATCTTTGCATCTTCGTGCGCGTCGAGGATGTCGGCATCGATCCCTTGACCGGCGTCGAGGAATTGCAGGCCGACCGCGCGCTGATCGACCGGCTCGAAGCGATCCGGACCACGGTGTCGCGCGACATCGGCTTCATCACCGAGGGCGATGTCGAGCAGGAGATGCGCATCCGCGTCAATCCGCTGCTGTTCGCAGTGGCCGAGCCCCGCACCTACAAGGGACTCAACAATGTGTTGGTAGATAAGAGCGATCACGACATCCTGTCGCGCTCAATGGCGCGGCGCGCCTTCTCCAAGGCTCATCCCGGTACCGGTTCCATCGGCACCGCCGTCGCTTGCGGAATCGAGGGTACCATCGCGCATGAGGCCTATTGCGGACATAGCGTTCGTGGCCAAACCTACAATGTGCGCATCGGCCATCCGGGCGGACATCTGGAAGTGCGCGCCAAATTGGACCCGCTCGGCAACCGGCCGCCCATGCTCGAATCCGCGATCCTCGGACGCACGGCGCGCGTGATCATGGACGGTTGCGCCTATCTCAAAGCGTGAATCCATGGAGCCGGACAAGACTCTCACCCTCGACCAAGTGACCGATTGGTGGGAGACGGAGATCGTCGACATTGCGCCCGGCATGATCCGCATTCGCGGCTACGCGATCGAGGATTTGATCGGGAACATCAGTTTCCCATCCATGATCTGGCTGGTGTTGCGCGGCGAATTGCCGACTGAGGCGCAAAGCCGTTTGTTCGGCGCCGTGCTGGTCGCCGCCGTCGATCACGGACCGCAGGCGCCGGCCATCGCGATCGCGCGCATGGCGATGACTTGCGGCATCGGGCTGAACGGCGCCATGGCGAGCGGCATCAATGCGCTCGGCGACGTGCATGGCGGCGCGGGCCAGCAATGCATGGAGCTGCTGGCCGATATCCGGGCTCGTGTCGAAGCCGGCGCAAGCCTCGATGATGCGGTCGCGTCGGGCGTCGCGGATTTCCGCGGCAAGCACGGCAAATTCGTTCCGGGATTCGGACACCGCTTTCATCCGGTCGATCCGCGCGCCGTGAAGCTCTCCGCAATGATCCGCGAGGCGCGCGACGATGGCATCGTCTCCGGCGGCGCTCTCGCCATGGCCGAAGCGGTGCGGAGCCATCTCTCCAAGGGCAAGCGTGAAGCGCTGCCGATGAATATCGACGGCATCACGGCGGCGATGCTGCTCGAGCTCGGCTTCCCGCCGGAAATGGGGCGCGGCATTTTCATCCTCTCGCGCAGCGTCGGCATTTGCGCCCATGCCTATGAGCAATCGCTGAAGGGCGAGCGCATCAAAGGGCCGACGCCGCCGCAAGCGGGTTTCCGCTACACCGGGGTTCCCCCGCGCGACGTGAAAGACCGGCAATGAGCGAGCGGTCCTTGCCGCTGGCGGGAATCCGCGTGCTCGAATTCGGGCATACGATTTTGGGCCCGTGCTGCGGCATGGTGCTGGCCGATTTCGGCGCCGAGGTCATCAAGATCGAGCCGCCCGAGGGCGAACGCACGCGCCGGCTGAAGGGTTTCGGTACCGGCTATTTCGCCTATTTCAACCGCAACAAGAAGAGCGTCGTGCTCGATTACAAGACGCCGTCTGGGCTCGCCGATGCGCGCGCGCTGATCGCAAGCGCCGACGTGCTGATCGAGAACATGGCGCCTCATGCGCTGGAGCGGGCCGGGCTCGGCTCCGAAGATACGAAACGCATCAATCCCAATCTGATCTATTGCTCGCTGAAGGGCTTTCTTCCCGGGCCTTACGAGAACCGCGTCGCGCTCGACGAAATCGCGCAGATGATGAGCGGGCTTGCCTATATGACCGGGCCGCCCGGCCAACCGCTTCGCGCCGGCACTTCGATCACCGACATGCTGGGCGGTATTTTCGGCGCGATGGGAGTGCTGCTTGCGCTTCGCGAGCGCGACAAGGGACGCGGCGGGGCTGTGGTGGAAAGCGCGCTGTTCGAAACGGCGACCTTCCTGATGGGCCAATATATGGCCTATAGCGCGCTGACCGGCGAACCGGTGCCGCCGATGCCGGCGCGAGTCAGCGCCTGGGCGGTGTATGAGCTGTTCGAAACCGCGGAAGGCGGGCGCGTCTTCGTCGGCATCACCAGCGACAATCACTGGAAGAGCTTCTGCAAGGAATTCGGCCGTGCCGATCTATTCGCCGATCCATCATTCAGAACCAATGAAGCCCGCGTCGATGGGCGCGCGCGGTTGATCCCGGAGCTTGTGGCCCTGTTCAAGACGCTTCCGACGGACGAGATCGAACAGCGGGCGTTGCGCGCCGGCCTTCCCTTCGCCCGTGTGGCGCGTCCCGAGGATTTATTCGAGGATGCGCATCTGAACGCCAATGGCAGCCTGGCCGCGACGATGCTCGCAAATGGAATCGCCACCAAACTGCCGAAATTGCCGATCCGCATCGACGGTGAAAATTTCGCCTTGAGAAGCGATCCGCCTGGAATCGGCCAGCATACAAGCGACATTCTCGGCCCCCTTCATGCGAAGGATAGATCATGAGCCCCATCAAGATCGCCGTCCTTGACGATTTCCAGAACGTCGTGCGCGGGCTGGCCGACTGGAATCGCCTGCCGCCCCATGTCTCGGTTGCGATCTTCAACGATCATGTCGAGGGAGAAGCGCTGATCGAGCGTGCGGCGCCGTTCGACATTCTGGTGCTGACGCGCGAGCGGACCAAGCTGCCGCGCGTGGTCATCGAGCGGCTTCCCCAATTGAAGTTCGTCGTCACCACGGGCATGCGCAATCTCGGCATCGATTTCGACGCCTGCCGCGCGCGGGGGATTCCCGTGAGCGGCACGGAAGCCGGCAGCTCGCCGACCGCGGAGCTTGCGTGGGGCCTCATCCATGCGCTGGCGCGCCACATCCCGGAAGAAGACCGCGCCTTGCGCGAGGGCAAATGGCAAATCCGCCTCGGCTTCGCGCTGAGCGGCAAAGTGCTGGGAATTCTGGGCCTGGGAAAATTGGGCAGCCAGATGGCGCGCGTCGGCCAGGCTTTCGGGATGAATGTCATCGCCTGGAGCCAGAATCTCACGACCGAGCGCGCTGCCGAGCATGGCGTCAGGCGCGTGGAAAAGGCCGAACTGTTTCGGCAATCGGACGTGCTCACCGTCCACGTGCTGGAAAGCGCGCGCAGCCGCGGCCTTGTCGGGGCTTCGGAATTCTCAACGATGAAACCCTCCGCGATCTTCATCAACACCTCGCGCGCCTCCATCGTCGACCAGCCGGCGATGATCGAAGCGTTGAAGTCGGGAAAGATCGCGGGAGCCGGACTCGACGTCTACGACCGGGAACCACTGCCGCCGGACGCGCCCATTCTCACAGCGCCCAATACGGTACTGACGCCGCATCTGGGCTATGTCAGCCGCGAAAGCTACGAGGTCTATTATCCCCAGGCGCTCGAGGACATCGAAGCCTGGCTGAAGGGCGCACCGATCCGGGTGATCGGGTGACTACTCTGCTGCGGCGCTCGCCGCTGCGCGTTTAGGCTCCGCCCGCATCGCCAGCGCCAGGATCGCGGCGAGGAACAGAAAACCTGCCAGCGTGACGAGCGCGAGCGTGAAGCTGCCCGTGCGGTCGCGCACGATCCCGATCAGCACCGGACCGATGCCGCCCACTTGCGCCACGATGTTGACGAAGGCGATACAGGCGGCCGCCGCCGCGCCGGTGAAGAGCGAGCCCGCTATGCTCCAGAACAATGGCGAGGCCGCCAGCACCGCGCCATTGCCGATGCAAAGAAGGATATAGGCGAGCACAGGATCGGCCACGAGCGCGCTCGCCAGCAGTCCGACGCCCGAAACGGCGTAGCATGCCGCCATGTGTCCCTTACGGTCGCCGACCCTATCGGAGCGCCAACTGACAAAGATCGCGCCCATGACGCCGAGCGCGGGCGGCACGGCGGAAAGAAAACCAACCTGCAACACGCTGAGCCGGCCCATTTCGGCGATGATCTGCGGCAGCCACAGGATCAGGCCGTAAAGCCCAACCAATCCCGCACCGAACAGAAGACCGAGATTCCAGACGCGAAGATCGGTGACGACATTCATCAGCGAAGGCGTCGTACCGATAGCGGCCCTTTCCTTCGCGATCTTCGCGATCAGCCAGTCGCGTTGTTCCTGGGTAAGCCATTTCGCATCGGCCGGCTTGTCGGTCAGCCATAGAAGAATGACAACGCCAAGAAGAATCGGCGGCGTGCCTTCCAGCAGGAACATCCATTGCCAGCCATGCAGCCCGGCAAAGCTGTCGAAATAAGTGATGATGCCCGCCGCGATCGGACCGCCGATGATCGTCGAGCAGGAGGTGGCGATGATGTAGCCGGCGATGGCGCGGGCGCGATGGCTCTCCGGAAACCAATAGGTGACGTAGAGCGCCGCCGCCGGAAGAAAGCCCGCTTCGGCAAGGCCGAGCGCGAAACGCAAGGCGTAGAAACTGGTGGCGTCGAAGGTGAAGGCCGTCGCCGTCGACACCGTGCCCCAGGCGACCAGGATCACTGCAAACCAGATCCGCGCGCCCAGCCGGTGCACCATAAGATTGCTCGGCACCTGGAGAAGCACATAGCCCGCAAAGAAGATCGTCGCGCCGAAGCCGTAGACCGTGGCCGAAAAACCGAGGTCCTGATTCATCCGCAAGGCGGCGAAGCCGACATTGACGCGGTCGACATAGTTGAAAAACATCATCACGAAGAGCATCGGGACCAGGCGCCAATAGACCTGCGCGATGGTTCGTTTTTCGAAGGATGGGTCCACGGGCGGCGTCTCGGCTCGGTGCGGCTGCGACTATAGGGGAAGATTGACGGCGCGCCGCTGCTATGAGATTTGTTCGCATAGCGAACAGGGCGCAGGATGTCCATAAGAACCGAAACCGAGGAAGACAACGGGCGCGACTATGTCACCGCGCTCGCCCGGGGCCTTGCCGTGATGCGGGCCTTCAGCGATCAGGCCCAGCGCCTCACCCTGTCCGAGGTCGCCCGCATCGTCGATCTGCCGCGGGCCAGTGTCAGGCGGGCTCTCTTCACGCTCGAAAAACTCGGCTATGTCGAGGCGGACGGGCGCTTTTTCAGCCTGGCGCCGCAGGTATTGACCCTCGCCCAGGCCTATCTGTCTTCCAGCCCGATGCCACGGGTGGCGCAAAGCTTCCTCGAACGGGTCAGCGAGTCTTTGGGGCAATCCTGCTCGCTATCGATCCTGCATGAGCACGAAGTCATCTATATCGCCCGCTCGACCCGAAAGCGGATCGGCTCGCTCAACCGCGACGTCGGCACCCATCTGCCGGCGCATTGCACCTCGATGGGGCGCGTATTGCTGGCGGCCCTGCCGGAGCCAGAGCGCGACCATTTCCTGGCGACGGCGACGCTGACCCCATACACAAGACTCACCATCACGGACAGGAAAGAGCTCGGCCAGGCGATAGAGAAGGCCGGCCGCGCCGGCTATTGCCTGGTCGATCAGGAGCTGGAGATCGACCTTCGCTCCATCGCCATTCCGATCCGGAATGCCTCCGGGCGGGTGATCGCGGCCCTCAATGTCGGCGCCCGCGCCAGCGAAACCAGCAAGAAAGAGATGCTCGATCTGTTCCTCCCGGTCCTGCGGGAGGCTGCCGTCCATATGCGTCCACTGCTGATCGGATGAGCAATTATCGGCATTTCATCAACACCCATGCGTTATTGGCTTAGGGAAATGAGCTGGAAATGCAGTAAAATCGGGGTCTGTACTGATTCTCCTATGAAGAGGGATACCTGAACGATGGAAGCCAAATCAGCCGCGCCCAAAGCCAAGACCGAAACCATGAGCACGCGCCAACTGGCCGCTGCGCTGGCCGAGAAGCAAGAACTCACCAACAAACAGGCGAATGCGATCATGGAAGACATGGTCGGCCTCATCACCAAGCAACTGAAGAAGGGCGTCCGCATTCGTTTGAACGGGCTCGGCATTCTTCAGGTGCGCAAGCGCGCCGCCCGCATGGGACGCAATCCCGCCACCGGCGAAGCCATCAAGATCAAAGCCAGCAAGAAGGTGGCGTTCCGCGCCGCCAAAGAGCTGAAGGAAGCCGTCTGACTTCCGACGGAGCTGTTTCGCCAACCGGTTCGGCCCTGCCGGACCGGTTGGTTTTTATTGGGGAAATTTCGGCACCGCGAAGGGCCGGATGTCGGCGGGAAAAGGCGATGAGGAATTATCGAGCTCGTCGCTCAGCACGACTTTGGTCTCGCCATTCACGACCGGATTGCGCTGGTTCTCCAGACTCGAAACATTCTCCATGCGCGGGAATTGTTCGGCGCGCTTGGTGTAGCGCCGCGTCACCTGCCAGGGCGCGGTGAAGGCCACCGGGTCTTCGACGGTGATCCGGTTCTCCAGCGTCTTGTCGTCGATCTTCCTAATGCGCTCGGTCACGCGCGCGGCATCGGAGAGCGCCGCGCCGCTGCGGTCGATAGGCACGCCGCCCTTGATGCTGCGCGTCTCCACGACGAGCGTGTCGCCCTCCCAGTGGCCGATGGAATAACCCTCGAAGGTCGGCCACAATTCATCCTCCGGCGGGAAGGGCCGGCCGTCGGTGTAGATGTAGCGCACGTCGGGCCGCTCATAGATGATCCACACCTGCTCGGGGCGCACCACGAATTGCAGCCCGCGCGCCGGCGAGAACATGCGCATCATGCCGCCGGGATAGCCGATGGATAACGGATCGGAGAACTTGCCCGGCTTCACCACTTCGTCGAGGAATTTGTCGTAGGCCGCCTGCCATTCGGGCTTATAGGGCGGATAGTCGCGCGCATCGGGACTGTTGGCGTTGATCGAGCCCTTGCTCTGATCGAACAGGGTGGTGCCGATGCCCATCCAGATGCCGCTCCAATCGGGCAGCGCGGCGAAGGCTTGGGCCTTGGCGTCGGGGGGCGGCGCGGAGGCTGTTCCGGCGGTCGGGCTCGCGGGATTGCACGCCGCCAAGACAAGGGCAAGGACGGCCGCGAAACGAATGCTCGTCATGGCGCGGCCGGTGCGCCAGCCCCGCCAGGACCGCGCAGGGAGATCACCGAACCGTCGGCCTTTGTGACGTTGACGAGCGAGCCGCCCGGGGCGCCATTGCGCAAGGGATGGGCGCGCACCGTCACTTTGTCGCCCGGCATCAGCGCGGTTCGCTTGATGCCGGCGCGCAACAGCACGATGGGTGCGCCGGTTTCGATACTCCATTCCACCGCGCCGCCCTTTTCCTTCGGGACCATCAGCTGAATCCAGGAATGGGGATTGGTGTATTGGAATGCCTTCACGGTGCCGTTCAGCACGACTTCCTTGTCGCCGGCGAACATCGCGTCGGAATGATGGGCCACAGCCGGCGCGGCCACGGCGGCAAAGGCGAAAGCCAATAAAGCGGATGTTGCTGTTTTGCGCATGACGCTCCCTTTCGCGGCCCGATCGTCGTGGGCGGGATTCTACGCCCGCGCGGGCAAAACCGGCAAGTGATGCTGCGTTCCTAAACGGCTAGACTGGCCGGATGGAGACATTCGACGTCCTTGTCCTTGGGCTCGGCGCCATGGGAAGCGCCAGCCTCTATCAGCTCGCCAAGCGCGGCCGGAAGGTGCTCGGCATCGACCGCTTCGCGCCGCCGCACGGTCACGGATCGAGCCATGGGGAATCGCGCATCACCCGTCTCGCCATCGGCGAGGGCGCGCATTACACACCGCTCGCGATGCGCTCCCACGACATCTGGCGCGAGATCGAGAGGGAGACCGGAAGCGCTCTTATGACCCAAACCGGCGGGCTGATGATTTCAAGCCCGGGGCGCACCTCGAAGCTTCATGTCGACAATTTCTTCGGCAACACCGTGGCGGCGGCGGAAAGCTACGGTATCGCCCATGACATTCTGGAGACGGCGGAGATCAGGCGGCGCTTTCCGCAGTTCGCGGTGCGCGACGGCGAGGTCGGCTATTATGAATATGAGGCCGGATATCTGAAGCCGGAAGCCTGCGTGGCGGCCCAATTGTCGCTGGCGCGCAAATATGGCGCGCAGATTCGCACCGGCGAAACGGCGCTCGGTTTCGAAGCCTCGGAGCGCGGAGTCATTTTGCGGACCGACAAAGGCGCCTATGCGGCGGAGCGGCTGGTTCTCGCCGCCGGACCTTGGCTGCCGGAACTGATCGGCGGTGCTTATGCGCAAGCGTTCAAAGTCTACCGCCAGCTTCTGTTCTGGTTCGCGGTGAAGGGACCGATCGCGCCGTTCGAAAAAGGGGCGTTCCCGATCTTCATCTGGGAGATCCAGGGACAGGAGCAGGCGATCTACGGCTTTCCCGCCATCGACGGCGCCGAGGGCGGGGTCAAGGTCGCCACCCAGCAATACCGGGCGACGACAACGCCCGACAGCGTCAACCGCGAAATCGGCGAGGACGAAAAGCGCATCATGTATGAGCGCTTCGTCGCGCCCTATCTGCCGGCGCTGGACCGCCAATGTTTGAAGGCGGTCGCCTGTCTTTATACCGTAACGCCGGATGCGGGCTTCGTGATCGACGTCCATCCCCAAAGCGAGCGCGTCCTGGTGGTGTCGCCTTGTTCCGGACACGGGTTCAAGCACTCCGCCGCCATCGGCGAGGCGGTGGCGCAGCGGCTGGTCGACGGGCAGAGCCGCTTAGACTTGAGCGCGTTCAGGCTCGGACGGTTCTGATCACGGCTTCGACGCTACCTTGGAGAAAAAGTCCCAGATCGCCACCGGCGCGTCCAAATCCAACGTCTGACGGCCAAGCCCGCCCCAGTTTTGCTGGGCCCGCTGAGGCACGACATGGCCGCCGCCATGCACGGCATAGAGTACGACACCCGGCTTTCCGGCTGCGCTCCATGCCATCTCTTCGACATAGGTTTGGTCTGAGGGAAGCTTGTGCGGCAGCCGGCGGACCTGCGGTGCGCCGGTAATGCCGTTGAGCTTTGCCCAATATTCCGCTGTCTCCCGCGAAGAATAGACAGGCCCGAGATTGGCGGATCCCAGCCTGACATCGCCGCCCGCGAAAGGATTGATCGGGTCTTCCGTGCCGTTCACGATCAGCACCGGCATGGCGGCGCCCGAGGGCGTGCAGGCAAGATTGTCCGGCTTGGGCAGGCTGGCGGAAATGGCGGCGACAGCAGCGAAAACGCCTGCGCGCTCCAGGGCGAAGCGGTAGCCGAGCTGTCCGCCATTGGACCAGCCCGCCGAGAACACCCGCTTGCGGTCGATTGCGTGGTCGGCGACCTCTTTGGCGATCATCGCATCGACGAAGCTCTCATCGTCGATGTTCATGACCCGGGCGGGTTGGGGCGAGCCCTTGCGGCAATCGTTCCAGGTGGTCTGGTACCCGTCCGGGTAGACGACGATGAAACCGTCGCGGTCGGCCAGGAGATCGAACTCATAGCCGGTCGCCTCCCGCATGCCCTCCCCGTCACCGCCCGAGCCGTGGAAGACGAACAGCAGCGGCGCATTCGGCTTCAGGGTCTTGGGCGTATAGACGAGGAAGCTGCGCTGCATGCCTTTGACCGGAAGCGTCTGGCGGGCGATTTGACCGCCGGGCTTGGGCTCCGCCGCGCTCGCGGTGACGTGAAAGCCCGCCCCCAGAATTGCCAGCCCCGCCGTAAGCGAGAGTCCCGCGCACCGCGCTCTTTGATTCATCTCAAGTCCCCTATTCCGCCGCTGCGATCTTATAGCAAAGGGCGCGGCGAAGCGTCAGGCGGGCAATGTGGCAGGAATACGGCGCGGCCAAGCCTTCCTCCGTAATTTACCTTTGTCCGTAACGAGATGACGGAACTTCGGATCGTCCTGAACCGTTCTTTCCTGCAGATGCCGGCCACATGCCGGCGCTGGGGTAACCAAATGTCGCCGCGTAAATTTTCCCGCCTGCCCTCATCGTCCAAGCCGCGTCTTTTCGGCTCCTCCCTGCTGACCGCCGCGATCGTCGTCGGCTTTTCCTCGGTGGCGTTCTACGGCTTGGCCGCGCAAACGCTCGATGGGCCGCGCAATTCCCTTGCCTTGAGGCACGCCGATACCAATCCGCTGCGCGACGCGCTCGACCAAAAGAAGACGCTTCAGATCGCCAATTACACCGTAGATGCAGCGCGGCTGCAGCGGGTTTACGAGAGCCGCGGCTTCCGTCCGATCTGGACGCGCTTCCTTGCCGGCGGCGACGTCCGAGCCGCGCTAGAGGCATTCGCCCATGCCGCGGACGAGGGTCTTTCTCCCGCCAATTATCGCTTGGAAGCGCTGACCGCGCTTCAGAAGAGCGGCGACAGCAGTGCTTTCGAATTGCTGATGACGGACACCGTGCTCACCTATGCGCGCGATCTGCGGCAGGGCCGCGTGGCGCCGGCGCAGGTGGATGACGACGTCCTTCTGCCGGCGGGTGATTTCGATGTCGCCGCAGCCTTCGCCGCAGCCGCGGATAGCGGCATCCGGCCCTTCCTCGCCGATGCCGTACCCGCGCACCCCGAATATGCCCGGCTGAAGATGGCCTTGGCGCGCTATCGCGCTTTGGCCGAAGCGGGCGGATGGGACACCCTTCCGTCCGGCACCAAAGCGGACGATGTGGATATCGGGCTGCTGCGCGCCCGCCTTCGCGTCGAAGACCGCGCCCTTGGCGATGCGGCCGGCCCCGACGAGGTGCTGGAGGCGTTGCAGCGCTTCCAGGCGCGCAATGGCCTCAAGCCGGATGGGAAAGTGGGCAAGAAGACGCTGGCGGCGCTAAATATCTCCCCCGACGAGCGCGTCAGCCAGATCGCCGCCAATATGGAACGCTGGCGCTGGATGCCGCACAATTTCGAACAGCGCTACATCGCGGTGAATACGGCGGATGCGACTCTGGATTTCATCGACAATGGCCGCGTGGCGCTCTCTTCCAACGTCGTCGTCGGACAGCCGGACAAGCGCACGCCGATCCTGCGCGCCGAAGCCATTGCCGTGACCGTGAACCCGGTCTGGCATGTGCCCTACTCCATCGCCAGCAAGGAATTGCTGCCCAAGCTGCGGCGCAATCCCTCCTATCTACAGTCGGAAGGCATGATCCTGGCGAATGGACCGGCCGGCGACCCGCATGGGCTGAACGTGGACTGGGACAGCATGCGCGGATTCCCCTTCGCCGTCCGCCAGCTTTCGGGACCGAAGAACGCGCTCGGCGTGTTGAAGATCGAAATGCCGAACAAGTTCAACGTCTATCTGCACGACACGCCGTCCAAGCGCGGCTTCGCCGCCGATTCACGCCAGCTCAGCCATGGTTGCGTGAGGGTGGAGCAGATCAATGCCCTCGCCTCGCTGGCCTGGAAGGGCGATATGGATGCCGGTATCGATGAGCTTAAAGAGATGATCGACGCCGGCGAAACGCAGAAATTGCCGTTCAGCCAGCCCATTCCCGTCTACCTGGCCTATTGGACCGCGCTGGTGGACGAGAACGGCGACATCGAATTCCGTCCCGACGTCTATGGCCGCGACCGCCAACTCATTGCCACGCTAAACGGCCAGCGCGTCGCCGCCCGCAGCACAGGAGAACTCGGAATCTGACAGGCCGCACGAAGCTAAAGCGCGGCACGGTTGAACAAATTGCTATTTGTTCCATCACAAATTTTCTGATACTCACTTTTCGGGGCTAACGAAAAGTGAGCGTGAATGTCCTCTATGCCTCGGCGCGCGTTTCTGCGCATGGGTGGCGGTGCCCTGATTACCGCAATCGGCTCAAGCTTGGCAGTTCCCGCATTGGCGCAGGTCGCAGCGCCGGCGCTTACCGGCCTGAAACCGACCGGCTGCCGAAACCTGGCGCTTCAGTCGCTTCATACCGGCGAGAAGGTGAATGTCGATTATTGGATCGACGGCAGCTACGTCCCCGATGCCCTGACGGAAATCAACCGCGTATTGCGCGATCACCGCAACAACGAGGTCCATACGATGGAGCCCAAGCTTCTCGATCTGCTGACCTCGCTGCGGGCGCGGCTCGAGACAAGCTCAGGCTTCCAGGTGATTTCCGGTTACCGCTCGCCCCAGACCAACGCGATGCTGCATGAGAAATCCTCCGGCGTCGCGGCCAAGAGCCTCCACATGCTGGGGCAGGCCATCGATATCCGCGTGCCCGGATGCGCTTTGGATCATCTGCACCAATCCGCGCTTGCCATGGCGGCGGGCGGGGTCGGCTATTATCCGAAGTCGAATTTCGTGCATGTCGATGTCGGCCGCGTCCGCCATTGGGCGTGATCAGCGCGGCACGGAATTAAGCGCCTTGATCGTCGGTGAATTGTCGAGCGCATTGGCCTCGACCCGATCAGCGCGCAGTTTTAAGTGGGCGAAGACCGTCCTGGCCCCGTCGATGACGCTTTCGTCGACGGGGCGAGGATAGGCCGAGCCTTCCCGCCGCAGCGGCACGATCGTCAAACTCACCGACTGCACGACATTGCCGCCGATCACCAGAACGCGGTCTCGGCCCGAATCCATCCTCACCACAATATCGCAATGCAGCGGCGCGAAGCGGCCCAATTCCATGCGCCGGTCTTCGAGATTGCGGTAATCGGTGCCGGCGCGCGAATTGCACAGCAGATCGCCGGGGTCGATCTCGGCTTCGCCGGCGCTATAGGCCACATAGGCGGCGTCCGGCGCCATGCCGTCGCGCGCCGCAATGGCCTGATCGATGTAAACCCGATGCGCGATGGAGCGGCGGAACTGCATCATATCGCCGAGGCCCGCTTCGCACATCACCCATGAGATGAAGGCCGCCGACCAGGGCTGCACCCAGTTGACGGAATCGCGCGCCGGACCAGCCCAGGCGCGGTTCTGCTCGTTCAGCACGCGGGCGGCATCCGGCGTCGCGGTCCAATAGCCGGCGATCGTCTTATCCAGCCGCTCGTCATATTCGAGTTCGCCGAGGCGCGGAAATTGCCGCACGATACGCGGGGCGGCCAGCTTGGGGTTGACCGCTTCGGGCACCAGCCCGCCGGGAAGAAACCGCGTTTCGACCTTCGTCGCGTCGATGGTCTGGAAACCGAAATAAGCCCATTCCTGCACCGCGATGTCGACGATGCGGCGGCGCACCTGTTGCGTCGGGCCGACACGGCAGAGCGACTGATAGACGGCGATGGCGCCGCGCTCTCCGGTGACGCGTTCCGACGGCGGAATGACATCGAAACTTTCGCGCGGCAGGCGCTCAAGCTCGTCTTCGGCATGCGCGAGCGGCGCGGCTCCAACAAATGCCGCCAGCAGGCATGTCAAACCCTGCCTGTGTTTCATTCGACCACAAGCTCGATCAGGAACGGACCTTTGCGCGCAAGACTGTCGCGCAACAGATCGGCGAAAACATCAAGCGTCTCGGCGCGCGCGGCTTCAACGCCCAGGCTCTTGGCAAGCCCTATCCAATCCAGATCGGGACGGCCGAGCTCGAACAGGCTGAGCGCCGTCGGCCCGGGTGTCGCCCCGACGGCCGCAAGCTCCTTGAGCAGGATCGCATATTTGCGGTTGGAGAGAATGATGGTGGTGACGTCGAGCTTCTCGCGCGCGTAAGTCCACAGCGCCTGCACCGTATACATCGCCGAACCATCCGCCTGCACGACGATGACTCGACGCTCCGGCGCGGCAATGGCGGCGCCCACCGCCAGCGGCAAGCCGCCGCCAATGGCTCCGCCCGGCACTTGCAGCCAGTCGTGGCGCGGGGCACTGGCGGTCGCGGCGAAGAAGGGGGCCCGCAAGGTGATGGCTTCATCGATCAGGATCGCATTGTCGGGCAGAAGCGCAGCCAGCGTTTGCGCGGCGCCTTCGACCGACATCGGGCCGCCGGCGATTTCCGGACGGATCGGATTGAGCACCGGCGGCGGCGGACAATTGAGCATTTCGGCCAAAGCGCAAAGCGTCGCAACAAGATCGTGCTGCGCTCCCGCCAGCCTGTGGGTGATGGCGTGCCTTGGCGAAACGATGCCCTGTTTGCCCGGATAGGCGAAGAAGGTCACGGGCTCGCCGGCGCCGGCAAGGATCAGATGTTTGGCGCCCGCCATCTGCGCCACCGCAAGGTCTACCAGATAGGGCACCATCACGATCGGGTAGCGGCCGCCGCCGCGCGCGATGCGGCCGTTGAAGGTCGGGGCCATCAGTTTCGCGCCCGTCTTGGCCTGGATGCGGTGCGCCTGGAAGAGCGCCGGCTCGGACAGCGCTTCGCCTCCCAGAAGCAGCACGCAAGGCTCGCCCGATGCGAGTGCCTCCGCGGCTTCGCGTAAGGCATCGTTCTCCGCCGCTGCGCGTTCGGGCACGGCAAGCGCCGGCGCGGCCCTGCCGCCATCGTTCCAGCTCACATCGGAGGGCAGGATCAGCGTCGCGATACCGAGCGGCGGCGTGCGCGCCGCCTGCACCGCCTCAGCCGCAGCGGCGCCGAGATCTTCGGTGCGCATCACCTTGCGCGTCCAGCACGAGACCGGCCGCGCCCAGCCTTCGGTGTCGGCCGCAAGCGGCGGGCGCAAGGGCGCATGATAGGTCGCCTGGTCGCCCACGATGTTGACGATGGGACTGTTGGCCCGCTCGGCATTGTGCAGATTGGCCAAGCCGTTGGCGAGGCCGGGTCCGCAATGCAGCAGCGTGGCGGCGGGCTTTCCGGCGATCCGCCCGTAACCATCGGCTGCGCCCGTAACCACGCCCTCGAACAGGCCCAGCACGCAACGCATCCCCGGCGCGCGGTCGAGCGCGGCGACGAAATGCATTTCGCTGGTTCCCGGATTGGCGAAACAAACATCGACGCCAGACGCGAGCAACGTCCGTACCAGACTTTCGGCGCCAATCATGCCCTACTCGTTCGCAATCAAAACTTGACCATGCTGCTGCTTGTGGCGATAGCCTAGTGTCGTGGTTTCGAAGTTCGCCGCTTATTCATATCGGGCGCATAGCGAACATCGAAACCGAAACGACACCACATCCATAAAAAGCTAGTGTCCTTCGATTCCGAAATTCGCCCGGCCCCGATATAGAGATGGAGCGAATTTCGGAATCGGGACACTAGAGCATGATCTTCGCGAGCGGAAGCAGGCTCCCACACCGGCCGGGATCGTAAGGATATGCAATCGGTGGACGGGGCTTGGGAATTCTGGATCGACCGGGGCGGCACCTTCACCGACATCGTCGGGCGGCGCGCCGGACGCGCGCTTGTCACGCACAAATTGCTGTCGGAGAACCCGGAGCGCTATGCCGACGCGGCGACCGCGGGCATTGCGGCGCTGATGGAACGCTATGGCGCCGGACCCATCGCGGCCGTGAAGATGGGAACAACGGTCGCCACCAATGCTCTGCTCGAGAGAAAGGGCGCGCCCACACTGCTCGCCATCACGCGCGGCCATGCCGACGCCTTGCGCATCGGCACGCAGAACCGGCCCAAGATCTTCGCACGGCATATCGAAATGCCCGAACCCGTCTATGCGCGCGTGATCGAGATCGACGAGCGCATCGGACCCGCCGGCGAGATCATCCGCCCCCTCGACGAAGACGCCGCACGCGCGGGGCTGAGCGCCACCTTCGAGGCGGGCTTCCGCGCGGCGGCCATCGTGCTGATGCATGGCTATCGCTTCGCCGCGCATGAAGAGCGCGTGGCCCGGATCGCGCGCGAAATCGGCTTCACGCAGGTATCCGCAAGCCATGAGGTTTCCGCACTGATCAAATTGATCGGACGCGGCGATACGACGGTCGCCGATGCCTATCTCTCGCCGGTGCTCAATGCCTATGTCGAAGGTTTGCGGGATTCGCTCGGCCGCCACGTGCCGCTGTTCTTCATGCAGTCCGCGGGCGGTTTGGCGGATGCGCGGGCCTTCCGCGGCAAGGATGCGGTGCTGTCCGGCCCCGCCGGCGGCGTGGTCGGCATGGTGGAGACGGCGCGGGCCGCCGGCTTCGATGCTGTGATCGGCTTCGACATGGGCGGGACATCGACGGACGTCTCGCATTATGCCGGCTCTTACGAACGCACCCATGAGACGATCATCGCCGGAACGCGACTGCGCACGCCGATGCTGGCGATCCATACCGTGGCGGCGGGGGGCGGCTCGATCTGCCGCTTCGACGGGATGCGGCTGCGCGTGGGTCCGGAATCGGCCGGGGCAGTACCCGGACCTGCCTGTTACGGGCGCGGCGGCCCGCTGACGGTCACCGATTGCAATGTGATGCTGGGACGTTTGCGGGCGGAATTCTTCGCCGACAATTTCGGACCGCATGGCAATGCACCGCTGGATCGGACCATCGTGAGCGAAAAATTCGCGATGCTGGCGCGCGAGATCGCGGCAGCGACCGGCAAGCCGGCGCATCCCGAGGAAATCGCCGAGGGATTTCTGGCGGTCGCCGTCGAGAACATGGCCAAAGCGATCAAGCAGGTTTCCATCGAGCGCGGCCACGATGTCACCCGCTATACTCTGGTCGCCTTCGGCGGCGCCGCCGGACAGCATGCCTGCCTGGTGGCCGACCGGCTCGGCATCGGGCGCGTGATGATTCATCCGCTCGCCGGCGTGCTGTCGGCTTACGGGATCGGCGCCGCCGATATGCGCATCCTGCGCGAACGGACGATACGCCTGCCACTGGCGCGGTCCGGTGTGGAGCTTGCGGCGGCAGCGGAGGCATTGGCGGACGCGGCGCGGCAGGCCTTGCTTGCGCAAGGCGTGGCGTTGCACCGCGTCGATATCTCGGCGACCGCCGATCTGCGCTACGAAGGCGTCGATGCCGTCCTTACCGTCCCGTTAGGAACGGAAGCCGAAATGGCCACCGCCTTCGAAGCGCAGCACCGTTTGCGTTTCGGCTTTGTGGCGGAAGACAAACCCCTTGTGGTCGAAACCCTGTCGGTCGAGGCCATCGGCATTACCCGGGAAGACGATGCCGGCAACAGCGTCGAACCTCTCGCTCCCGGGCGGAGCGATGCCCGTGCCGTGCGCGCCTGGCTGAGCGGCAAGGAGTGGGACACGCCGATCCACGAACGCAATGCGCTCTCGCCGGGTGCAAGCATCTTGGGCCCCGCGATCATCCGGGAGAGCATCGCGACGACCGTGGTGGAACCCGGCTGGCGCGCCGGCGTCGACGCCAGCCGCAACCTTATTCTCGAGCGCGCCGTGCCATTGCCCTCGCGCATTGCCGTGGGCGCCCGTGTCGATCCGACGATGCTGGAAATATTCAACAATCTCTTCATGGCGATCGCCGAAGAGATGGGTCTCGCGCTACAGAACACCGCCTCCTCGGTGAACATCAAGGAGCGGCTGGATTTCTCCTGCGCCTTGTTCGATCGGGACGGCGCGCTCATCGCCAATGCGCCGCATATTCCGGTGCATCTCGGCTCGATGGGCGATTCGGTCCGCACCATCATCGAAGCGCGCGGAGATGGGCGAGACGGACGCGGGCTGAGGGCCGGCGATGTCTATGTTCTCAACGCGCCCTATCGCGGCGGCACGCATCTCCCCGACGTGACGGTGATCATGCCGGCCTTCGACGAGACCGGGACGCTGATCGCCTATATCGCAGCGCGCGGACATCAGGCCGATATCGGCGGCATGACCCCGGGCTCGATGCCGCCTTTCAGCAAACGCGTCGAGGAAGAAGGCGTGCTGATCGACAATTTCCTGCTTGTCGATGAAGGGCGCTTCCGCGAGACGGAATTGCGGGCGCTGCTGGCCTCGGGCGCCTATCCGGCGCGCAACCCGGAACAGAACATCGCCGATCTGAAAGCGCAGATCGCCGCTTGCGTGAAGGGCGCGTCCGAACTGCGCGCGCTGGTGCGGACCTATGGGCGTCAGACCGTTCACGCCTATATGGGTCACGTGCAGGACAATGCGGCGGAATGCGTCCGCCGCGTGATCGCGGGCCTGTCCGGCGGCGCCTTTGCCTGCGAAATGGACAATGGCGCGACGATACGCGTGGCGGTTTCGATCGACCGCGCGGAGCGCACGGCAAAAATCGATTTCACCGGCACGAGTCCGCAAGCCGAGAACAATTTCAACGCGCCGCTGTCGATTTGCCGCGCCGCCGTTCTCTACGTCTTCCGCACGCTGGTGGAAGACGACATCCCGCTCAACGACGGCTGCATGCGGCCCATCACCATGATCGTGCCGGAAGGCTCGCTGCTCAACCCGCGCTATCCCGCCGCCGTCGTCGCCGGCAATGTCGAAACCAGCCAGGCGATCACCGATGCGCTCTATGGCGCGCTCGGCCTGATGGCGGCGGCGCAAGGGACGATGAACAATTTCACCTTCGGCAACGGCATGCACCAATATTACGAGACGATCTGCGGGGGCGCCGGTGCGGGACGGGATTTCGACGGCGCCAGCGCGGTGCATACGCATATGACCAACACGCGGCTGACCGATCCCGAAGTGCTGGAAACGCGCTTTCCGGTGCTGGTGGAGCAATTCGCGGTCCGGCGCGGCTCGGGTGGCAAGGGCCGCCATCAGGGCGGCGACGGCGCGGTGCGAAGACTTCGTTTCCGCGAGGCGATGAGCGCGGCGATCCTCTCGAACCGGCGGCGCATCGCACCCTTCGGGCTCCTGGGGGGCGAAGCGGGAGCGGCGGGACGCAATGAAGTCGTGCGCGCCGACGGCAGCGTCGAGACACTCGGCGCCACGGCGGCGGTGGAAATGAACCCCGGCGATGTCTTCGTCATCGAAACGCCGGGCGGCGGCGGCTTTGGAAACAAAGCCTGATGTGGCCCCTGCTCGGCATCGTGGTGGTGGTGGCGGGGTTTGCGCTGCGGCTGAACGGGATTCTCGTTGTCGCGGCGGCGGCGCTTGTCACCGGACTCGCCGCAGGCCTCGATCCGGTCACGGTGATTGCCGCTTTCGGCAAAGCCTTCAACGAAAACCGCTATGTAAGCGTGGCTTTCCTGGTCCTGCCGGTGATCGGCGCCCTCGAACGCGCCGGGCTGCAAGAGCGCGCGCGGATGGCGATTGCCGGGCTGAGGGCGGTGACGCCTGCGCGCATATTGGTGCTCTATCTGCTGATCCGTCAGGTTTCGGCCGCGCTCGGTCTCCTGTCGCTCGGCGGTCACACGACGATGGTGCGCCCGCTGATTGCGCCGATGGCGGAGGCTGCCGCCGAATCCCGCAACGGCGCGCTGGCGCAAGCCGCGCGGGAGCGCATCCGCGCCCATGCCGCCGGCGTGGACAATATCGGCGCGTTTTTCGGCGAAGATATTTTCGTCGCTATTGGCTCGATTCTGCTGATTCGGGGATTTCTCCAACAGAACGGCGTGCTGGTGGAGCCGTTGAATCTTTCGCTATGGGCGATCCCGACGGCGCTCGCCGCCTTTGCGATTCATGCCGCGCGGCTGTTTCTGTTGGAGCGGACGCTTACCCGGGCAGCGAAGGACGGTGGAGCATGATCGGGCTTGGCGCGGTCTATATCTTCGCCGGGTTTGTATTCGCGGCGGTCGCGGCGCTGAGCGCCGTCGACCGCGCCAACCCGAAGCGCATTGTGAATGCATGTTTCTGGGGATTGCTTGCCGCAAGCTTCCTGTTCGGCGATGTGCTCGGAGACTTCGGCAACGGCATGCTCGTATTGGCGCTGGTGGCGGCCGCGGGATGGGGGCTCGGCGTCGGCCGGCCCGCAACCACAACGACTGAGGAGCGCAAAAATTCCGCGCGCCGCTTCGGCAATCGGCTGTTTTACGTCGCCCTGACCATCCCCGTTATCACTCTGGCAGGCTCGCTCGCGTTCAAGACGATCACGCTGCAAGGACGCCCGCTGGTCGACCCGGCGCAAGTCACGCTGGTGTCGCTGGCCTTGGCGACGATTGCCGCGGCGCTGCTCGCACGCGCAACGCTCAAGCAACCGTTCGGGGCCATGTTGCAGGAGGGCCGCGTCCTGCTCGATACAGTGAGTTGGGCGGCGCTGCTACCGCAGATGCTGGCGGCGCTGGGCGCGGTCTTCGCGGCTGCCGGCGTCGGCGGGATCATCGGCGATCTTGCGGTTGAGGTGATCCCGGCCGAAAGCGCGCTCGCCGCGGTGATCGCCTATACGGCCGGCATGGCGCTCTTCACCGCGATCATGGGCAACGCCTTCGCGGCCTTTCCGGTCATGACCGCCGGCATCGGCCTGCCGCTGATCGTGATGAAATTCGGCGGCGATCCGACGATCATGTCCGCCATCGGCATGTTGTCGGGTTTCTGCGGCACGCTGACGACGCCGATGGCGGCGAATTTCAACCTCGTGCCGGTGGCGCTGCTCAATATTTCCGACCGCTATGCGGTGATCAAGGCGCAGATTCCGACCGCGTTGATGATCCTCTTTGCCAATACGGTGCTGATGTATGTCCTCGTCTACCATTGAGCTGGACGACGCGCTGGCGTCGCGCTTCGCCCAAATCGCGCTCGGTCATGTCGCGCGGGAATATCCCAATGTGCAGGCCAACCCGCGCCAGACGCATCCGATCTTTTACGGCAGCTACGATTGGCATTCCTGCGTGCATTCCTATTGGCTGCTGGCGACGCTGTTTCGGCTGTTTCCTTCGATCAAGGAGGCAGGCGCGATTGCCTGGCTGTTCGACGGCGCCTTCACCGAAGAGAAGATCGCCGGCGAGCTTGCCTTTCTCGAGCCGGCGACGGCACGCGGCTTCGAACGGCCCTATGGCTGGGCGTGGTTGTTGATGTTGCAGGCCGAGTTGCTGCGCCATGACGCCTCATGGGCGACCGCCGCCCGAAAGCTGGCGGATTTGTTTGCGCAACGCTTCCGCGATCATCTGCCCAAATCGACCTATCCGGTGCGCAGCGGCGTTCACAGCAGCACCGCTTTCGCGCTCGCGCTCGCGCTGGAATATGCGCAAACCGCCGGCAACGCGGCGCTTGCCGATCTTATCCGCCAAACCGCGCTGGCTTGGTACGTAAACGATTCCGCCTGCCAAGCCTGGGAGCCTTCGGGCGAGGATTTCCTCTCGCCGGCTCTGATCGAGGCCGAATGCATGCGACTCATGCTGGCGCGCAGCGATTTTGTCCACTGGTTCCACCGCTTCCTGCCGCGGCTCGCGGGCGGTGAGCCCGCCACCCTGTTCCAACCCGCCACCGTTTCCGACCGCAGCGACGGACGCATTGTGCATCTCGATGGGCTCAATCTCAGCCGCGCCTGGTGCTGGCGGACCATCGCGAATTCGTTACCGCCTGCCGACCCGGTCGCAGCCGTTGCGCGAAAGGCGGCGCAGACCCATCTCGCGGCAAGCCTGCCTTACATAACAGGGGATTACATGGGCGAGCATTGGCTTGCCAGTTTCGCTCTGCTGGCGCTCCGCCCTGGCCCGGGCACGGCCGATGGGATAATTTCACTGTCTCGTGAGTGACCCGCCCGCGCCGCGCGTAGGAGATGGCATGAGACTGCTCAACAAAGCCCTGGTCTTCGCGCATCGCTATCTCGGCATCGCCATCAGCCTGTTGGTGGTGGTGTGGTTCGCCTCCGGTATCGTGATGATGTATGCGGGCGGCATGCCGCGTCTCGAACCCGAGGTGCGGCTTCAGCACCTGCCCGACCTCGACACCTCGCGCGTTCGCTTGACCGTTACGGAAGCGGCCGAGAAGGCCGGCTTCGATGCTTCCGCCGGGTGGGGTGGCGGACCGGTCACCCTGCTGATGCTGATGGACCGTCCGGCCTATCGCTTCGGGCGCGACGCGACCGTATTCGCCGACACCGGCGAAGTGCTGGAAGAGATCACGCCCGCGCAGGCGCGGACCGTTGCGGCGCGGTTCATGAACATGCCCGAGGACCGCATAGTTCCGGTCCGCACGCTGACCGCGCCGGATCAATGGACCATCGGCCAGGGCCGCGCCATGCCGCAATACAAATTCGCGGCTGCCGACGGTGCGGGAACCGAGCTGTATGTCCAGGCGCGTGCAGGCGAAGTGACCTTGCGCACGACGGCGCAGAGCCGCTTCCTCGCCTGGATCGGAGTGATACCGCACTGGCTCTATTTTGCGCCCTTACGCGTCAACCAGCCGCTTTGGTACGACATCGTCGTGTGGACCTCGACGCTCGCCACGGTGCTGGCGGGAATGGGCCTTGTGCTGATGGTGACCAAGCTGCGCTGGCCCAAACCGTTCCGGCTGTCGCCCAAGATTCCCTATGCTGGCTGGATGCGCTGGCACTACATCACCGGCACGGTATTCGGCATCTTCACGCTGACCTGGGCGTTCAGCGGATTGCTGTCGATGGAGCCCTATGCCTGGACCAATGCGGAGGGCTTGGCCGTACCGCGGGACGTATTCACCGGCGGGGCGATGGAGTTCTCGAAATTCGGCAGAGTGGAGCCTGCGGTATGGACCCGCGTGCTGGACGGCCGCGGCATTCGCGAAGTGGATTTCACCCGCATCCAGGATGCTCATTACTATGTCGTGCGCCCGGCGCCTTCATCGGGGACCGAGGCGGCGCGGCGCGAGCGGCTGCACCAGCCCTATGATGTGACGGGGCGCGCGGAGCCCGACACGATCATCATCGCCGCCGACACGATGGAGATAAGGCGCGAGCCCTTCAGCGAGGCTTCGCTGGTGGAGCGCCTCCAAAAGGCGCTGCCCAATGTGCCTATCGCCGAGCACGCCACGCTGGGCGATTACGACAATTATTATTATTCGCGCGGACGCATCACGCCGTTGCCGGTCGTGCGGGTCAAGTTCCAGGACCCGATGGAGACCTGGCTCTATGTCGATCCCAGCAACAGCCAGCCGCTGGCATTGGTGCACAGACTCAATCGCCTGGAACGCTGGCTCTATAATGGCCTGCACAGCCTCGACTTCTCCTTCTGGTACGACAGCAAAGCGTGGGATGTGGCGATGATCTTCCTGCTGTTGGGAGGCCTGGCGTCGAGCCTGATCGGAATGTGCCTGGGCGTCGCGCGGATGCGGCGGGGCGCGGCGCGCAATCTCGGCCTGCTCGGCAAGCCGCAAGCGGGAGCGCCGGAAGCGGCGGAGTAGCGCCTTAATCCGCCGGCGTGGGGCGAGGCGATGCGAAGCGCGCCTTGAACCAGCGCTCCAGCATGATCTTCTCGTAGGCCATGGTCCCGGCGCTGCCCGAGCGGAATTTGGACAGGCTCATATAGTTCTGATCGGCGACCAATTCGGCGCCGCTGAGCGGCGGAGCCGAAGCGCTGGTCAAGACATAGCGCATCCAGATGCGCGGCCAGGTGACTTCGGTCATGAATCGCACATCGAAGGAATAGACGCTCCAGGTCGAATATTCGCCGGCGAGATCGACATTCAGCACGTCGATGGTGAGTTGATCGCCGGGCGCGAGATAGCGGGCGGCGAGCTCCTGGAAGATCTTGTCGAGCTCTTTCAAAGTGCGCTCGTAACGCCGCGTGCCATAGCCGCCATAATAGCTGGCGTCGAAATAACGTTCGGGCGAGATGAAATTGACTTTCACCTCGGCGGACGCCGCCGCGGGCCACAGCGCCGCGCCCAGCAGGAACGGCAACAAGAGCTTCAATTTGCGCATCGGACCCTCATGGCTGCGCTCAGTATAGCACAACCGAGCGGATCGACTTGCCCTCATGCATGAGGTGGAACGCGTCGTTGATCTTTTCCAAGGGCATTGTGTGGGTGATCAGATCGTCGATGTTGATCTTTCCTTCCATGTACCAGTCGACAATTCCCGGGACGTCGCTGCGTCCCCTGGCGCCGCCGAAGGCGGTGCCTTTCCACACGCGCCCCGTCACCAACTGGAAGGGCCGCGTCGATATCTCCTGCCCCGCGCCGGCGACGCCGATGATGACGCTCATGCCCCAACCCTTGTGACAACATTCCAGCGCCTGGCGCATCGTCTTCACATTGCCGATGCACTCGAAGCTGTAATCGGCGCCGCCATTGGTAAGCGCGACGAGATGGGCGACGAGGTCGCCCGCGAGCTCGCGCGGGTTGACGAAATCGGTCATCCCGAGCTTTTCGGCGAGGTGCCGTTTGGAAGCAACGATGTCGAGGCCGACGATCTGCGATGCGCCCGCCATGCGCGCGCCCTGGATGACGTTGAGGCCGATTCCGCCGAGGCCGAAAACGACAACTCGCGAACCCGGTTCGACCTTCGCGGTATTGATGACGGCGCCAATGCCCGTCGTGACGCCGCAGCCGATATAGCAAACCTTGTCGAACGGCGCGTCGGGGCGAATCTTGGCGAGCGCGATTTCGGGAAGCACCGTGAAGTTCGAGAAGGTGGAGCAGCCCATGTAATGCAGCACAGGCCGGCCCTTATAGGAAAAGCGGCTGGTGCCGTCCGGCATGACGCCCTGGCCTTGGGTGCTGCGGATCGCCTGACAGAGATTGGTCTTGGGGTTGCGGCAATATTCGCAAGTGCCGCATTCGGGCGTGTAAAGCGGGATGACATGATCGCCCGGTTTGAGCGAGATCACGCCGGGCCCGGTCTCGACGACAATTCCGGCGCCTTCATGGCCGAGTATGGCGGGAAAGCGTCCTTCGGGATCTTCCCCCGACAGCGTGAAGGCATCGGTATGACATATGCCCGTCGCCTTGAGCTCGACCAGGACTTCGCCGGCGCGAGGCCCCTCCAAATCGACCTCGGCGATCTCGAGCGGCCTGCCCGCCTCGAACGCGACTGCGGCCTTCACCTTCATGCACCCTTCCTCCGCGGGCAGATCCTGGCGCCGATGATCGGCGGAAAGGGACAGGAACTGCAAGCTTTTGCGCTACGGCGCGGTGTCACGGAGGCGGTCGCAATTTCGCGCAGGCTCTGCTAGTTTCGCGCCCTAATTCGGTCGGCCATAGGGAGGCAAGTTATGTCAGGTCGTTTTGCGATAGCGGTGGCGGCGGTGGTCGCGTTGGGCATGGCCGGCGCAGCCGTGCAATCTAAGGCCGCGCCTGCGGGATTGGACTATGAGTTCTTCAAGACCAAGGTTCAGCCCATCTTCATGAAGAAGCGGCCGGGCCATTCGCCGTGCGTCGTGTGCCACACGGGCGCCAACAATTTCCTGCATCTGGAAGAGCTCGCGCCCGGCCAGACGATGTGGAACGAAGAGCAATCGCGCAAGCAGTTCGAATCGATCTCCAAGCTGGTGACGCCGGCCAACCGGGCCGAGAGCCGGCTCCTGATCCATCCGCTGGCGCCGGAAGCGGGCGGCGATCTGTTCCATTCGGGCGGCCGCCAATTCGAGTCCAAGGACGATCCGGATTACAAGATCCTGCAACAATGGGCCGGCGTGAAATAACGCGCCTTCTCATCGCCAAAAAAAACGGGCCGGCGCCATCAGCACCGGCCCGTTCGTTTTTCAACAATGCGCGCTCTAGTTCATGAAGAGCGTGTTGATGCGCTTGGGCACTTCGCCGACCGGCACCACGGCGCTGATCTTCTTGGTGGCGAGGTTGATCGCCGTGACGGACCGCAAGCCGGAATTGGAAATGTACATCTGGCCGTCATGCGAGAACGTCACCCAGTTGGCGACGGCGCCGCCGAGACGCCGGCCCGGGATCTGCAAGTCCGGCAATTTGATCGTATCGGTGAGCTTCAGATCGGAGGTGTTGTAGGCGAACACCGCATTCTGCGGGATGCTGGTGACCCACACGCTCTTGCCGTCCGGCGAGACGCCGATGCCGTGCGACGGCGCGTCTTCGCGGCCCGGGTCCATGTCGACGCCGGTGTGAAGGTCGGGCAGCTTGATGCGCGCCACTTCGTTGTGGGTCTTGAAATCGAGAACCGCGAAGCCGTCGAACGCCGCGAGCTGCACATAGACCCGCTTCGGCGAGCCGTCGGGATTATGCTCGATCGTCATCGGGCGCACGCCGTGATCGAATTTGTGCTCCCAGGCGATGGTCTCGGTCTTCAGATCGAAGGCGGTGAACATGCCGGTCTGCACCGAGCCGCAGATCGCCCAATTGCCGTCATTGCTGGTGTAGCAATTGTGCAGGCGGCCCTTGGTCGGGATCGTCTTCTTCACTTCCAGCTTGACGGGATCGATGATGTCGAGCGCGCCGTCGCCCCGCGCGATGCCGACGACGATGCGGCCGTCCTTCGCCACGCCGATATTGTTCGGGTGGTTGGACAGCTTGATCTTCTTCAAGAGCTTGCCGGTCTTCTGCTCGAAGACGTCGAGCGTGCTGGTCATTTCGTTGCTGATATAGACCCGCGTGCCGTCGGGCGAGAATTGCACGCCGTGGGCGCCGACGATCGGGAATTGCTGCACGACCTTGTTGGTGGCCGGATTGATGACGTCCACTTTGTCGCCCGCGCTGTTCGTTATGTAGATGAGCGAGGTCACGGCGGATGCGGGCAACGGCGCGAGGCCGAGAAGAAGCGCTGAGCACATCAAGGCGGTTCTGACATTCATCATGGGCGTGTAGCTCCTCCGGGCTGGGACGCGTCCTTGCGAAGGGGCGAAGGTAAGGGGAACCGGGGTTTTTCTCAAGGTGCCGCCGCCCCGTCCGGACCGTTCCGGCCCGGCCCGCCGCGTTCTGTGATAATCTCGGGTCCGGGCCAGGAACGAGGAGATTTGCCAATGAGACAGACGGCATGGGCCGCTGCGGCTTGCATCGCGCTTCTGGGCGGCGCGGCGATGGCCGCGCAGCAGCAGGATTTTTCCAAGGTCGAAGTGAAGACCACCGATCTGGGCCGCAACACCTATATGCTGGAAGGCGCGGGCGGCAATGTCACCGTGGCCGTCGGCGCCGACGGCGTCATCATGGTCGATGCGCAATTCGCGCCGATGCACGACAAGCTCAAGGCGGCGATCGCCAAACTGACCGACAAGCCGGTCAAATTCCTCATCAACACGCATTATCACGGCGATCACACCGGCGGTAACGCCGCCTTCGGCAAGGAAGGCGTCACCATCGTGGCGCACCGCAATCTGAAGGACCGCCTTGCCAATCCGCCGCCGGGCGGCAATGGCCAAACACCCGCCGCGGCGCCGCCCGAAGCGCTGCCCAAGCAGGTCTATACCGACAGAACGACCGTCAGCACCGGCGGACGCACCGCACAGGTGGTCCATATCGAAGGGCATACCGACACCGATTCCGTCGTCTATTTTCCCGACGCCAATGTATTGGCCGTCGGCGATACCGGCGGCGCCAATCGCTATCCCAATATCGCGCTCGGCGGCACCATCGACGGCCTGATCGCCGGCACTCAGACCTATCTCAACATGGCGAACGCCCAGACCAAGATCGTGCCGGGCCACGGTCCCTTGGCGACCAAGGCCGACTTCCAGGCCTATCACGACATGCTGGTGACCATTCGCGGCCGCGTCGCAAAGCTGAAATCGGAGGGCAAGAGCGCCGATCAGGCGGCGGCCGCCAAGCCGCTCGCCGACCTGCAAGCCAAGATCGGTCAGGACGACATGGCGAGCGAGAATGTGGTGCGCAGAGTCTATGCCACTTTGAAATAGACCCGCGGTTTGGAGCGGGGCGAGGGGCGCCGCACGCCGTTCGGCGGGATCACCCCCTCCCCCCCTGGATTCGACGGGCAAGAATCCTGTATCCAACTGACATCGCTGCATAATCCTTAAAATAGAAAGGCGCGATTTCGTGCGAATTACGTACCGATTACGTACCAATCGAGACCTCTCCATCGACTCGCAATGTTTGCGGCGAGCATTGTAAGGCCGCCCGGAGTCACGTGGATAGATTTGCTGCCGATCAAAACAACAATTTTGTCATGTAATATAAATCCATATACACAACCTTCCAGATGATTTGTACGGACGGGCAATTCGGGCCTGCCGAGGGTTCCGGCCGATAGCGGATTTCGTGTTAGCTTTGCCTCCGGTTCCAGGGGAGGAATTACCGATGAAGCGCGCTTTCACCGCCGCCGTTTTTGCCGCGCTCGTGCTGTCCGCGGCGCCAAGCCAGGCACAGAACAACGGCCTGAAGATCTACTGGATCGACGTCGAAGGCGGCGCCTCCACCCTGTTCGTCGCGCCCAACGGCCAATCGCTTCTGTTCGATACGGGCAATCCTGGCAATGGCGACCGCGACGCCAAACGCATCTTCGCCGTGGCGCAGAAGGCGGGCGTCAAGCAGCTCGATCATGTGGTGATCAGCCATTGGCATGGCGACCATGTCGGCGGCTTGGAAGCGCTGTCCAAGATGATCCCCATCGCGAAATTCTACGATCACGGCGATGGCGTCGAGCAGGCGGACCGGGCGCGCTACGAAACCTATAAGACCGTCGCCGGCGCCAAGCGCACCGTCGCCAAAGCCGGCGACACGATCTCGCTCGGCCCGGTTCAGGTGCGGGTGCTGTTCGCCGAAGGTCCGGTGATCGCGAACCCGATCAATGGCGGCGGACCCAATCCGCTTTGCGCCAATGCCGCGCGCCAGGAGCCGGCGGGGCCCGAGAATATCCGCATGGTCGCGCTCTCCATCACCTACGGCAAATTCAAGATGGCGAGTCTGGGCGATGCCGACTGGTCGCGCGAGATGGAGCTGGCCTGTCCGGTCAACAAGCTCGGCACCGTCAATCTCTACACCATCAACCGGCATGGCGGTCTCGACAATTCCGGCGCGCCCGCGCTGCTCGGCGCGATCAAGCCCCAGGTCATCGTGCTCAACAACGGACCCAAAAAGGGGCTCGGCCAGAAGGTCGAGAACCTGAAACCGATCCGCGTTCCGGGCGAGACGCCGACGCCCTATGAACCCAATTCCTATCTGCGGTTGGCGAAGCTGCCGGGCGTCGAAGGCATCTGGGCGGAACATATGTCGGTGCTGGACAGCGACCCGGCGCATAACGCGCCGCAGGACCAGATCGCCAATTTCGGCGAGGATCCCAACCATGCGGCGAACTATATCGAGGCGGCGGTGGCGGCGGACGGCAAATTCACAATGACCAATTCGCGCAATGGCTTTTCCAAGACCTATACGGCGAAGTAGCGCGCCCCCTCCGGCTCGCTACGCTCGCCACCTCCCCCGCAGGCAGGGGAGGAAATCGAAGCCGGCGCGTGCGCTGGTTTTCCTCCCCCGTTTACGGGGGAGGTGACGCCGGAGGCGTCGGAGGGGGGGCGGTCAGCTCCAACCACTTCTCGCGCAGGCGGTCGCGCAGGACTTTGCCGCGGTCGCTCTTGGGCAGCTCGTCGACGATGAAGAGTTTTTTCGGCCGTTTGGGCAGCGGCAATTTCTCCGCGCAAAAAGCCAGCACCGACTCGGCATCGGCTCCGGAACCGGGTTTCAAGACCGCGAAACCGACGACCTCCTCGCCATAGATCGGATCGGGCACTCCGACCGATGCGGCATCGAGCACGCCGGGAGCGGCCAGCAGCACGCCGTCCACCTCGACCGGCGAGATATTGGCGCCGCCCCGGATGATCAGGTCCTTGGCGCGCCCCGTGATGCGCACGAAACCGTCCTCGTCCATCGCGGCGAGGTCGCCCGATTTGATCCAGCGCCCGCGCACGGGCTCCAGCGTGCCGTCGTCCTGCATGAGGCCGATGGCCGATTGCGGACCGGTGACGGCGATTTCGCCTTCGATGCCGGTGGGACAGGGCTTGCCTTCGGCGTCGAGAATGGCGAATTGCTGATGCTTGACCGGCGGGCCGACCGTGCCGATGCGGCGTCTGTAATGGCGGTTGCCGCAAATCCAGCCGACTTCCGACATGCCATAGGCCTGCAACAGGGTGATGCCGTACATTTTTTCGAACCGCACCCATTGCTCGGGCGAGAGCGGCGCCGAGCTCGAACTCATCAGGCGCAATGACGGGATGTCGGTCGAAACGATGTCGAGCGGCTTGTTCAGCATCATATTGATGACGGTCGGCACGCCGGCGGCGAAGCTGATCTTGTATTTGCGAATCCAATCGAAGAAGCGGCTGTGCGAGAAGCGCCGCGCGATATGCAGCGTGGTGCCCAATTGCAGGAAGGGCATCAGGCTCAAGACCTGCGCCGAATTCCAGCCGAAGGAACGGTATTCGAGCGCATTGTCGTCGGCGGTCAGGCCGAGGAAATCGATGGTCGAAAGCCCGTTCAGCCAATAGGCGACGTGATCGTAGACGACGATCTTCGGCCGATCGGTGGTGCCCGAGGTGCAGAAAATGCAGGACATATCCAGCGGCCCATTGCGCTCGGGCAAGGATGCGGGATCGGCCCCGCGCGCGACGCCGGCGAAGAATTCGTCGCCCCCCTGTTTGAGCGGTCCGAACCGCAGGACGGGCGCGCGCGCGCCTTTGGCGAGCGTCGCGGCGTCGAGGTCCTTGTGTATCAGGATAAGCGCTGGCGCGATGGCCGCCGTCAGCGTGGAAATATGCTGGGCGTTGAGTTCGATATTGAGCGGGCAGATCACCGCGCCGATCCGCCAAGCGGCGAACCAGATCAGCAGCTTTTCGATGCATTCATCCGACAGAAGAACGATGCGGCTGGCCTTGGCGAGCCCGCGCGCCTTCAAATGGGCGGCGATATCGGTGACGCGCGCTTCGAGTTCGGCGAAATTCAGCGCCACATCCTGGTCGATATCGACAAGGGCGAGTCGCTTCGCGTCGCGCGCCCGATAGGCCGCCAGCAAATCGGCCACGGGCGAAAAGGGAATTGCCAGTTGCTGGCCGCCGAAGGGGTCGGACATCGTTCTATTCACAAAACTTTGTGTCATGGCCCGGCTTGACCGGGCCATCCAGCACGCGCGCGTCTGCGCGCGAATGAACCCTACGACCGCCTGGTTGGCCCGCTTTTGCGGGCCATGACATGGGTGGGAAGGTTTTTATCACTAGTGACCAGTCCTAGCTAAAATTTCCGTCCAGCCCTTCATGCGGTCCTTGACGTCCTTGATCTGCGCGATGCTGAAGAAATCCTCCAGTCTGACGCGGTCCACCGGATATTGCGGCCGCATGAAATCCTGCTCGAAACCGTAGGGCACGGTCGCGTCGATCCCCATGCCGCCTTCATAGCGCGTATTCGACGCGGTCCATTCCTTGTCGCCCGCCGTCATGCGCTCGGCCGGCATGAAGGTCTGGCCGCGTCCGCCCGGCGTCGGATTGAGGATGTCGGTCTTGGGATTGACGCGCGTGGTCAGCGCCCACATCACCTCGTCCATGCTGTAGATGTTGACGTCCTCGCTGACGGCGATGGCGAAACGCATGCCTTGCGAGGTCGAGAGCAGCGCGGAGAGGAAATTGCGCTGCCAGCCTTCTTCCAGGCGGTTGCGCTTCTTCACCTGGATGATGACGCCGCCCCAATCGGTCATGCAGTAGGGGATATTGACGTCCTGGATGATGCCGGGCTGCATCCGGTTGCACAATTCGAACATCGCCGCCTCGCGGATCGAGGTGTCGATATTGTGCTCGTCCAGCGTGTGCGCGCCGAGGCAATAGATGATGGGCTTCGAGGCCGGCTTGCGCATAGTCAAGGCGGTTACGTGAAAGGTCGGCGCCTTATAGGACTTGCCCATATAGCCTGCCCATTCGGGATGGAAATGATGGCGGCCTTGCGTGCCGTCCGCTTCCGCCTCCGCCGTTTCAAACCGCGTGTCGCGCGGATCGACATAGCCTTCGAGCACGATCTCGGCATCGGCGATCGCCATCGCATCCACGGTGCGGGCTTTGACGAGACGCACCGGGAAGCCCTGCACCGCGCCCGCGACGCCGATCTCGTCGCAGCCATAGGGCAGGATCACGTAATCGAACGCCGCGCCCGCGAGCAGCGTGCAGGCCGGCGGCACGCCGAAATTGAAGGTCAGCGGCACGCGCTCCCGCCGGCGATGCGCCTCGCTCACCACCTGCCACATATGCGAGCCCGGCGATATCTGGAAGGTGCCGACATTGCCCCAGCGGAAATTCATCCGGTTATAGCCGACATCGGTGCCGTCGCCGAAACTCGCGCCCGAAATGCAGCGTATGCCGGAACCGATGGTGGCTTCCTTCTCCAGCGCGGTGTGGCGGATGGGGACGAGATAGTCGTTCACATTGTTCGGCCGCTCGATCACCACTTCCTGGCAGGGCGCAGCGCCTTGCGCGATCTCCTCGCCCGGCAGCGGCTTGTTGAGGGCGCGCGCCAGGCGATGGGTGCGGTCCCTGTCGCTCTCCCAGGCGAACATGCGGTTCATCACTTCGATATTGCCGAAGAGATTGGTCAGCACGCGGTGGTTGGGCTTGCCCGCGACATTGTGGAACAGAGCCGGAGGCCCGCCATCCATCAGCTTCTGAAGGCCGGTGACTTCGAGGTCGGGATTGACCTCCTTCTCGGTTTCGATCAGGTCGCCCTTCTGCCGCAACCAATCGAGCGTCGAGCGCAGATCGATCAAATGCGCGGTATCGCGCGCCGATTGTGCCGGTGTCTTCTGGTCCATATTCGCTCGTCCTGTTCCTTTTGGCGCCCTTATGGCAGGGCATCGCGCGGCTTTGAAGCCTAGTCTCGCATGGACGCGGAGCCAAATGCGGGCCTACCCTTCCGGCCGGTCACGAAACCGGTGTAAATCGCTTCATGAACCCGACATCGCCGGCCTATCGCTGGAACATTCTCATCCTGCTGTCATGCGCGCAGGCGATTGCCTATATCGACCGCGTCGCCTTTGCGGTGGCGGGCCCCGCGGAATTGATCAAGGTCCAGCATTACACGCCGGGGCAGCTTGGGCTTCTGCTCTCGATCTTCAATTGGAGCTTCACCTTCTCGCTGCTGCTGGCGGGGCCGTTCACCGATTGGGCGCGGCCGCGGCTCTCCTTTCCGCTCGGCGTCGGCGCCTGGTCGCTGGCGACCGCCCTGTGCAGCCTCACCAAAGCCTTCGCGCCGCTGGCCGGGTTCCTGGCGCTGCTCGGCGTCGGCGAGTCGGTGATGATCCCGTCGGGGGCGCGGGTGATCCGCGAAACCTTCGACAAGAAACACCGCGCCGCCGCCGTCGGCACTTTCTTCGCGGGCAACAAGATCGGATTGACGCTGGGCGTGCCGCTGACCTCGCTGCTGCTGGTGAGCTGGGGCTGGCCCTTCGTGTTCTACGTCACCGGCGGGTTGGGGCTGGTTTGGGTGCTGTGGTGGGTCTCGGTCTATCGCGCGCCGCCCGCCGCCGCGAAACCCGGCGAGGCCGAAAGCAAAATCCGCTGGGCGACGCTGCTGCGCTACCGCACGACCTGGGGCGTGATGCTGGGCCAGGCCGGCTATCTCTATATCTACTACGTTTTCGCCACCTGGTTGCCGGGCTATCTCGTTTTGCAGCGGGGCATGTCGGTTCTGGCGACCGGCTTCGTCGGCATGCTGCCCTTCCTCATCGGCACAATCTGCGTCGTGCTCGGCGGTTGGGCCGGCGATGCGCTGATCGCGCGGGGGGCGCGCGTGACGCTGGTGCGCAAGGGCTTCGGCGTCGGCGGATTGCTCGGCGCCACCGTCTTCACCATCGCGGGCGCCTATGCCGACGACACCCTGTTGGCGGTAACGCTGCTGACGCTGTCGGTTGCGAGCTTTTCCTTTTCGACGGCGGCGGTGAACTCGATGTGCATCGACGTGGCGCCGCCCCATATCGTGTCGTCCCTCGTCTCGCTGCAAAATTTCGGCGGCAATGTCGGCGGCTCCTTCGCGCCGCTCGTGACGGGCCTGCTGGTCTCCGCCTCTTCCGATTTCACGCTGCCGCTGCTGGTCGCGGCGGGCGTCGCGCTGGTGTTCGGCTGCGGCTCCTTCGGCTTCATCGTCGGCAATCTGGATAGGCAGCTTGAAGCACCGCCCTCCGGCGCAGCCGGCGCGCCTGTCCGCAAGGCAACCGCCGAGGCCTAATCGAGCACTTTGGGCCTCGCCAGCCATTCATGGCCGCGCAGCATGAGTTTCCAATAGACCGACGGCAGCACATTCGCCTTGAGCTGCCAGGCAAGGGCGGTGGGCCGGGTCCCCTCGATCAGCCATTTGGGAAAGGTCGGCAGCAGCTTGCCGCCATAGCCGAATTCCGCCAGCACGATCTTGCCCCGCTCGACCGTGAGCGGGCAGGAGCCGTAGCCGTCATAGGCGGCGTTGGGCGCCTTCCCGTCGAGAACGCGAAGCACGTTTACGGCAACCACCGGCGCCTGCTTGCGCACCGCCGCCGCGGTCTTCGCATTGGACGCCGAGCATACGTCGCCGAGCGCGAATATGTTCGGATAGCGGACATGCTGAAGCGATTGCTCGTTGACCTCGACCCAGCCCGCGGCGTTCGCCAGAGGGCTCTTGCGCACGAAATCGGGCGCGGTTTGCGGCGGGCAGACATGGATCATGTCGAAGGATTTCTCGACGACGGTCTTGGCGCCGTCTTTCACGGTCTCAAACCACGCTTTACGGGCGGGACCGTCCACTTTTGTCAGACGCGCGCCGAAATTGAGCGCGATCCCGTATTTCTTCACATATTCCATCAGCGCGGGCACATAGGCCAACACGCCGAACAGCACCGGACCCGCAAGATCGAATTCGACTTCGATGTCCTTGAGGCGGCCATCGCGAAGCCAGCGATCGCAGGAAAGATACATCGTCTTCTGCGGCGCGCCCGCGCATTTTATCGGCATCATGGGCTGGGTGAAGATCGCGCGGCCCGAGCGCAAATTCTGCACGAGCTGCCACGTATAGGGCGCGGTATCGAATGAATAGTTCGATGTGACGCCGTTCTTGCCGAGCGTTTCGCGCAAGCCTTCGACACCGTCCCAATCCAATTTGAGTCCCGGCGCCGCCACCAGGACGCGATAGGCGAGCCGCTCGCCATTGGCGAGCACGACTTCGTTGCGGTCGGGGTCGAATTCGGCGGCCGGAGTCTTGATCCAGGTCGCGCCCGGCGGCATCGCGCTTGCCATGGAATGCGCCGTCGCGGCGCGGTCGAACACGCCGGCCCCGACCATCGTCCAGCCCGGCTGGTAATAATGCGTCTCGGCCGGTTCCACGACGGCAATGCCGAGTTGCGGGCGCCGCTTCAGCAAGCTTGCGGCGGTGGCGATGCCGGCGGCGCCGCCGCCGACGATAACGATGTCATATGCCGTTCCTGCCATGACCCCCTCCAATAGCGCCGCGCCGCGTGCGAGCATTGGACGCAGCGCCTATGCGCGCCGCTTCCGCGATAGAACTTTTCGAAGCGTAGGCACCTGAGGTATTACAAGATTGAATTGTAGTTTCCAAGCTGGGTTCGGGACCGCTTTCATGCCTGCGTCAACAGCGCCTGAATCCGAAGCTTGCCCGGTGCATGCGGGAATCGCCGGATGAGCGTGCGCGAAAGCCTGGTCGGCACATCCATAAGACGCAAGGAAGACGCCGCACTGCTCGCCGGCAAAGGGCGGTATACGGACGATTTTCCCGCCGCGCCGGGCACGCTTGCCGCCCATGTCCTGCGCTCCCCTCACGCCCATGCCAAGATCGTTAGCATCGATGCGGCGCGCGCGCTGGCGCTCGACGGCGTCGCGGCGGTGATTGCCGGCGCGGATATCGCGAAGCTCTCGGACCCCTTTCTGGTCGCCGTCAAGGAGCGCATCCCGCAATGGTCGCTGGCGGTCGAACGCGTGCGCTATTCCGGCGAACCGGTGGCGGTGATCGTCGCCCGGAACCGCTATATCGCGGAGGACGCGGCGCCGCTGGTCGATGTCGAATATGACGTTCTGCCGGCGATGGTGGACCCCGCTTCGGCGATGGCGGCCGACGCGGTGCCTTTGCATGAGGGCGTCGCATCCAACGTCATCGGGCAGCGCGATTTTTCCTATGGCGAGCCGGACGCCGCTTTCGCGCAATGCCATCGCGTGGTCGAGCTGACCACGGAATATCCGCGCAATTCCTTCACGCCGATGGAGTGCTTCGTCGTCGCCGCCGAATACCGGCCCGACGGCGTCTATGACGTGCTGTCGAATTTCCAGGGACCGTTCAGCGCCCATCCGGTGATGGCGCGAGCGCTGCGCGTGCCCGGCAATAAATTGCGCCTGCGCACGCCGCCCGATTCCGGCGGCAGCTTCGGGATCAAGCTCTCGGTCTTTCCCTTCATCGTGTTGATGGGGCTGGTGTCGCGCATCGTCGGCCGTCCGGTGCGCTGGGTGGAAGACCGTCAGGAGCATCTGATCGCCGCCAGTTCGGGCCCTAACCGCATCACGAAAGCGCAAGCCGCCGTCGCCGAGGACGGCAGGATCCTCGCGCTCAAGCTCGATCAGACCGAGGACTACGGCGCCTATCTGCGCGCGCCCATGCCGGGGCCGCTTTACCGGATGCATGGCGCTTCGACCGGCGCCTATGACATCCGCAATCTTGCCATCGCCAACCGCATCGTGCTGACCAACAAGGCCCCCGCCAGCCTCATCCGCGGCTTCGGCGGGCCGCAGCTTTATCTGGCGCTCGAACGGCTGATGCAGCGCATCGCCGTCGAATTGAAGCTCGATCCCCTCGACGTGATCCGGCGCAATCTCATCGCCAGCGATGCGTTTCCCTATAAGACGGCGGCGGGCGCGCTTTACGATTCCGGCGATTATCCCCGCTGTCTCGACATCGCGACCGGCGATGGGCGGCTTGCCGATTTGGAACGGCGCCGCCGCGAAGCCCGCGCGGCGGGGCGCATCTACGGCATCGGCTTCGCCGCCATCGTGGAGCCCGGCATGTCGAATATGGGCTATCTCTCGACGCTGCTCTCTCCCGCGGCGCGCGAGAAGGCCGGTCCCAAGAGCGGCGCGATTTCCCTTTCGACCGTGAATGTCGATCCCTTGGGCGCGGTATCGGTGACGTCCGACGTTCCCGTGCAAGGCCAGGGCCACGAGACGGCGCTGTCGCAGATCGTCGCCGCGCAATTGGGACTTGGCGTCGAAGACATCGCCGTCAATCTCGAAATCGACACGGCCAAGGATCAATGGTCGATCGCCAGCGGCACCTATTCCTGCCGTTTCTCGCCGGGCGCGGCGGTGGCGGCGCATATCGCGGCGACGCGCATCCGCGACAAGCTCGCGCGCATCGCGGCCAAACAGCTCAACGTCCTTCCCGACGACATCGAATTCGCCGGCGGCAAGGTCCGCAGCCGGCGCAATCCCGACAATGCGCTGAGCTTCGCGCGGGCGGCAGGCACGGCCCATTGGTCGCCCGCGATGCTGCCCGACGGCATGGAGCCGGGCCTGCGCGAAACCGCCGTGTGGTCGCCGCCCGAGCTCGAACCCCCGGACGCGGGCGACCGCATCAACACCTCCCTGACCTATGGCTTCGTGTTCGACATGTGCGGGGTCGAGATCGATCCTTCCACCTGCGAGGTGCGGGTGGACCGCTATGTGTCGATGCATGACGCCGGTTCGCTGATCAATCCGATGCTGGCGGAAGGCCAGATAAGGGGCGCTTTCGTGCAAGGGCTGGCGGCGGCGCTGTATGAGGAATTCATCTATGACGGGAGCGGCGCCTTCCTCTCGGGCACCTTCGCCGATTATCTGATGCCGACCGCGGCCGAGATTCCGCCGCTCGAGATCCTGCACATGCAATCCCCGTCGCCTTTCACGCCCTTGGGCGCCAAGGGGCTGGCCGAGGGCAATTGCATGAGCGTACCGGCCTGCATCGCCAACGCCGTCGCCGACGCGCTTGGCGCCAAGCATGTTCCGCTTCCCGCCTCTCCCAGGCGCATCCACGCGGCGATATCGACAGGAAGCCGCCATTCCGCTATCGCATCGGACAAATGAAAGGAGCCTCGTCATGACCAACGCGAAATATCGCGAGCTCGTTACCATCAACGGCAAGAACGTGGTGCTGCTGCACGACGAACCGCCGGTAAGGAATGCCGGCGTCGCCGAGAACGGCGATATGTTCCGTATGCTGAATATCTTCGACGGCAAGTTCCAGCCCAGCAATTACAACAAGGCCGACGGCACGCCGCTCCGGATGTTCGACGCCAAGACCGTGAAGGTCGATCTTTCCAAGCGCAGCAAGGAAGACATGGGCTTCTGGCACCGTAATATCGACGCGCACGAGATCATCATCTGCGTCAAGGGCGCCCTGCGCTGGGAAACCGAGATGGGCGTGAAGACGATGCATGAGGGCGACATGATGTTCATCCCCAAGGGCATCGCGCACCGCTCGATGCTGTGCGAGGATTCGGCTCCCGAAAACGTGCTCGTCGAACTGAAGATCGTCGACGAAGTCACCTATGTCGGCGGCTGATGTGCCCGAAGCGGGCGCCGGCCTTCTCATCCGCGACATCGACTGGCTGATCACGGTCGATCCGGGGCGGCGCATATTACGCGACGCCGCCATCCTGGTGCGGGACGGGCGCATTTTCGCCATCGGCAAGACGGCGGAGCTGGCAGCGCTTCATGCGGACGCCAGGTCCTTCTCCGCCCGCGGCATGGTGGTGACGCCCGGCATGATCGATTGCCACCTTCATTCCTCGTTCCAGCTCTCGCGCGGGCTTGCCGACGAGGCCAACGCCCAGAGCTTCCTGTTCGACCGCATGTATCCCTATGAGGCCGCGCTCGAAGGCGAAGAGGTTCGCGTCTCCGCTGCGCTTGCCGCCTCCGAACTGCTGCGTCACGGCGTCACCTGTTTCGTCGATCCGGGCAATTACCACCCCGAAGCCTCGGTCGACGGCGCGATGGCGACCGGCATCAGGATGCTGGTGTCGCGTTCGTGTTTCGACCTGACCAAATCGGTGCTCGGCATATTGCCCAAGCGCATGATCGAAACCACGGCCGAGGCGTTGGAGCGGGCGGAAGCGGTGCTCGGCCAATATGGCGGCGCGAAGAACCCGCGTTTGCGGACCGCCGCCTCGTTCCGCGGCCTCAACAATGCGTCCGACGAATTGATCCTGGGATTGAAGGCGCTGGCCGACAAATACGGCACGCTGCTGCAAACCCATGCCTGCTTTTCCTATTCGACGCACGATTCCAGTCTGGCGCGCTGCGGCATGGCGGAAATCGAGCGGCTGGAACATCTGGGCGTGATCGACGAGCGCATGCTGATCGTCCATTCCGGCTGGCTGGAACCGGAAGAGGTCGCGATCCTTGCCAAGCGCAAAGCTTCACTGGTCTGCGCGCCCAGCTCCAGCCTGCACAATGGCTACGGCAATTTCCTGATGGGCAGGCTGCCCGAGCTGATGGCGCTGGGCGTCAATGTCGCGCTCGGCTCCGATCACGCAAGCTCCGGCATCGTCGATATGGTGCAGGAGATGCGCGCCGCCTGCTGCACCTATAAGGAAGTGCGCGCCAATCCGCGCCTGATGCCCCCGGAAACCGGCCTCGAAATGGCGACGATCAACGGCGCGCGCGCCGCCCATTGGGCCGACCGCATCGGCAGCATCGAAACCGGCAAGGATGCCGACCTCGTCATGTTCGATACCGCCCGGCCCGAATGGCAGCCGCTGATCAATCCCGTGTCCAATCTCGTCTATGCGGCGACGGGCGATTCGGTGCGCCATGTCTTCGTCGCCGGCGAGCAGGTGGTGCGCGATTATCGCCTCACCCGCATCGACGAGGAGGCGCTCTATCGCGAGGTGGCGCCGGCGGTGGCGCGCTTCTCCAAGAAGCTGCCGGTCGAAAAGATGAACCAGTTGCGCTGGCCGGTGAGCTGATGCTGCCCACGGTTTTCACGCTGACGATGGACGACGGCGCCGAAATCCAAATCCGCCGCGGCGGCAATCCCGATGGCGTGCGGCTGTTCATAACCAACGGCAACGGTTTCGCCATCGACGGCTATCGCGTCTTCTGGGAGCCGCTGCTCGCGGATTTCGACCTCGTGCTGTTCGACATGCGCAATCACGGACGCAACGCCGATGCCGGCGGCGACGGACATAATTACCGCCAATTCGCCCGCGATGTCGGAACCATCTTCCACGGCGTCGACGACCGCCTCGGGCACAAGAAGAGCGTCGGCGTGTTCCATTCGATGTCGGGGCGTTCGGCAATGAAGCACGCCATCGAGATCGAATGGGTCTGGGATGCGCTGGTGCTGTTCGATCCGCCCAATGTGCCGCCGCGCGGCCATCCGCAATACGAGTCCATGCGCATTTTCGAGCTGAAGCTTCTCGAATGGGCGACCCAGCGGCAGGAAAATTTCGGCTCGGTCGAGGAATTGCGGCTCGCCTTCGACGCCAACCGCGCCCAAAGCCGCTGGCTGCCCGAAGCCCGCGCCGACATGGCGAAGGCGATCCTTCGCCCCGCGGAGGGCGGCGGGTTCGAACTTTCCTGCCGGCGCGAATATGAGGCGGCGATCTATCTTGCGGCGCTGACCCTGGACCTGTGGCCGGCCGCTTCCGCCTATCGCGGGCCGGTCAAATTGATCGGCGCCGATCCCAACATCAAGGGCGCGACCGCGACCGCCGCCGCCAATCGCGCGCTCGGATTGGAACGCGGCTACGATTACGAGGCGGTGCCCGAGACCGGCCACCTCTTGCAGATCGAGCGGCCCGAGGCATGCCGCCAAGCCATGCTGTCATTCCTCACGAAATGGAAACTCGCATGAACGATGCCGTACTGCCTGTGACTTCGCCCTCCCCTGAAAGGGGAGGGTCGGAGCGCGCTTTGCCGTGCAAAGAGCGGTCCGGGGAGGGGGCGATCCAAGGCGCCGCGAGAACGGCCCCCCACCCGAGCCGCGTGCGCGGCTCTACCACCCCCTTTCAGGGGGAGGAAAAATCATCCTGGAGATTTATGTGACCAAACCGGCCCGTTCCTATCCCGATCTGCACGATCACATCGCCGCGCTCGAAAAAGCCGGCCAGCTCATCCGCGTCGACCGGCCGATCAACAAGGACACGGAGATGCATCCGCTGGTGCGCTGGCAATTCCGCGGCGGCATTGCGGAGAAGGACCGCAAGGCCTTCCTCTTCACCCATGTGATCGACAGCAAGGGGAAGACATACGACATCCCGGTGGTGGTCGGCGCGCTCGCCGCCAACCGCGAAATCTATCGCCTGGGCCTGGGCTGCGATCTCGACAAGATCGACGCCACCTGGATGAAAGCGATGGCGGCGCCGATCAAGCCGAAGCTGGTGGAGAAAGCGCCCTGCCACGAGATCGTCATCGCCGGCGATGACCTCAACAAGCCCGGCATGGGGCTCGACGGCATTCCGGTGCCGATCTCGACGCCGGGCTGGGACAACGCGCCCTATACGACGCTGTCGCAATATATCACCAAGGACCCCGACACCGGCCTGCAAAACATGGGCAATTATCGCGGCCAGGTGAAATCGCGCCGGCGGCTGGGGATGAATCCGTCGCTCGAATTGCGTCCCGGCATCTACGCCCATTGGCTGAAATACAAAGCGCGCGGGGAGAAGATGCCGGCCGCGGTGGTGCTCGGCGCGCCGCCCGCGATCACCTTCGCCTCGACGCAGAAGATTCCGGAATCGATGGACGAGCTCGATGTCGCCGGGGCCCTGGTGGGTTCGCCGATCAATGTGGTCAAGGCGCTGACCGTCGATCTCATGGTGCCCGCCGAAGCCGAGATCGTGATCGAGGGCTATATCGACACCGAATATCTGGAGCCGGAAGCGCCGTTCGGGGAATCCCACGGCCATGTCAATTTGCAGGAATACAACGCCTATATGGACGTGACCGCGATCACGCGGCGGAAAGATGCGATCCTGACCTCCATCATCAGCCAGGTGACGCCGTCCGAATCCAGCCTCATCAAGCGCGTGTCGCTCGAGCCGCTGCTGCTGCATGGCTTGCGCGAGGGGCTCGGCCTCAAAAGCGTCAAGCGCGTCTCGCTGCACGAACCGCTGACCAATTTGCGCAAAGTCGTGATGCTGCACATGGAACGCGGCACGCCCCGCACCGAAGTGTGGCGCGCGATGTACGGCCTCGTCTCGCAGCACCGCGCGGTCGGCAAATTCGTCATTGCCATCGACGAGGACATCGATCCGGAAAACATGGACGCGGTGTGGTGGGCGCTCAGCTATCGCTGCAATCCGGCTCTCGATGTGGAAATCCTCAAGCACCGCGATCAGGGGCACGGGCCGCGCAGCCTGCGCAATGGCGGCGAGGACGCCTCGATCCTGTTCGACGCCACGCTGAAGGAGCCGTTCCCGCCGATCTCGCTGCCCAAGCGCGAATATATGGAACACGCGCGGAAAATCTGGGAGGAGCTGGGCCTCCCCGAATTGAAGCCGCAGGCGCCGTGGTTCGGAATCTCGCTCGGCGAGTGGGAGGAGCAGTTCGACGTGATGGCGAAACGCGCCGTCGAAAGCGATTATTGGGTGACGGGCGACATCATCGCCCAGCATCGCCGCAACGATCTGACCATGAACACCGAAGTCCGGCGGCTGAAGCCGAAAGGTTGAGGGAACCATGCGCAGCGCCGCCATAGCGATTGTCTCGGCGATGAGCGTGACGGCGCTGGCGCAGGCGGCGCAGACGGGCGCGACGATTCCCGATTTCTCCGGCTTCTGGCAGCATACGCCGATCGCGGAATACGAGGCCGTGGCGGGCCAGCCGGGACCGGTGTGGGATGTGAAGCACCCGCTGAGCCCGACCTATCTGCAAGTCACGCTGGAAGGCAATCCTGACAACCCGATCCTGCAGCCCTGGGCTGCGGCGGAGGTGCGGCGGCGCGCGATGGAAGCCGCCGCCGGCCGGCCCGTGCCGTCGCCTCAGGAAGTGTGTCAGCCATCGGGGGTTCCCAATGTCATCACCCTGCCCGCGCCTCTGCTCCTGCTGCAACAGCCCGCAAAGGTGGTCATGCTTTATCAGCGCGATCACCAGCTTCGCACCGTCCGGCTGAATGTGCCGCATTCGCGCAATCCGAAGCCGTCATGGTACGGCGAATCCGTCGGCCATTACGACGGCGACACGCTGGTCATCGACACCATCGGCATGAACGACAAGACGCCGGTCGATATTTTCGGCACGCCGCACACCGATGCGCTTCATGTGGTGGAGCGCTATCGCCTGATCGAGGGCGGCCGTCAGATGGAAGTGGTGTTCACGGTCACCGATGCCAAGGCTTTCACGGCGCCCTGGACGGCGCGGATGGTCTATGGCCGCGCCAACGTGACCGAGCTGGCGGAAGAAGCCTGCGCCGAGAACAATCTCGACGTGGTGTCCAAAATGCAGTACCCGATCCCGGAAGAGACCAAGCGGGTCTTCTAGGACTTCTCCGGCGCGAGCGGCCGGCCTCCGACCTCATCCCAGATCTGCACATTATGGGTTTCGTGCCGCAGGCCGAGCGTCGATACCACCACGCCGACGGCGGCGATCGTGATCGGATAGGCGAGCCCGATCAGCGGAATCCCGGTGAAGGTGCCGGCCAGGAAGGTCGCGATGAAGGGCACGCCGCCGCCGAAAACGCCATTGCCGACGTGATAGGGCAGCGACATCGACGAATAGCGGATGCGCGCGGGAAACAGCTCGATCAGGAAGGCCGCTATCGGTCCGTAGACCATCGTGACGAGGATCACCATGTACCAGACGAGCACGGTCAGCATCACCGGATTGTCCTTGTACGTCCCCAGCCAGGTGAACACCGGCCAATAGCTGACGACCGCCAACAGAAAGCCTGCGCTCATGATCGAACGCCGGCCGATTCGGTCCGACAGCCAGCCCCAGAAGACGAAGAACGGCGCGCCCAACAAAAGCGCCGCGATCATCACCTGATACACGGTGACATAGGGGATCATCAGCACGGTCTGCATATAGGCGAGCGCATAGAACTGGCCGGTGTACCAGACGACGCCCTCGGGCGCGGTGAAGCCGAACAGCGCCAGCGCCATCAGCTTCCAGTTCTTCGTGCTCGTATAGGTGTCGCGCATCGGATTTTCGGAGGACTTGCCCTGGTCTTTCAGGGCCTTGAACAGCGGCGATTCGCCGAGCTTCATCCGAAGGTAGGCGGAAAGGAACACCAGCAGCGCCGAGAACATGAAGGGGAAGCGCCAGCCATAATCGCCAAAGGCCGCATCGCCGAGGCCGATGCGGAACGCCATGATGACCAAAAGCGCCGTCACGATGCCGAGCGTGGCGGTGGTCTGAATCCAGCTCGTATAGAGCCCGCGCTTGCCGTCCGGCGCGTGCTCCGCGATATAGGTCGCCGCCCCGCCATATTGGCCGCCGAGCGCCAGACCCTGCACCACGCGGCAGGCGACCAGCAGCGCGGGCGCCGTCCAGCCGATCTGATCGTAGGTGGGAAGGCAGCCGACCAGGAACGTCGCAAGTCCCATCAGGCCGAGCGTCAGCATGAAGGTGTATTTGCGCCCGATCAGATCGCCCAGATGGCCGAACACGATGGCGCCGAACGGCCGCACCACGAAGCCGGTCCAGAAAATGCCGAGCGAATAGAGAAAGCCCTGGCGCATATCGCCGGGAAAGAAATGGGTGGCGAAGAAGCCGGCCAGCACGCCGTAGAGATAGAAATCGTACCACTCGATCAGCGTGCCGCCGGACGAGGCCGCGATGATGAAGGCGAGGCTTTGCTTCTTTGCGGCCTCGCGCGGCAGCGGCGCGGCGGCAGTCGATATGGCCATGATGTCCCCCGTTTTGGGGCAAGCCTATGCCGGTCCGCGCGAGCCGGGCAAGGTGGCCCCCCTCCGCTCGCTAGCGCGAGCACCTCCCCCGTAAACGGGGGAGGAAAGCAACAAGCGCGCTCGGCATTTTCCTCCCCCGCGAGCCGGGGAGGTGGCCCAAGGCCGGAGGGGGCTACATCTTGAACTCGGCGGCGAATATGTCGGGCTTGTAGCCGGCCTTCTCGAACAGATAGTAGCGCGAACCGTCGGCGATGCGCTTGAAGTTTTCCATATCGAGCCCGACGATGCGGCCCCGATATTTTCGCAGCCGCCCGCCGATGATGACGGTATCGACATTGCCGCGGTCGGCGCCGGACACCACAGTGCCAATGGCGTTGTTGGACGGGTAGAGATTGATGTCGTCGGCCCGGATCATCACGATGTCGGCTTCCTTGCCGGGCGTCAGCGAACCGATCTTGTCCGAAAGGCCCGCGCAAACCGCGCCGTTGACGGTCGCGCATTCCAGCACGTCGCGCACGGTGACCGGCGCCGGCACGTTCTGGCCGCCGGTGAATTTGCGGTTCTGCGCCATGGCGCGCTGGATATGAAAGGCGACGCGCATCTCCGAGAACATGTCGGTCGAATAGGAGGTTTCGTTGTCGATGGAAAAACCGGGCTTCATGCCGTGATCGAGCGCGTGCTGATAGGCGGATATCCCCTCGCCCAGCGCATATTGGGAATCCGAGCGCGGGCAGACATTGATATTAGCGCCGGAGTCGCGAAGGATCTGCCACGTCCGTTCGGGCAGCGCGCCGCAATGATTGAACGTGTTGTCCGGCTTCACGAGCTTCTCGGCCCATAGCGCGTCGAGCAGCATCGCCGCCTGCGGGCCTTGGAATTCGGTCGTGATGCGCAGGCCCATTTGGCGCGCGAAGGTCCAGTTGTCGCGGTCGGGCGGCGAAAACATCCGCAAGGTGACGAGCTGATCCTCGCTGGAGAAGAATCGCGTCTTGATGCGCGCGAGGTCCCGCGGCCATTGCCGAGCCCATTCGCCCACTTGCGGCGCGCCGGAGGCATGCACCGCGCGGATGCCCGCATCGAACAGCGCGCGGATCGCTTCGTCCGAATGTTCGCCCGAGCGCGCATTGTGCGAATTGTCGATCATGCAGGTAATGCCGGCATCGATGCAGCCCATGGCGCTGATGTAATTGCCGGCATACATGTCATAGGGGCGGTAATGCGGCGCGAAGCCCTGATGGGTGGCGGCGGCATAGGCGGCGAGCGTCGGCGCATTGCTTTCCAGCACATTGGGATCCTAAGCTTAGAATTCCACGTGGACAAGTTGTCGC
>JADMIO010932611.1_pt1 | contig 54476 bp, 49 predicted proteins | sample 8958161 | NCBI WGS metagenome assembly JADMIO01 (sample SAMN16585339, study PRJNA669376) | soil metagenome | isolation source: Crop rotation soil | place: USA: Cullars Rotation, Alabama | collected 2011
CCGCGACAACTTGTCCACGTGGAATTCTAAGCTTAGGATCCCAATGTGCTGGAAAGGCGCGACACCTTCTGTGGGGACACCGGCTGCCCGCTGGCAGCAGGCCGGGATCTCCGCTCGAATGATGGCCAACGCCCGCGCAGTCTTCGTGATGAAGTCCGTTGTCGCATCGACGACGAAGCGGTGCGGATGTCCTTCCCACGCCGCGAGCAGGCGCCGATCGATGGCGGCGGCTTCTGTCGCCGATTCGAGCCGCAGGGGGTTCTGGTGGCCGTAGCCGTTGGACCCGTTCGGCGTGCGCAGATGAATGACTGCGTCGTATCGTGCCAGCGCGGCTTTACGCGTTGTGCCGATCGCCGCCCAGTAGTCCTGCGGACCCGGCCAATAGGCAAAGCCGTCGACGATGCCGCGATCGCATACTACGAGCGCGGCGTTGTCTGCATCGTGCAGCGCCTCGAGCTCTACCTGGACATGGTAGATCGCACGCTGCGCCGCGCGCTGGTGGAGCGGATTGGCGGCACGCGGGAAGCCGCCCCCGAACACGATTCCGGCCGACTCTGGCACGAGCATGACGTGCCCGCACAATCCGTGGCGCAGCATCTCGAGCAACGCGGTCTTGCCGGCGCCGGGCCCGCCCGTGATGACGAGTCGGCGGCGAGGATGAAGCTGTGTGCAGGTGCAGGTGCTCATTTCGGCTCGGAAGATGGGTAACTCCTCCGGGAGATTCCGTCGGGCAGATCAGACGAGCGTGTAGGGCATTGCCGGACCGCAGGACTCGCCGGCGGTGTGACGGAGCCGGCGCTCGAGCGGTCAACGTTCTGATTCGATCAGAGGCGTTCGTCATGCGTCGTGCTGCGTTCTCGGCCCTAATTGCTGTCGGGACCCTTTCATGCGCCCGAGTTCAACCCGGTGCACCGAGTCCTGGCCCCGGGGCCACGGCAACACCCGCTGCGACGCCGGGCGGCAGTTCAAATCAGCCGACGACATTGCCGCCTCGGCGGGTGCCGCCCTCGCGCGACAGCCTCGCGGTTCTGCGAGCCACGTACGTGAAGCAGGTGATGGCGTCGATCGCCGGGCGTGAGAATCAGCCCGCGGAGCAGGTGTTCAAGAACATCCAGGTACTCAAGGGCATCACCGCCGCGCAGCTGGTCCAGAAGATGGACACTGACTATGCGAGAGCCATGAGCTGGAATTGCACCAATTGCCACCGGCTCGCTCCGCAGGGCAACTTTGCGAGCGACACGTCGGCGGACAAGAAGCGCGCGCGCTTCATGCAGACGATGCAGGACGACATCAACATGACGCAGCTGCCGAAGCTGTATCCGAAGGATACGCCGAAGGTTTCGTGCGCAACCTGTCATCGCGGCTACAACGAACCGCTTCCGGCTTCCATTCTCATCCCGGAACGTGGCAAGCCCGGTGGACCTCCCCCGGTTGGAACCCGACCGCCGGGAAACCCGTGACGACGGCGGTCTGAACAGACGCGTGGCCGTCGACTTGCGATGGTCGCCGGCATCGCGAACCGCCGATCCAATGTTCAGTCTCGCGCACGTCCACCTGTTGCTGAACCACATCCCGATCATCGTCAGCGGACTCGGGCTGCTGTTGATCGGGCTGGCGCTGGCGCGACATGACGATCACCTCGCACGGGTTGCGTTCGCGCTGCTGGCCGGCGGCGCGATTGTCGGTCTGCCCGTCTACCTCACCGGTGAGAGTGCCGAACATGCGGTCCGGCGGCTCCCTGACGTCTCGCGCGAGCTCATCGGAAAACACGAGGATATCGCGCTGTTCGCGGCGATCGCCATCGGAGTGCTGGGCGCCGCGGCGCTCTGGGCCCTGTGGCGTTTTCGGGTGATCGCGATTCCCCGTTCAGTGGTCACGGCGATGTTCGCCGGTTCGCTCGTGGTCTTCGGACTCATGGCCTACACCGGTCTCATCGGCGGGCAGATCAGGCACAGCGAGATCCGACCGGGCTTCGTCGCGCCGACCGACTCGAGCAGGCGCTAGCGGTTCATTCGCTGGCCGCGGCCAACCACGGATCATCGCGCATCCATCGACGATCGGGCGCGAAGAGGAACACCATCCCGCCATCCTCGAGAAGCGGCAACAGACGGCGCGCGCGATCCTGCGTCATCGCCGGGCAGCCTTCGCTGTGGCCGGCGCGGCTGTTCGTCACGTACGGCGCGCCATGCGCCACCACGCCCCGCGCGAGCGCGTTGCTGTTGAAGTCACCGGACAATCCCTTCAGCCGCAGGCCGAGCGACTGATACGGGCGTCCACCGGACTTGCCGTGAAACGCATACGTGTTCGCCGCCAGAAAAAGGCCGAGCGAGGATGCCGCGCTGCCGGACGCATTCGAGAACGTCGTCGGAATGCCGCCCCTGGTGGATGACCCGCGTCCATGCGCGACGGTGAATGGTCCCTCGACGATGCGCAGCGATGTCATGTCGAAGACGTACCCGCGTGGCCGCGTCTCAGGCAGGCCGTAGTCAACGAAGTAGAGGTACGGCTTCCTGACCTCGGCCGGATGCGCCGCTTTGTAGAGGTAGTAGCCCTGAAACGCGGTCTCGAGCGCGCGCGGGTGGCTGAGCGGCCGCACCATGGAGGCGAACGCATCCACCGCGCGCGACACGCGCTCCGCCACCGCGGACGGGCGGCGAACAGGCGGACTCGACGGATGTGTGGTTGAGGCTGCCGGGGTCGCGCCGGAAACGAGTCTGGTGCCGCCGCCGAGTATCGCGGCCATCGCTCCGATCGCGCCCGTGAGCACATGCGTGCGACGGGGCATTGTCGGGCCTGGAAGGAGGGAACGTCTCCTGGTGATACAGCGATAGGACGCTCCAGTTCCTCCGACGTCAGGGATTCCTTTGCCCCGGGCCGACGGAATCCCGACTGATCGCGGTCGCGCTCGGCGGCATTCTCCGGATGTTCTCCAGCAAGGACGTTTCGATGCGCCCGTTCATCGCCGCCATACTCAGCGCCGGTACCGTCGCGTTCACCGCGGGCCGCTGCAACTACACACCGCCGCCGGTGCCGGTGGGTGGCGACAGTGCCTCCATCGCGCAGCTGACGGGGCGATGGATTGGCGAGTACCGAGGCATCGAGTCGGGGCGGACGGGCTCCATCGTTTTCGAGCTCAAGTCGTCCGGCGATTCCGCGACCGGTGACGTGTTGATGGACGCGCGCCAGGGGGGAGCGCACATCCAGCCGGCGGATAGTCCGGAGCAGCACCGACTGCACGCGACGACGCCGCAGATGCTGTTCATCCGATTCGTCGGCGTGAAGGACGGCAAGGTCGCCGGACAGCTCGAGCCCTATGTCGCGCCCGACTGCGACTGCGTCGTGTACACGGTGTTCACGGGCTTCGTTCGGGCGGACACGATCGACGGCACGTTCTTCACCGAAGCGCGCACGCTTCTGTCGCAGCGGGGCGAGTGGCGAGTGGTGCGGCGCAGGTAGAAGTCTGCCGCCGCCCGCGATCAGAACAGATGGATCGCGATGCCGAATGAAAGACGGATATCGTTCACCGTGCGCTTCTCCGCGGTGATCGGCGATTGGAAGCAGCTCAGGTAGTCGCGGCCTTCGAAGCGCAACGCAATGCGATGTCGTTGCAGCTCGGCGCCGGCGGTCCCGTAGCCGCTGTTGCACATCGAAGAGCCCATTCCGGTCGCCGTGTACTCGTACGAACGGAGTCCGAGGCCGGCACCGACGAACGGCCGGAACAGCCAGGTGGAATCCACGTGGCGCAGGGCGTTGACCTCGAAGCCGGCGTCGTAGTGCCAGACATGGGTCAGGTCGTTGTTCAGGGAGCCGAACTTCGCGTGCCCATGCGTCCAGGCAACCGAAACGACGAGATGGAACCGGGACGAGCGCTCGTATGCACCCTCGACACCGGCCGTCGTTGCGTCCTTGAATTCCTTGCGGCGGTCGCCGGTGGCGATGAGGACGCCAACCAGTGGGCGCACCTCCATTGCCAGGTCGGTTTCCGTCTGCTGCGCGCCGATCCGGGAGGTGGCGCCAAGAAGCAGCGTCGCCAGGGCGAAATGGGGGAGCCTGGGTCTCATAGGGCACCTGTCATCGTCGCGAGCATCGGAAGCTGCTGCGCGACGGCCTCCTCGTTGAGCTGGAGTTGAGGGTCGGCGGCAAGCGGCGGCCGACGGAGGAGCAGCGGCATCCCGCTGTGGCGCAGCACCTTGTCGGCGACGCTGCCGATGATGAGCCGTGAAGCGCCGCGGCCGTGCGTCGCCATCGCAATGCCGTCAATGTGATGCCCTCGCGCGAAATTGATGATCGCCGTGGCAACCGAATCGGCGACGACGACCTGGGTCCCGACGGCGACGCCGCTCCTGTCCTCGAGTGTTCGTGCGATTGCCGCCAACTGCTCGTCAGCGTCGTCGCATAGACGCGTGGTCGCGAGGTCGTCGAGAAGCGCCGGCTGGTAGATCGGGGGTCCGCCAAGCGACACGCCGGTCACGTCGTACGCAAAGACGGGGACAGGCTGGACGACGCGAAGCAGCTGAATCTGGGCGTCGACGGCGCGTGCCAGATCGTTCGCGGCCGGCAGGATCTCCTGCGACGCCGCCGAACCGTCCAGTGGAACCAGGATGCGCCTGAAGGTATGACGTTGCTGGAACTTGCCGGCGAACGTCGCCGCGGGATGCATCAGCAGCACCGGAATGAACGAACGGCGGACGACGCCATCGGCGATGCTGCCGAGCACCGCGCGACCAAATCCCGTGCGACCGCGCGAGGTCATCACGATGAGGTCCGCCTCCGTATCCATGGCGCGCCGACAGATCATCTCGGTGACCTCGCCGGTGAGTGCCGCATGCGTCGTCGGGATCGTCGCGCCGCTCTCGATTTCGTCGGCGATCGACTCGATGTACGTATGCGCCTCGCTCCAGGTCGGCCCGCGGACGGGTATCTCGGCGGCCAGCGGCGGTTCCACCACCTGAACGACGTCGAGTGTCGCGTTCGCACCACGCGCGATTGCGCACGCCTGGCCGATGGCCTGTTCAGCGAGGGAAGAACCATCGAGCGGAATGAGCAGCTTGCGGATCATCGGACGCTCCAGTGATCGGATGCCCAAGGATGGCTTGCCGATGGCCTGCCAGCAGTCAGTGAAGACCGCAGGTGACGTCCGGTTTTCGCTGATGGACTGGAGCGCCGGGTCCGTCCGAGCGCCCCGCCCTGACCTCAGCGGCGAACGACCATCGTCGCCGGCGGCATGATGATCAGCTCGAACTTCACGACGACCTCATTGCGACTCTTGATCAGCCCGAACAGGCCGGTCGGCGGAGTGACTCCAAAGTCGGTCATGAGCAGCGGGAGGCTGCCGCGTGCTTTCACGGTGCCGTCGGCGAGCCGCTCCATTGCGATGTCGACGTGGACCGCGCGCTCCACACCGGCCACGCCGAGCGTCCCAGCGGTCTCGAGGGTCGCCGGTTGTTTCGATACGCCGGGGATCGCGGTCATGACCGCAAGAATGGTCGCCGGCGAGGACGGATCGTCGGCCTTCAAGGCATGATAGAGATCCCGCTCCATCTTCCGGTTGCCGCACTCGAGATCGCGGACCTGCACCGTGACGACGACACGCTGAACGATGTCAGCCAGCGTAGAAGACGGACTGGGCGACGCGCCCGGGGCCAGATCCACTCGCGCCTGAAAGGTCCTGGCCCGGCAGGTCCAGTCATGGACGTTGGAGCTTCCCTCGATCCACACCCTGCTACCCGCACGAACGTCGACGTGCACGGTGTCGCCGGGCTGTGCGGAGAGCGTCGTCGCGGAGAACGCGAACAGGGCAACGGCTCGCGCCAGCGTCGTCGGGACCTGAAGACCGAGGGGCATGGCCGAGAATACCCAGCGCGCGAGCGGAGCGATGTCAGCGGGCGACCCATTCCTGTGTGAGGGTTTCCCTCATGCCCGATCGGGGATCAGACGCGCTCGCGTGTCTCGATGAGAGGCGGCCCACAAGATGCCACCTGGCGTCGTTGAACATCTCGTGACGCCAACGTTCCAGGATCTCACATGCTCCACCTGCTTCTTGTCGCATCCATCGGCCTGTCCGCCGCTCCGTCTTCACCAGCTGTCGATACCAGCTGGTTCGCTGGGGTCGCGGTCCGACGTCATCCTCTCGAGCCCACCGACACGGTGCGACGTCGTCGATCTGTCGAGCTCAGCGACTGGTACTATCGACGTCTCACGATTCACCGGTGGGGCAGCTACGTCGAGTTCCCGCTCTTTGCCGCCGAGTATCTCCTCGGCGACAAGCTCATGGATCGCGGGACGCCGGTGCCGGGCTGGGTCAAGCCGACGCACGTCGCCGTTGCCGCATCCCTCGGTGGCCTCTTCGGTCTCAACACCATCACGGGGACGTGGAACCTCGCGGAAGGCTGGTCGCAGCTCGGCGACAATCGGAAACTCGTCGTTGCGCATACGGCGCTGATGTTGATCGCCGACGCCGGGTTTGCCGGCGCGGGACTCATTGCCGGAGACGCGCGTGGAGTAGACGGGCAGCGCAGACATCGCGCGGTCGCGGTCGCTTCGATGGGAACGGCCGCGATCGGTACGGCGATCATGTGGATCGGGAAGCGGTAACCGGATCAGCGGTTGCGGAGCAGTGTAGAAGACTGCAGCGGTTCTCTTCCTTCCTGCCAGACGAATCCCCCAAGGTCATGACGACCCCTTCGATCGATTCATGCGACGGATGCGCGATCGCCGAATCCAGTCGCCGACAGTTCCTTCGCGATGCCGGGCTCGCCGCCGTCGCCATTCTCGCTGCGTTGTCGGCGCCGTCGCAGTTGCTCGCCGAACCGTTGCGGCTGATCGACTCCAGAGCGCAGTCCGGGTCGATGCGCACGTATCCCATTCCTTCGGCCGACGGCGTGTCGGTCGACAAGGCCAACGAGGTGATCCTCGTTCGATGGAACAGCGCCGTCTATGCATTCGCGCTCTCGTGCCCGCACCAGAACACCGCGCTCCGCTGGGAGGCGGGCGAAAAGCAGTTCCAGTGTCCGAAGCATCACTCGCGGTATCGACCGGACGGCACCTTCATCGACGGGCGCGCGACACGCGGGATGGATCGGTTCGCGGTGACTCGTTCGGGGAACGACGTGACCATCGACCTCGATACCCTTCTCGAGCAGGACACTGACGAAAAGCGGTGGGCGGCTGCGGTGGTTCATGTCTGAGCTTGTCCGCATCGACCGCCGCGAGTTTGTGGCGCGGTCCTCGGCGGGACTCGCTGCGCTCATGCTCGCCGCGTGCGACACCGGGTTCACCGCCCCGCGGTTCAGCGGCTCCGTCGTCGTCCCGGTCGCGAGCTATCCGGCCCTGGCGAACACCGGCGGCATCGTGCGCATCAACGAGACGACGGCCCCGGTGGCGCTCGAGCGAACCGGCGCGACGACGTTCGCGGCGTACTCGCTGGTCTGTCCGCACGAGGGCGCGACCGTCGACGTCTCATCCGGCGCGGCGGTTCCGTTCGTGTGTCCGCGCCATGGAGCGCGGTTCAACGCATCCGGCGCGAATGTGGGAGGGGAGCGCACCGGCAGCCTGACGACCTACGCCACGACGTTCGATTCGGCGACGAATACCGTCACGATCACGGGGTAACGCCGGTAGGCGATTGCAGTGCGCGCCCTCAGAAGGCCCGGCCGGCGCGGGCAGGCGCAGTCACAAGCGATACGTGGGCAGTAGTGACCGGGCGCTGCAGCAACAAGGGTAGCCGACACCCTCTGATCAGTTGATCGGCGACACTGCCGATGATGAGCCGCGACACGCCCCGGCCGTGCGTCGACAGCGCGATCGCATCGACGGCGTGCCCCTCGGCGAACTCGATGATCGCCGAGCTGACCGACCGTCCCACGACGACATGAGTCTCGACGGGTACGCGCTCGGCTCCTGATACTGAGCGCGCGATCGTCGACAGCTGCTCCTGGGCTTCGATGCGCGCGCGATCGGTCGCATCGTCATCAGCGATGAACGGTGGGTACAGCATGGGCGTTCCAATCGCCGGACCCACCGCATCGAATGTCACCATCGACATGGGTTCGACGACGCGCAGCAGCACCAGCTCGGCGTCCATGATGCGCGCGAGCTCGCTCGCCGGAGCGACTGCCTCGAACGCAAGCGCGGACCCGTCGAGGGTCACGAGGATACGGGTGAAGCGGCGCAACGCTGCTGCCTCTCCCGCCGCGGCATCCGCGCGAAGCATCAGCACCGGCGACGACGATCCGCGAATGACTTCGTCAGCGACACTCCCCATCAACAGCCGACGGAATCCGGTGCGGCCGTGCGACGTCATCACGACGAGGTCCGGCCTGGATTCCGAGACGTGCTGGCGAATCCGCTGCGTTGGATACCCCGTGAGGGCCACGTGCGTCGTCCGGACACCCACGGTCGACGCGATTCGTTCGGCCACCGAAGCCAGGTAGGCGTCGGCCAGCCCCCAGCCAGAATCCGGCGCGCGATCCTCCGAGAGGTCCGGCACGACGACGCCCACCAGCTCGATCGACGCCTGGCATGTCCGCGCAATCGCCACCGCCTGGCCGATCGCCTGTTCGGCAAGGCTCGATCCATCGAGCGGGACCATGAGTCTGCGGAACATCGTTTCTCCTCCGGGATGCAGTGGGTGCAGCCTCACCCGGAATCGTGTTCAGTGGTGTCCGACGACGCAGTGTCAATTTCGGCGCAGACGCCTTCCGGTCCGTCGGGGAACTCCTGAAGTTCCGTCAGGGCATCGTCCGACCTTCCGTCGCATTCTTCGCCAATCGTCTCGCGTGCACATTCTCGTCCTCAACGTCGGATCATCGTCGCTCAAGTTTCAGCTCATCGACACCGATGAGGCGGCGATCGCCGCGGCGACCGACCGTCGGCTGGCACGGGGACAACTCGAGCGCATCGGCGGTGAAGCCGTCATCTCGCTCGAGGCAACCGGCCACCAGGCCACAACCACCGCGGCGACAATCCGCGACCACGCCGCCGCGGTGCAATACATCATCGGCTGGCTGACGAGCGCCGACTCGGGCGTTCCGATCACGGCGGCCAGCGAGATCGAGGCCGTCGGACATCGTGTCGTCCACGGTGGCGAGCGGTTCAGCCAGTCGATGCGCGTGACCGACGACGTCTGGCGCGAGCTCGAGCGGCTGATCGATCTCGCGCCCCTGCACAACCCGCACAACCTGCGCGGCATCGCGGCCGCGCGCGCGGTGCTCGGTGGCGGCATTCCACAGATCGCGGTGTTCGACACGGCGTTTCATCACACACTGCCGGAATCGTCGTTTCTCTACGCACTCCCGTACCAGCTGTATCGGCGGTACGGGGTCCGCCGATACGGCTTTCACGGCACGTCGCATCGCTACGTCGCATATCGCTACCGAAAGCTGACGGGACGGTCGCGCGAGCAGACGAAGATCGTGACGCTGCACCTCGGCAACGGCGCCTCCGCGTGCGCGATCGTCGGCGGTGACTCGATCGATACGTCGATGGGATTCACGCCCCTCGAGGGATTGGTGATGGGCACGCGGTCCGGTGACCTCGACCCGGCGATCGTCGAGTTTCTTTCGGTCAAGGAGGGCATGAGCCTGCGCGAGCTCGATACGCTGCTGAACAAGCAGTCCGGTCTCCTCGGCATCTCGGGCCTGACCGGCGACATGCGCGTGCTGCTCGCGGAGGAAGGCGAAAATGCCGATCGGCGCGCGCGGCTGGCCATCGACATCTTCTGCTATCGCGTCAAGAAATACCTCGGCGCCTATCTGGCGGCGATGAACGGCGCCGACGCGATCGTGTTCGCGGGCGGCATCGGGGAAAACGCGCCGGCGATTCGTTCCCGGATCTGTCAGGGCCTCGAGTGGCACGGGATCAACATCGACGACCAAAAAAACGCGGCCGCCAGAGGCATCGAAGGACGGATCGACGCAGATGGCAGCCGAGTGGAGCTATGGGTCATCCCGACCGACGAGGAACTACTGATCGCCCGGGATACATGGCGCGTCGTGACCGGCGCCGAGCCGCGCTACTGACCGGCAACGAGCCACAGATGACGCGGATGGCTCCGATGACGGCGACCGCAACTGCCCGGGTCCGCCGCGAGAGGACGTCGCGCCACAACCCCAAAGCAGTTGCTGTTATCTGCGTCATCTGTGGCTAATACCTGCCGGCCCGATCACCAAAGCACGTCAAGCCAACTCTTGGCGCCCATCGCCGATCCAGCACCTCTACACGAGCAACGGCTCAGCGATGACGACTTCGACATCTGCGGCCTGGGTCAGCGTGTTGTGAGCCGGGCAGCTTCGAACGACGCGCTCGATCAGGCCCCGCAAGTGTTCCGGGAAACCGCCCGGAAGCGTCACGCGCACGGCAAACCGGCCGATGCGCGGCGGATTCGATACGCCATGCTGCTCCACCTCGACACATAGCCCGTCAGGCGCCACGCCACGAGAATGGCAGAACTCATTCACGTAGTAGGCGACGCAGGTGCCGAGTGCCGCACCGAGCAGCTCGATCGGTGTCGGACCAGCGTCCGTGGCCTCACGCCCCGCTCGTTGATCGACGACGATGCGATGTGACCGCACCTGGGCCGCGAACCGCACGCCGCCCTCGTGGGTTACGACGATCGGCACGCTGGACGACGGCATCTGTGCCTACGAGCTGAAGGTGAGCAGCGTCTGCCCCGCCCCGTGCTGCACGCGGATCGCCAGGTCGCGACCGTCACCGTCGCGGAGGACATCAATGCCCGTGGCACCGGCGATCCCCCGCGTCAGGTGACGACTCCCCGAGCGCGATTCACCGAACATCATCTCGACGCGGCGATCGTGTGGATCGTAGGCCGTACCCATCAGCGGATAGTCGAACTCCTGTGCCTGGGCACCGATCTCCGGATCGTCCACCTCGAGCACGCCGCGCCGGCCGATGTTCCGTCGCGTGAACTCGTCGAGACCGGACATCCATTCCGCCGTCGGGATCGCCTCCGCGACCGGGGCCAGCTCGCGAGCCCGTTCGGTCCCCCGCACTGCCGCATGCGGCACCGTCAGCACCGAACAGGTGGAGCACCGGACGATCCGCGTCGTCACGCTGCCGATCAGCATCCGGGCCACGAATCCATGTCCGTGGTTCCCGGTCGCGATGAGATCGGCGTTCACGCTGGCCGCAAAGGCAAGCAGCTCTGTGGCCGTATCACCCTGCAACACGAGGCTCTGGAGATGCATTCCCGCCGGCACCTGCAGCTGTTCTCGTGTCTTGCGCAGGGCCTCTCCCGCATCCGCCCGGTACGACGTTCCCCAGTTGTTCCAGTCATAAAGTGAACCGTCGCGCGGTGCAACGTGCGCCAGGTAGATCGTCGCTTCGGGTGCCGCAATCTCGAGCGCCAGGCGCGCCGCGCGGAGACTGGTCTGGCTGAAATCCATGGCGACCACGATCCGCCGTGGCGCAGACGCCACTCCCTTCGCGACCGCGAGCACGGGGACTGTCGACAGCCGGATCAGGCGAAGCGCGGTTTCATCCCCGAACACGCGGTCGGACACGCGATGACGACCGAGTCCGGCGACGATCATCGTCGCCTTCGCGTCCTCCGCCGCTCGGGCGATCTCCGTGGCCGGATCGCCGATTCGGATGTCCACGTCCGCGGTCTCGGTCCAGACGCGCCGCATCTGCGTGACCAGCTCGCGGTTCGCCTCGGCGAGCAGCGCCGACTCGAGCGACGGCCCGGTCGTGAACGGAGCCTCCGGAATCTTCGGAAGCGGACGGATGACACTGATGACGCGCACTTCATCCGGCGTGTCGGTGAGTACCTGGCCGAGCGCCAGCGCCGAGTCCGACTGCGGTCGACCATCGGTGGCGATCAGGACCGGCGCGGCATGGCTCGCTCCGACTCCGCGCTCCGGCGATGTCGACGGCATCTTCAGGACTTCCATGGGGTCTCCGTTGGTTGGTCGAACGCCTTCGGCGATTCGTCGACCTCAGAATGCCTCGCGGCGCACGCGCGGGCCGTCGGAAAAGACACCCCTCCGCGTCGGAGTTTTCCCTATTTGTGCGGTCACCGACGCCCGATCCAGGCATCGCGGCCGGTGGACGACGGGCTACGTCGGCGGTGGCGCCGCGCGCCGTCCCGTGATCTCGTCGGCGTGAATCCGGAAGAGGATCCGCCGGTGCGGCGTGGCATCGTCGTCGGTCATCGCACTCGGATCGGCGGACTGCAGGATGGCCACGGCGGCGTCATACTCGCGACGATGCTCGGCTGACCCCTTCTCGAGAAAGTAGATCGTGCCGCGGACGACCACGCTGCTCCAGTCGACGCGGCTCCGCACATCGTCGACCTCGAAGGCGACCCACGGATGGTGGAGCACCGTCTGCAGCTTGGTGCCCGGCGACGTCCGGGCATATACCCACCGATCGCGAAACACATAGCTGATCGGCTCGATGTCCACCCGGTCGCGAAACGTGAAGGCCAGACGGCCGACGTGATGCCGCTCGAGCAGCGCGATCGACTCTGCGTCAGACAACTCCGAAAAGACAGGCCCCTTGATGGTGCTCATGATGCCTCGACAGCGTTCGCTCAGTCCGAGCGAACAACGGGAATGGAAAAGGCAAAGACGCTTCCCTTGCCCAGATCGCTCTCGACCCAGATGCGGCCGCCGTGCGCTTCGACGATTCCTTTCGCGATCGACAGTCCGAGCCCGCTTCCGCGCGCACGCGCGCCGCGCGACGTCTGCCAGTATCGGTCGAACACCTTTGCCTGGTGGTCAGCCTCGATACCACGACCGGTGTCGGTCACGGAAAACACGACGGCGCCGTCCTGTACCTCCGTGGCGATCACGACCTTGCCGTCTTCCGGCGTGAACTTGATCGCATTGCGGAGGATGTTCGCCAGGACCTGCACCACGCGCGCGCCGTCGGCCATCACGAGCGGCAGGTTCGTCGGCAACCGCGCCTCGAGCGCGATGCGGTGCTGGCCGGCTTCGACGTCGAACATGTGCAGCGCCTGCAGGGCGAGCTCCGACGGCTCGCGCGGCGTCATCTGCAACGAAAGCTGGCCGCGCTCGATGTTCGACACATCCAGCAGGTCCTCAATCAGCCGGTTCACCCACTCGGTGGACTCGACGATGTTGGTGAGCAGGTCCCGCTGGTCGGACTCGGCGGCCGGCGGGGAATCGCGCAGCACGCGGGCGCACATCGCGATCGCGCTGATCGGGTTGCGCAGGTCGTGCGACACGACGCCGAGCACGTCGTCGCGGGCGCGGTTGGCGGCGCGGGCCGCGTCGTAGAGACGGGCATTCGCCAGGGCCGTCGCGGCCACCGTCGCGAACTTGTCGGCGACCATTCGCCGCTCGGCGTCGAACCCGCGCTCGTCGGTCGAGATGAGGGTGAGCGCGCCGAGTGTATCGCCCCCGGCGCGCAGCGGGGCGATCAGCAGGGAACGGGCACCCAGCGCTCGCCAGTGCGGAATCGCGCCAGGGTCGGCATTGCCCTCGAGCCAGTCGTCGTCCACGACCTCGACATGCTCGCGCCGATTGCGGCGGATCGCGTCGATGATGGGCGACGGCGAATCGACGGTCAGCGTGTTGGCCTGAAGGCCGGTGAGTGCCGGAGTAAGATCCGCTCGCTGCCGCGTGCTCACCACGCGGTGAAACGTTCCGCCAGCGCCGGGAAGGTCGAGCATCGCCGCATCGGCGAGCTTGGGGATCGGCAGGTCGGCGATCAGCTGCAGCGTCGTATCGATCGCCAGCGTCTGTCCGAGGTCGCCGGATGCGGCAACCAGGAAGCGATCGTCCTCTTCGGCGCGCCGCTGCGCGGTGATATCGCGCAACACCACCGTGTAAAGAATCCCGTCGGGCGCCACGAGCTTCGAGATCGAGGCTTCGGCCGGAAACTCGGTGCCGTCGGATCGGAGGCCGAAGATCTCGCGACGCTCGCCCATGCGGCGCGACGTGACCGGACTTCGCGCGAAACGCTCGAGATGCGCGTCGTGGGCGGCGCGAAAGCGCGGCGGCAGCAGGATCGCGAGGTGGCGTCCGATGGCTTCGGCCTCCGAGTAGCCGAAAATCTCCTCAGCGCCGCGATTGAAGTGGACGATGCGCTGGCTGTGATCGACCGTGATGATCGCATCGGCTGCGATCGCCAGGATGCCGGCGAACTTTGACTCGTCCGGGGTCGCATCGGTTCGCGCAGGCAGCACCGCCGAACGCCGCCGCATGACGAGCTGCTGCGCGATCAGGAGCGCGGTCGCGGCGCCCGCGGCGAGCCATGGGACGACGGGGTTCAAGCCTCGGAGAGAATCCCCAGTTTGAGGGCCATCTGCACGTAGTCCGACCGGTGCGCCAGGCCGAGCTTCTCCTGGATGCGCTGCTTGTACGTGTCGACGGTCTTGGGACTGATGAACAGTTTTTCCCCGATCTCCGGCGCGGAGAAGCCGCGGGCGACGTAGCGGAGCACGTCGCGCTCGCGTTGCGTGAGCGCCTCGAACCGTTCGCGCTCGGTCGCCGCCGGGTCCTTCTTCGTGAGATTCTTCGCCAGCACTCGCGCCGCCGCCGGACGCACGTAGACGTCGCCGTGCGCGATGGCGCGGACCGCATCCACCAGCTCGCGGTCGGCCGCGCTCTTCACGAGATAGCCGGCGGCGCCGGCCTCCATGAGCGGCACGAGGTAGTCGTCTTCGGTGTGCATCGTCAGGATGAGGATGCGCACATCGAGTCCCTTCGACAGGATCTCTTTCGTCGCCGCGGTGCCGTCCATCTCCGGCATGTCGAGGTCCATCACCAGGACGTCGGGCTTGAACCGCTCGGCCATCGCGACCGCGTCACGGCCGTTCTTTGCTTCGCCGATGACCTCGATGTCCTTCGCCGTACCGAGAACGGCGCGGAGGCCGGCGCGGACCACGGTGTGGTCGTCTGCGAGGATGACGCGGATGGTGTCGCCAGTCATGGTGCCTCCAAATGTACGGTGCCCAGGTCGGGGGCGAGTGGTACCGTGGCTGAAATTGTCGTTCCGCTGCCGGGCGCGGTCTTGATGTCCAGTGTACCGCCAAAGAGCGCGAGCCGCTCGCGCATGGTAACGAGCCCCGCCCCGTCCCGGCGCCGCGCCACGGCAGCCAGGTCGAATCCGCGCCCGTCGTCGTGTACCTCCAGGCGCGCCACCGACGTATCGGCGCCCAGGACGAGACGGATGCGCCGGGGCGATCCGTGGAGCACGGCGTTGCGCACGGCCTCCTGCGCGATGCGGAACAGCACTACTTCGATACGCGACGGCAGCCGGCTGGGCGCCGCCGTGGAATTCACGTCGATGTCGATGCCGTTCCCGTGCGAGGACTCGCGCGCCAGCTTTCTGAGGGCCGCCTCGAGACCGAGGTCGTCGAGCACGCCGGAATGCACGCTCTGCGACAGCAGGCGGACCTCCTCCAGGATGCCCTCGGTGGCGTCGCGCGCCTCGCGTAGCCGGCGGGCAAGGGTCAGGTCTGAGGAATCGCGGGCGATCGCCGACAGCTGAAAGAGGAGTGCCGCGAGATGTTGCGCCGTCGTCTCGTGCAGCTGGCGCGCCAGCACGGCGCGCTCGCGATCGCCGGCCGCGATCACCTCGACGACGAGCGCGCGCATGCGCTCCCGGTCGGCGGCGAGGCCGTCGAGCAGGATGTTGAACATCGATCCGACGCGAAGCACTTCGTTATCGGCGACGATCGAGCGTTCGACGCGCGCCCGCAGATCGCCGTCCCACACGCGGCCGGCGGTTGCCTCGAGGTCGCGAATCGGACGAAGGGCAAGCGTCGCGAGTCCGGCGTGCAGCACGAGCGCGCCGGCGATCGTCGCCATGACCGGGCCGGTCACGGCGGCGCCGGAGCCGATCCACGCCACGATGAGCATGACGACGACCGCGAGGTTCGCGCCGACGAGCTTCGTCGCCAGCGGGACCTGAAGCGCGGCCAGGCGTATGCCCCGCCCTGAACCCGGGGGCATGAGCGAGAGCCCACCCGCCCGCGAGCGGGCCGGCGCGACGGGCGCGCTCACGTGCAGTGCCGATGCCATGTCCATTCCCCGGAGAAAGTCATCCGCTACTTCTGCACCACCAGCGCCGTCACCATGCCGAACATGCCGTGATCCGACTCGGCGTGCGGAAGGATGTGGCAGTGGAACGCCCACGTGCCGGGATTGTTGCAGTTGACGATGACATCCCAGCGCTCGCCGGGCGCGACGTTGAGCGTGTCGCACTTCCATGGCGCCGGCACGTTCCAGCCGTCCTTGGCGATCACCGTCATGTGCATCCCGTGGAGGTGCATCGGGTGGATCATCATGCCCTCGTTCATGAAGCGGATCCGGATCTTCTGGCCAAGCTTCGCGACGAGCGGTTCGGTGGCGGGAAAGCTCTTGCCGTTGAACGTGTAGCCGTGCGCGCCGTCGTTGAGCACGAAGACGAAGTCCTCGCTCACCGCTTCGATCGGCAGCGGGTCGTTCGGCTCCACGATGAACGCGCCGAGGAGGCCGAGTCCGACCTGACGCGCCGCGTTGTGGTGCGAGTGGTACATGTGCGTTCCCGAATTCGGGACCGTGAACTCGTAGGTGAACGATTCACCCGGCTTGACCGGCGGCTGCGTGATGAACGGGACGCCATCCTGGTCGTTCGGCAGCTCGACGCCGTGAAAGTGCACGCAGGTCGATTCGGGAAGCTCGTTGTGCAGCACGAGGCGCACGCGATCACCCTGCTTCACGCGAATCTGCGGGCCCGGGATCTGTTCGTTGTATGCCCACGCTTCGACGTACTTGCCCGGCTCCTTCTCCCACTGAATCCGCTTCGCCGTCACCTCGAAGATCTTCACGCCCTTCTCGATGCGCGGCGCCAGCAGCTGGTTGCCCTTGCCCGCCGTCTTTGCCGGAAACGCCTTGATGCCCGCCTCGTGCATCTGATCCATGGCCGTGGCGGCCGATGTGGTGTCGTGCGGACCCATGGTCCCACCGGTCGGGGTGCCGGCCTGCGTTGCGGCGGCCGGCTTTGCGTCCGGTTTGCATGCGGTGGCGACACCGGCTGCCAGCGCGGTCAACGCAGTGGTCTGGAGGAAGCCTCGGCGGCTGGTAGCGGACTCGAGCGTAGGCTTGGTTCTGGTGGACATATATAGAAGGGGCAGGCCCGGTGACATGTAGGTGAAGAACTGGCGTAGAGTACCGTTTTGGAGGGTTCCGGCCTGTCAGGCGACAGGCCGAACTTTGGTCGGGGATTCCCTGAGCGGATGGGTGACCGCCTCGCTCCAGGTACAAAAGACCAGGGAGCCGCGCCCCCCGACGCGACTCCCTGGTCTCACACCCTCCTCACTACAACTTCGGTTCGGTCATCGATCACCTCCGCCGCTTCGTTCCAGTGCCGCCGCGATCGCCTTCGGGCCAAGGCTGAACTCGAATTTCACCTTGACGTCGTCCGCGGCCTTGATCGCCCCGAAGAGCGCGGTGGGCGGCTTCACTCCGTACGTGGTCATCTTGAGCGGCACGGTGCCCACTGCCTTGATGGAGCCGTCGGGCAGGCGAGTCGCGTCGATGTCCATCGTCACGTCGCTCTCCTTGCCGGCCAGGTTCAGCTTGCCGACGGTGCGGAGCGTGAAGTCATCCTTTCCTTCGCCCGGCACCACCTCGAACGTCGCGAGGCTGTAGCTGATTTCGGCGGCTTGTTCGACCTTCAGCGCTTTCTGGAGGTTGTCGTCCATCTTGTCGTGGCCGCACTTGATCGCCTTCACCGGCACCTTGACGCTGATCTTCTTGAGCATCTTCGGTGAAGCGGTGGCGAGCTGGGTGGCCAGGGCATCGATGTCGATCGCGGCGTCGACGCTGGTCGCCGTGCACTTCCAGTCGTGGACGTTGGACGTACCCTCGATCCAAAGCTTGCTCGTCGGCGCAACGGCGATGCGCGTGGTGGCCTGCGCTCCGGCCACCGAGGTCGCGGCAATCAGTGCCAGGCCGATCGTACGGGTGAGGTTGAACATCGTGTGCTCCTGTGGCGGTCGTGGGTCTCGCGAGTGCGCGAGCGATGCATTCCTGATTCGCCGTGAAGATCGGAAAGCACGAGCGCCCCGACCGTCGGGGAGACGGAGGGGGCGCGTGAGGGAAAGCTTGTTTTTTCTGTAGGGGAAAGGATGGGTGAGAGCGGTGGATGAGGGCGGTGGATGACGGGTGGATGAGAAAGTGGATGACCGGTGGATGAGACGTGCGTCCGGCCCCCAGGCCCTCCCGGTCATCCACCCTTCATCCACCAACCCACCCAAGGACGGGCTCACGTCGTTCGGGTCCACCCCGGTGGATGACAGGTGGCTGAGAGGTGGATGACGGGTGGATGAGACGTGCTTCCAGCTCACCCGCTCATCCAGTCATCCACCCTTCATCCGCCAATCCACCAATCCACCCGCTAGGAGCAGCTCCTCCCAAAAAAAGCCGAGTGGGCCGGGATCCTCTCCGGCCCACCGACCCACTCATCCAGTCATCCACCCTTCATCCACCTGTCATCCACCAATCCACCTCAGAAGGATACCGCTCCACTGACCATGAAGCCCTTGAACTTGCCGCCGTTGCGGATGTCCGTGGTCGGGAAGTTGTTGTACTTCTGGTCCACCCACTCGACCTTGTTCAGCAGGTTCTTCGTCACGAACCAGCCGCCGCCGATCTGGTAGCGATCGATGCTGACGTCATCCGCGAACCCGGCGAGCCGGCCGTTGAACTTGATCGACCGCGCGCCGACGTAGAACTTGTCGCTGCCGAAGCGATAGAGGCCTTCGTATACCTGCTGCGTGACACGGCGCTTCACGATCTCGGTGCCGCCGTTGGTGCCGCGCGCATGCTCGAACTGGCCGAAGAACTCCGCGCCGCGGTACTTGATGAGCTGGTTGAAGATGTGGCCCTGGATGGCGCTGGTGAACGGGTTGCGGATCTCGCCGCTCCAGGCATTCGCCGCTTCCGTCGACGCGGTGTTCTCGAGGACGTCATAGTACGGGCTGCCGCCGCGGTCGCCGCCGTACAGCGTCTGGCTCGACGAGCGGGCCTGCGACATCATCGAAGCCGTCAGGCGGACGCGCAGGTTCTTCGTGACCTGGCTGTCGACGCCGATCTTGCCGAAGAACGCCGGGGCGCGCTTTTCGGGCGCCGTGATCATGCCCTTCACCTCGCCGTTCGTCATGCCGGCCATGGCGAGCCACCAGCCGTCGTGCAGGTACAGCTCACCGCCGACCTCGGTCGAGAAGGCGTCGAGGATGTAATTGCCGACGAACGGATTGAACATCGCGCTGCCGTTGTCGGTCCGGCGGAAGTGTCCGTCACCATAGTTGATCTCGAAGTGGCCGACCTTGAGGGTCGTGTAGTTCATGACCTTGTCGAGGATCGGGTTCTTGATCGGCGACGCATCGATGAGGATGTAGCCGTCCTTCACCCACGTTTCGTTGTGGTGGCGCGCCGAGAGGTAGCTCGTCATGGCCACGCGAACGCCCTTCGCGAGCTGGACGTCGATGTTGAGGTTCGCCGAGGCGTTGTTGAAGCCGTGGCCGATCGAGATCAGCTGGTTCTGGTCCGTCGTGACTCCGGCCGACGTCACGAGCTTCGGCGCCGCCGTGTTGGAGTGGCCGAGTCCCTGGAAGTCCTGGCGGAAGGAGCCGCCGAACACCATGCGCGTTCCCTGGAACGTCACGGTGTCGTGCTTGGAGGGCTCGAACATGTTGACGCCGCGCTGGTCCATGGGGCGGATGTGCTGGATGGCGATCGGCTGCTGAGCGCTGGCGCTCGCCGCAATGGTCGCCGCCAGGGCGAGTACGAATCGATTGATCTGGCGCATGGTGTTCTCCGGTGATGTTCTCTGGTGGTCGCGGCCCGATCGGACCGGTCGTTCATGTTCTGGCGCGTAGTCTCGCGCCGGGCCGGAACGCGCAAAGTCAGCAAAGGGCATGAACCTCTGTCGGGCGTTCCCCCACACCCGTTACCGGGAAACCGAGACGACCGGCCTGAGCCCCGGCGTCGGACCGCACGCATCGGAGCAGACCAGCCGCCCCGGATTCGCCTGTCAGGACTGACCGTTCTCGCGATCAGGCGTCGGCCGACACCGCTCCACCTGCGCGTCCCTCACTCTCCGCATCACCGGAGGTGACACATGCGCTGGTCCAAGATCGTGAAGGTGTGGGCGCTGCTGCTCGGCGCCATGGTGCTCAATGGGATGTTCAGGGAGCTCTTCCTTAGACCGGTCGCCGGCGACCAGGTCGCCGAGAAAGCGAGTCCGATCCTCGGCCTGATGATCGTTCTCGCGGTGACGCGACCGTTCCTGCAGTCCCTGGTGCCGATGCCGAGCCGGGACTTGTGGCGAATTGGCGCGTGGTGGGTCGGGCTCACCGTGACGTTCGAATTCGTCTTCGGCCACTTCGTGAGCGGCCGGACCTGGACCGAGCTCGTTTCGGCGTACGCGTTCTGGAATGGCGAGCTCTGGCCGCTCGTCCTGCTCGCGCTGGTGGTCGCGCCTTTCATCTGGGCGCCTCGGCGAGCGGCCGTCGGAAGCGCGGTGTGAAACGCCACAGCCACCGCGGCGTCAGGGGTTTCATCACAGCAGGTGCGTCGTTTGGCCGACGGCGCTCTTCGTTCCGCTCCGGCATTCTGTTCCTGACCGCAGCGAGGAGATGACGATGAGCGCCACCGCGACCGAACGACTGAGAACCGAGCAGCCGAGCACCCTTCATGGAGGAGTGTCGATCGTTCGCCGGCACCTGTCGGCGACCGGACCAATCATCTGGTCGGAGCTCGCCCTCGGCGTTCTGGCGGTGGGTTTCATCCGATGGATGGTCACCGGATCCGGGCTGGGCGATTGGTTCCTGACCACGGCGCTTGCCGTCGCCGCGGTGCCGATCGTCATCGACACCATTCGGGATGCGCGACGCGGTCACTTCGCGACCGACATCGTGGCAACGCTCGCGATCGTCGGCTCGCTCGTCCTGGGACATCCGATCGCCGGACTCGTGGTGGTGATGATGAAACAGGGCGGCGAAGCGCTCGAGCGTTACGCGCACTCCCGCGCCTCGATGGCCGTCCGCGCGCTGGAGGAAGCCGCGCCGCGAATCGCGCACCGGATCCAGGGGACCGAGGTGGTGGACGTCGCGGCATCGTCCGTCGCCGTCGGCGACCTGCTGCTGATCCGCCCGGGCGACCTCGTTCCGTGCGACGGCATCGTCGAGAAGGGTGAATCGGATCTCGACACATCCTCGTTGACCGGCGAGATGGTGCCGAGGAATGCCGGACCGGGCGTGGCGGTGATGAGCGGATCGGCGAACGGCTCCGGCGTCCTTGAGCTTCGCGCGACGGCGCTCGCGGCGCGGAGCCAGTACGCGCAGATCGTCGAGCTGGTGCGGTCGGCGCAGTCTCACAAGGCGCCGCTGCAGCGACTGGCCGACCGCTACGCGGTCTGGTTCACGCCGCTCATTCTGGTCGTCTGTGCCATTTCATTCGTCGTGAGCCACGACTGGGTTCGTGTGCTCGCCATCCTCGTGGTCGCCACCCCGTGTCCGCTTCTGCTCGCGACGCCGATCGCCTTCGTAGGCGGCATCAACACCGCCGCGAGACGGCACGTCATCGTCCGCGACGGCGGCGCGCTCGAGCGACTCGCCGCGGTCACGACGGTCGTGTTCGACAAGACCGGCACCATCACGGTCGGCGCGCCCCGCGTCGTCGATGTTCAGTCGGTCGCCGGCCGCACCAGGACCGAGATACTGCGCGCCGCCGCCGCGGTCGAGCAGGGATCCGGTCACCGTCTCGCCAGGGTCGTCGTCGACGCAGCTCGGTCGGAGGACATCGCGATTCCCTCGGCGCATTCGCTCCGGGAGAAGCCCGGCCAGGGAATCATCGGCGTCGTCGACGATCAGACGGTGCGCGTCGGCTCGCGTGATTTTGTTCTCGCGGTCTGCACGGCCAACCCGGAGCATCTCGAGCAGATGGAGATGCGGCCGGTGCCGCTCCGCAGCTACGTGTGCATCGGCGGTCGATTCGCCGGCGTCATCGAGTACGCCGACGAGCTGCGCCCGGAGCTCGTCGGCCTGCTTGGCTCACTGCGCAGGCTGGGTGTGCCGCGGATCATTCTGCTCTCCGGCGACCATGCCGCCAATGCGGCGATGATGGCGGCGCGCGCCGGGATCCCGGAGGTGTTCGGGGACATGCTGCCCGGCCAGAAGGCGGCCTTCGTCAGGACGCTCCGGCAACGGGGCGAGGTGGTTCTGATGGTCGGCGACGGCACCAACGACGCGCCCGCGCTGGCGACGGCGGATGTCGGTATCGCGCTCGCCGGCCACGGCGGCGGAGTAACGGCCGAAGCCGCGGACGTCGTCGTCCTGAATGACGAGCTTCACGGCGTGCGCGACGCGCTCCGGATCGGCCGGCGAACGATGCGCATCGCGCGGCAAAGTCTCGGCGTGGGGCTCGGCCTCAGCGCCGCGGCGATGATCTGGGCGGCGTTCGGCGGCATTCAGCCGGTGGCCGGCGCGCTCCTGCAGGAGGCAATCGATGTCGCGGTCATCCTCAACGCGCTCCGGACGATTCGCACGTTGTCCTGAAGTCACGTTCACCCCGGCACGACTCGCCGACCTTACACAGTCGTCAGGTTCGCCGCCAGCTTCGCATTTCGCCAGACGGCGGTTGGTGTCCGCGGTCACATACCCTGCACAATGATGCGCAGGCGGGTCGCGCAACCCAACCCTGGTGGCCTCCCGCGTGATCAGCAGGTCCTATTGAGGAGACGCAGTCATTCAGGCCTGTCCATGACCTGACATGCGTCGGGCCAGTGACAGCCAGGAGGCCTGCCACAAGGCTGGCTCCCGGGAACCGCCTTGGCGGTCATTGACGGCAATGCCAATGGGCCACCAACAATGGAATTGGCGAGTGCTAGCGTTTCCCGGGCTTGCGGCGTAGTGTGTTTGTACGATTTCGTACGCCCGCCGCCGGGGGTCGATATTGCACGAGCACGATGAAGCTGTCGATTCGCTCACTCCATTGTTGGGCGTTATCGGGACCTGCCGGCGGTCCTCCCTGATCGAGTGTCCTTGCCCGACAAATCCGCAGAACGTTCGGTTTCCGTCGCTGCCTCACCAGGCACGTTGGCCGAGGCCTACCGCCCCGTGAGCGCCGGCAGCGCCGAACTGCTGCGCATGGCGATCGACGCCTCGCCCGCCGGCCTGATCGTCGTCGACCGCGACGGCAGAATGCTGCTGGTGAACAAGGAAGTGGAGCGCGTGTTCGGCTATTCGACCGCGGAGCTGATCGGACAGCCGGTGGATATGCTCGTCCCGGATGCCGATCGCGCGCATCACGCGACGCTCGAGACGCGGTTCATGGCCCATCCGAAGCGGCGAGCCATGGGCTCCGATCGCGAGCTGTTCGGCCGACACAAGGATGGCCGCGCGGTTCCCGTGGAAATCGGACTGAATCCGGCCCAGATCGAAGACGGCGCGGTGATTCTCGTCTCGGTCGTCGACATCACGGAGCGCCGTGCCGCGGCCGCCGCGCTCGCCGCGAGCGAAAAGCACTATCGCACGATCCTCGAGCACGTGGGCGACGCCATTTTCGTGAACGACACGACTGGCCGCTACATCGATGCCAACCCGCAGGCCTGCGAGCTGACCGGCTATTCGCGCGAGGAGCTCCTGCAGCTGTCGTTCACCGACACCTACATCCCCGTCGAGCGGCACATCGCGGCGAAGCGGATGGCCAACGCGATCGCGGGCCACCAGATCACCTTCACGCGTCCGCTGCTTCGCAAGAACGGCGCGGTGATCCTGATCGAGGGCAGTGTCATCATCCTGCCGAATGGCCATGCGCTCGCGACGTTTCGCGACATCACCGAACGCGAGCGCGTGGCGGCGCAGACGCGGGACAGCGAACAGCGCTTTCGCGATCTCGCTGAAAACGTTCGCGAGATCTTCTTCATCGTCGATCCGCTCACCGGTCATGCGGATTACGTGAACCCGGCATACGAGGAAGTGTTCGGTCAGTCGAGACAGTACGCCTACACGACCCCGTACGCGTGGACGCAGGCCATCCATCCGGAGGATCGCGACAAGGCGGTCGCGTCGGAGCGTGAGGCCACGCACGACGGCGCGCCGTCGGCGGTCGAGTTCCGGATCATCCGGCCCGACGGATCGATCCGCTGGATCCGTGGCCGCGCGACGCCCGTGCGCAATGCGAACGGCATCATCACGCGGCTCGTCGGCGTCGCCGAGGACATCACGGAGTTCAAGCGCACCGAGGCGCAGTTCCTCCAGGCGCAGAAGATGGAGGCCGTGGGCCGGCTCGCCGGCGGCATCGCCCACGACTTCAACAATCTGCTCACCGTCATCCTGTCCTACGGCGCCCTGATCGCCGGCGATCTCGAGGCCGGCGACCCGCACGGCCGCGACATCGAGGAGATGATCGCCGCCGGCACGCGAGCGACGGAGCTGACTCGCCAGCTGCTTGCGTTCAGCCGCCAGCAGGTGCTCCAGCCGAAAGTGCTCGATCTCAACGCGCTCATCACCAACGTCAGCCGCATGCTGACTCGCGTCATCGGCGAGGATGTCGATCTCGCGACCGTCCTCGGGGCCGACATCGGTGCCGTGAAAGCCGATCCGGGTCAGATCGAGCAGGTGCTGATGAATCTCGTTGTCAACGCGCGCGACGCGATGCCCGACGGCGGCAAGGTGACGATCGAGACGGCGAACGTCGAGGTCGACGCGTCATTTTACAGCGCGCAGACGCCGATCACGCCGGGCCGCTACCTGCAGATCGCGGTGAGCGACACCGGCGTGGGAATGACCGAAGCGACCCGGAGTCACCTCTTCGAGCCGTTCTTCACCACCAAGGAACGCGGCAAGGGCACGGGGCTCGGGCTGGCCACCGTCTACGGCATCATCAGGCAGAGCGGCGGCTTCATCAGCGTCTACACGGAGGTCAACCGCGGTACCACCTTCCGGATCTATCTGCCACGCGTCGACGAAGCGGCAAAGCAGGCGGCGCCGTCGACGGACGCCGCTGCGCTCGACAGCCGCGGCGAGACGGTGCTCCTGGTCGAGGACGAAGGCGGCGTGCGGCGTGTCGCGAAGCGGATTCTCGAGCGCCACGGCTACACGGTCTTCGAGGCCGCTCGGCCCGACGCGGCACTGGCGTTGGCAAAGACGATCCAGCGGCCGGATCTCGTCATGACCGATGTCATTCTTCCGGACATGAATGGCCGGGTCCTGGCCCGCGAGCTCGAGGTCGTCTGGCCGGGCATCAAGGTCTTGTACCTCTCAGGCTACACCGACGAAGCCATCGTGAGGCACGGCGTGCTCGAAGCCGGCGTCGAGTTCCTGCAGAAACCGTTCACGCCCGACGGACTCGCGCGGAAAGTCCGCCACGTTCTCGACGCCGCCTGACCTCGGGTTCAGGTCAGGCAGCCGCCGCCGCGTCGCGCAGCAACAGGCGCGCTGAGCGCGCGAGTTCGGTCGGCAGGAACGGCTTGCGCAGCAGCTCCGCGCCCGGCTCCAGAATTCCCTTGCGGAGCAGCTCGTCGTCGGTGTAGCCGGAGACGTACAGCACGCGCGTCGCGGGCCGCTGGCGTCGCACCACGCGCGCCAGCTCGCGACCGCCCATCTTCGGCATCACGACGTCCGTGATCAGCAGATCGATCGCTTCCGGATACTCGGCGCTGATCCGCGCTGCGTCGGCACCATGCCGTGCCTCGAGCACCTGGTAGCCGAGTCCGCGGAGGATTCGGCTGGCGACGGCGCGCACCGCGGATTCGTCCTCGACCAGCAGGACGGTTTCGCGTCCGCGGAGGGGCGCGTCGTCGGACACCAGCGCCGCCGCGGCGTTGCCGGTCGCGAGCGGCAGCAACACGTCGAACGTCGTCCCGACGCCGACGTCACTGGTCACGTCGATCCGGCCACCGCTCTGGGCGACGATGCCGTGCACGGTGGCGAGCCCCAGGCCCGTTCCCTTGCCAACACCCTTCGTCGTGAAGAACGGCTCGAAGATCCGGTCGCGGACATCGGCGGGAATGCCTGCGCCATCGTCGGAGACCGAGATCACGAGATAGTCCCGCAGTCCCCCGCCCTCCTGCGGCAGCGCGCGATTGTGCGTCCAGATCACGATCGTCCCGTCGTCCTCGATCGCATCCCGCGCGTTCACGGCAAGATTCAGCACGATCTGCTCGAGCTGATGCGGATCCACCTCGACCGTGGGGTTCTGCGCCGTCAGCTCGATGGCCAGCTGGATGTTCTCGCCCATCAGGCGGCTGAGGGTCTTTTCCATGGACTGCATCGACGCGTTCACGTCGACGAGTTCCGGCTTGAGCATCTGGCGGCGGCTGAAGGCCAGGAGCTGGCGCGTCAGTCCCGCCGCGCGGCTGCACGCGTGCGAGATCTCGTTCACGTCGCTGATCCCGTTGGGGTTGCTGCCGACCGCCTCGCGCAGGAACATCGCCGACGCGGAGATGACGGTGAGCAGGTTGTTGAAGTCGTGCGCGACGCCGCCGGCGAGCTGGCCGAGGGCCTCCATCTTCTGCGCCTGGACGAGACGCTGCTGCAATTCGCGGCGCTCGCTGATGTCCTGGCCGATCGTCAGCGACCGTCCGTCGGACAGCGTGATGCAGGACCATGAGCTCGTGAGGATCCGGCCGTCGCGCGTGCGCGGTTCGAAGTCGCTCCACGCGCGGTCGGCGGCCTGCATCACGTCGGCGGCGCGTCTCGCTTCCTCGGGGTTTGGGTAGATCGCGTCGAAGAGGTCGATCGCCTGCGCCTCCTCCAGCGTCCACCCGAAGGCGCGAGTCCATTCGCGATTGAGGTACAGCGGCTTCCCGCGCTGGTCGAACATCGACACCATCACGGGGAGGTTGTCCATGATGCTCTCGAGCAGCTCCGTCTGTTCGCTGAGCGCCGCGCTCGCGGCGCGGTGCGCGGTGATGTCCTCGACGATCCCGAGGTAGCCGCCGAGCGTTCCGTCGCCGTCGCGCAGCCGGCTGAGCGTCACGCGTCCCCAGGCGACGCTGCCATCCTTCCGGACGTAGCGCTTCTCGTACGAGATGGGGCGATCCAGGCCGGGCGCCGCGAGAATGTCCCAGACGTTCTCGAGATCGTCGGGGTGGGTGACGTCGGCGAACCCTCGCCCGATCAGGTCCTTTGGCGCGTAGCCGAGGAACTGCGCGAATGCCGGGTTCACTTCGGTGAAGACGCCGTCGCATCCCGCCGTCGCCATCCCGACTGCCGATTGCTCGAAGATCGAGCGGAGGCGCCGGTCGCTGTCGCGCAGCGCTTCCTGCTGGCGAACGCGGTCGGTGATGTCGCTGATCACGCCGACCATGCGCGCGACTTCGCCCGTCTCGTCGCACAGGACGTTGCCGCGCGCGTGGTGGTGGGCGACCTCGCCGTTCGGCCGCGTGATGCGGGCATCGAACTGGAATGGCGTGCGACGCTCGAGTGCTGCTTCGATCGTCCGTGCCACGCGGTCGCGATCGGACGGATGCACGAACGAGAGGTACTTCGCGACCGAGAGATCGATGGATTGCGGCTCGAGGCCGAACAGCCGGAAGGCTTCGTCGGACCAGCGAATCCGGTCGGTTTCGACGTCCCAGGACCATGTTCCGACGTGCACCAGCTCCTGCGCCAGACACAGGACCTCGGCGTCCATCCCGTTGATTTCGGCAGTGAGTTGCATGGGGCTGACGATGCCCGTTTCACCACCTGCCGGGCGTAGGCTATGTGCCCTGAGCCTGGTCCGGTTATGTCCCTGGTCTTGTCAGGGCGACCCTGACAACGCGCCACCAACCGCCGGGATGCGGGTTTACCAGGCGACGTTCGTCCAGATCTGCAGGAAGGGGCATTTCGGCATGAACGTCGGCGGATCGTTGCCGTGTCCCAGCTCGGGTGAGCGATAGTCGCCCGCCGAATCGATCCGCGCGCCGAGACCGATGCGGCCGATGTTGAAGTGGTTGCCCATCGCGTTCACGTACTCGATGCGCTCCGGGGCGATGGCGTCGCCCTTCCATTCCTTGGGCACGTCCGAGTAGTCCTGGAAGATCTCGACGCCGACGATCTCGTCGACACTCAACAGCTCGTCGATGTCATGCTTCTGGTTCCACACGAGCAGCGCGTAGATATCGAAGCGATCGATCCGCGCATACAGGCATTGCGCGCCGTGCTTGCCCGCGAGATAGCCCTTTCGCGCCGCCGGAATGACAGGCGTTCCGGTCGGGAGTCCGAAATTGGAGTTCTTGGGCGGCGGCGGCGGATGGGGCGATGCGCCGATGAACGTGAGCGAGTCGAGATTGGCGACGAGAAACTCGGTGACGGACAAGCCGGACTTCTTGATCTGCGGGCCGAGAAAGAAGTGTCCCTTCCCCAGCTCGGCGTGGCGACGGAAGAACTCTTCCCCTGTCGTGAGCTTGAGCGCGGCGGCTTCGGCGCGGTCGCGGGTCAGGACCGTGTCCAGGCTTACCGGAACCGGCGTCATGATCAGCCCGAGCGTCACGCGCTCGCCGGTCGCGATCCGCGCCGCCTTGCTCGGCGCCGGCAGGTACCCGATGCGTTTCGCCGTCACGTAGTACAGGCCCGCCGCCGGCAACCGGAATAGCGCGATCCCGTCCGGATCGGAGACGACCGTCTGCAACGTCGCCTGGAGGCTGTCGCGCAGCACGACGGTCGCGTTCGGGACGCTCTGTTTCGTCGCCTGGTTGGTGACCGAAATCTTGAGCGACTGGGCGCCGAGCGGCGCAGCCGCGAGCATGCCACCGATCCAGCCGCTGATCACTCGCCGACGCATGCAATCTCGATGAGGGTGGGACCGCACTTCGACCAATGCCTCTCTACTCGGTTCGCCCGCCGCGGTTCCCCGGCCGCCCGGTCGGGTCGCCGAGGGCCGGGTTTTCCTACCAGGCCAGATTCGTCCAGATCTGCAGGAACGGACAGGTCAGCAACGGTCCGGGGCCGGCCGGCGGCGGCCGGAACTCGCCCGTTGAGTCGACCCTCGATCCCATCCCGACCCGGCCAATCGTGAAATAGTTGTTCATCACCGACACGTACTCGATCCGCTCGGGCGACGCGGCGTCCATCCGCCACTCACCCGGCACGTCCTGATAGCTCGCGAACATCTCCACGCCGACCACCTGGTCGACGCCGAGCAGCGCGTCGATATCGGCCTTGTCGTTCTGGAGCAGCAGGGCGTAGATGTCGAATCGATCGATGCGGCCGTAGAGGCAATGCGATCCATAGTTGCCTGCCAGAAAGCGGCTGCCGCCGGCGGGAATCACGGGTCGGCCGGGATCGCCTCGCAGGGGCTTGGGCGAGATCAGCACGAACGTCAGCGAATCGATCTTCGACACCAGATACTCGGAGAGGCTCATCTTCGACGCCTTGATCTCCGGCCCGAGGAAGAAGTGCCCCTTCCCGAGCTCGACGTGCTTGCGGAAGAACTGCTCCCCGCTCGTCAGCTTCTCGAATCCCTTCTGGGCGTTGGTGACGATCGAATCGAGACGCACCGGGATCGGATTCATGATCAGCCCGATCGTCACGCGCTCGTTCTTCTGCAGCGACAGCGTCTTCGTGGGTGCCGGCAGGAATCCGATCTTCTTTGCGGTGACCCAGTAACTGCCGCCGGACGTGAGGCGAAACGTGGCGATGCCGTCGGCGTCGGTGACCTGCGTCTGGAGCGCGGCCTGGCTGCTGTCGCGGAGGACGACGGTCGTGTTGGCCACACCCTGCTTGGTCGCGCGATCGCTCACCGAAATCTTGAGCGTCTGTCCGCGAGCGATCGGAGCGATCGCCGCGGCACACAATACACGTCGAAGGAACCGCCGACCCATTCGTGCTCCCATGTTCTAGGCTACCTCAAATACCCCGGCGGCCCCCATTCCGCCACCCACGCACATCGTCACGAGTCCCATCCCGCCGCCGCGCTTCCCCAGCTCGTGGACCAGCTGCGTCGTCAACTTTGCGCCGGTCGCGCCGAGCGGATGACCGAGCGCGATCGCGCCGCCGTTCACGTTCACCCTCTCTTCGTCCATCCCGAGATCCTTGATCACCGCGCACACCTGCGCCGCGAATGCCTCGTTGAACTCGATGAGATCGATGTCGCCGAGAGCGATGCCCGCTCGCTTCAATGCCTTGGGGACTGCCTTGACCGGACCGACGCCCATGATGTCCGGATCGACGCCGGCTGCCGCAAACGCGACGAACCGCGCCAGCGGTGTCACACCGGTCTCCTTCATGCGTGATTCACTCATCAGGACGAGCGCCGCCGCGCCATCGGAGTAGGGGCTTGCATTGCCCGCCGTCACCGTCCCCTTCGCCTTGAACGCCGGCTTGAGCTTCGCCAATCCCTCGGCGGTCGTCTCCGGACGCGGCAGCTCGTCGCGCGCGAACGTCGTCGTCGTCGCCTCCTTCTTCGCGCCGCTCCATTTGACCGACTCGACTTCGATCGGAACGATCTGACCGGCGAACGTCCCATCGCTCGACGCGCGCGCGCCGTTCTGCTGGCTGCGCAGCGCCCAGCGATCCTGCTCCTCGCGACTCACCTTCCAGCGTTCAGCAACCCGCTCGGCCGTAAAGCCCATTCCTATATATGACTCGGTGATCTCGGGATCGAGCCGGGCATGGTAGCCGGACATCGGGACCTGGCTCATCATCTCCACACCGCCGGCGACCACGACATCGGCCATGCCCGACATGATTGCCTGCGCGCCGAAGGCGACCGTCTGCAACCCGGACGAACAGAACCGGTTGATCGTCGCCGACGGCACGTCGACGGGGATGCCGGCACGCAGCGCGCTCAGTCGCGCAACGTTCAGCCCCTGCGACGCCTCGGGCATCGCACACCCCCAGTAGATGTCATCGATCGTGAGCGGATCGATCTTCGCCGCTCCGACCGCCGCCTTCATCACCTGGGCGGAGAGCTCCACCGGGTGAACGGTGGCGAGCGATCCGTCCTTCTTGCCGCGGCCGACTGCGGTTCGCAATGCCGCCACGATGTAGCACTGTTCCATTCAAGAACCTCCGTTGTTCGGTGGAACGGCTGATGACGGTCGGCTGGATCCTGGCGGCCAGCCCGGCCATCCACCGTTCACCACCAATCCACCCGTCACACACTTTCCCTCAGCACTTTCCCTGTCTTGAGCATGTGCTCGATCCTCGCCGCCGTCTCCTTCGTGCCGAGCAGTTTCAGGAACGACTCGCGTTCGAGATCGAGGATGTCCTGCTCCGTCACGGTGCGCGGCGGACCATCACCTCCGCACAACACGTACGCCAGCTCGTTTGCGAGACGGACCTCGAACTCGCTGATCTGTCCCGCCTCGTGCATCGACCACGCGCCGTATCGCAGGTTGCCGAGCGCTTCCTTGCCCAGCGCGGTCGTGGTCTGCGGCAGCGGCGCGACGTAATCGCCGGCGAGGTCCTTCACGCGCGCGATGGCATCCGTCAGCAGTCGCTCGCGATTCATCGTGATCCGGTCGCTCGACCGGAGATAGCCGAGATTGCGGGCATCGAGCGCACTGGTGCTGGTCGTGCCCATCGCGATCAGCTGGAATGCGCGCTTCACGGCATCGAAGAGATCCGAATCCGAATACGGTGTGAGCGCGGACGTGAACCGGAACAGCAGCTCCTTGGTTCCGCCGCCGGCCGGAATGAGCCCAACGCCGACCTCCACGAGTCCCATGTACAACTCGGCGTGCGCCTGGACGTGATCGGCGTGCAGCGAGAACTCGCATCCTCCGCCGAGCGTGAGACCGAATGGCGCGACCACGACGGGGAACGGCGAAAATCGCAGCCGCATCGACGTATCCTGAAAGGTCTTCACCGCGCTCTCGATGACCTTCCAGTCGCCGGCCTTCACCAGCCCCGCGATCATCATGAGATCGGCGCCGGCGGTGAACGTGCGCGGATCCTCGTTGCCGATCACCAGCCCGGCCATGCCGTCCGTCTCCACGATGTCGAGCGCGCGATGCACCATCTCGATCACGCCCTTGCCGAGCGTGTTCATCTTGGAGTGGAACTCGAGCACCGCCACGTCGCCGGCATTCCAGACTGTCGCATCGGACGAACTGGCGAGCACGGGGTCGTTCGCGTGCCCCCGCGCGCGTCGGACGAGCGCCAGCGAAAAGACATCATCGGCCACGTCGATCGCAGGGGTCGGCGCGGGGTTGTCTGACAGCGGAATCGCGGTGTCCCCGTCGTAAAACCCGCCGGGCGTCGCGCCGAGCAGTTTCGGCGTCGAGAGACCGAGCCGCTTGAATCCATCGACCAGAAACTCTTTGCCGAGCAGGTCCATCTGCCTGAACGGACCGGCCTCCCAGGCGTAGCCACATTCGATCGCGTGGTCGACCGACGGAATGTCGAACGCGATCACCGGTGACGTCTCGAGCACATAGTGCGAGAAGCGCAGCAGGTATTCGCGCGCAAAGTCGCCGTAGGGTCCCTGCCATCCGCGGATGGCGGCGAATCGCTCGGCGATCGGCAACCTCGACATCGTGCCGAGCGAAGCGTCGGCCGGTTTGGTCTGCGGGCGATACTCGCCGCTCTTCCAGTCCAGGGTGTTGATCGCCTTTCCTTCCTTTCTATAGAAGCCGGCACCGGACTTCTCGCCCACGCGGCCGGCCTTGATCAACGCGTCGACCCACGCCGGCATCGAGAAATCCTCGCCCGTCGACTTCGAGAGGCCGCGCGTGACGTGGCCGATCACGTCGATGCCGGAGAGATCCGCGGTCCGATACGTCGCCGACTTCGACCGGCCGAGCAGCGTACCGGTCAGCACGTCGACCTCGTCGATCGACAGGCCGTACCTCTCGGTGAGCTTGAGGGCGAGCACCATTCCGTACACGCCGAGCCGGTTGGCGATGAAGCCGGGCACATCCTTCGCGAGCACGATGCCCTTGCCGAGGATGCGATCGCTGAAGCGTCGCGCGGCGTCGAGCACTTCAGGCGACGTGTCCGGCGTCGGAATGATCTCGAGCAGGTGCAGGTATCGCGGCGGATTGAAGAAGTGCATCCCGAGAAACCGGCTCCGGAACTTTGCCGACCGCCCCTCGAGGAGCATCTGCATCGGGATGCCCGACGTGTTCGACGCGATGATCGTGTGCGCCGGCAGGATCGCCTCGAGCTTCTCGTAGAGCGCGCGCTTGGGCGCGATCTCCTCGATGATGGCCTCGATGACGAGATCACAGGTGACGAGCTTCGCCAGGCCATCCTCGGTGTTGCCGATGGTGATCGCCGAGGCCCGGGCGACGTCCATGAACGCCGCCGGCTTCGACTTCTTCATCCGGTCGATCCCCGCGCGAGCGGCGCTGTTGCGATCCCCGTCCGGGGCCGGGATGTCCAGCAGGACGACGGGCACCCCCGCCGAGGCGGCCAGCGCGGCGATCCCGCTTCCCATCGTCCCGGCTCCCACGATTCCCAACCGGCGAATCCGCATTCGGTGCATCCCTCGGTAAGGACCAGCGTTTGCATTTGCACGACCCCCGGTAAGCTACCCGCGGCCGATAGCCGGGCGCCCGTCGGGCACCACGGGCAACGCCACGGGGTTTCTCGGGTACAGAGTGTCGTAGCTTATGAACCGCTCTCGGCCGCGCTATCGTTTACGAGGTCCCGACTTGGCAGGCCGGCGGCGCCAACTGTGTCTCGAGGTACCAGTGCACGTTTATCGATTCGCGATTCTGGCAGTCCTGGCGGGCGCAGCCGCGTGCGCCGGGAATCCCAAGCCGAAGACCTTTGGCGACGCGCCAGATCTCACGCCGGTGGTGGAGATTCTGGGCAACGACCGGCTGCCGTTACACCTGAGAGTCGACTTGCCGCAGGCCGCGCAGGTGGCCGCGTTCTACGTGATTCCGGGTGAAGGCACGCAGCAGCTGTTTCCGGCGGACTCGACGGGATCGAAGCCATTGCCGGCGGGCGTGCAGGAGATCTCGACGTGGTTCGCCAACCGCGCGCTGAACGACTCGTCGCGGTTGCTGCGACGTCCGCAGCGGGCGCCACCGCCGGTGGATGCGCAGGGGATTCCGCAGGGCGGCGCCCCCGGGGACCAGCGGGCCAACGGGATCCAGGAAGCCGGCTACGTGCTGGTCTATGTGTCGAAGGATTCGCTGAGCTACAAGACGCTCAACGACCGGGTGATCGGCGTTTCGCTCCCAGGCTACTTCGACGAGGCATTCAGCACGATCACGAAGCTGCTGCGCCAGGCAACGACGGGCGCGGGAAAGTGGACGGCGATCGCGGTGCCCTTTCGGCACTAGAGAACTGAAGAGTGGATGAAAGGGTGGATGACAGGTGGGTGGAAGGGTGGATGACAGGTGGGTGAACGGTGGCTGACGGGTGGATGACGGGAGTGTGCGTCAGCTGCGAGTCCCGGCAAGCTGTCGCAGGCGAAGGGCGCGGATGAGGGCGAAGAGCTCGCGCTGAAGAATCCGCAGGTGGTCGATCACCTCGACCCGGCGCTGCGCCATGCCCATGCCAAGATCCTCGGTCACGAGCAGCGCGACATCCAGTTCCATCGCCGAACCCGCGGCGACCTGTATGAACCGAATCAGCTCGCGGGTCGAGCTCCGGCTGCATCCCTCGGCGAGATTCAGCCCGACTGAGATCGCCGACCGTCTCATCTGCGAATTGAGGACGTACACCTCGTCCTTCGGCAGCGTCCTGGTAAAGTGATAGGTCGCGCGGATCACCTCACGCGCGGTGCGGGTAACGCGGAGTCGTTTGTAGTTCTGCATGAGCCAGTATTTCACGAAGCTGGCCCGGAGCCACCATCGAAAACGCGCAGCTTGGTACGAAAAAGCGCGGGCGAGCGGCGGACTGTGGGTGTGGATGACCGGTGGATCGGTGGATGACCGGTGGATCGGGGGTTGGTGGATCGGTGGATGACCGGTGGATCGGTGGATGACCTTGGGCTGCTCGCTCACTTCAGTCATCCACCCGTCAAACACCTTTCATCCACCCGTCATCCACTCGCGGACAGTGGAGCGGTGGATGACCGGTGGATCGGTGGATGATCACCGGCTGGTCGCTCAATCCAGTCATCCACCCGTCAAACACCTTTCATCCACCCGTCATCCACTGCCAGGTGGGTGGGTTGGGTGGTTGGTTGGTGGGTGGGTGGGTAGTCGCCCACTCCAGTCATCCACCCGTCATCCACCCTTAAGAATTGCCTCCCGGATCTTCACCGCCTTCGCATTCGCGCCGGGGTCAGCCTCGAGTCGCACATTGCCCGACGCGAACATCAGCTTGCCGGTGAGCGACATCCGCTGACCGCCCCGCGTCACCACGATCGGCAGCGGTCCACCCTCGGGCGTCGTCGCGTACTTCGCGCGGAACTTGGCGCCGAACTGCTGATCATCGACCGGGATGTCGCCGATCGAGATCAGGACGTCGCCCGGCTTCACGCCGGCGACATCCGCTGAGCCGCCGGGCTCGGTGCCGGTCACCACGATGCCCGCCGGTCCCTGCTGCGAGTAGACGCCCATCCGCGGCACGCGATCGAACGTCACGCGAATGCCCGCCTGCGACAGGATGTTCGCCCACGGATACGGATCGCGGCCGTCGATGAACTTTCGATGAAAGTCCGTGAACGACATGCCGCCAGCCGCCTTGCTGACCGCGGCCCACCACTCCTCCGACGTGAAGCCGCGACCCTGCTTGTACGTCGTCTGATACAACTCGCGCATCACCGTATCCAGCGACTTCGCGTTGTCCGATCCGCCGCGGATCAGGATGTCGAGCATCAGCCCCGCGAGCGATCCCTTCGGGTAGTACAGGTACTCCGTGCCGTCCTTCGGGTGGATCCAGGTGTTGATCGACGCGTCCTCGAGCGACGTCGGCGCCAGCGCGTTCACCTCGTTGATCTTGTCCTGCGTCAGCGAGTAGAACTGCGTCTCGTTGATCAATCCGCCGCGCACTTCCGCCAGGTCGGCGTAGTAGTCGGTGATGCCCTCGCTGACCCACAGCCACGGCGTCGGCTGCGGACGTGAGTAGTCGTATGGCCACATGTCGCGCGGACGCAGCCGCTTCACGTTCCACGAGTGGAAGATCTCGTGCGCGTAGAGCGACGGCTGGAAGTCGCTCCCGACGAAGCCCGGTGAAAGGACATCGACGTGCGAGTTCTGGTGCTCGAGCCCGCTCGCGCCACCGAACGCCGAATCGACGATCTGCATGACCGTATAGCTGTCCCACGGCGCTTCGCCGAACACGGCGATCTGCGGTGGAATGACCTTGGCCAGCTGCGCGAGCACCGTCGTCCGCCCGCTCGCAGGCACGGCACCCTTCGGATAGCTCGCGAAGCGCACCCACTTCTCGGCGACGCGCGTGCTGTCGAGATCGAACACGCCGACGAAGAACGGCATGTCGACGAGGTCGTGATAGTTCGTCGCCGTGTATGTGCCCGCGGCGGTTCCCTTCGTCATGCCGGTCACCACGCGCCACGCGGTGTCGGTGTGGACCTTCACGGTCGCCGCGAACGAGAGCGGACGGCCCTCGGGATACATGAAGACGTTCGTCCCGTTGAAGAGCAGGAACTCCTTGTCCGCCCAGGCCATCGCGTTGTCGAGCGAGTCCGCGGCGTACGTGAATCGGATCGACACCGGGCCCGGACCCGTGGGACGCACGCGCCAGGTGTCGAAATCGACCTTGTCCCACGTCAGCGCCGTCCGGCCGGCCATCGCGGTAAAGCTCAGGACCGACTTCGCGAAGTTGGTGATCTCATACGCGCCCGGCGTCCAGGCAGGCAGCGACAGCAGGACTGGAGCCGATCCGTCGGTGGAAAACGTCATGTCGACGTCGAACGTGCCGCTCGCCGCGTTCGTGCGGCCGAACGTGACGTCGTACGTGACACCGGTGATCGGCGCGGAAACGCTGTCGGGCGGGGCGGGCCGGGCCGCCGCCTGCGCGCTGGCGGCGGACGACGGGAGGATCGCCACCGCGGCGATCGCGAGCATTCGACGGAGATAGGTCATTCGACGGATTTCGTGGTTCATCGCGGAGGGCGAGACTGCGATACACCACAAACGCTCGCAAGTCCTCTGCCCCTCCGCTATCGGCAATTACCCTTGAGTGACACTTTAGCACCCGTCCAAACGTTTCGTGCGGAACGAGGCGGCGACGGAGACGCCATGTCTGACTCTGGCAACGATATTCGCCGGACCATGCCGGACTATTCTCCGCGATACGAGGTCCATCGCGAGATAGGGTACGGGGCGACGGCGCACGTCTATCTCGCCCACGATACGCGGCACGACCGGTCCGTTGCCCTCAAGGTCCTCCGGCCCGAGCTGACCCACGCCGTCGGCGTCGAGCGATTCCTGCGCGAGATCAAGCTCGCCGCCGGACTCCAGCATCCGAACATCCTCGCTGTCTTCGACTCGGGTGAAGCCGACGACAGCGTCTACTACGTCATGCCGTACATCGACGGCGTGACGCTGCGCGAGCGCCTGCAGCAGGGCGCCATTCCGCTCGCCGAAGCGATCCGCATCCTCGGCGACGTCGGCGACGCGCTGGCCTACGCGCACGATCGCGGCATCATCCACCGGGACGTGAAGCCGGAGAACATCTTCCTCTCCGGCGGCCACGCCTACGTCGGCGATTTCGGCATCGCCCTGGCCTTCATGGCGGCGCAGCAGGAGAAGTCGAGCGCCCGACTGACCGGCCACGGCCTCGTGGTCGGGACGCCTACCTATATGAGTCCCGAGCAGGCGATCGGGGACGAGGAGATCGACGGACGCAGCGATCAGTTCTCGCTCGCCTGCGTGTTCTTCGAGATGCTGGCGGGTCGACCACCGTTCGGCGGCACCGGGCTCGCCGAGCGGTTCATCACCCCGCCTCCGCAGCTGCGCAGCGTGCGGCCGGACCTGTCCGCCGGGCTCGAGGGCGCGATCGGACGCGCCCTCGCGCTCGACCCGGGCCGGCGGTTTCCAACGGTCAAGGAATTCGTCGATGCGATCGCCGCCGAGAACGCGCCGAGAGCGGCGCCTTCGCTCTGGGCACGAACCACGTGGCCGGTGCGGATCGGCATCGCCGCGGCGGCGCTGGCCGGCGCGTTCGGCATTCGTCAGGCGGTGAGTCCGAAGGCACCGGTCCTCGACCGCTCGACGATCGCGGTCTTTCCGTTCATTCACGGCGATTCGCTGCCCGAGCTGCACAGCGACGATTGCCGGATGTACCTCTCGCGCGCGATCGACGGCCGGTGGTCCGACGTGACGGTCGTCGACGAGATGCGGCTGGCCAGCGCGACGGCGCGGTTCGTCGGCGCGAAGCCGACCATCGAATCGTTCATCCAGGCGGCGCGCAACCTGAATGCCGGCTACATCGCGTCGGGGACCGTGCGGGTCCTGAACAACTCGGTGCAGTTCCAGGCACAGCTCGTCGATGTGGCCACCGGCGCGACGGTGAACCGCAAGGACTTCGTGGTCCCGCGGGATTCCCTCGATGCGACGCTCGATCGCGCCTTCGCCGTCGTCGCCGAGTCGCTGCTGGTGCACGTCGCCGGAGTGGCGGTGCCGATCGGCGAAAAGGAGACGAAGAGCCTGCACGCCACGCAGGCCTTCATCGAGGGACATCGCGCCCTGTGGCGGTGGGAGATCGATTCGGCGGTGTCGGCATTTCAGCGAGCCGTCGACGCGGACACGGGCTTCGCGTCGGCGAACTACTGGCTCGCGCAGTCGCGCGAATGGACGCAGGGGCCGTCCGCACCCATGGACTGGAGCGTCAACGCCGGGCGCGCCGCCCGTTCCGCCGACCGGCTCCCGCGCTCCGAGCGCGCGATGGCGTTTGCACTCGCCGCGCTTTCCACGAAGCAGTACCAGCTGGCGTGCGATTCACTGCGATCGATCACGCGTCGCGAGCCGGCGAACTTTGCGGCGCTCTTCGCGCTCAGCGATTGCCTCAACCGCGACCAGCTCGTCGTCCCCGATTCGCGAAGCCCGACCGGCTGGCGATTCCGCAGCAGCCGCGGCGAAGCGTCGCGGGTGCTTTCGGCCGCCCTCACGAGCGCGCCCATCCCGGCGCGCGCCTTCCGGACCCGCGCCTTTGCCCGGCTGCGTGACTACAGCCCGTCGGACATGCAGCTGGGTCGCACGGGCGTGGCCCTCGTCGGGCGCGACTCGCTCAAGCTGTACGCTTTTCCTGCGCTCGAGCGTGACACGATCGTGTACTGGCCGGCGCCGTATGAGGATTGGCGCCGCGGACTGAACGGCGCCCGATCGCCCACGCACGCGGCGGCGGTCCGCCGAAACCGCGAAGTCGTTCGCAACATCACGCGCGAATGGGTTTCGGCGTATCCGACCGACGCCCTCGCGCTCGCCGCGCACGCGGGCTCGCTGGAGTCACTCGGTGATCTCGTCGGCACACGGGGTGACACCGGCGCGCTCGACCTCCTCGCGCGCGCCAGGCGCGCCAATCCCACGCCCGCGCTGGACATCGAGTTCGCCTATTCCATCGCGCGCGTCCTGATGAAGGCAGGCCGATATGCCGATGCGGCCCGCGTCGGCGACTCGCTCCTCAACGCGGTGCCGACACCCGTTGGCCTGAACATCGACCGACTCGCGGGAATCGCCGCGATGCTCGGCAAGGTAGACCTCGCCGCGACGCTCAGCGCGCGCACCGCCGACAGTTTCTCCGTCTACATCGGATCGAGGCCGCTCACGCCCCCGATCCTCGTCTCGCGCGCCGCGATGCGCGCCTCCGTATTCGCCGCCGCCGAAGACGCTGACTCGGCGTATGCGGCGATCGCGCGGCTCGACCACGAGCTGCGGAGCTCGACGCTGCCGGGTAGCTACGCGGCGCTGCGGCAGGCGCTCGTCGCCGACCCCGAGACCTATCTGTTCGCGACCAATCCGCCGTCGCGTCGCGTCGTCGCCGACACCACGAGTCCGCTGTGGCTGGTCAAGCTGCAGCGGATGTTCCTGGCCAACGACCGCGCCGGGATCGCGCGCAAGGTCGACAGCACGCTCGACGCCACGGCGGCAAAGGGATTTCTCGCACTCGACATTCGACTGCCGTATCATGGGGCGCGGCTGCTGCTCGCCATGGGCGACACGGCCCGCGCCATCCGATTGCTCGACGCTTCCATCGCCGCCATTCCGACGTCGTCGACGTCCGTGCTCCGCACCGTCTCGGACGCGCTGTCGATCCCCCTCACGCTGGCTCTGCGCGCCGAGGTCGCCGCGGCTCGCGGTGATCGCGCTGCCGCACAACGTTTCGGCTCATCCGCGCTCGCGCTGTTGTCGAAGTCCGACGCGCATCTCGCGCGCCGGGTCGATGCGCTTCGTCGTATTGCATCATCCTCTCCGTAGCACGCCGTCCCACCAGAACCAAGGATCACCATGCGTACCACCATGCCCAGCCGACTGGGCGGATGTCTCGCGCTGCTCGCCATCATCAGTTGCAGCAACGCCGGCGGAACCGCCGGAGGATCGGCCGGTGGCGCCGGAAGCCAGGCACCGGCAGGCGGACACGCCCCCATTCGTCCGACGCCGCGGCCCTCGTTCGATGGAACCACGCTCGGCACGACGCCACGCGCCGACATTCTTGCCTATGCGCATTCGCTGAAGTTTCGAAGCGATTTCATGGCCGGCGACGGACAGCCGGTCGGTATCGTGAATGGAAAGGCCGGCCCCTACGTCCGGGTCGCCGCGGAGATCGGCAGTCGCTCGATCACGCGGGATTCGATGGCGAAGGGATTGATCCTCGCGGTGGTCGGCGCGTCGGCCGGCTACAGCAGGATTGGCGTCGCTCCGGGGAGGAACTACCTGTGGATCGACAGCGTCGGCACCGGCAAGTGGCGCTTCGTGATGATCTCCGAGATCCCGAACCTGCTGATGCACAGCTTCCCCGGGCTGCTCATCGACAAGCTTCACGATCCGGCCTTCGAGGTGCAATCCGAAGCGCGCATCTATGCCGAGGGGACCGATCCCGAAACCCTGTGGATCACCTGCGAGACCGGTTGCTGCGTTCCGTGCCCGAGCGACGGCCCGTTGTATGACATCATGAGCGACGTCGCGGGGTCCATTCCGAATGGATCGACGATCAAGCGCGAGTCCGTCGTGCGCGACACCTGCCCGCAATTCATGGCGCAGCAAAGCCCGATCATGGGGATCGATGACATCATGAAGGGCATCACGCTGCCTGGCAGCGGACGGGGGCCGAAGGTGCCGCCGAAGCCCTGACCCGGCGGGCGACGAGCCAGGTCCGCCCGGCTCGTCGCCCCGCAGTACCTTTCCGGGTCCCCACACACAACCAATGCGTCAGTTTCTTCGCGTGGCACTCGCCACGCTCGTTCCGGCGTTGCTCGCGGCACAGCGGCCCGTCGCCACCGCCGATCTGATCGTCACGAACGCGCGGATCTACACGGTCGACGATTCGCATCCATTCGTCTCCGCGCTCGCCGTAAAGGACGGACGCGTGCAGTTCGTCGGATCGGAACGCGAGGCCCTCGTGCTTCGCGGTCCATCGACTCGCGTCATCGACGCGCACGGCAACACCGTCATCCCGGGCATCGTCGACGCGCACGCGCACCTGCTCAACCTCGGGACGTCGCTGGCGAACGTGAAGCTCGCCGATACGCGGTCGTACGACGAAGTCGTGCGGAAGGTCGTCGAGCGCCTGCCCGCGGTGAAGGCGGGCGCGTGGATCCAGGGCCGCGGCTGGGACCAGAACAAATGGGGCGACACGCGCTTTCCCACGCACGACGCTTTGACTCGCGCGACGCCGAACAACCCGGTCGTGCTCACGCGGATCGACGGCCACGCCATTCTCGCCAACGCCGCCGCCATGAAGGCCGCCGGCATCACCGCCGCCACGAAGGATCCGTCCGGCGGACGCATCGAACGCACCGCGGCCGGTGAGCCGACCGGCGTCTTCGTCGACAACGCCACCGATCTCGTCGAACGGGCGATTCCACCGGCCACGAAGGACGAGCTGCGGGCGGCGACGCTGGCGGCAATCCAGGAATCGCAGCGCTATGGCCTGACCGGCATCCACGACGCTGGTGAATCGCGCGCCACGATCGACCTGTTCGAGGAGATGGCGAAAGCCGGCGAGTTCGGCCTGCGCGGCTACATCATGATCTCTGACGACTCGGCGGCGATCGCGCATTACTTCGCGCGCGGCCCGCAGAGCGCGCTCTACGACGGCCATCTCTGGATCCGGTCCATCAAGCTCTACGCCGACGGCGCGCTCGGCTCGCGCGGCGCCGCGCTGCTCGATCCGTACGCCGACGATCCGAAGAACAGCGGGCTGCTCCTGTCGCCGCCGGACCACATCCGCGACGTCGCCACGCGCGCGCTTCGCCAGGGCTTTCAGGTCAACACGCACGCGATCGGCGACCGCGGCAATCGCGTCGTCCTCGATGCCTACGAAGCAGCGCTCAATACCGTGCCGACCGCCGACCATCGCTTTCGAATCGAGCACGCGCAGATCCTGAACTACGCCGACATTCCGCGGTTCGCGAAGCTCGGTGTCATTCCGGCGATGCAGGCGGTCCACCAGCCCAGCGACATGAACTGGGCGCCGACGCGGCTCGGGTATGCGCGGTCGTTTGGCGCCTACGCCTGGCGGTCGCTGCTCAACACCGGCGTGATCATCCCCAATGGCAGTGATTTTCCCGTCGAGCGCGTGAACCCGCTGTATTCGTTTCACGCCGCCGTCGCCCGCACGGATGACAATGACTGGCCGCCGGGCGGGTGGTTCCCCGGCGAAAAAATGACGCGCGATGAAGCGCTGAAGTCGATGACCATCTGGCCCGCCCAGGCGGCATTCCAGGAGCAGACAATGGGCTCCCTCACGCCGGGCAAGTACGCCGACTTCGTGATTCTCGATCAGGACATCATGCGCGTTCCTGAATCGCTCATTCTGGGGACCGGCGTCGTCGCGACGTACATTGGTGGCAAGGCAGTCTACCAGCGTCCATGAACGAATCGGCTGAACCCGCGCTCGAAGTCGAGGGGCGATATCCCTGGCTTACCCCGGACGCGCTCGCGCGCGTCCGGAAGATCATTCTCGGGATCACGTTGTTCGTCGGGCTGGCCGCGTACGTGTTTCGCACGCTGGGTCCGAATCCCGTCCGGCCGGACGACTTCATGAGTCGTCTGAAGGGCGTTGGCGTGCTGACCTGGCTCTATGCGTTTGTACAGATGATGGACATGCGATTCTATAACAGCCGCTTTGCGCAGCGTCGTCGCGCGGCCGCGGGAATCCCTGACAGCCTGCACGGATGGCTCTTTGCGCAGATGGTCGCCTGGTACGGCATCCTGTATTACGGTCTCACCGGAGACTACAGGCCCTTCCTGGCCGGCGTATTGATCCTCGCCGTTGCATTCCGGGCGTTCCCCATCACGCGGCGGCCCTGAGTTTCCTCGGCACGCCCGTACTCGTCTGTTTCGACCGGCCCACCCTCCCACTCGCGATCCAGTGCTTTCACCCACCTCGCTCGCTTTTCTGAAGCGCCTGCTCGACACGCCCGGTCCATCGGGGTTTGAAGGTCCCGCCGCCCGGGTATGGCGCGAAGAAGCCAGCACGTTCGCCGAGAAGGTCACGTCCGACGTCGCCGGCAACAGCATGGCCGAGGTGAATCCGAAGGGCGGCCCGACGATCATGCTCGACGGTCACATCGACGAAATCGGCGTGATCGTGCAGTACATCGACGACGAGGGCGTGATCTACATCTCGCCCATCGGCGGCTGGGATCCGCAGGTGCTCGTCGGCCAGCGGATTCGATTCTTCGGGCGCGGCGGCGACGTCCTCGGCGTCGTCGGCAAGAAGCCGATCCACATCATGAAGCCGGCGGACCGCGAGGCGGCGTCGAAGTTCAGCGAGCTGTGGGTCGACATCGGCGCGACGTCCAAGGCCGAAGCCGACAGCCGCATCTCGGTCGGCGATGCCGGCGTTATCGATTCGCGCACGGTGGATTTTCCGAACAACCGCATCGTCTCACGGTCGATCGACGACCGGATCGGCGCCTTCGTGGTCCTCGAGGCGCTCCGCCGCTACGCGCAGAACCCTGGCCCGGCTCGCGTCGTTGCTGCCGCGACCACCCAGGAGGAGATCGCCTGGCATGGCGGCGGCGCGCTCGTCTGCACCAACTGCATCAACCCGAAGATGGCAATCGTCGTCGACGTCACGTTCGCGACGGACCATCCGGGCATGGAGAAGAAGGAGATCGGCGATCACCGCATCGGCCATGGACCGGTGCTGAGTCGCGGCGCGATGCTCTCCCCCGTCGTCTATGACCTGCTTCGCACGACGGCCGAGCGGCACCAGATCCCATTCTCGATCCACGCGGCCGGCCGCGAGACGTCGACGAACGCCGATGCGATCCACATCTCGCGCGAGGGCGTCGCGACGGGGCTCGTCTCGATCCCCAATCGGTACATGCACTCGCCGAACGAGCTCGTGAGCCTCGACGACGTCGACCGCACGGCGACGCTGATCGCCGAAGCCTGCCGTCAGGTGACGGCCAAGACGGATTTTACTGCGCGATAAGGAAAGGACGTCCGGTGGATGACGGTGGATGACGGTGGATGAAGGGTGGATGAGAGGTGGATGACCCGGAAGCGGTGCCTGAGAAGGTGGATGACGGGTGGATGACGAGTGGATGACAGGTGAATTGGTCTTCCCGGCGAACGGCTGACCAGTCATCCACCTTTCATCCACCTTCTCAGCCACCCGTCATCCACCAATCATGCTTCCCCCTCCGCGCGACAGCGGATTCACCACCACGACTCCCGTCCCGCTCTACTGGGCGCGCTACGGCGATCCGTCGGCACCGCCGGCAGTCGTCCTCCACGGGGGTCCGGGCGCCGAGCACGAGTACCTGCTCCCGCAGCTCCTCGCCATCGAGGGCTTCGACCTCCTCTTCTACGACCAGCGCGGCGGCGGCCGCTCGCGGCCGGAGCGCGACGACCGGACGGTGATCACCTGGCAGACCCAGGTTGACGATCTCACCAGGGTTCTCGCCGAGCTGCGAACCGATCCGCTGACCCTGATCGGCTTCTCGTGGGGCGCCCTGCTCGCCGCGCTCTATTCGATCGAGGCCGCCGCGGGACGAGCCGGCCCGCTCCCTGAAAAACTCGTCCTGATCGACCCGGCACCGGTCACGCGCGCCTATCGCGACCAGTTCGAGGCCGAATTCAACCGCCGACAGCAGGGCGCCGAGATTCTCCGCCTGCGCGAAGAGCTCGCCGCGTCGGGCCTGCGGGAGCGCGACCCGATGGCGTACAAGCAGCGCGCCTTCGAGCTGAGTGTCGCCGGCTACTTCGCCGACCCGGCCGCTGCGCGCGACCTCACCCCCTTTCGCGTCGTCGGGAAGGTCCAGCAGTCCATCTGGGAAAGTCTCGGCGATTTCGACCTGACGCAGCCCGGCCAGCTCGATTCGGTGAAGGTTCCCGCCCTCGTCACGCACGGACGACAGGACCCGATCCCGCTCGCCTCATCCGAAGCAGCCGCTCGGGCGCTCGGCGCCCGACTGGTCATCCTCGAAGCATGCGGCCATGTTCCCTATGTCGAACAACCGGCCCAGTTTCTTGCCGCCGTGAACACCTTTCTGAGAGGCTAGGCAGCGCCCGTCTGCCCACCCCTCGCCCACACGTCCACCCGCCCACCCGCTTGGCCGACGCATCGCAGCCTTCGATCACTTCCATCGAGCATCTCGGCCGGCGGATCGATATCACCTGTCGGATCGGCTTCGACGGCGTCGAGTATGTCGGGCGGCTCTGGTTCACGGCCGAAGATGCACCGGATGATGCGCTGCCGGATCGGGCCGCGCTTCCGGGACGTTCACGCGACGATGTGCTCTCGCTGGCCCGGAGCCTCACGCCGCACGAGTTGTCCGTCCGGCATCGGCGGGCCCTGGCTGAGAAGCGCCGCTATCTGAGTCTCCGCCGCGCGACCGACGAGGTCATCGCCAAGATCCGCTACATGAACCAGCTGGCGATCTCGATGCACGCCGGCGTGCTCGACCGCGACGGCGCGACGCAGGAACTGGAACTCACCGAGCACCAGATCGTCGACGTCGTCAAGCACCTCAAGGAATTCGCGGGCATCGAGGGATAGCGTGCCGGTCGATCCGCGAACCGCCGCGCACGCGCTGGCGCAGATCGCCGCCTATCTCGAGCTCCACGGCGAGAACCGGTTCAAGTCGAAGGCCTACGATTCCGCGGCGCGCGCGCTGCGCGGCTTCGTCGGCGACGACCTTGCCGCGCCGCTCGAGAGCGGAGAGCTCGGCGCCATTCGCGGTCTGGGACCCGCGACGCTCGCCGTCGTCCGCGACCTCGTCGATCACGGCGAGTCGCGCTACCTCGAGCAGCTGCGCCAGGAGACGCCCGAAGGGCTGCTCGACATGCTGCACGTGCCTGGCCTCACCGCGGCGCGCATCCATCGCATCCATGAAGGGCTCGGGATCGAGTCGATCGACGAGCTGGAGCTCGCGGCGAAGGACGGCCGGCTTGCCGGGTTGCCGCGGTGGGGAAAGAAATCGGCGGAAAAAGTCCTCGCCGGTATTGCACTCTATCGGAGTCGCGGCGCGCAGCGCCTGTATCACCAGGCACGCGCCGAGGGTGAACGGCTGCGAGCAATGGTCGCCGCGCATCCCGATGTCGTGCGCGCTGCGATTGCCGGTCCGTTGCGGCGCCACTGCGAGACCATCGGCAATCTCGACATCGTCGCCGCATGCCGCGACGCGCCGGCAAGAGTGGCCGCGTCATTCACGCGGATCGGCGGCGTCGCGCGGTCATCGGGCGCCGGGTCGTCGGTGGAGATCACATTCGTCGACGGAACGACGATGCGACTGCACTGCGCGCTCGAGCGCGACTTCGGCTTCGCGCTGCTCGTCGCAACCGGTACCGACGCACACGTCGCGGCGCTCGCGCGGCGATTGGCGAGTCGCGGCTACTCGATCGGCGCCGCGGGGCTGGAGAAAGGCGGCGCGCCGGTTCCGACGGTCGACGACGCGAGCGTGTATGCGCTCGCAGGACTTCCGTACGTCGACCCCGCGCTCCGCGAAGATCGCGGCGAGCTGCAGGCGGCTGAGCGAAATGCGCTGCCGTCGATCGTCGCCGATCGCGATATCCGTGGCATCCTGCACTGCCACACGGTCTACTCCGACGGACGCGCGACGGTCGCGCAGATGGCCGCGGCGGCGAAGGAGCGCGGCTGGGACTACATCGGCATCTCCGATCACTCGGAGGCCGCGTTCTACGCGCAGGGACTCACGCCGCCGCAGCTGCGCGCGCAGATGGCGGAGATCGACGAGTTCAACGCGACGAATCCCGGCATACGGGTGCTCAAGGGAATCGAGGCCGAGATTCTCGCCGATGGACGGCTCGACTATGGTCCCGACGTGCTCGACCGCTTCGACTACGTCATTGGCGCCGTCCACGCCCGCTACTCGATGAACCGTGAACAGATGACAGAACGCGTCCTGCGTGCCTTCGACGATCCTCACCTGACGATCCTCGCGCACCCGACGGGCCGCCTGCTGCTCTCGCGCGAGCCGTCGGCGCTCGACGTCGACGCCATGCTGGAGAAAGCAGCCGAACGCGGCGTGGCGGTCGAGTTGAACGCCGATCCGCGGCGGCTCGACGTCGATTGGCGCCACTGCCTGCGTGCCCGTGAGCTCGGGGCGCGCATCGCGATCGGACCGGACGCGCATTCGGTGAATGGACTCGACAATCTTTTTGTCGGCGTTGGCATGGCGCAAAAGGGCTGGCTCGAGCCGAAGGACGTGCTCAATGCCGGATCGGCAGAAGACGTCCTGGCCTTCGCGCGGGCGCGGAGATCCGCGTGACGCCAAAGACGAAGCTCACGCGTCGTTCGCCGAAGGCGGAGCGCGCTCCGGAGATTCATCGCCGACTTCTCGCGACCTATCCCGACGCGCACTGCGCGCTGAACTTCACGAATCCCTACCAGCTGATCGTCGCCACGATTCTCAGCGCGCAGTGCACGGACAAGCGCGTGAACATGGTGACGCCGGAGCTGTTCCGTCGCTATCCGACGACGAAGGAATTGTCGGTTGCCGAGCCCTCGCAGCTCGAGGACATCATCAAGTCGACCGGGTTTTTTCGCGCCAAGACGAAGAGCCTGCTCGGCATGGCGGCCGGCGTCGAGGAGCGGCATGGTGGCCGGATCCCAGCGGATATGGACGCGCTCGTCGCGCTGCCTGGCGTCGGACGAAAAACCGCGAACGTCGTGCTGGGCAATGCGTTCCAGATCGACGTAGGCGTCGTCGTCGACACGCACGTCGGCCGCGTCAGTCAGCGGCTCGCGCTGACCAGGCAGACGGATCCGGTGAAGATCGAGCAGGACCTGATGAAGCTCTTTCCGCGCGACGGCTGGACGATGTTGTCGCACCTGTTCATCGAGCATGGGCGCCAGATCTGCGACGCGCGAAAGCCGAAGTGCGAGGCGTGTCCGCTCGCCGACCTGTGTCCGTCGGCGCGGATCCCGGAAATCCAGCGTCCCGCCGCCCGGACGCGTAAATAGGGGATATGCCGGACCCTAACTCCAAACCGAATACCAACATGCGCAGAGCCCTGTTTGCGCTTGCGATTCTTGCCGCCGCGGCGTGCGCGAAACACGCGCCGGAAGCCGACCCCACCCCCGAGCCGGAAATCGTTTCCGCGCGCGTCGCCGGCTTCGAGGCGCCGGTGAAGGCCGGCGATTGCGCCGAGGCCACTCGCCGCGCCGTGGAAAAGCCGGACATCGACGTCGAGAAAGTCGCCACGCCGCTCGCGATGACGCCGGTCCCGATCGACGCCAAAAAAATGCCCAAGGGCGTGGCCGACAAGAACGGCTACTTCAATATCAAGTTCCACGTGCTCGTCGACACGGCTGGAAAGGCGGACATGGCGACGTTCGCCGTCGACACGTCGACGCATGCGTGGCTGACGACGAGCGTGAAGGCCGCGGTCGCCAGGTGGAAATTCGCGCCCGCCGAGCTCGCGGGGTGCAAGGTGCCTCGCACCTATTCGCTCGGGATTTCGCCCAAGGGAAAGACGCCGGCTGCGCCTGCGGCGACGAAAGCGACCACGACGAAGCCGGCCTCGACGACCACCAAGCCCGGCACCACCACGACGCCGCCCAAAAAGCCGCCGACGGCTAACTAGTTGGCCCGTACCCGTTGCCTCTGGACGCCCTGCCCGCCTAGCCTTCCCGCATGACCAAAAAAGCAACCTTCGAGACGGCGCACGGCACCATTGTCGCCGACCTGTACGACACGGAGGCGCCGGGAACGGTCGCCAATTTCGAGAAGCTCGCCAATTCCGGCTTCTATGACGGTACGCGGTTCCACCGCGTGATCGACGACTTCGTCGTCCAGGGCGGCGATCCGCTGTCGAAGGACCTGCCGGCCGGCGATCGGCGCATCGGCACGGGCGGTCCCGGCTGGATGATCAAGTGCGAGACCAAGGGGAATCCGCACACGCACAAGGTCGGCGCGCTCTCCATGGCCCACGCCGGAAAGGATACCGGCGGCAGCCAGTTCTTCATGGTGCTGAGCGAGGCCAACACGCGCCACCTCAACGGCGTGCACACCGTGTTCGGCCAGATCGTCTCCGGCATCGACGCGATGAAGAAAATCAAAAAGGACGACCTGATCAAAAGCGTGAAGGTGACGTAAGCTCGGCCGTCGGCACCTGGGATCCACCAACTCTCTCCCGCAGAAAATGTCAGACTCTCATCACTCCTCCGACATGGGCGCCGCGTTCCGGGGCCTCATCCTCGGCGCCATTGCCCTGCTGATCATGGTCGTTGCCATCGTGAAGCTCACCAACGCGAAATACGCCGGCGAGCACACCACGGCCGAAGCGACCCACTGACCCACTCGGCTTCCCGAACGAAACGCGCCGAAAGGCGCGTTTCGTTTTGAAGGCAGATCGGAGGCGGTGGATCGGTGGACGACCAACCGGTCTGACAGCGGTTGACTGACCGGTCGGTGTCGTGTCTTCTATGGGCGTCAATCTGTCATCCACCCTTCATCCACCAACCCACCCGTCATCCACAGTCATGCTGCCCTCTCGCGACGCCGCCTGGGCCATTCTCAGCGAGTACACGCAGAGCGATTCGCTCCGAAAGCACATGCTTTCCGTCGAGGCCGCGATGCGCGCCTACGCCACGAAGTTCGGTGAGGATCCCGAACGCTGGGGCCTCGCCGGGCTCATGCATGATTTCGATTACGAACGCTACCCGAACGACGCCCATTCGCCGACCGAGGAGCACCCGGCGTGGGGCGTTCGGCACCTGCGCTCGCTCGGGTGGCCCGAGGACATCCTCGACGCCATCATGGGGCACGCGCGGTACAGCGGCGTCCCACGGGAATCGCTGATGGCCAGGACCCTGTTTGCTGTCGATGAGCTTACAGGTCTGATCACGGCCACGGCACTCGTCCGGCCGTCGAAGAGCGTGATGGAAGTCGATGCCAGGTCGGTCCGGAAGAAGATGAAGGACAAGGCTTTTGCCCGTGGGGTTAACCGGGAGGATGTGGTGGAAGGGGCCGCCTCGATCGGGGTCGACCTGGACGCCCACATCCAGTTCGTGGTCGAGGCGATGCAGGCTCGGGCAGAGGCGCTGGGCCTCGCCGGAAGCGCTGGTCCGGGGCCAGTTTCGGCCGCCTCGTGAGGGTCAACGATTGGGACCAACCGGCCGTTAAATCAGGTGGAGTCCGGCGCCGTCTGACGGGCCGTGGCGACCGCCCCTTTTTCTCGACCTGACATGTCCGAACGGGACGAGTCAGCGAGAGCGGAAGAACGGTCGCTCGTCATCGCCGCGCAAGCGGGGAATGGCGAGGCGTTCGCCTCGCTGGTGCGACTGCACCAGCGGCGAGCGTACGCGGTGTGCCGCGCGATCGTGCTCACGCACGAGGACGCGGAGGACGCGGTTCAGGATGGATTTCTCCACGCCTACAAGGCGCTGGGGAGGTTTCTCCCGGACCAGCCGTTCGGCGCGTGGCTCTTTCGGATCATGGCCAATGCCTCGCTCGATCTCGTTCGGCGACGCAAGGTCCGTGATGCGGATGAGCTGCCGGACACCATCGCGATCCCGTTTCGAGATCCTGGCGAAGCGGACGAGCTGCGAACGCGCCTTCAAAAAGCGCTGGCGACGCTCGGCGAGCGGCAGCGAGCCGTGATCGTGTTGCACGACATCGAGGGGTTCACCCACGGTGAGATCGGAGGCATGCTGGGGATTCCGGAGGGCACCGCCCGCTCGGATCTCCATCACGCGAGAACGGCACTTCGCAAACTGCTGCAGGACTTCAGACCACCGCCGGACGATGATTGACCTGAACGGGTTCAACGGAGACGAGGACGTGACGCGCGGATTGCGCGCGCTCTACGCCGCGCCCGCCGGTCAGGCCTACTGGGCCGAGCTCGAGGCGCGCATCCTCACGCGCGTCGCCGAGATCGAGCTGGGCTGGTGGAACGAGTTCGACCGCTGGATGCGTCCGGCGCTCGTCGCGGCCGCCGCGCTCGTGATCATGGCCGGCGTCGCGATGTACCAGGCCAATCAGTCCGAGGCCAACGCCGACCTCGACGACCTGTTCGAGCCGACGCCCGTCGCCGGGGCGCCGGTCGATGCCACCGTACGTCCGACACTACAGGGGCCGCGCGACGCGGCCCTTCGGTTCATTCTGTCACACTAGGAGACTCTCGTGCAGCGCTCCAAACAGCAGGCCATGATGTTTCTGCTCGGCGCGGTCCTCGTCGGGGGCGTGCTTGGCTTCTCGGCCGATCGCCTCGTGAAGAAGAAGGAGCGGTCGTGGGTGCAGCGCGTCAGCTTCTACGACGAGTTCAAGATCACGGCCGACCAGCGGAAGAAGATGGACTCCATCTTCGACGAGTCGAACTGCAAGACCGAAGAAGTGATGAAGCCGATCAAGGCGGAGCTCGATTCGGTCAGGGCGCAGGCTCGTCGCGACTATCAGGCCGTGATGACCGACGCGCAGCGCACGGCGGTTGCCGCGAAGGAAGCCCAGATGAAGGCGCGGCGCGATTCGGTCGAGAGGGTGCGCGCGGCCGAGCGCGCGGCGAAGGGCCAGTCCGCGGAACGCCCCATCGCCCGATGCGGCGGGCCGATGCGTGGCCCGGGCATGGGCCCGTCCGGCCCCGGCGGCCCGGGCGGTCCAGGGGGCGGACCCGACCGTCGCGGACCTGGCGGTCCGTTCCGCTTCTAGCACGTCCCGGGGCGAACGGTTACCCGTTCGCCCCGTCTTCTTTCAGCACCGACCTTCCAGCGCGACGTGGTCGCGCTCCTTTCGATTCGTTGGAGTTTCCATGAAGCTCGTTCTTTCCCTCGTGGCGATGCCGGCGTTGCTCGTCGCCCAGCAGGCGACCGACGCCGGTTTCAGGCCCATCTCGCTCGCGGAAGCCGTCAAGCTCGCGCAGGAGAATTCTCCGACCGCGATCCAGGCGCGCGGCGCCATCGAGAACGCCGAAGGCACCATCCGCACGACCTACAACCAGATGTTCCCGACGGTCAGCAGCTCGCTCGGCCATTCGCAGGGCGCCGGTCAGCGTCTCGATCCGACCACGGGCAAGCTCGTCGGCACGGTATCGCAGCCGCAGTACTCGACCAGCCTCAGCGCCAACTACACGCTGTTCGACGGCGGCAAGCGTCAGTTCGACCTCAAGGCGCGCAAGGCGGATCTCGCCTCCGCCGAAGTCGCCGAGTCCGCGGCGAAGTTCAACATCGCGCTCCAGGTCAAGCAGCAGTACTACGCCATTCTCGCCGCCCGTGAGGCTGAAGCCGCCGCGCTGATCGCGCTGGATCTCTCGAACCAGCAGCTGGCCGCGTCCACCGCCCGCGTCGCCGCCGGCGCGGCAATCATCTCCGACTCGCTGCGCTCCTTCGTCGCCGTCGGCAATTCACAGCTCGCCCTCCTCACCGCGCGCAACAACGTCCGCAACTCGAGCGTGTCGCTGACCCGCCTCGTCGGCTCGCCGTCGCTCGTCACGGCGATCGCCTCTGACACCGGCGCCTTCGCGCTGACGCCGATCGACAGCGTCGCGCTCGTCGCCGCCGCGGCGAATTCGCCGACGGTGCAGCAGTCGCAGGCGGCCCTCAACGCGGCCAACGCCAGCGTGCAGTCGGCCCGGACGCCCTTCCTGCCGACGATCTCGACCAGCTTCCGCTATGGCGGTAGCGGCTACGACATCGCCTACGGGATCGGCGGCGGCCGCCTCCTCTACTCCAACAGCCTCAGCATCTCGGCCTCGTATCCCATCTGGGACGGTCGCAACCGCAACGAGGCGCTCAACCGCGCGCACGTCACGGTGACCAACGCCGAGGCGTCGCTGCGCGACGCAAAACTGGTCGCCCAGCAGAACATCCTGCTCCAGATCTCGTCGCTGCGCAGCGCCGAGGAGCGGATCCGCATCCAGGCCCTGTCGCTGCAGGCCGCGCAGGAAGACCTGCGCGTGCAGCAGCTCCGCTATTCGGTGGGCAGCTCCACGCTGCTCGAGGTGACGACGTCGCAGAACGCGCTCAACACGGCGCGCGTCGCGGTGATCCAGGCGCGGCTCGACTACCGGCTCGCCCGCGCGCAGATCGAGGCGATCATCGGCCGGGACATGCAGTGATCGACTGACGCCTCGGGACGGCGCGCTGCTGGATTCCGGCGCCTGAACACGTATTCTTTTCAACGACGAACACCCGGCGCCCCACCCCGGCGGCCGACTCAAGGAGACTTTCGTGAAACGGTTCATTGGAGCGGCCCTGATGGTGGCCGCGGCTGCCTGCTCCGCCAAGAAGGACAAGGCAGTCCCCGTGCAGACGCAGGCCATTCAGCGCCGCGACATCGTGATCGACGCGCAGGCGTCGGGCGTGATCGAGCCCGTGGCCATCGTCGAGGTCAAGTCGAAGGCGTCGGGAATGATCACCGACATGCCCGTCGAGACCGGGACGCTGGTCAGCAAGGGTGACCTGCTCGTCCAGGTCGATACGCGCGACGTGAAGAACCAGCTCGACCAGGCGCAGGCCGATCTCGATGCCGCGCAGGCCAAGTACGACGTCTCGCTGTCGCAGAAGAAGCGCTCCGACGACATGTTCGCCGCCAAGGTCATCACCGCGCAGGAGCACGAGACCGCGCAGCTCGACCTCCGCAACTCGAACGCGTCGATCATTCGCGCCAAGGCCAACGTCGATCTCGCCCAGCAGCGCCTCGAGGATGCGCGTGTGACGGCGTCGACCACCGGAACCGTGATCGAGAAGACGGTGCAGCCGGGCGTCGTGATCGCGTCGGCCACGGGCAGCGTCAGCGGCGGCACCACGCTGCTCAAGATGGCGGACCTGAGCCGCGTGCGGATTCGCGCGCTGTTCAACGAGAGTGACATCGGCCAGGTCCGCGGCGGCCAGACCGCGACGGTCAGCGTCGATGCGTATCAGGATCGCAAGTTCACCGGCCTCGTCGAGAAGATCGAGCCGCAGGCCGTCGTCCAGCAGAACGTGACGATGTTCCCGGTCCTCGTCACGCTCGACAACCGTCTTTCCAGCACAGTGGGATCCGAAGCTTGGAATTCACGTGACTTGAAGTCGCGGC